>Ga0315307_1000006_pt1 | contig 104872 bp, 82 predicted proteins | sample TDP2_MG_FD_203079 | JGI IMG/M metagenome (GOLD analysis project Ga0315307, IMG submission 203079) | Freshwater sediment microbial communities from Lake Towuti, South Sulawesi, Indonesia - TDP2 | ecosystem: Environmental > Aquatic > Freshwater > Lake > Sediment | place: Indonesia: South Sulawesi...
CGGCGCGGGGTTTGCCAACCAGAGATACCACGCGTACCAACTGGCCTGTGAGGCGTGCGGCCGTCTGGAGCGATGGCGCGAAGCAGCGGACTGGGCGAACAGGGGGATTCGCTACGCGCGTGCTCATTGGCTTACGCCGGCCGAGCTGTGCGCGCCAGAAACCCCGACAGAGCTGACCCCCGAGGCTATGACTCGACGCAGAGAGCAACTGCTGGGAGGCTTTGTTCTCGATCTGAACCGCCTCGAACTCACGGGTGATCTGGCACTCGCGCTCTGGTATGCGGGAGAACGCAAGCGCTCCTGGGGTGCCATGTTCGGGCTCGTCCGCGGACTATGCAACGCTTGGGACCCTCAGGATCGGCGGTACCGCGAGGTGTTCCGCAAGGCCGGCCACGTACTTCTGTGGCTATCATCGATGAGCACCACCGGGGTCCCGCCCGACGCCGCATCGGACGGAGGTGACTATGTAGCTCCTTGGTTGGGCATCTTCGTCCGCCAGCGGGAGGAGCTAGCCGATATGACTACGCCATTGCTCCGTTCCCTGCTTTGGTATCTGCTCGGGGCCATGGCCGCCGGCGTCGGACTGCGGAGGACATCACTGCGGTCACTTCGACGTGCAGTGGATATGGCAACGACCGAGGGGCAGATTTCCTACCGGCACATGGCGCTCTTCGACACCGCGATCGTCTCGGCTTCTCTTGGCCATTTCGACGAGTCACTGGACGCCGCGCTCGAGGCGATCAAGCTATCCCCTGCTGCCGGCGAGTACGTGAAGATGCAGGAGGACCTGCCGGCCTCGTTTCCTGACCCTGCCGAGACCTGGAGGGAATTGCCTCAGGAGCGCAAGTGCGCCGCGCAGGAGGAGCTCTTCTGGCTTACTTTCGGCCCAGCGATCCTGACCGTACTGCTCTCACGCCGTGACTCCGCTGCTCTCATTGCCTGGCGACGCGACCTTCGCGACCACAGAGACGAACTCGCGAACCCGGAGTACTGGGATCTCGTCATGGATGCAGCCCAGATGGCCGTGGAGCCTGCGCAGCGCCCCGAGGTCCTCGTCCATTGGAACACGGTGTCGCCGGATGACATGGCGCTGATCCAGACGCTGTGCTTCGCGATCCCCGAGGCGGTCGGCGCTCGGCCGGAGGACGCGGTCTACCCCCACGGTCTGCTGATGACGCAGATGCTCATGCGCAAGGCTATCACCAAGTTCGTCTTCGATGAGTTCTCCGGCTATGTGATCTCATACTGGGCAAACGTCGCCGCCACCAAGGCATTCCAGCTGCGCCTCCCGTCGCAGTTCAGGGAACGAATGGGGAGCGTCTCATCTCGACGTGACCTGGCCACGGCGTGCCAGGTCATACTGTGGGCCGAAGAGGCCACGGGAGTCTCGATGCCAGCCGACATACGGCAGAAGCTCTACGAGGAGGTCGGACACGCGGGAACCTGATTGGGCAAGCTGCCTTCATCCCCTGAGTTGGAGCCAGTTGGTAGCGGCCAGTGAGAGGGTGGTCGGGGCGTGGCACCCACGGGCCGGAGCGTAGCGAGAGAACTGGTGTTCTGTCGCTCGCACCCTAACTAGGGTCATGGTCTGGCTACCTCGTCTCTCAGGCCGCGAGGAGCGAGAGGCTCTCGGCCTTGACAAGCATGCACCTTTTGTGCATAATCCTACCGGATTTGTGCATGGCGGATTCGCGTGTCAGTCGAATGGCTGTTCCCGAAAGCGAGATGGGTTATCCTGAGGACCCTCTTTGCTCATCCGGACGATGAGTCCTACGTGAGCCAACTGATCAGGTTCGCGGGTGGGGGCAGCGCACACATCCAGCGCGAGCTCCGCCAGTTCGCGAAGGACGGGCTGCTGACCAGAACGGAAGTCGGCAACCAGGTCCGCTACCGGGCCAACCGTTCGCATCCGCTGTTCCCTGAGTTGCGGATGCTAGCCCTCAAGACCGTCGGGCTAGTGGATGTCCTGAGGCATGCCCTGGGGGCCCTGCCAGGGGTCGTCGTCACGTTCGTGTACGGGAGTCTAGCAAGAGGCGAAGAGCGGGGTGATAGCGACGTGGACATCGTGGTCATCGGCGACGTAACCTTCGCGGACGTCGTTAATGCCCTCGCCAGTACACACGATGCACTTGGAAGAGAGGTGAATCCAACCGTCTATCCACCAGAGGAGTTCCGGGAGAAGCTGGTCGCGGGCCATCACTTCCTGGAGCAGGTCACGGCTGGGCCGAAGCTCTTTCTGATCGGGGATGAGGATGACCTTGAGCGAATGGGCAGCCCATCACAAAGATGAAGTGGTGGTCGAGCCCGCGACCAGCAAGGAGATCCGCAGTCTACTCGCTGTGCTTGACCGGGAGCTGCGCGACGCGGACAGCGCCGCCTCGACTGACGGACAGTTCATAATGTGGGTGTCACGCAGCCTTGGGACGCCCACCTGGCGGCCCGGATGGTGTGAAGCGCCCGATGGGCGATGGGATGACGGCGTGGGCGGCCGCGGGCGTGAACCACCCCCGAGGCCGTGCTGGGTCGTTGCCACGAGGTATTCCCTCCTGACCTGAAATGCTGGCCGAGAGGAAGCAGAGAACGACTGGAGTGGCTGATCCCAGGCTTCAAACCGCTGCTGTGGAGCCGGGAGGCGGGTAGCAGGACCACCAGCCACTCCAGCACTTCGTCTGGCCGCAGGAGGTGAATCCCTGGCCGGCGAAGGTTCCTGGCGTAGGGACCCCACGACGGGCCAGGAATGCTGTCGAAGGCTGGAGAAGAAAACCAGACTACAGAGGCAGGGAAGCTACAGATGTGGCTCGGTCCGCCCGGGCCCCTTTCGACCTGCTTCGGTTGCCCCCAGGCAAAGGATGTCGAACCACTGGTGACGAAGCTTCGACTCCAAGGCGAGGGGTAATGCACTTCGAGGCCCTCAAGCGGCGTGCGGAGAGAAGTGCGTACTGGGCCGCAACTGGCCTAGCGGGGTCCTCTGGGCGGCCACAGATGGATACTCCGGGAGCCCCGCCGCAGGAGTTCTCGTCAGGGCCCAGCGCGTTGAAGGTCGGACCTCTGGATGGTCACCGAGTGCGGGACCGGCGGTCTGGCAGTTGTGCCGACGGATCGCCGCTGGTTCACCTGGCGGCCCCTGGAACTGAGCGGGGCAGCACGACTGCCGACGCAGCACTTACTAAAAGCCAGTTCATTACCACCTAAGGAGGATCAAGCAGCACGCGAGATGGAAGAAGGCGGCGTACATAAGGGGGTGCCGTTCATAGCGGATCACCAAGCGGTGGAAGTTACCCAGCCAGACGAAGGTGCGCTCGATCTTCCAGCGCTTGCGATAGCGCCGCAGCTTGCGTCCGTCTTGGGTGTTGGTCCGCTTGCGATTGGTGCGATGCGGGCAGATCAGCTCCATCCCGTGCTCAGCAAGAGCCTGGCGGAAAGGACCGGAGTCGTAGGCCCGGTCGGCGATCACCCGCTCGGGCTGCCCCCCTGCTTGGATGGCGTCGAGGGTCGCTTCCGCAAGGGTGACTTCGGCTGGCGATGCCGAGGCCAGTTGGCTTCCCAGAGGAAGACCCTGGCCGTCGACCACCACCATCCACTTCGTGCCCTTGCCCCGCTTGGTGGCTCCCACGGCTTCGCCCCCCTTGGCCGGTGGCGAAGCTCGCATCCAGGAAGGCTTCCTGCCAGTCCAGACTGGCTTTCTCGTCCAGCTGGGCAAGGAAGGCGCTCCAGACATCCAGCCATACCCCGTGCTCCTCCCAGCGGCGCAAGCGTCGCCAGCAGGTGGAAGGGCTGGGATACTCTTCCGGCAGATCCGCCCACGGCGCCCCGGTGCGCAACACCCACAGGATGCCCTCCAGCAATTCTCGATTGCTTCGCCACGGCCTGCCACCCTTCGGACCAGGAGCCATCTCCGGCAGCAGGGGGCCGATCTTCGCCCACATCTCATCCGTCAGGAATCGCCTCCGTGCCATGGATCCTCCCTCCATGGCTCAAAGGCCTTGTCTGAGGTGATTCTTCTAATGCCAGGTTACGAAATGGCTTCTAGGATAAGTCAGCATGGTCGGTATGGCGTTGCACGAATCGTGCGGGGGGCCGGCTGATGCTCAGAGAGGTCCTACTGGGAGCTGTTCAAGGACTTGCCGAGTTCGTCCCGGTAAGCAGTTCAGGCCACTTGGTCATCGTGTCAGCCATTACCAGATTCTCAGCACAGCCCATGGAGACTGCACTGCTCCTGCACGTCGCAACCGCCCTTGCAGCCCTAGCAGTGTTCCTCCGCCACTTTCGGGAGGGAATACTCAGTCTGCGTCGTGCTGGCCTGGCACGGTCTTGGCGCTCTGCCGTGGCCGGAGAGCCGCAGACCGCCGGTGCTGCTGTTCCGGCTGGCCTGTACTGGCTGATGCTGCTCAGTCTCCTGTCCACAGGCATGGTGGCTCTTCCCCTGAGTAGATACGAGCTGGTTCAGAAGGCGTTTGCGTCGCCACACTTGGTTGCGGCCCTCCTTTCGGCAAATGGCCTGATCTTGTGGTGGACTGACCGAAGTCGAGTTGGCCGGTCCTCGTTAGCCATGATGAAGTGGTGGCACGCGCTGGTGATTGGGGCTGCACAGGGGGCTGCTGTGTTTCCTGGCATATCACGTCTCGGACTCACGCTGTGCGCGGCACGGGCGTGTGGGATCGTGACGAGGGATGCTGTGAGCTACTCGATCATGCTCTCAGTGCCCACAATACTGCTGGGCGCTGCGCACGAGGGTATTGGGCAGTCCCCATCTTCGCCGCATGACTTGGTCCTCGTCGCGACGGCTGTGGGGGTCGCCTTCATGTGTGCGATCCTTGGTATCGCCATCGTACGGGTACTCGGAGCTCAGCGACGTCTCACCTATCTGGGGTGCTGGTGTTGGGTCGTAGCGGCCTACGCTTTGGTGAAAGCGTGACGAAGGGTGGACTGGGCGTCCTGACGGCACTGCTATGGAGCACGCTTCTGCACGGAATACCGATCCCTTGCCCGCGACGGGCCTATGGGCCAGGCATCTTGTGGAGCTTCCGCCGTGGGTTGGTGAGAGCGCGTCGCTGACGGCGCTTCGTTTCATGCTGCTGCCCGTGCTGGCCGGCTATCTCCGCTGGGTCAGTCATGCAGACACGAGAGCCAACGGGGTAGCGGAGAGTCTGTTTCTCTACGGCCTGTTCTGCCTCGGCGCTCTCGGCTTGGAGACATGGTTTGGTTGGGATCCCCTATACCCGTATGCGGGTCGCCTGCTCTACTGGCGGACGCTGCTGTTGATCGTCGACCCCGTGATCATATCCAGGTTCGTCTTGCTGGACTCGCACAGGCCACCCATGTTGCTGTTGGCCTATCTCTATCCGCTGTTCCTGGCCTCCGAGCTCTGCGAGAGAAGAGCGCGATGGCTGCTTGCCGGCGTCGTCGCAGTATCCGTTGTCTTGGTGGAACTTGCGAAGAGTGGCAGTATACTGGCAGCGATCGGCAACGCCGGCCCAGCCATCGCGCTGTTGTGGGCGATCGGTCTGTGGGCAGGTAGGCACAGCGACGACGCAGCGGCCCTCTTCACGTACGCACAAGGTTCCGATCGTGGTATCAGCGTGGTGGGCACTGATTTCAGGCTGCGATTCCTGAACGCGCGGCAGCGGAGCTGGTTTCCGGATGCAGCGGTCGGCGAGCTGTGCTACGTTGCCTACAACCGGTCGCCTGCCGACGCGGGTACCTGTCCTTGGTGTCCGGTAGTTCGGGCTATGCGGTCGGGTAAGGCCGAGGAAAGCATCACTCGGTCGCCCGACGCCCTAGGAGAGCTACGCTACTACCGGGTTCATGCAACGCCTGTGTTCGATAGGGGAGGAAGTCTTCTGTACGTTGTTGAGACCGTTGAAGACATCAGTGCACAGGAGGTGCTGGAGGCCCTGCGCTCCCGCATGGATAGGGAAGTCACGGCCGAGGGCGCGGTACATGCCGGGTTGGCGGCCATTCGGGGTGTGACCCGTGCGGCCTTTGGCCTCCTGGCCGCCCCAGTTCCTGAGGGGGATGCCCTTGCACTCTTGGACCAGACAGAGGGGCCGCCCTATGGCAGCTCCGCGCGTGCGCCCGAGAGCGCGGCTGAGCTTATCGGGGCTCTACACTCGAGCGGTCATCTCAAACCCGGCCAGGAGGTCACGTGCACATCCCTCCGCGATACCGGACCCCTGGCTGACTGGTTGCGGCGGCACGGGTGTGTACAGCTGGTCGTAATCACACGGTGGGAGGAAGCAGGCGGACTGGTGGGTGCATTTGCCTGGTGCGACAAGCCGACAGCGCCGAGCGACCAGGAGCTGGATACATGTCGGCGTTGTCTGGGGATCGTCAATGCTGCTCGACTCCGCACCATGGGCCTGGAGCGGCTTCTTCGGGACCGAGAGACGATTGTTCAAGGCACTACACGCACAGAGACCGCACGCGAGACAATGGCAACTGTGCGAGACGCCCTCGAGATAGCCAGTGTCTGGCACGGCGCCAAGCTATGCAAGAGCGCCAGCCAGGTCATGAAGGAGCTCGACGCGGCGCCTCATCATGCACTTCCGCAGCCTCTTGGCGGCGCGATCAGAGCACTGGTCGAGGAGGTGCGCAAGCTGGATGGGGAGATCACAGCGCGCCACGCAAGGCTGATGAGCCGTTCAGAACTAGGCACATCCGTCAACGATGCGATCAAAGAGGCACTGGAGAAAGAACAAGCCGAGCGGCCTGCAGATCACTGCGTCATTGCCGCCGAGTTGGTTACCGAGCCCAGCGCAGAGGAGTGTCTAGTCGCTATCCCGAAGCTCGAGCTAGTGAACATTTTCCGCCACATCATCCAGAATGCCCAGGAAGCCATGCCGGATGGCGGTACACTGCGAATCGTCCTGTCGAGGCAGACAACCGAAGGGCGCGAGACTGTCCTTGTGAGGTTCGAGGATACTGGGATAGGGATCACAAGCGACGTCCTGCCGTTCGTCTTCGGTGTTGGGTTCAGTACGAAAGAACACGGAAGCGGCATCGGCCTTGCTTACTCAAAGCGCGTTATCGAAGCTTGTGGCGGGCGGCTTGATGTCCATAGCCGGCCGGGGTTCGGAACCACTGTCGTGGTGACTATCCCGCCGTTAAAGGAAGAGGAGGATGCTCGAAGCTCTTCTGCCGCTTAGACCTGCGGAAATCCTGCTTGTCGACGATGAGCCTGGTTTCCTGGGCCCCGCTAAGCAAGCGCTCTGCGACGCACTTGCCTGTCGGGTAACCGAGGCCACCAATCTGGCCGACGCAGCCAATCTCATTGAGGAGCAGAGCTTCGATCTCTTGGTGCTTGACTGCCAACTGCCACGGAGCGGAGAAGCGGGAGCGCGCCAGGAGCCGGATGCAGGCGTCCGACTCCTTAAGAAAGCAGAAAGAGCTCGGCCCGGGGTCCCCGCCATTGTCGTGTCCGGGAGGGGATACGACCGTCCAGCTGTGCAAGCCGTGGCGAGAGGCGCGACTTATCTGGTCAAGGCTGACCTCGAGAAGAGCCACTTTGAGCAGCTGGTCGCAGCGTCCAGAAGACACGCCCCACCCCTCAAAGAGCTGCCGCCATTGCGCGAGTTCGAAGCCATACCGGGGGACGGGAAGAAGAACCTGCACCTCAGGATTCAGCAAGAACACGATTCATGGATACTAGGCACTCTCCGACAGAAGGGCTGGTGCTGGATGCTCGTCTGCGGCGACGCGATTGTACAAGCATCGTCGAACGTTGATGACGTCCCCACGCGGGTTGATCTCGAGCGCATTTCCGCAGAGCGTCAGGCCGTTCCTCTCTTCTTCTTCAGGCCCCCCGGGGTCGAGAGCCGCCTGTCTCCAGCCGAGCTGATAGCCGCGTGTCCGATCAGGATGTCGGTGCGCATATCGTCAGTAGCTGAGCGCGAGGGCGAAGTCCGATCAGACACGTCGGTGCTTGCGACTATGCGCGTTGCGTCTTTGGTCGGGCATACGTATGTGATCGCGGCCGCATTCAGTGATCCGGCCTCGCTAATGCGCGGCAGCATAGGTCAGCCCCAGATCCTACATCTGGGTCAGGAAGCTTATCTGGCGTACATGACTCGGCTTCGACTTGAGGCCAATCTCAATGGTAGCTGCGTCGATGTGGAAGGCGGGGCCATCTTGCTGCAACGCAGTATGGCCGCACACAGGGACATACGTCACGATGATGCAGCAGGCCTGATCGGGAGGGAGGCACTTCAACAACTGAACGTCGAGATGGCACTCTCTCCTCGGCCGGGACAGTGGGTCCTTCGGCCGGTCGCTTCGATTCCGGGACTCGAGGCCATAGCAAAGGCCATCGAAGACGCGTCGGGGGAAGTGATCGCGGGCAGTCTGGATCCCGCCAAGGGCTATGCGAGGCTGTGCACAACGGTGACTCGCTTTGCAGATGCGTCTGGGGAAGGGGCAAGTGGGCTTCCTTGGGAGCTGCACCAGGTCCTGTCGAAAGCGTCGCCCTTCTTGCTCAGGTTGACTGCCTTCGCCAATCTGGCAAAGATCGTGAGATGCGTCGTGGACGGTGCTTGGAGTTCGCGCGAAGCTGCAGCAGCCATTCCTGAGTGGCGGGAAGAGTGCTTCCAGGAGTGTGCCCGCGCCGCACAGATGGTGATTCGGCCACGAGGAGAAGAGGATGCGGCCGCGCAAGTTTTCCGGGTGGCGTTGTTTGAGGAAGCCGTGAAGTCTCTGAAGGGCCTGGCCGGCTCGGACGAAAGCCGGCAGCAGGCATTGTTGATCATCCAGGACTCCGCGCGCAGAGTGCCCCCGGAGACCATGTCGGTTGGCCAAACTAAGGCACTGGCACAGGCAGTGGCGATTGCGGCGCGCCCGGGCGTTACTAGGGAGGAAATCGCCTCCATTGACCAGACTTTGCTCTCAATGGGCCTCGATTTCGCTCCGAGAGGGATCTCAACGGACAAGCTGCAAGAGCTAGTGCGCCTACTCGACGAGAGACTGTCACCTGAGGGCGATAAGCATGCCGGAAGCTAATCCTTTGACGTTGTTCCTAGACACTACAGTGCAAGTTGACCGCGTCTGCTCGCCCGACTGGTACAGGCAGAAGATAGAGGACGCGATCAAGAGCCACAGGTGCACCACATCGGACTATGTGCTGATGGAGTTTAAGCGTACCCTCGTGTGTGATGCAAGGCTGGGGCACTCAATAGTAGCTACGTCGCCGACGCCTTGGCATGCAATCCAGCGGCTGGCCGTGAAGTTGCTCGACGATCCGGTGGTAAGAGCCAATCCTGTGCTGAGAGAGCGTTCGCTCTCGCGGACGCCGGAGAGATCCGTAGCTCTGATCGCTGCGCTCATCATCGAGGCGTGTGGCGAAGCCGGCGCGCTTGGTTCTGCCAGCTACACAGAGTGGGCAGTGACCCTGCGGAATGAAGTGGAGCTAAGGCTCAAGGTTCTAGTCGAGGGAGGGCTTGAGCGACGTTTCCATAGCAGGGTTGAGGTTCGGGACATCGTTCATTGCCCCCTGGCGCGTGAGCCCTGGTTTGTCGGCAGTATAGCCCTCCCCGAGGCGGAGATACCCGGCATCCAGGTCCCGGCCCATATGGGTGAAATGCCCGCCGAGAGGCATCTAAGGTGCACTCTGGCCACAGCCACATGCGAATTGGCGACATTCATAGCGTCTCACAGCGCCCTTCTGGAAGCCATGCAGGCGATCGTTCCTCGCGCGCTGGCGTGCCACCTCAGCAGAGCGGTCCACGAGCCACAAGCTGCAACCACCCGCAATGAGTGCTGGGCTATAGGTGACTGCATCATCACATCTATGTGCAAGGACACTCCCGGCGCTCGTCTCTACTCGGATGATCACCACTTCGACGCGCTCTGCGTCGCGACGGGCATTGAGCGGTTCCGCACACGGGGAGAAGAGAGGCAGGCCGTGCGGGGCGAGATGACTGCCCAGATTGGCCTACCGGAGAAAGGTACGACTCGATGGGTCGAGGCATCTGTTCGAGACTGGTCACAACATGGGATGCGGTTGCGCAGCCCCGAGCGCCCTCCAGAGGGCACAGAAGTGACGGTCGTCCTTTGGCCGACTGCTATTGGCATAGGATCCCCTCTGCTGGAGCAGGCAGGCCGGGTGACGTGGACGCGTGGCGACGAATTCGGTGTGCAGTTGACGGGCAGTTGACCGTAGTGGCACCCCAGACGCACTGACAAGATGTCCTCGTCGGGCCGGTGTAAGGTGCCTGCAGGATGAGTGCGGCTCGTACAGCCAGCGCACGCTACGCTAGTTCTCAACCCCCTGTTCAGTGCGGGAGAAGCGCGATGAGGGCCAGTGTGGGATCGAGTGATGGGACACTACTGGAGCGCTCGAGGCTGGCTTCGGCTCTCATAGGCGTCGGGGCGAGCGGAGATGTGGATGGGACAGTGCGCATGGACGAGCCGTCGGGGCATACGGGGGGCCGAAAGGATGCTGCCAAGGTGCGGTTACACGCGCCGGGCCACGAAGTGACATCGGTCGCGGTTGGCAGGGAGGTCAGGCGGGGAGACGACAGGCGGTGATCAGGGTGTCTGGGAAGACGAGGTGCTCAAGGTTGGTCCGCAGTGTCTTTGCTGAGTTCTGCGGCTGGTTGCGGTGGTCGAGGAGGCGCATCGGGGTCATCGGACCAGAGAGAGCGTTTCGAGATCGGCATTCCCTAACCGAAACGCTCTGGCATCGAAATCTTTGACCTCGTCCACATTCCCGCAGTTTCGATGGCAGGTGGTTTTCCTCCACCACTTCTGTTTATCGAAACATTCCCTGCCGCAGAGAACCCGCCTCACCGAGAGGCAGGCTTGTCCGCCTATGGCGTGATTTGGGCGTGTGATAGGCTCATTCTCGCCCGTTTCGGCTTCGCAGACCTTCGGACGGATCACCCCTTCTTCGCCCCCTTCGACCCCCCAGAACGGCCCTTCCGGCCTCTCTTTCTCTGAATCCTTCGGACTTGTGCCAATCCGTCCGTTGGTAGAGAATCCAGTGGCTAGGCCCGCCTCTGGCGGGCCGGGATGGCGGCCTCGAGGAGGCGGGGCCTAGCCAGTTCGATTCGGACACGCTGAACCAAAATCGCCTGGCGTCGAAATCCTGCCTCTGTGTGTACGGTCTGACCTCTGTCAGGGAGGACCACTAGGGAAGGAGGCGAGCCGTCGGTGAGTGTACGACCGTCAGGAGAACACTGAAGCTATGCTCCAGTGTCTCAGCGAATCCCTCTTACCTCTGCCTGTGGCTACTCGAGTTCATCGGCCGCTCTGTGGAACCGAGAGAGCCCTCTTTACCAGATCGGGCCTTTTGAACTTGGTCTGGTAGTCCTCAATAGGGAAGACATCCTTGCCGATGCGCCAGCGTATTGCATGCGTGGGAGTCTGGGAAGCGCGGTAGTACCCCTGGGAGGTGAATGCCAGCCACTCTTCCACCGATGGCGAGGCTGCGAATACGGCAATGAGCCGGCCACTCCTCGCATCCCAAAGCTTCACCTTGCCGTTTGGCCCTCCGGTGGCTACGACCCGGCCGTTGGGCGAGAATGCAGCCCTGCCGCTCCCTTCCTTGAAGGCCGCTCTCAAGCGCCCGGTCCTCAAGTCCCACAGCTCCGTTCCGACCGCAATGGTTCCGCCGTCCGGGGAAAGCGTGAGCCCGATGTTCCGCTCGGCTATGGGAAGGGAGACCTCCAGCGTGCGCTTCTGTGCGCCGGTGTCGGCCCGCCGGAACTCGACCAGGTGGGCGACTTCTGGGTAGATCGTGCGATCGCCCGTATCCATTGCCTCCCGCTTGATGACTTCGCAGACCACCGTGCTGCCGTTGCGCGTGTAGGCCACGGAGTACACTTCTTGCCGTTCCTCGGCTTCCCACAGGGGCCGGCCACTTCGCAGGTCCCAAGCGCGCACCGATCCGTTGCCGCACGCAGCCGCCAGCGCTCTTCCGTTAGGTGAGGTGCTGACGAAGGGCGCCGCGATGACATCGATGCCTTCTGTCGGCAATACTCGCGTCAACTCACCCGTCTCCACATCCCAAAGCCTCACCACGTCTCTGGGCTGATCCGTGCCGGTGCCGTTGTTGCCGTTGGCGAGGAGCTTACTGTCGGGCGTGAACGCAAGTGAGGTCACGTGCCCATTCGGGTCATGCATGGTGTGCAGTAGGGCCCCCGTCAGCACGTCCCAGAGCCTGATCTTGAGGTCCTGCCCGCCGGTGGCGAGTCTCTTCCCGTCAGGGGAGAAGACGACGGATTCGACGTGCGGGTGGCGTTCCTTCAGAACCTGCCTCATCTCCCCGGTCCGGGTGTCCCAGAGGCGCACCCAGCCATCCCGACCGGCCGCGGCGAGCAGCGCCCCATCAGGCGAGAATGCCACTGAGGTAATGTACGGCGGCTCTTCCACTCTCCAGTCTATGGAGAACTCCGGGTAGCCGCGTACCCGATCCGCAAGGGCGGACTCCGCCCGAGCCGAGGTAGCAATGACCTGCCCGAGCAGAGAGCCAAAGAGGACTGCAGCAATGCCCAAGTTGAGCAGGGCCCTCATGAGCGCTCCCCTTCCTGCCGCTATCGTACGTCCGACGGCTGCGTATGCCAAGTCGCCCTGCAACTCCCGCTGGCTTCCCTAAGCCTCGGCTTCCTCGGGTTCGATTCGGACACGCTGAGGAAAATCGCCTGGCGTCGAAACCGCGGGAATGCGCGGAAGGCACGGCCTGCCGGACAAGAGCAGATTGGGAATAGCCGCCGAGCCGGCAAACAGACCAGCTATACGGCACAAGATCGGCATACAACCGCTCAGTGCTGAAGCAGCGAGCTCATATGCAGGGCTCGGTCGAGTAATTCGTGTGGCCCCGCCAGCAAGCCCATGCTTTCAGCGCCTCGGTTATCTTCCAGACCCCACCGGTACCGCTGACGAGTCGCAGTTTGAACTTCTCGCCTCGAATCGAATCATCCCAACAGCCCTCGTCCGTTACCTCGACAGTCGCGGAGCCTCGTCCTTCGAGCTTATGGATGACGATGGTCCTCGAATTGCATTCTGCATCTTCGCCGACAAACTTCAATGCCACTAGCAACGGATTGTGCGGCCATGGCTCTCCCTTCTTGGCCGCTTCTTCCGCTTGTCTGCTGAATTCGGCTGTTGCCATCCGCTCATAGCGCTCACGGGGCTTGTCTAGTCCCGACTGGGAGGATAGCCCTATCGACAGAAACGATGCCGTCAGACATGCCGCGGTGAGACCGAGGCTTATCCCGCGCATTTCAGGCCTCCTCATTGGTCGTCAGAATCATGCGCCAACCGTACCGCAAGGTTGGACGCGTCTCCCGTATCTTACGCCCCCAGGCAGTTGCCATCAAGGGGGCTCTCCGTCCCGGGCCCTTCATAGCGCGCTGACCACTCCGACACTTCGAACCTCCGTCCGGTAAGTATCTACTGGGCGAAGGCGGCCTGCCCGCCTCTGGCGCGGTCAGCAGACCTCCCTCGCACCACCAGATCTGGGTCGTGATGACTGGCGAGGAGCGGGAAGATGTCGAAGCCACCAAACGACCGGCGGGCAAGCCCACTGGACCCCGAGATGATGTCCCCGGCTGAGCGCCTTGAGGAGGCGGCGGGCCTGCTCGCCACCGGCTTGCTGCGACCTCGGCTCAGACACGTGGAGCGCATGGAGAGGGCGGCGGCGAGGCGCAACCGGGAGTGGCGCGACCACGGTTGCGGGGTCGGTGAGGAGCAAGGCGATGACTGCCGGAGGGCGAAGACTAGAGCGTCTCTTGCGTCACCGCGATAACGGTAATCCAGGAGATGCTGTAATGCAAGAGATCCTCCCAGAAGGGCGCCAGACGCTCTCCTGGGGAGTCTCTTGAGTCATGGTCTCTCACCATGATTCAAGAGACTCTGTAGAAGGTAACACGGTGACGCCCAGCGCTCACTCCACGATCCATGCCGCGGGTGCTGGCGCCCTGCAGGGCGGTGCCCGGCGGAGCTACTGGCTGGTGCTGGCAGCGCTGTTCCTCGCGGGTTTCAGCGGGCTGATCTACGAGGTGGCCTGGACACGCATCCTGAGTCTGACGTTCGGCGGGACAGTGATCGCCGGCGCCGCGGTGCTGTGCTCCTTCATGGGAGGGCTGGCCCTGGGTAGCTGGGCGAGCGGGCGATGGGCCGACGCAGGCAAGCCGCCGGCTCTCTCTCTGGCAGCAGTCCAGTTGGCGATGGCCGCGGTGGCGGTGGGGCTGATGCCGCTCTTCCGGTGGCTCACCCAAGCATACGTGCGGCTGGACTGGGCGCTGCATCCGAGCTACCAGATGCTGTCGGCGCTTCGTTTCGGCCTCTCTGTGCTCGTGCTGCTGGCGCCGGCCGGCTTGATCGCGGCAGCGTTCCCGCTGGCCGTCAAACTGGCGGCTTCGCTGCACTCCCGGATCGGAGAGCGAGTGGCCTTGGTCTATGGCATTGACACCATGGGAGGGGTGGCGGGAGCGGCCGTGGCCGGGTTCCTGCTTCTTCCTGCCCTCGGGGTAGCAAGAACCGTCCACGCCGCTGCCGGGCTCAACCTAGTGGCCGCCCTGCTCGCGCTCGCCAGCCGCTCCGCCGGAGCCGCTTCCGAGAGGGCGGGCTCGAGCGAAACGCCAGCGGAGGAGTCCCGGGTGGCGGGGCCACCAAGTCTCGGCCGGGGGGCGACTCACCTGCTGTTCTGGTGCTTCGCGGCCTCGGGGGCCGCGGCCCTCTCCTACGAGGTGCTGACCACCAAGGCCTTGGTCCACCTGGTGACCATGAGCTTCGAGGCCTTCTGCACGATGCTGACCTGCTTTCTTCTGGGAATCGGGGCAGGCAGCCTCATCTGCATGGCGCTGATCCGCGACCGGCGCGCCCTGCTATTCCGCTTTGCCCTGGTGGAGGCCGGCATTGGGCTGGTCGGGCTGTCGCTGCCGCTGCAGCTCCAGTGGATGCCCTCTCTGCTGGCGCTGCTGGAGGGGAGAGGGTATCCCCAGTGGAGCGGAGCCGTGTCGGCCAGCGCGGTGGTGCTGTTGCCTCTCGCGCTGCTCATGGGCGCGACCCTGCCGCTGCTGGTGGGTGCGCTCACTCCCAGTCTGCGGCACGTGGGCCGGAGCGCGGGAGGGCTCTACTCAGTCAACACACTCGGCGGCGTCATGGGCGTGCTGGTTGCCACCTTCATTCTGCTCCCTGGCGCCGGCTTCAAGACCGGGATGGCGATCGCTGCCAGCGCCAACCTCCTGGTGGCCTTGGTGGCGCTCCACTATGCCCGGGATGTCCCTGCAAAGGCACGGCTCAAGACGGGCCTGTACGTTCTCGCCGCGGCCGCGCTGCTGCTTCCCCTCTCCTCGCGGAGCTCGCTGCAAGCCGCGCTCCTGTGGGCGGCGGTGCGGCGGCCTCGGCCGGCGAACTCGCGGGTTCTCTTCTACAAAGAGGGCGAGTACGGGACAGTGGCGGTGGCGCGTTTCAACGATTCCCGCGTGGGCTTCGTCGAGGAGATGTTCGTCAGCGCCTCCGGGGAAGGCGGCTCTGACCTGGGCTCTCTCCGCGCTTTCCAGCTCCTGGGCAATCTGCCATTCCTGCTCCACAAAGACCATACCCGGCCGAAGAGCGTGCTGGTCTGCGCCTTCGGCATGGGCATCACCCTGGGCACGGCCGCCGATCAGGACTCCTCCTCCATTGAGTGCGTGGAACTGGTGCCGGAGGTGCTGGAGGCGAGCCGGTTCTTCTCTCCCTACAACCACGACCCCCTGGACAACCCTAGAGTCAGAGTCCACCTCGAGGACGCGCGCAACTTCCTGCTGACGACGCCGAACAAGTACGACATCGTGATCATGGACGCCACTCATCCCAGGAGTGGTGATAGCTGGATGCTCTACACGCGGGAGTGTTACCAGCTCGCAAGTCGAGCCCTGGCGCCGGGCGGCGTGTGTGCTCAGTGGGTGCCTCGCCATTTCCTGCCCGCCGCCAGCTTCTGGTCCATCGTGAAGACCTTCCAGTCGGTCTTTCCCCACGCGACTTTGTGGGCGCCGCCGCGCTCGACGCACACCGTCCTCGTCGGCACCCCGGAGCCAACGAAGCTCGACTTCGGGCACCTGAGGGCGCGCCTGAAGGACGCTGCGGTCCGCAGGAACTTGGAGGCGGCCGAGATCGCCGACGAGTACGGCTTGCTCTCCTACTTCATCGCGGGTGAGGAGGCCCTCGCCAAGAAGTCGTCTCCGTACCCGCTGAACACTGACGACCTATCCCCTGTTCAGTTCGCTCACGGCGGCCCGCGAAGCAAGCACGATGAGTTCCTCGACCTGATGGAGTCGCCGCTGGGGATGGCTGTCGGCCTAGGTGCTGCGCCCTCGGAGCGCGCGGCCTGCTCGGAACGCATCAGCCGCGCCTTCCGGGCGGCGAAGCTGACGCGGCAGGGCTTGGAGATGAACGCCGGAAGAGGCCCCGGGGCGGAGCTCAGAGACGAGCCCGCCTTGCGGGAGGCCTACCGGCTGAACCCCAACGACAGAGACCTTGCGGTGTGGCTGGGCTTCGCGCGGCCCCGGCTGCGCGCGGGCGCAACTCGGGCCGATGAGCTTGGTAGATAGAAGCGGAGGCGGCGGGCATGTGCCTTGGGAGACATCCCCGCCCTCCAGACTTCTTTGGGCGTAACCCAGGAATGAGCAACAGTGACTGACCGGGAGCGCGTGCTGCTGACGCTGGAGCACAAAGAACCTGACCGCGTGCCCATAGACCTGGGCGGCCTGGAGTCGTCGAGCATGACCGCGGCGGCCTACAACGCGCTCAAGCGGCATCTCGGGCTTCCGGAGGGCGGCCGCGTCTTCGATCCGGTTCAGCACATCGTGCTCGTGGAGGACGAGATCAGAGAGCGGTTCGGGATCGCTACCTACCCGGTGGTGTCGGAGCCGAGCGCCTGGCACCCGGGGCGTCTGCCGGACGGCAGCCCGTGCGAGCTGCCCGCAGGATGGAGGACGCTCCTCCGCGCCGGCGGCAGCGAAGAGGCGGTCAACGCTGCGGGCCAGGTGGTGGCGCGTCGGGCTGCCAGCGGACATCACTTCGATGTGGTCAACCCGCCCCTGGCTGAAGTCGAGAGCATCGCGGACCTGGACCGGCATCGCCAGGCCATCGAGCAGTTCGACTACCCCGCGTTCGCCGATGAGACCATGGATCAGCTCGCGGCGCGGGCCCGCGCCCTGCGCGCCTCGGGCAGGGCGGCCGTCTTCAACTTCCCCGCGCACCTGCTCGCGGCCGGCCAGAGCCTGCGCGGCTTTGACAACTTCATGGCCGACCTTGTGCTGAACCCCGGCTTCGTAGAGGCGCTGCTGACCAGGCTGGTGGATGCCTACTGCGAGCGCGCGACCGCGCAGCTCGACGCGCTGCAGGGGCTGGTTGACGTGATCGCGGTGTGCGATGATCTCGGCACACAGATCGGCCCGATGCTCTCGCCCGGCCTCTACCGAAAGACGATCAAGCCGCACCAAGAGCGGCTGTTCGCGCACCTCAAGTCGCGCTGCCGCTACCTGCTGCTCCATTCCTGCGGGTCGGTGCGGTGGGCGATCCCCGACCTAATCGAGCTGGGAGTGAACGCGCTCAACCCGGTGCAGGTCTCAGCCGCGGGGATGGAGACGGCCGGGCTGAAGCAAGACTTCGGCAGCGAGCTGGCCTTCTGGGGCGGCGGGTGTGACACACAGCAAGTGCTCAACCGGGGCAGCGAGGCCGAGGTGCGGGAGGAGGTGAGGCGCCGCATCGGCGACCTGGCGCCCGGCGGCGGCTTCGTCTTCTGCCAGGTGCACAACATTCAGCCCGAAGTGCCGCCGCAGAACGTGGTCACGATGCTGGAGGCGGCGACGGAGTTCGGGGGGTAGCAGGGCCACCCCTGGATTGAGGGAGGGGCAGCAGGCAAACTTCCTTCGGCTTCGCGCAGGACAGGCTCTGACCAACGGCAGGTCGCCCAGGGGACTGGGCTCCCACAGTGGGCGGGCTACAGCTTCGCCAACTGCTCTCTCAGGAACTTGGCGGCGGTGACGATGTCGGCCGCGGGGTCTTCGCCCACCTCTCGCTCGATGGTGAGATAGCCCTGGTAGCCGATCTCCTTGAGGGCCCGCAGGTAGCTGGGCCAGGGCACTTCGCCTTCTCCCAGCGGGACTTCGCCTCGTCTTGGCCCGGGCCCGATGCCGTCCTTGGCATGGGTATGCACGATGAAGCCGGCCAGATCGTACACACCTTGCACCGGGTCGAATCCACGCATCACCATGTTCGCCGGATCGTAGTTGGCCTTGATGGACTTCGCCTCGAGGTCCCGCAGAAAGGCAGCGAGGGCCGCGCCCGATTCCGGCCCGGTCTCGCTGGCGAAGAACACCCCGAGCTTGTCGCCGTGGGCGCCAATCTCCTCCAATGCCTCCAGGGCGATCCGGTAGCCGGGGTCATTGGGGTCATCGGGGATGCGTCCGATGTGTGAGGTGAGCACCTTCACTCCCAGCGACTTCGCCAGGTCCATCATGCGCTTGGTCTTGGCCACATCCTCGGCAATGTGATCCGGCTTCACGAAGCCGCGGCCCAGGTCGCCGCAGAGCGCGGAGATCCCGAGGTTCAGCTCCTTCAGCGTGGCGAGCAGCTCCCTCTTGCCGGCCTCGGTCGTGGTCTCGGGGTCGAGCTCCCCCACGGGGTGATTCGGGTCGTAATAGGTCAGGTTGGTGGCCCAGATCTGCACCCCGTCAACCTGCAAGGCCGCGGCGGCCCTCAGGCTCTCCTGGAAGGGCTTGCGGAAGGAGGTGGTCATCGCGCCTATCTTCATGGTAGCTCTGCCTCCGGTAAAGTGGCCGCTATCTTCGCAGGCGGGCTAGCCTTCCCCTGCCTGGCGGCCGCTGGCCTGCCCTCGCGGCAGATCAGCGAGCTCTCCAGGCTCTCTCTGCATTAGCCGCGGAGAACACATCTGTCGCCACCAACCGCCAGGGGCCGGCGGGGTCATTGAGGGCGAGGCGGAACTGGCCCTCGGCGATCCCTGCTTGCGTGTCCAGGTTGCGGCAGTAGAGCGGCTTCTTGCCATCCGGCCCGAAGACCTCGACCTTCACTACATGCCGTACGGGCCGCGCCCCGCCAGTCTGCACCTTGACACGGTAGCTAACAAGCTCCCCGGGTCTTGCTCCCCCGCTAGAGGACAGGCTGAGGCCCTTCACCTGATACGGGAGCATGGCGTAGAGCTTCGGCTCCGCGCCCCGCAGGTTAGTCCTGATCTCGGCCCTCCTCCCCAGGTAGCGGTGGCCCCGCAGGTCATACCAGTGGCCCTCTTGGGGGAGGGCGACGCGCACCGCCTCCAAAGGCTTGAACCCCTTACGCTCGACATACTGGAGGGTGCCATCGGCCTGGGCGCGGAACTCGCCCTGGGGCTCGCGGAGGAGCCCGAGCACCTCAACTGCGCCCCCGCGCCAGCTCACCCGCTCCACGCCGACAGGATACCGGCCCGCGCTGCCCCTGACCAGGGCGCGGGGCCGCACCTTAGCGTGCTCGAAGGTCTCTCGCACCAGGTCACGAAGCGCCCGGCCGGCCGCCTTGCGCTGCTCCCCGGGGTAGGTGTCGAGCCACCGATCGAGCAGCAGGGCGCGCCCTCTGCCATACCTGGGCGCCGCGAACAGGTCATCCAGCGCCGGCCTCGGGAGCCGCTTCCCATGTCCATCGGTCTGCCCGGGCCGCACATCGGCAATCAGCAGGCCGCCCCGCCTGACGAATGACTGAATCTCCGCCACTTCCTTCTCCGAGAGAGCGATCGAGCCCGGCAGCACCAGGACCTTGAAGCGGCCCCTGCGGAGCTCGCCCTGCTCGATCTGCTCGTAGGCGAGGTAGCTGTACTGATAGCCGATGTCCTCCAGCACTTGGGTCCACCCCTCTCGATTGCGGATGAACCGGCCAAAGCTCGGGGAGGTGCGCTGTCCATACTCCATCCCCTGATAGGTGAGCTTGCCGTCCTGGATCCACCACGTATGGCCGCTCGCCATGGAAAAGTGGAGGGCAATGCCATCATGCTGCCGGCGCAGGCCGGTCACCGCGCGGCAGATGCCCTCCCCGCGCAACTCGCCGAACGCCTTGGCCAGGGACCGGCCCTGCGAGTTCAGCGTCAGGTCGGGATCAACGATGGTGTAGCCCCAGAAGATGGAGGCGCCGCGGTGGTTGTGGAAGAAACGGTGCCAGATCTGGTGCTCCAGGGGCGGGCCGAAGAGCGAGTAGCCCGTGAACCCGGTGAGGATCATGTCCGGGTTGAAGGAGCGGTGCATCTCGAGCTGCCCGCCCACATCATAGGGCTGGAGGTACTGGATGATCTTGTCTACCTGCCACCAGTCGCAGCCGTTGTGGGAGCCGGGAAGCTGCGTCCCGGAGACCGTCACCAAACCAACGGGATCCACGCGTCGCGCCACATCGCGCGCATACTCGAACGCGGCCGCCAGGGTGCGATTCATGAACAGGCGATGGTCAACCCAGGCCGCGGGGTTGCCGCGGCGCTGGGCTTGATCCCAGGTGAGCGGCATCACCCTGTCCCAGCTCCGATACCTCGTGTCCCACTCGGCGTTGAGCGCCTCCAGTGAGGGGTACTGCTTCCCCAGCCACTTGCGGAACTCGGCCAGCGTGGCGTCGCTCCAGCAGAGATCGAAGGCGTCCTCGTAGCAGGTGATGGAGGACTCGTCCGCGATGTAGTAGGCCAGGGGGCTGTACTTGAGGATGGGAGGGATGCCGCTGTGGAGGGCCTTCGCCACCGGCTTCCGGAACTCGTCGCTGTGGATGCAGGGCCGGCGAGCCAGGTAGTTACGGTCGCCGGTGTTGGCATAGAGCTGCTTCTGCTCCAGATATGGGTGTCGGCGGAACCAGTACACGCCAAACCCCGGAGGATGCATGGACACCGTGAGCGGGAAGTTCCAGTTCGGATCCGAGGTGCTGGTTATTCCCGCTCTCCGGTACTGCTGCTCGATCAGTTCGGTCCAGGGCCAGAGGCCGCCGTGCAGCCAGGGCAGGACCACCTCGTAGTCCTGCCACTTGCGTCGGGGAGCAGTCAGGGCCAGGCGCGCTCTGGCCTCGCTCACGAATCTGCCGCGGTCCAGCAATCGGCACTTGACCCACCCGAGGTTGGAGAGCGCCTCGGGGCACTTCACTCGGAAGCGAGCGAGCCGCGGGTTCGTCACTCCGCTCACCTGCTCGGAGAGCAGCCGCCCGTTCTGGTCCCACAACTGGGCCACCAGGGTCATCTCGCGGGCCTGCCCCGCAAGCTTCACCCGGCCGGTGAGCGTCTCGCCGACGCGCACGGCCTCGGCATCAGGGACGACCCTCACCACCCGGGCGCTCGCCCGCGCCAGGTAGGTCGCCGTGCCCCAGTCATGCCGCTTCCCGTTGGCGGTCACCATTACATCAACGAAGTGACGGCCGCTGGGGAGGCTGAGGTCGGGCAGCAGGAAGGTCGCCTGGGCCCCCTCGCCCGTGACCTTGACGGACTTCTCCATCAGCGCGGCGATGGCGCCGAACTGGTCCTTGGGGGTGAGGCAGATCCGCGCGGCGACGGGCTTGCCGGAGGTGGAGAGGCGCACCTGGACCCTGCCTCTCGCTCGCTCGGGAGAGAGGCGCCTGACCGACGGCTCCACTGCGACGATCCGCAGCTCCGGCTCCCGCCGGGCCGCCCAGATGATGGAGCGCATCAGCAGGCTGAACAGGTACTCCCAGAAGTTCTCGTTCAGCTCTCCCCGGTCGGCCCGGAGCTGTGGGAAGAGGCCGTAGTTGTGGTAGCCCAGCCCGACGACGCGCCCTTTGCCGTACTCCTTCACGGCCACCACCGGCCCGCCGGCCTCTCCTGTGGCCAGCGCCTGCGCGCCCCGGGCCAACTGGTAGCGGTAGTGCTGGAGCGCGGGATAGGGGAGCGCCTCGAAGGGGATCCCGTCCACGATGTAGTGCTCGGCCGCCTTGCGCCAGGGCGCGCCTGAGACCGCGGTCCGGGGGACGCGGGGATAGCCGGTGTCCACACCCGCGCCTGGGCTGGTCAGCTTGGTCGCCTCCACGCCCACGATGGGTGACAGCTCCCACAGGCTCTTGTCGGCCTCGTCCTCGCCGAGCTGCGGGTGCACCAGCACCAGGCCTTCGCCCCGCCGCACGCGCCCATAGATAGCGCGCTTGATCTGCGCGGGCAGGTGGTTCCAGCCCAGGATGCTGTGCATCACCAGCACGTCCCAGCGTGTCTTCGCCGCCAGCTCCGCCGCCAACACCCGGTAGCTAGGCTGGTAGTCCTTCGGCTCCCGGTCCTCGAAGTCCGAATAGTAGCGGTCAATGCACCACCGGTTCACGTCCCAGTGTGGGTCTATGCTCACCACCCGGGGCTCGAGGGTTAGCCGCTGCATCAGCTCGACGACGGTCCGGCCTTCGTGCACACTGGCGATGAAGAAGGCCCGGATCGGTCCATACGCATAGGGATCGGCCCACTTCACATGGGGGGTGACGAGGTCGCGGGAGTAGATGATGTCCCACTTCGCTGGCTTCTGGCTGGTGCGCACTGACTGCCTCCTTCCCGCGGCTGCGCCGCGCGTGAAGGCGCTTGTTTGCCGCAGAGAGAGACTCTCCTGCCGGTGGGGGTGGAGAGGTCTGTTTACTCGTCCCGCGCCTGGAGGCCGGCGAGAGCGTAGAGGAAGGCCGCCTCCAGCGCGGCCAGAGGGAGCAGGCTGAAGATGCCCGGCAGGCCGATGGACTTTCCCAGATTGCCGTGCAAGAGCTGCCCGATGGAGAACTCAGCGAGGGCCACGGCCAGCGGCGTCTTCAGGCTCTCGGGCACAAACGGGCTCTGCGCGGTGACGATCACGGTGAAGGTGATCGAGATGCCGGCCAGCACCTTGAAGAGGAAGGGCCACCGCGCTGCTGCTGGAGCGACCGCAAGCATCAGGAACGGAAGGGCCGGGATCTGGTAGCGAGGTCCATAGGAGCTTCCCGCGGTCCAGTTCTCGTATCCTGCGCTCATCAGCAGCACGCCGATCCAGGAGGCGGTGATGAGGATGGCCTCGGCCCGCCTCTTCCGGCCGAGCAGGAAGAACCCGGCCAGGGCCAGCAGCAGCACGGGGCTGGCACAGAAGAGGCCGCGCCAGGGCCCGACGGTGAGCTGGTAGAGAGGATAGAGCTGCGGCAGGTGCACCCCGAGCAGCCCTGCCGTGTGCCGGGCCCGGAAGCTCGGTTGTACATGATAGAGGTGCGGGAACACGAAGGGACTGCCGAAGGAGGACCAGTTCGCGCCGAGCTGGAGCGAGATCGGAACTGCTCCGACCAGCGCGAAGAGCCCCACGCGGCCGAGGACCGGCAGCGCGCCGCGCCCGTCGGTTTCGGTCTGAGGCCGCGACGCCCAGGCCGCATAGAGGCCGAGGAAGCAGGCGATCAGCATGGTGGTGAAGTCTGAGATCGCCCCCAGGCCGGCGAGCCCGCCGGCCGCGGCGGCGCGCCAGGCTCTCCAGCCGCGGCGCTGCCGCCGGAGAAGCAGGAACGACCCGAAGGCGCAGACCGCGCCGAACTGGTGACCGAAGAGGGTGGTGGAGTAAGGAAGGGCGAGGGTGCCCAGGCCGTAGGCGAAGGTGAGCCAGACTCGCAGCCCGCTGGCGAGGCCGAGCTCGGCGAGGAAGAGGTAGAGGAGCGCTGCCACGACCGCGGAGGGGAGCGCGTTCGTGAGCACGTTCGCGACGCGCAGGGCGAACATCACCGCCCACGGCAACTGCATTCCCAGCGAAGAGAGCAAGCGCCGGCTCGCCCAGTAGACAGGCGCCGCGACCAGGCTCGGCCCGATCAGCTTGTCGCTGTAATAGTGGCCGCGGTAGTGGGCCTTATCTCCGGTCCAGTAATGGTACTTATCAATGGCGAGGGTGTGGTCTTCGGCCAGAGCGACGATCTGGGCGTGCCTGGCCTCCACGTTCCAGTTCCCGCCGCGGTAGAAGAAGAAGGTGTAGCAGCAGAACAGCGCCAGGCCGATCAGCCAGGCGCGCCGCCTCTCCAGGGAGCGCTCTGCGTGCGGTTCCTGCGGCATTGGTGGGGCTATGGTAGGCGAGGACCTGGCCAGCGTCAAGCGACCGATGGCGGGTAGGCAACGAGTTCGTCTTCTGGCCATGATTCCGGGGCGGAAGGCAGCAGGGCGGAGGGGGAGGCGGCGGGCACGCGCCTTCGGCGACATGCCCGCCCTCCAGCCGCTTCGCTCCGCCTCACAATGACACTGCGGGTATGCTCCAGCAAGACCACTCATGCGCCGGGCAGGGGAAGCCGCAGCGGCGTGTAAAGAGGCACAGGCGGCGGGCGGGCGCCTTCGGCGACATGCCTGCCCTACAGACCCCGAGGTGAAGTGATGGAAGACAAGTGGGCGAGCCTGGTGCAGGAGGGCGAGGCTGGCGATGAGGCCAAGCAACTGCCGTACCCGGAGATGCTGAAGGAGTTGGCGCGCCAGGCGATGGAGCGCAGGCAGCACTACGACTACCGCGGCAAGTCGGAGGAGCGAGTGCGCGCTCGGCTGGCAGAAGTGAAGCGGCTGCTGCGGCGCTGCCTGGGCCTGCCGCCGCGGGCCCTGCCAGCAAAGCCCACGCGAGTGACCGAGCGGCCAGCGGTCCAGCTCGACGGCTTCTCGATCAAGCCCCTGGTTATCCAGAGAGCAAGCGGATGGTATGTGACGGCTCACCTCTACCTCCCAGACGGCCTCACCCACCCGGCCCCCGCGGTGATGCACGTGCACGGCCATTCCTATGAGGGCAAGTCAGGGGCTGCCTACTCCCGCCGCTGCCGGGGCCTGGCGCGGCGGGGCTTCGTAGTGCTGTTCGTGGATTTCCCCGATGCGGATGAGCGCAAGGGAACCGGCCACGCGCTCTGGTACCCGGTACTGGCGAACCTCCCCCTCCAGGGCATCATGGTGGAAGACAACTCAGCGGCCCTCACCTACCTGGCCGGATTGCCGTTTGTGGACGCAGATCGGATTGGGGTGACGGGGAGCTCCGGCGGCGGGAACCAGACCGTCTACTTCTGCGCGGCCGACGGCCGGCCCGCGGCGCTGGCGCCCTGCAACGCGCCCACTATGATCCGGGAGCACTGCAACTCCGGCTCTGACGCCTACTGCCACTGTGAGGCGGTCCCGGGGATGGCTGCGGCTGGCCTGGAATACCACGATCTGCTGGCGGCCTGCGCGCCTCGGCCCCTGCGGGTGTTTGCGGGCATCCGGGATCCCCTTTTCCCCATCATCGGGGCACGCCGCGTGGTGCGGGAGGCCGATGTCGCCTACCGTGCTCTGGGGGCGCGGGGCCGGTGCACCCTGGAGGAGCACTACTGCCAGCACGCCTGCCCAGCAGATTTCCGGGAGGGGGTCTACCGCTTCTTCGAGCACGCACTGAAGCGCCCTGGCGACCTGGCAGGGCCGGGAGACGAAGGGGAGGAAGTGGACATGTCTGATCCCCGGCTGCGGGCCCTGCCCAAGCGCCCCGAGCGCTTTCTGACGGTGGCCGATCTCTACCGAGCGCGCCTGCGGGAGGCGCGGCCCAAGAGGCCGACCTCCGCGCATCTCAGGCGCTTGCTTGGCCTGCCAGCAAGCACTCCCGAGGCCCACTGCCTGGTGCGGGTTGACGACAAGAATCTGTCGCGCATCCTCCTCCAGACCAGCGACGGCGCGGTGCTGCCCCTGGTGATCCGCAAGGGCGCAGGCCCACCCCTGCTCGCGATTGCCGACAAGGGCAAGCAGGAGGCGCTGAGGCAGACCGGCCGGGGGCGCACGGTGATCTCGTGCGACCTGCGAGGCCAGGGGGAGACCGCCCCGAAGGAGGACATCTGGTATCAGCGCGCCAGCCACTACTGCGCCATTGCTGGCGAGCCCTTGCCTGGCAGACGCGTGTCTGACCTGATCGCGGTGACCAACTGGCTGCGGCGCGAGGGCCTGCCGGTGGCGAGGGTGGTGGCCTTCGGCGGGGAGAGTGGTCTGCTCGCCGCGCTCGCCGCTCGCCTCCAGTCGGGATTCCCGCCGATCGAGCTGCACGGGATGGCCCGGAGCTTCCGCGACGCCCCTGGGCTGGTGGGCCAGATCCCCTACACGGCTTGGGTCCCAGGCCTGGCGCTGCTCACTGACGTCCCCCAGTTGCTCGCCGGGCTGGGCAAGCGCGCCGTAGTGAAGCGCTGGCTCAAGCCAGGCGGCGAGCCGCCGCGGGAGGGCTATACGTGAGGGCCGCTGACATCGGCCTTGTCACCAAAGGTGTGGTAAGCTGCGCAGACAGAAGCAGGGTGCCGAAGGCAGCGAGCCTGCGCCTTCGGCGACATGCCTGCTCAACGGCTCGACTCAGCGGCCGCTAGCCGCTGCGCATAGGCCGCGGCATCCAGCAGGGGGACCGCCCTCTCGGGCTCCTCGGGAGTGATGCGGATGATCCACCCCTCCCCATATGGCTGCTGGTTGATCAGCTCGGGCTCCTTCGCCAGCCGCTGGTTCACGGCCGTGATGGTCCCGGCAAGGGGCGCGTAGACATAGGCCACGGCCTTGACTGATTCCAGCGCACAGACCTCGTCTCCCGGGTCGAGATGGCGGCCGACCTCGGGCAGCTCCACGAATACGATGTCGGTGAGTTCGCCCTGGGCATAGTCGGTGATGCCGACCGTCACGCCCTCCGAATCGCGCCTGACCCATTCGTGTGTCGTGGTATAGCGAAGGTCATCCGGGATGCTCATCTTTGCTCCCTTCGGGCTGGGTCACCGGCCTGCCCTCGGCGCAGGCCTTGCGGGCGTGTGCCCAGCCTGTGCGCGTGCGCTGGGGCAGAAACGGGAACCTCTCGATCCGGGCTCTGGTCGGCCTTCCTCTCACCTCGATCTGGACCTCCCCGCCGGCCGCCACACCGGCGGAAGGCGCCACGTAGCCCTGCCCGATGGCCGCGCCGAGGTTGTGGGAATAGGTCCCACTGGTCACTGTCCCCATCCGCTTTCCAGCCGAGAAGATGGCTGCGCCTCTGCGCGCCACGCGGGCCTCCAGCATGCGGAACCCGCTACGCCGCCGCTCCGGCCTGCCCCCTTGCAGCGCGCTCCGGCCGATGAACTCGCCTTCCCAGTCAACCGCCCGCTCGAGCCCAGCCTCCAGCGGGCTGGTCTGCTCCTCCATGTCCTGGCCCCAGAGAGGATAGCCCATCTCCTGGCGCAGCACATCGCGGGCGCCAAGGCCTGCGGGCACGAGGCCGCGGCCGCGGCCGGCCTCCATCAACCCTTGCCAGACAAGGGGCCCCTCACTCGCCTGTCCGAACAGCTCAAACCCGTCCTCACCGGTGTAACCAGTGCGTGACACCAGCACCTCCGCGCCGGCCACGCGCATCTCCGAGAAGGTGGCGAAGAGGAAAGGGAGCCGGCGCCCGCCCGCTGCCTCCGCCAGGATCTCCTCCGAGTGTGGGCCCTGGAGGGCGATAGCGAAGCCCTGCCCGCGCAGGTCATCGAGCTCGACCTGCATGCTGGTCGGGAGGTGCCCGTTGAGCCAGGCCACGTCCTTGTCGTGGTTGACCGCGTTCACGACCAGGCCCACTGAACTCGCGGAGATCACCATCACGAACAGATCGTCCACGATGCCGCCCGCGTCATTGCACAGCAGCGCGTAGGCGGCGCACCCGGCGGGGATCGAGGGCACGTTCCTGGTCAAGAGATACCGCCCTGCGGCGAGCGCGTCGGGCCCCCGCAGCCGGAGGTTGCCCATATGCGAGATATCGAACAGAGCAGCGGCGCGCCGGGTCGCCCGTGCCTCCTCAGCCACGGAGGAGAACTGAAGCGGGAGCCGCCAGCCCGCGAACCCGACCATCCTCGCGCCGGCCCCCTCGTGGAGGGCAGCAAGAGGCGTCTCGCGCAGGGCCACGCCTAGTCCTCTCCCATCGCTTTGGGCCGCCACCGCAGGTTCAGCTCCTTGGCAGCGGCCACTTCGTCGAGCCGGCCCACGGGCGTGTGATGCGGCGCGCCGTGGAGCAGCTCCGGGTTCTCCTTGGCCTCGCCGGCGATAGCCAGCAGCGCCTCCGCGAAGGCGTCCAGGGTTTCGAGCGTCTCTGTCTCGGTCGGCTCGATCATCAGCGCCTCTGGCACGGTGAGCGGGAAGTACATGGTCGGAGGATGAAAGCCGTAGTCAATCAAGCGCTTGGCGATGTCGAGTGCGCGCACTCCCAAGGCCTTTTGCCGCGCCGCCGAGAGCACGAACTCGTGCATGCAGGGCCCGGCAGGGGAGGGTTCGTAGCTCTGTCCGAGCCGATGCTTCAAGTAGTTCGCGGCGAGCACCGCGTCTCCGCTCACCTCTCGCAGGCCGGCCGCGCCGAGCAGGCGCAGGTAGACGTAGGCGCGCAGCAGCACCAGCGCGTTCCCCGCGAAGGCGTTCAGCCGGCCGATGCTGTGGGGCCGATCCTCCTCGAACTCGAACTCCTCCGGACCCTTGCTCACCAGTGGGATCGGCAGGTACGGCTCCAGCTTCTCGACGACGCCGACCGGCCCGGAGCCGGGCCCGCCGCCGCCATGCGGCGTGCCGAAGGTCTTGTGAAGGTTCAAGTGCACCACATCGAACCCCATATCACCAGGCCGGAAGCGGCCCACCAGCGCGTTGAAGTTCGCGCCGTCATAGTAGGCCAGGCCGCCGGCCTCGTGCACGAGCTGGCAGATGAGCTGGATATCACGCTCGAACAGGCCCAGGGTGTTGGGGTTGGTCAGCATGATGCCTGCCACGTCGTCGCTGAGCAGGCCGCGCAGCGCCTCCACATCCACCAGCCCCTGCTTCGAGCAGCAGGTCTTCACCTGGAATCCGGCGAGCGCAGCGGTGGCCGGGTTCGTGCCGTGCGCGCTGTCGGGGACGATCACCGTGTTGCGGCGAGCGCCTCGTTCTGCGTGGTAGCGGCGGATCATGAGCATGCCGCACAGCTCGCCCTGCGCGCCGGCCGCAGGCTGGAGGGTGAAGCGCGCCATCCCGCACAGATGAGAGAGCATCCGCTCGGTCTCGTACATGATGCGCAGCCATCCCTGCGCGGCGCGCACCGGCCGCAGCGGATGCGCGGCCGAGAACTCCGGCCAGGCCGCGATCTGCTCGCAGAGGCGCGGGTTGTACTTCATGGTGCACGAGCCAAGCGGGTAGAACCCCACATCCACCGCCCAGTTCTTGCGCGCCAGGTTGGTATAGTGGCGGACCACTTCGCCCTCAGTCACCTCGGGCAGGGCCGGCCGCCGGCCTCGGCGTGCCTCGGCGGGGAGCTGCTCCAGGAGGCCAGCCGGCCACTTGCGTTCCCCCAGATAGCTCGTACGGCGGCCGGGGCGGCCTCTCTCGAAGATGGTGAGCGCGCTCATGGCAGGTGGTCCTCCATCGCCGCCACCAGCCGATGGATGTCGGCCTCGGTGATGATCTCGGTGGCGCAGCACAGCATCTGGTTCCGCCTCTCCGGCCACCATCGGCCCAGGGGCAGGCCTGAGATGATGCCGTGATCCCAGAGCTCCCGCTCGATGTCCTCCGCCGGCACCGGCAGGTTGAGCACGAACTCGTTGAAGAAGGGCCTCTGGAAGACCAGTGAGCAGCCCGGCAGGGCGGCGAGCCGTTCGGCGACCTCGTGTCCGGTGGCGAAGTTCCGCTCCGCGATGCTGCGGAAACCGGCCGGGCCGATGAGTGATAGATACACAGTCGCGGCGAGCGCGCACAGCGCCTGGTTGGAGCAGATGTTCGAGGTCGCCCGCTCACGGCGGATGTGCTGCTCGCGCGCCTGGAGGGTCATCACGTAGCCCGGGCGGCCTTGGGCATCGTGAGCTACTCCGGCGATCCGCCCCGGCATCTGGCGCACGTGCTCCATGCGGGTGGCGAATAGACCGAGGTAGGGGCCCCCATAGGAGAGGGGGATGCCCAGCGGCTGTCCCTCTGCGACCGCGATGTCCGCGCCGGCCTCGCCCGGGCTGGCAAGCAAGCCCAGGGCAATCGGGTAAGCGGCCACGACGTAGAGCGCGGGTTGCTCCGAGACCAGCGCCCCGGCCTCTCGAACTGGCTCGATGATGCCGAACACGTTCGGATTCTGGAGGATCACGGCAGCGGTATCGCCCGTCAGCGCGGCGGCCAGCGCGACCGTGCTGGTGGCCCCATCCGGCGCGGGGAGGAGCACGATCTCGGGGTCCACATTCGCGGTGTAGGTGCGCAGCACCTGGAGCCAGTGCGGGTGCACCGCCTCTGACACCAGCAGGCGCCGCCTCCCAGTGATCCGCATCGCCATCAAGGCCGCCTCGGCCAGCGCGGAAGCGCCGTCGTACATGGAGGCGTTCGCCACCTCCATCCCCAGCAGTTCGCACACCATCGTCTGGAACTCGTACATCGCCTGGAGAGTGCCCTGGCTGATCTCTGCCTGATAGGGGGTGTAGGCGGTGGCGAACTCTCCCCGGGAGATGATGTGGCTCACCGCGGCCGGCACGTAGTGCTCGTAGGCCCCGCCGCCGCGGAAGCAGGGAGTCTGATCCGGGCGGCCGTTGAGCCGGGCGATGTCCCACAGGTGGTGGCGCAGCTCGAACTCGCTGCTGCCGGGGAGGTCGGGCGTCTCGCCCGGAGGCAGGGCTGCTCGCACCTCCGCGAAGAGCTCCTCGACATCTGACAGGCCCAGCGCGCTCAGCATCCTCCCAGCATCTGCCCGGGTGTGAGGTGCAAAGCTCATGCCTCATCCCTCCATTCGCGCAACCCGGTAGGGCAGCTCCGCGACCTGCCCAGCCACAAACCAACAAGGGAGGGCCCTCTTCGTGGACCCTCCCCTGTCATGGACCTGAGAGATTCGTCCGCCTATGGCGGACTGTCACCTTCGGTGGTCCGCCTGGGGCGCACACTCTCCCGCAGGGCGGCCTATTCAGTTGCCGAGGCCGCTGCCGCGGCAACGAGACCCTCTCAGTCTACGGGACCCTCGGTTGCGCCGTCAACGCGCTTTTGGCCACTCATACCACACCCGCGGCCTCTCGTCACATCCCCCGCACGCCTACCGGGACATCCGCTCCACCGTCTCCTGCAGCAGCGCGAGCTGGCGCTTGAGATCGTAGTGGGCCTCGAGAACCTTCTTCGTCCCGTGGGTATGAACCCCGAGCAGAGCGAGGAACCCGAGCAACCCCAGCACGGCCAGGAGGGCGAAGAGCGTCTGCTCTGACAGCTCTCCCGGCCCGCAGCAGGCGCCGGCGGCCAGGGCAAGGCCCAGTCCCCCGGCCAGCACCACCGCGAGGGATGTCGCAACGATGCTGACGGTGCCATAGAAGCGCAAGTTCCGCTCCAGGGCCTGCGGTGTGGCCGGCGACCGAGCGGACATCAGGCCGCCCGCTACCAGCCCACCGACGGCCGCCGCGAGGATCAGCCAAGGGACAACCCGCTCAAGGGCATACCGCGCAGGCGAGGAGGGGCCGGCCGGCTGGTCATGCTCCTCACCCGAGAAGAGCCGGGCCAGCCCCACGGCCAGCACCAATAGGAGCAGGACGAAACCCACCCACTTCGCAATGTGCCACAGCCTCATGGTTCGGTCTCCCTTCGCCTCGGGTCCACCTTCTTCGACTCCAGCCACTCGTCCACATCACGCTTGTCGAACTTGATGTTCCGGGCGGTGAGCCGGATGTAGCGGGGGCAGTCTCCAGACTGGAGGTACCGGTAGATGGTGCGCTTGCTCTCCCCCAGGTACTCGGCAAGCTCCTCGATTGACATCAGGTACATGGGCCACTCTCCGCTGCCCCGCCCCCTGGCGGCCGGCCTCTTCGGGCCATTTAGAGACCGGGGCGCCGCTTTTGTGACACTTCTACCATTTCAGCGACAGTTTGTCAAGTGTCGGCCGCGCTGGACCGGGCGCCAGGTGGCTTGATCTTGCGCCGGCCTCGTGCTACCCTGTCGGCCGTTGGCCGGCACTCGGCTGCAACTCTCACCTGGAGGGTCTCATGTACCCAGCTCTGAGCCCCGGCGCGATGGGTGTCAGCGTTCCCTTCGAGCAGGCCGCCCGGCTGGCGGCAGAGGCAGGGTTCAAAGGCGTCAGTGTAGACCTGGACGCAGCCCAGAGCGATCCAGATGCCGTGCGGCGGGTTCTGGAGGCGAACAAGCTGCTCCCCGCGGCCTGGGGTCTGCCGGTTGACTTCCGGCGGGAGGAGCAGGCCTACCGGGAGGGTCTGGCGAGGCTTCCCGCCCTGGCGAAGGCGGCCCGGCAGGTCGGGGCCGACCGATGCTCGACCTGGATACTGCCGTTCTCCGATACGCTCACGGCCGCGGAGAACTTCGAGTTGCACCGCAGCCGACTGCGGCCCTGCGCCGAGGTGCTGGCCGAGCATGGATGCCGACTGGCGCTGGAGTTTGTCGGCCCCAAGACCGCTCGCCAGGGCCACGCGCACGAGTTCGTGCACACCCAGGACGGGATGCTCGAGCTCTGCCAGGCGATCGGCACCGGCAATGTCGGGCTGCTCTTCGACAGCTTCCATTGGTACACCTCACACGGCACGCGCGACGACATCCGACGGCTGAGCGATGCCCTGGTCGTGGATGTTCACATCAACGATGCCGCCGAGGGGAGAGGGCCGGAGGAGCAGATTGACAACGAGCGGCGGCTCCCGGGTGAGTCGGGGGTGATAGACCTCGCCGGCTTTCTGGGCGGGCTGAAGGAGATCGGCTACGCCGGGCCGGTGACCCCTGAGCCGTTCAGCCCCAGGCTGCGACAGATGCCTCCCGAGGAGGCCATCCACACCGTCGCGGAGGCCCTCCTGGGGGTGTGGCGAGCGGCCGGGGTGTGAAGGCCGGGAGCGGCCCTCTCACGGCAGGAGCGCGTAGGGCCGGAGCCTGTCTCCTGCCCCTGTCCCTCCCCTACGAACTGCTGGCTCAGGCAGCTCTCCAGAGGGGCGGCGGACCGGCCGCTGGCCAAGTTGGGAACCCGCAGCAGGAACGCGGGCCGTGTTGCGCTACCTCCTCCTCGCCGCCTTCTTCTTCGTGAACTGGGTGTCGGTGATGCGCTTGTCCACGATGCCTTTCTTGGGCCTCGACTTCCGCTTCAGCTCCTCCATCAGCTCCTCGTACTCGTTGGCGTTAAGCGGGAGCTTCACCCTCTTCTTGCGGAAGCTGGAGAGGATCATCGCATCGGCGAGCTCTAGGGAATAGAGCCCCTCCGCGCCCGGCGTCAGCAGCGGCTCGTCGTAGAGGATCGCGCGGCAGAAGTTGCGGGTCACCGCGAGGTGCCCCTGCTCTCGCTTCTCCAGCGGGATCTCCACCCGTTCCCCCTTCGGAGCGGCCCACATCTCTCTGTTCTCCACCGTGAACACCGACAGCGGCGGCTTCACCTCCCAGAAGAGCAGCCCCTCCTCCCGCCAGTCCGTGCTCTCGATCAGGATCTTCCCCTTGTCTCCACAGATCTCGAGCCGGGTGACCTGCGGGGTATCGTTCACGCCCGCATACAGGTAGCCGTGCGCGCCATTGGGGTACTCCAGGAGGGCAAAGGCCTCGTCCTCCACCTCGATCTCGTGCATGCGCGCCCGCGTCTGCCCGGTCACGAACTTGGGCCGGCCGCAGAGCCAGGTGAAAATGTCGAGCATATGGGGCGCCTGGTTGAGCAGCACGCCGCCGCCTTCGCCCTTCCAGGTGGCCCGCCATCCGCCCGAGTCGTAGTAGGCCTGGCTGCGGTAGTAGGCGATGATCAGGCTCACCCGCCGAATCTCGCCCAACCGCCCCTCCTCCAGCAGCTTCTTCGTGGCCCGATACTCTGGGGCGTGGCGGAGCTGGTGCATCACCGCGAACTTCATCCCGGTGCGCTCCGCGGTGCGGATCATCTGGTTCACCGGCTTGATGGTCACCCCGATCGGCTTCTCGGAGAGCACGTGAACACCCCGCTTGAACGCATCAACGGCGATGGGCGGATGGAAATAGTGGGGCGTGGCGATGAGGATCGCCTCCACCAGCCCGGAGTCGAGCAGGTCGGTGTGCTTCACAAAGTGCGGCACCTTGTACTTCTCGCCGACCTGCTCCGCCACCTCAGGCACGATGTCGCAGACTGCGGTCAGGTCGCCCTCTTGGAGCCTCTCTGAGGCGATATAGTCGCAGTGCCCCTGGCCCATTCCCCCGGCGCCTACTACCCCGATGCGGACCTTGTCCATCCTCCTGCCTCCTGGTGAGATTCGATGCGCTGGTGCACCGCATCACGCTGGTTCGCTCTTTCTGCGCCGCCCGCGCTGCCCCTGCCCGGGGGATGGTCAGGAATCGCCCCGGGGACGGGCTCCCACAGGGCGCGGTGCCCCTCCCTCACGCACGCCCGGGGGGAAGGCGGTGGCCCGCGCCTCGCAGAACCCCCAGCCCCACGCACTTCCCGCAGCATCAGGGGAGCTGGGCCTATGGCCAGGTGGTACTTGGCTCTTGTGATCTTCATAGCGACAGGTGTGGTGATGACGGTTCCGGTGGCGAGTGGATCGCAGTTGTGGGACCTCCCGAAGGTGCGCGAGGGGCACCCGCGCCTCGGCCTGGTGGCAGAAGGCTCAGAGTTGGCCGGGCGCGCATGGGGCCAGCCGAGGACGGTCAGCTACGTGCGCGACCTGTACCAGCACGATGCGACCTTCCGGAGCTACCTCCAGCCCGCGCTCGACCATGCTGAGGAGCACCTGGAGAAGGGGGAAGCGATCGGTCTGCTGATCGCGGCGGCGGGTTGGGTAGCCACCGGGGATGACCGCTACGGGTCGGCGGCGATCGAGCGACTGGTTAGTGGAGAGATCAGCCAGACGCCGACGGGCTCGTATTACTCGAATGTGTGGGAGTACGGGCTCGCCTATGACTGGCTCTACCATCACCCGAAGATGACTGAGGAGCGCCAGCGAGCCATCGAGGAGCGCATCGTCGCCGCGCTGTTGATCGAGTTCAATGAACTGGACGGCAACTATCCCTGTGTCTGGCACGGCCGCACCCAGCTCGCCAACAACACCCTGATCGCGGCCCTGTCGCTCTCCCTGCACCCGCGCAGCGGGGAGCTCCAGCAGCGCGCCATGGTGCACTTCGCGGACGCTATGCGCGCCCTGGCGATGACCCAAGGCTGGCCCGAGGGGCCGAGCTACTGGATCTACAACCGCGCCTTCCCCTTCGGCCTGGCCGCGGACTGCTTCATTACCGCCACTGGCTGGGACCGCATCGGCGGCATTGACATCCGGGAGGCGATCCGCCAGGCCGCCTATTGGCAGCTCTACACCCTCGCCCCTGACACCACTTTCGTCCGCCTCGGCGACTGCTGGGACGGCGGGCTGGCGAGAGGGCCGGGCCTCTGGCAGCCGGCGCAGGACTACTACGCGCGGCTTGCCGCCGATCCCGGCGTGGTCGCCGCGGCCGACTACTTCCGCGCGCTGAGCGGCGCCCACTACCACGCGGGCCGCTACGGGTGGAGCGTGGTGCTGGCCTATGATCCGCGGCTGCCCATGCCCGCGGAGTACGATCCGAAGCAGCCTGCCGCGTACCTCAACGCGCGCCTGCCGCGCAGCCGCGTCTTCGGGCGACACAGCCTGGGCGAGGTCTACTTCATCGAGCGGTGGGGCGACCCGAACGCGACCTGGATCAGCTTCAAGGCGGGCGATCTCCTCGCCCACCACGGGCACTACGACCAGGGCAGCTTCACCATCCACCGCGGCTCTCCGCTGGCGGTTCACAGCGGCAGCTATGGCGACTACTTTGGCCGCTACCGGCTGGGCTACTTCGTGCAGACAGTGGCGGTGAACAGCCTCCTGGTACACGCGCCCGGGGAGTTCAGCAACTGGTGCCGAAACGGCGGGTACTTCGAAGAGATCACCGGTGGCCAGCGCGTGGTGATGCCGACGGGCTGTCGGATTCACTCGGTCAACGACTGGCTGCGCAACCAGCACGCGGGCTGGCATTATGAAGCAGGCGATATCCTGGCATCCGAGTCAGCGCCTGATTCCTTCGACTACATCGCGGCGGACATCACCGCGGCCTACAATTCGACCCGCTATGCCGAGCCAGGCAATGTGGCGAAGGTGTCCAGCGTCCTCCGCAAGCTCGCCTACCTGCGCCGGCCGAACGCGGTGGTGGTGCTCGATCGGGTGGTGACGACCGATCCAGGCTACTCTACCCGCTGGCTGCTCCACACGCCGGGGCGGCCCGAGACCGATCATGAGCGCCAGGTGGAGGGCGAGAGAGAGGACGGCATCCTCACCACCGATGACCGCTGGCTGAGGATGGAATTCGAGAAGGGGCAGCTCTTCCACCAGGTGCTGCTGCCGGAGCAGGTCGAGATGCTGAAGGTCGGCGGGCCCCACTACCGCGGCTACGTGCATCGCTCCGGAGGCGGCGAGAACCTGGTGATGGCCTCAGAGCGAGGCCAGGAGCCGGCCCGGTACGGCAGGTGGCGGACCGAAGTGGTGGCGAGCGCGCCTGGGCAGGAGCACATCTTCCTGAACGTGCTCTGGCCCCGCTCGGCAGGGGAGCAAGCGCCCGAAGCCGCCCGCCTGCTGCCTACCGATCCGCCGATGCCGGCGGTCTCGGCCGGCGAGTGGGCGGTGGTCTTCGCCATGCGGGGCGAACTGAGCGACGATGGCCCCATCTCCTATCAGGCCCAGCCGGGGACGACCGATCATCTCATCGCTGACCTGCCGGCGCGGTCCGGGTGGCGCGTAGAGGCGGGGCAAACTTGCCAACTGCTCTTCGCCTCTGAGGACGGGGTGCTGAGCTTCTCCGCGGGCCCTGGGCCGGTGCGCCTCATACCTTCCCCTCCCCGCGGCGGCCGCGGCCACCAGTAGGAGGCGTTGCCGCCAGAGACGGGCGAGCGCACACCCGCCTGGCCCGCTCCCCGCTCGCGACCTCCATCTGCAGGACGCTATGCCGTCGCGACGAAGTGACCCGGCGTGTCCGCCAAGGAGGTCATCGCCGAACTCAGGAAGTCCTTCGTCGGCCGGCAACTCTACCTGGTTGGCGGCAGCCTGCGCGACCAGCTCCTCGGCCGGGAGAGCAAGGATCTCGACTTCGCCACCGACGCGCTCCCCGCGGAGACCCGGGAGCGGGTTGGCAGGTGGGCGGATGCGCTCTGGTCGGTGGGCGAGAAGTTCGGCACCGTCGGCCTGAGGAAGCTGGGCATCAAGGCGGAGATCACCACTCTGCGGGGTGAGCGCTACGACGGGGTGTCCCGCAAGCCCGAGGTTTCCTTCGGCCTCGACATCGGGGAGGACCTCTCGCGCCGGGACTTCACCATCAACGCGCTGGCGCGGGACGTCCATACGGGAGAGCTGCTCGACCCCTTCGCTGGCCAGCGTGACCTGGAGGCGAGGGTCGTCCGCTTCGTCGGCGACCCGCCAGCGCGCATCGCAGAGGACCCGCTGAGGATGCTGCGCGCGGTGCGCTTCTGCGCGCAGCTCGGCTTCGAGCTTGAGCCCACCTCCGCGGCGGCCATCGCACGGGCCGCGGAGGGCCTGGGCCGCATCTCCTGGGAGCGCATCCGCGATGAGCTGGACGGGATCATGGTCTCTTCCCATCCTCGAGATGGCCTCTGCTTGATGATTGAGCTGGGGCTTGCTCGCCACGTGGTGCCGGAGCTGCTCACCCTTCACCTGCCCGAGCCCGGCCGTCACCAGATGAAAGACGTGCTCGAGCACACCCTGGACACGGTGCAGCTCTCCGCCCCGGGGAAGCTGCCGCGCTACGCTGCGCTGCTCCACGACGTCGCCAAGCCGGAGACCTACAGCGCGGATGAGACCGGGGCGCACTTCTATGGCCATGAGAGGATCGGCGCGGAGCGCGCCCGGGGCATCCTGTCGCGCCTGCGCCAGCCCGCGGCCTTCATCGAGCAGGTGGTGAGGCTGATCACCGTGCACCTGCGCGTCCCCTCCTACCGCGCCGAGTGGACCCTATCCGCGGTGCGCCGCTTGATGTTCGACCTGGGGGATCAGCTCGAGGAAGCGATCGCGCTAGCGGAAGCGGATGTGCGGGCCAGCGATCCCTCTGACTATCCTGAGTTCCAGCTCCGTGTCCGGGAGCTGCGCCAGCGCATCAGGGAAGTCGGTGAGGCAGCCGAGTTGGCTGGCATGCGGCCCCTGTTGAATGGCGAGGAGGTGATGTCCCTGCTCGGCATCGGCCCCGGGCCCAGGGTGGGCCAGGTGCTGCGGTTCCTCCTCGACCAGCAGATCGAGGGGAAGATCATGACCAGGCAGGAGGCCGAGGAGGCGGTGATAAGGGAGTTCGGCGGTCGGTAGGAGGATGAGCAGGCGCTTGGCTTGCAGCAGAGACACCCAGGGAGGATGGCGACGCGCCGCGAGGCCGCTCACATGCTGCTGCCAAACGGAGGCGGCGGGCATGCAGAGACGGGTACTGAGTCTCGCCTAATGCAGTCAGGGCGAGACTCAGACAGAACACGTCAGGAAGCTCCACGAACCCCCTGCCGCCGAGACTGCAATATGCGAAGCTCCATAGGTCCCCGCAGGCGACCGTAGCTAGGCCCGCCGGAGGCGGGCCTAGCTACATGCCCGCCCTACAAGCGGCCTGCGGCCTTGCGGACGCTTTCGATGTACTCCTGAGTGACCTGGCGCTCGAAGCTGCGGAAGCCGGCGAGCCCGAACCCATGCTTGCTGGCGAGCGCGGAGATCTCGTTGACCTTCTCCACCGACAGCTCACGGCCCAGGCTGTAGGACTCGTAGCGCTCCTCGAGCGCGAGGATCATGGTCTCGGCCATGCAGGCGTACGCAGTACGCGGTGGGAACCCGAAGTCGAAGTGGAAGTCCACGTCACCCGGGACCTCTACCGCGCCACCCTCGATCACTAGCACGTCCGGTCGAGTGCGCACTACGGCCCTGGAGACATCCCGGGGCCGCGCCACATCGCAGACCACGGCGCCTGGCTTGAGCGCCTCGCCCGGGACCACGGTGTCCACCGCGCTGGTGACAGTGATGACGATGTCAGCGTCACGCAGCCCGGCCGCGGGGTCGGTGGTGTAGGTGATCTCGGCCCTGCCGTCAACGCTTGCCGCGAGCTCGGCGAGCCGCGGCTGGTTCCGGCCGATGAGGGTGACCAAGGGCGCTTGCTCGGCCATGATGCGGACGCACACCTGGCCGATCGAACCGGTGGCGCCCATCACCGCGACGTGGGCCTGCGCGGGATCGGTGCCCATGAGCTGGGCGGCCTGCTTGGCGCCCTCGATCGCGGTCCACACGGTATAGCTGTTCCCGGTCGTGACCGCGATCTCCACGTTCCGGGCGATGGTGACACCTGCGTCGGCGACCACCGAGGTCATCGCGCCCAGGCCTACGACCCTCGCGCCCAGCTCCTGCGCCACCTGCGCGGCGCGGATGATCTTGCCCAAGACGAAGTCGGTGGGCAGCTCGAGGAACTGTCGCGGGGTGAGTGGGCAGCCGACGAACCAGCCATGGGCCTCGGCCCCGGTGAGGCTGCGCACCCCGGTGATCTCCGAGACCGGCTTGGGGGACATGCGCTTTAGCAGCCACTCGAGGGCCGACTCGGGGAGCAGGCTAAGCAGCGGGTACTTGCGGGCCGCGTCCTTGGCCCCGCTCACGGGATGGAGGATGAAGGCGAACTCTCCCAACGCTATCTCCCGGGCTCGGCGAGGTCGGTCACTCCCGGCTTCCAGTTGATCTCTTCGGCGAGGTGGAGGTAGTCCTCCTCTGTCAGATCGTCGGGGTGCTTGCCGGAGAGGGCAACGAAAACGCCCTCCATGACATTGGTGCCGAAGCTCTCGCCTCCGATGGGCGGGGTTGTGGTTATGAGGCGGGCGACGCCGCGGCGGCGAAGCTCCTCCACATCGTCGGTGCGGGTGGTGTTGGTGACGATCACCTTGCGGCTCATGTCCTCGGGCATGTAGCGCTTGATGTACTTGAAGTCGCCGGCGATGATGTCAGCTTCCTCGAAGTAGCGGGAGTACTTGGTGCGGGTGGTCTCCTGCTGGCTGCCGGTGGGGTAGAGATAGGACATGGGAAGGTGGCGCAGGAGGGGCAGGAAGAGGGTGCCCAGGACGACGATGTGCCAGAGCTGCCGCATGGGAACCGGGAGGCCGACCGCGTAGAGGAGATCGCCATAGACCATATCAGCGCCCAGCGCGGGGAAGACCACGGTCATGCCGGGCCGGTCCACGCTGGACATGAGGAGCACGCGCTTGCCCGCGATCTCGAGCCTGCCCTCGGCGGCGAGGCGCTTGATGACGAGGGGCTCGAGGATGCGCTTGATGCCCCCGCCGTCCACCACCGGGGTCCTGGTGGCGGCGCGGGCCATGCGAGCGGCGTCGCGCAGCTCGTAGCGACGGCCCCCGGGGATGACCAGATAGCGGTCCACGCCCCCCAGGCCAATTGCGTCAACGTTGCCATCGTGCTCGGAGATGAGGTGCGCGGCCTTCTCCACGTCGCCGTCGGTGCCAATGCGCTCTACGCGGAAGGGGACGCTGGCGAAAGCGGCCTCGAAGCACCTGTTCCCGCGGGAGGAGCCAAGGCTGATGCTGACGACGCGCTTCATCTCTCGCCTCCTAAGGGGGACGGCTGCGCGGCATGGGCCGCGGCTACTGCCTGCCTCGCCTGGTCCAGGACGGCGAGCATGTCGGCCTCGCTTCTGGCGTGATTCGCACGATCCCGGAGGGCGGCCGCACTGGGCAGGCCCTTGAGGTACCAGGCGACGTGCTTGCGCATCTCCGGCACCGCGACCGCGGGGCCGCGGTCTGCGACCATCATATGCAGATGGCGCTCGGCGAGCGCGATCCGCTGCTCGGGGGAGGGCGGCCGGGGCCTCGCCTCGCCCCGGAGGGCCGCGGCGATCTCGGCGAAGACCCCAGGACTGCCCAGGGAGGCGCGGCCGACCATCACGCCGTCACATCCAGTCTCCGCCATCATGTGGAGCGCGTCCTCGCCGCTGCGGATATCGCCATTGCCGATCACTGGGATAGCGACCGCTCGCTTGATCTGGGCAATCACCGACCAGTCGGCCGAGCCGCGAAGGCCCTGGCCCACCCAGCGCGGATGCACCGCGATCACGGCCGCCCCCGCCGCCTCGCAGCGGCGGGAGAAGGCGATCGCATCCTCTCCCCGATCGCGCCAGCCGCGGCGCAGCTTCACCCCAACGGGCCGGCCCCGCGCGGCGGCCGCGACCACACGCACCATGGCCTCGGCCCGCTCCGGGTCGGCCATCAGCGCCGCACCGGCGCGCGCTCTCACCACCTTCGGCACCGCGCAGCCCATGTTGACGTCCACCATGTCGGCGCCACACTCCACAGCCAGCGCGGCAGCGGCGGCCACGATCTCTGGATCGGCACCGAACACCTGGGCCGCGATGGGGTGATCGCCAGGCGGAAAGGCAAGCAAGGCCTTGGTCTTCTCGCGGCGGTAGCGGAGCGCGTTGGCGCTGATCAGGCCAGTGTAGGCGAGGCGCGCGCCGGCCTCCCGGCAGAGCAGACGGAAGGACAGGTCGGTGACGCCCGACATCGGCGCCAGCACCACAGGGGGGTCAACCAGCAGCTTACCGATCAGCATCGGCCTCATCACGGGGGCGGTTGTACTCCCAGATCAGGGCCGCGCCCTCGAGTGTAAGCGTCGGGACCACCTGGTGCTTCGAGCGCAGAAACTGGGAGATCAACTGCGCGTGGCCCCCGGTCAGCACCATGGGCGCGTCCTCGCCGATGTGGGCCCGCATCCGAGCCGCCAGCTCCTCGACCGCGCCGACGGCGCCCAGGATCGCCCCTGCCCGCAGGCACTCCTCGGTGTCGCGGCCGATGGGAGCGGCCAGCGGCGCGGCCTCCACCCTGGGCAGGGCCGCGGTGTTCCTCGCCAGGGCGTCCAGTCCTGTCTCGAGGCCAATCGCGACGGCGCCGCCGAGGTACTCTCGCTGGCGCGAGACCGCGTCCACTACTGTGGCGGTTCCCAGACTGACCACGATCACCGGCGCCACGCCGCGCGCCACGGCCGCCACTGCCGCGGCCAGCCGGTCCGGGCCCAGGCGTTCGGGAGCGCGGTAGCGGTTGATGAGGGGAGTCGGCGTGTTGCCGCGGATGACGAGAAGATCGCGTCCCGCGCTGGCCGCCCAGTTCCGCCAAGCTTCTTCGGCCGCGGGGACCGTAGAGCAGAGCGCGATGCCAGACGCGTTCTCCGCCCGGCTGGTCAGCGGGGGAAGCTCTCCCCGGGTGACGCGCTCGATCGCCTCACAGGTGGGAAAGAGGACAAGACCGTGCACCGTTCCCGCCGCCCACACCCCGAGGCGGGTATTGGTGTTGCCCACATCAGCGACCAGCACGCTGCTCATGCCGGAGCCTCACGGGGGCAGGAGGCGAGCCCTCCAGAGGTGGGCCTGAGGGCTCCTGCCGAACGGGGGCGCAGGCCCGGGCAGCCGGCGATTGCCTGCTGAGGCGGGTTGCCTACCGGGCGCTGGCGATATGGATGATCCCGTCCTGGTACTGGAGGATCAGGTCGAGGGCCTCGCCGAGGAAGCGCAGCGGCACCATGGTGCGGTTGGCGCGCAGCGCGGCCGCGAACCCCATGTCCTTGGTCGCGCCGTCCACCTCCGCGAGCTGGCTGCCAATAGTCACGCTGATGGTGTGGTCGCCCGCGACCGCGCCGGCCTCCCGGGTCGCCGCCTCCCAGGTCACCGCCCCACCGGCCTCCTCCACCACCGCGCGGAAGGGCACGATCGCCCGGCCCTCCGCAGTCAGCTCCGGCTCAGCGGCCGGCAGCGGCCTGCCATTGCAGTAGAGGGTGGCGGCGGGGAGGCGCAGTCGCTGGCCGGCGTGGATCAGGTTGGGATTGGCGAGATCGTTGAACTGGGCCAGCCTGACCGGTGGAACCTGGTGCGCGGCCGCGATACTCCACAAGCAATCGCCCTCTTGCACCACATACACCGTCTCCGCGCTCGGGGGCGGAGTGGGCGCGGCGATAACCCTGGGCGCGGGCTGCGGCTCCGCCGGCTTCGGCGGCAGCATGGCGAGCTGCATTCCCAGGGCCGAGGGCCGCGGCTGGATGAGCACGCCCTCAGTGGTCCCGGGGGCGGGCAGGCTGCTCGGCCCAGGCACAGCCGCGGCCGGCGGGGGAGCGGAAGGCTCAGACACCGTTGCGAGGGGCGGCGGGGGCAGTGTGGGCTGCTCGAGGGCCGCGCTCGGCAGGGCCGCTACCTCGACGGGCGGGGAAGCCTCCGCAGGTGCGCTCACCGCCGGCGGCTCAGGAATGACCAGGTCACCGGTCGGGCTGATGAAGGGGGCGCTGCCCGGAACAGCCACCTCCGGCTCGGCCACCTCGAGCGTCACCCCCTCACCAGAGGGGCTCTCGGTACGCATGGGCGGCGGCAGCGTGGGAGTGGCGGCGCGCGCCGGATACGGGCTCGGCTCGGACGCGGGGGCCGCTGGCGCGGGCGAAGCACCGCGCATGGCGGTGGCCCCGCCGGGGTTGTCCACTCGCACCTCGACTACTGGTGACAGCGACTCGCCCCCCGCTGCCAGGTAAGCCTTCACTTGGAGATGATGCAGGCCATTGAGGTACTGGGTGCTGTCCCAAATGTAGCTGAATGGCCGCAGGTTGGTGATCGCCTTGAAGACGTCGTCCACCAGGAAGATCACGTACTTCACTAGCTCGGGCTGCTCGCCGGCCACCTCCACTCTGACCGGACCCGAGACGGTGCTGCCAGTGAGGGGAGAGCTGATCCGGATGGCCGCGCTGGCGCTCGACTGGTCACGCTTGAGCAGCACCCCGATGGCGCCGATCGCGGTCTGCCCGAGGGTATCGGTCACCCGCAGGCCGAGCCGATGCTTGCCCTCGAGGTAGCGTGAGGCGAGCCAGGTGAACGAGACCGATCCCGATGCCTCTGGCGGGTAGACCTCGCGCACCTCCACCAGATTGCCATCCACCAGCAGCGCCACCTCCTTGATGGCGGCCTGCTCTGGCGCGGTGTAGGTGGCCGCGATCTGGACTGATTCCGAGGTGATGGTGATTCCCGGCTTCGGCGAGGTGATGGTCACCACCGAGGCAGCGTCGCCAGCCGCGAGGGTGGGAAGAACGAGCAGCGCCACCAGCAGGGTCACAGCGACCACGGCTCTCACGCCAGGCACTCCTTCCCGGGGTCGGCGGGGCCCTCTCCCGCCCTCCAAGAGACCCCTGGCCACCGTCAGCCGGAGCAGCCGACACCGCCCCTTCACAAGCCCCTGATGATAGCACGCGCCCTGGCCGAAGTCAACGCGGCGGGGGCGGTCCCGCGCGGCGGGCTGCGAGCGCGAGCAATCCATAGCGCAGTGGCGTCCGCCCTGGCGGACGCCAACCTCTTGAATGGATTCTTCGCTCGCCACACAACGGCGAGCTCAGAACGACGACAAACGGCCGACTGGGTCCGTAGACCGGTGGCCCTCCGTCAGAGGACTGCGACCCAGCAGTCTGTGGGAGCCTCGTCCTCGAGGCGACCGGGCGCCTACAGCCTCAGGAGGCATGGCCCGGAGGAGCGGGTGGCTAGGTCGGCTGCCCCGACCGTGGCTAGGCCCGCCGGAGGCGGGCCGCCATCCCGGCTTCGCCTAGGGACCACGGCGGCCCGAAGGGCTTAGCCGCTCCCACAGCCTCACGACGCACCGTCAGTGCAGGAAGTCTAGCCCCGTGGGGTCTCCGCAGGACTGGGTGAAGATCTCCGTGCTCACACACCAGTCGAAGATGCCTTCCAGGTTGCCCTGGTCGTAGAGCGCCCCGAACAACTGAGCCCTGATCCAGGAGGCGTGGCCGTCCATGAAGCCGATGTTGCTGCCACCGAGGTGGCGGGTGGCGGCGGTCTGCTTCCTGGGGTCCCTGAAGAAGTCGTAGGGCGCGTGCAGCTCGGCACATGGCCCGCAGTCAGAGGCGAGGATGCCGCAGCTCCAGTCCGGCCAGGAGCGCAGCCCCGCGCATTCCACGCAGCACAGCTCCGGATAGGCGAGCATCGCCGGGCTGGAGGGGGAGCGCACGTCCACTCCGGCGTCGGCGCAGACCACGAACTGCGCGGCGTCGTTGACCTGGGAGGACTTCAGCTCGCAATGCTCCTGGTTGGCGCCGATGCTTTGCACGAAGCTATGGGTGGCCGCCTCCTCGCCACTGCCGGTGAGCCAACTGAACTGAGTGGCGAGCTGCTGTTGAGCAATGGAGTCGGTGACCGAGCCGCCCCACCCGGGAGGCCAGGAGGTCGCGCAGGGGCCGATGGCATGGTAGTAGTTGCCCCCGCCCCACTTGCCCTCACTGAGTTGCAGGTATCCCAGCCAGTCCGGGCCCGGCAGGATGAAGGCCGCGCCGCCCTCCACCTTCGCGCTGGGGCACTTCCACACCTCCCGATGGCGCACGTACTCGTCCAGGATCACCGGCCACTCGAGATAGGGGTTCGCCCTGGTGCACCACCCTTGCACCCGGTAGATGCAGCGGGACAGCCCTCCTCCCGGCCCGGAGGCGAAGTAGTCGAGCGCCTCCGGCCGGTGCTCCCAGGGAGGGAGCTTCTCATAGTCGGTGAGGTACATCTGGAGGGCGGTGGCGATGTTCTTCACATTGGACAGGCACTGGATCTTGCGGGCCGATTCCCTCGCCCGGGCGAACACCGGGAAGAGCATCGCCGCCAGGATCCCGATGATGGCGATGACCACCAGCAACTCGATGAGGGTGAAGCCTCCGCTGGGCCGGCCGGCCGGGGTGAGGCCTTTGCCGCGTGGTACGCTCATGCACCTCCCCTCAGGCGCTTCGGGCTCGCCCGCTTTGTGTGATCAGCGATGAACTCAGGCGGCGCCGCGGCGGAGCATCTGCTTGAGCTCGGTGAGGTTGCCGGCGTAGACCAGGGCGTCTTCCTCTGAGATCACGCCGGCGCGCCAGTACTTTACCAGCGACTGGTTCATCGTCTGCATTCCCCAATAGCCGCCCTCGTTCATCGCCGCGTAGATCTGGGAGGAGCGGCCCTCCTCAATTAGCTTGGCGACGGTGGGGGTGTTGATCATCAGCTCGACTGCGGGCACGCGGCCGGTGCCATCGGCGCGGGGCACCAGCTTCTGGGAGACGATGCCGAGCAGGCTGGTAGAGAGGCGGAGGCAGATCTGGTTCTTCTCGTGAGGGGGGAAGATGCTGACGATGCGCTCCACGGTATCGGCGGCGCTGGTGGTGTGGACGGTAGAGAACACCAGGTGGCCGGTCTCCGAGGCGCTGAGCGCGACCCGCATGGTCTCCGCGTCGCGCATCTCGCCGATGAGGATCACGTCCGGGCTTTCTCGCACGATGAACTTCATGGCGTCGTAGAAGGACTCGGTGTCAATCCCCACCTCTCGCTGGGCGACGATGGCGAGCTGGTCCTCATGGACGAACTCGATAGGGTCCTCGATGGTGATGATATTGCAGTGGCGAACCCGGTTGATCAGGTCGAGCATGGCGGCCAGGGTGGTGGACTTGCCGCAGCCGGTGGGGCCGGTCACCAGCACCAGGCCCTGCTTGGGCCTGACCAGGTCCTCCAGGGCCTTGGGCAGGCCCAGGTCCTCGATGGACTTGATGTCGAGGGGAACGATACGCAGCACCATGGCCCAGGTGCCGCGCTGCATGTAGACATTGCAGCGGAAGCGGGCCACCTGGGGAATGGTGAAGGCCAGATCGAGCTCGTGGTAGCTCCTGAAGGCCTGGATCTGCTCCTCGCTCATGATGGAATGAGCGAGCGCCTCGGTCTCCGGCGGAGTGAGGGCCGGTAGGTCAGTGGGAACGACGCGGCCATGCACCCGGAGAATCGGAGGAGTGTTGGCTTTGATGAAGAGGTCAGAGGCCTGGCTGTCAACAGCAAAGCGACAGAGCTGCTCGAGTTCCATGATTGTCCCCTGTTTCTGCGCACCATGCGCGGGATCACAGAAGCCCCGCGTCAGCCGCCTTCAGGGCCCCGCTCACGGGCCTCGCCTGGCCGGGCTTCGGGCTGCTTCTGCACCTCCCGAAGGGTCCGGCTGCGCCGCGCCCGGCCCACTCGGTCCCACCAGCCGTACGCCAGCCAGCCGGCCAAGAGACCGCTCGGCAGCCCGATGAGGACCGCGGGCAGGAGAGAGCGACTCCCGGACGGCTTCGGCTCAGCGTCTGCGGACTGAGCCTCGGCCCGTGATCTCAACCGCCCCGCGCCCAACCCCGGCGGGGCGGCCGGGCCCGCCGGGGGCCTGCCTGTCCCAGTGGTTCTTTCCACATCATACTCGTAGGCACCAGTCTGGTTGACCAGTCGCACCGCGAAGCCGCTCGCCGCCGCCACGGTGGGACCGGTGAAACCATACCCCTCATCGAGCAGGAAGACCAGGCGCATGTGCTCCCAATCTGGAATCGAGCGGACGATCGGCCCCACGGGCAGCGCCCCGGCCTTCGGGACCAGCCCGGCCGCGCCGAACTCCACGTCAGTCCCCCGCGCTGCCAGGTCCCTGGCGACAAGCCCGTCCCGCACCGCAAGAGCAGACGGTGTGAACCCGGCGCGCCGGCCGAGCTGAGCGACGCCAGCCCGCACCGCGGCGTGGTCCACCACCTTGGGGTAGACGATGATCACCCGCGTCGGCCCGGGGCTGCGCGCCATTACGGTGACGACGATGTCATAGGGCCTCGGGGCAGTGCCGGCGGCGGGGAGCAGCGAGGAACACGCGACCACCGCAACCAGGAGCACGAGGGCCGTCAACCAGGAGCCTGCTGCGAGCCTCGGGTGCGCTACTTGCATATGCGATGGGCACACCTATTGAGTCGGCACAACGGCGGCCTGCCAGCCGTAGCCTGGCCGAAGGTTGGTGGAGCTGGCGGGATTCGAACCCGCGACCTCTTCCATGCCAAGGAAACGCGCTCCCACTGCGCCACAGCCCCAGTGCACTACCGACCCGATTATACTGGGGGGCCAGCGCGGCGTCAATCCCGAGCCCGGCCACCTCGGGGCCACGTCAGAGCACAGGCTGGTCGCACCGCGCAGGCCCTCTGGGTTCGGCGCGAGCGTCACTCCACCCGATAGACCTGGTCGCCAGGCCGCACCTTCTCTGACACCTTGATGCCCACCGAGGCCCCGGCGGCGGCCTGGGTGACCGCTTGGTGTTCGATCTCCATTGACTCCACCGTCAACACCAGATCGGTGGTGTGGCCCTTGACGTGGATTTTGGCACCGACGCTGAGGGGCTGCGCAAGGTCCAGGGCCATCACCCCGATGTGGCCGAAGTAGTGGGTGACTTTCCCGATGGGCTTCTCCTGTGAGGCCCCTGCCTGCTGGCTCATCGCTGTACCTCCCACTAGAGATGCCGGCTGGGGCGCTGCTTCGGCGGGGCGGGGCGACTTGCCTGCTGCCACCAGTCGGGCGGCCTGTCAGCAGGGGCGACAGCAGGGCCCGCTGGAGGGCGTCGCCCGTGGAAGAACCAGGCCCACTCCTACAGAGTCTCTTGAATCATGGTGAGAGACCATGATGCAAGAGAATCCCTAAGAACCAAGGGAGGGAACTGTGGAATAACACTGCCGGCGACGGGTTTGCGAGAGGCGCCGAGGCGGTTCGGGGCCGCTTGTGGCGCGTCTCCAGTTGCTGGCTGCTGGTTCGGCGTGCGAGCGAACTGAGAAGGGAGCGCGCGGGAGGAAGCAGTGCTGCAAGCCCTCACGACTCTGGCCAAGGGCGGACCTGTGATGGTGCCGCTGGCGGTGTGCTCCCTGCTGGCGGCGACGGTGATCATCGAGCGCTATCTGGTGCTGCGCAAGGCAGACCGCGGCGGGACCGAGTTGGTGGGGGGGATTCGCCGCGCCTTCCACCGCGGGGATGGCGCCGAGGCGCTGGCTCAGTGCGAGCAGATGGGCGGGCCGGTGGCGGAGGTGCTGGCGGCCGGACTGCGGGCCCACCTCCGCGGCGGGCCAGTCGAGCAGGCGATGGAGGAAGAGGTGATCGCTGCTCAGAGCCTGCTCAACCGGCGGCTGGCGGTGCTGGACACCATCGTGACCCTGGCGCCCCTGCTGGGCCTGCTGGGCACAGTGCTGGGGATGATCTCCGCGTTCGGCATCATCTCGGTGAGCGGTACCAGCCATCCGGCGGGGATCACCGGAGGGGTGGCCGAGGCCCTGATCGCGACCGCCAGCGGGCTGGCGATCGCCATCTTCAGCCTGGTGGGCTACAACTGGTGCCGGGACAAGGTGCGGCAGATCGTCGAGGAGATCGAGCTGCGTGCCACTCAGCTCGAGCATCTGCTCTCCACCGTCCCGGAACGGGAGGGAGTGCAGGTTGCGCGTTAGGCGGCGGCCAGTGGACAAGGCGCGGATCGAGCTGATCCCGATGATTGACACCATGGCCTTCCTGCTGGTGTTCTTCATGATCGCTTCTCTGGCGATGAGCCGTCAGGCCGGGCTGCCGGTGAGCCTGCCGCGGGCCGATTCGGCCGCGCCCCAGACCTGGGGCGACCGGGCGCTGGTGGTCACCCTCGACGGCCACGGGAAGGTGTTCCTGGACAAGCTGCCGGTGAGGCGGGAGGAGCTGGAGCGCCAAGTGCGGGCCCGGCTCGCGGCGAGGCCCAGGCTGATGGTGGTGATCAACGCGGACGCCAGCCTGCGCCACGGCGATGTCATCAGAGCCATGGACGCGGTGAAGCGGGCAGGAGCGAAGCACATGGCCATCGCCACCCGGCCAGGAGAGGAAGCCAAGGCTGCGCCATGAAGGAGCGCGCGGGGGAGAGATACCTCACCTGGGCCTTCGGCATTGCGCTCCTCCTCCACGGGGTGGCGCTGACGGTGGCGGCGCGGCTGCCGGCCGCATCGGCGCGGGAGGGAAGCTTCGACCAGATCACGGTGTTCAGCGAGAGCGCGCCGCCGGTGGTGTCGCCGGTTGACCTCGTAGAGTGGCCTCTCTCGTCGGCCCTCACCACCACCCTCGGGATCCCGCAGCCAGCGGCCCCAGCGGCCACCAGCCGACTCACAGTGACCGGCCACCCGGCGCCGCGTCCGAGGCCTGCCGCTGCTGCGCGCGCCGCGACCCGCGCGCCGGGTGCTGGGCGGACTGCCGGGGGTGGCCGACCGGTCTCCCGAACTGCGGCCCCCGCGGGTGGCGGGGGCGGAGGGCCGGTTGACCTGGGCTCGCCGAGCCCGGGCGGCGAACTGCCTGGCCTCGTTGGTGGGCAGACTCCAGTGGGGGCTGTGCCTGGCGACGGAGGCGGGAGCGGACCGGGCGCGGGTCCTGGGAGCGGAGGCGCCACAGGCGGGGGCAGCGGCGGAGGTGCCGGACCCGGCGAGGGAAGCGGGGCAGGGGTCGGCCCTGGCGGTGGCGGAGGGAGTGGCGCAGGGACGGGCGGCGGGTTCGTGTCCCGGGTGGCAGAGCGGGTAGAGCCGCAGTTGCTCCGCAAGACCGCGCCCGACTACCCGGCCTCGGCCGTGGAAGATGGGGTGGAGGGGGTAGTCAAGCTGAAGGTGCTGGTTACCGAGACAGGGAGTGTGGCAGAAGTGGAGGTGACGGCCTCGAGTGGTGATCGGAGGCTGGATGCAGCAGCGAGGGAATGTGTGAGGAAGTGGCTCTACCGACCAGCGATCCAGGACGGTAAGCCTCGGCGGGTGCACACTCATGCGACAGTTGAGTTTGAGCTGCGGTAGCGCATACAGTGGAGCAGGAGGGAGGCGCGAGTTGCAGCGCAGTTGAGAGCAGGCATTCGCTGGGGTAAGCAGCAACACTCTGGGAACCGACCAAGGAGCGGCGACAATGAGGGCACCCAGCACGTGCAGCAGATGGTTGGCAGCCCTTGGGCTGCTGGCAGTTCTCGCCAGCAGCTCCACCTGGGGCGCAGTGACCGGCGTCATCTCCGGCAGAGTGACCGACGCCAAGACCGGATCCCCCCTCTCGGGCGCGAACATCTCGGTGCCGGCCGCGCGGGTGAGTACTGTGAGCGACGCGGGGGGCCGGTTCGTGATCACCGATGTGGCGCCCGGGACCTATACCGTCGGGGTGAGCCTCGTCGGGTACGTGGAGGCCGAGGTCAGCGAGGTGGTCGTGGTGCAGGGCCAGGCGACCGAAGTGGCGGTGGCGCTGGAGCCCACGGTGGTGGAGGTCCCTGGGGCGAAGGCGAAAGTGACCGCGCCCCGAGTGCGGCTGCGCAGCGGTGTCACTGCCTCCGAGTACGTGGTCACCGCGGCGGAGGAGCAGCTCACCCTCTCGCAGCCCAATGACCGCTATCAGTTCCCCGGGCTGGTCTTCGCCCAGCCAGGGGTGGTTCCGGACAACACCTTCTACCCGCACATCCGCGGGGCGCGCGCCAACCAGGTCGGCTACTACCTGGACGGCGTCCCCATTACCGATCCAGATGCTAATGTCTTCGCCACCAACATCGTCTCCATCGGGCTGGACCGACTGGAGCTGTTCACCGGCGGCTATCCCGCCGAGTACGGCGGATGGAACGGCGGGATCATCAACCAGGTGGTGAAGCGCGGCGACCAGATGCGGGGGCGGCTGCTGGACGTGGGGGCGGGCACGCCCTACAACTTCGGCGGCCTGCTCTTCGAAGCTGGTGATGTGACGGACCGGGCCAACTGGTACTACGGCCTCTATACCTGGCACAGCAACTTCAATGAGAACCTGTTCACGTCATCCGCTCCCACCGTCTCCGATCACATCGCCAAGCTGATCTGGGACGCGGGGGAGCGAGACAAGCTCACCCTGCTGTCGGCTCACGGTTATGCGCGCTATCTGCTCCCCTTCGACCGGATGTTCACGTTCAACCCAGACCCGGCGGAGTGGACCACGACAGCCTCGGGCCCGGACTTCGGCCGGCAGGGCTACGACCTGGAGGCGGTGACGCTGAACCATCGGCTCAGCCCGAAGGCCTTCTGGACCCTGCGGCTCTCGCGGCTGCGGCACTTCCTGCGGCTCGAGCTGGGCGACTTGGGCAACCTGTTCTGGCAGCATCGCAATGAGCGCATGCTCGCCGGGCAGTTCGACTACCAGCGGCAGGTGGGCGCGCACCGGATCAGCGCCGGTCTGTGGCAGATCAACAGCGACAACCGCTCCCGCTACAGTGTCTTCGGCACCCAGTTCAGCCCCTTCGGGCTGCTCGATTCCATCTCGAACAACGACACCCGCAACACCCAGGCCTATCTGGGTGATGACTGGCGGATGGGCAGTCGGCTGACGCTCAGCCTGGGGGGGCGCTATGACAAGATGGTCTACGCCCGGCCGGGCGCGGGGGATCTCGACCTGAACGAGACCAGCGGACGGCTGGGCGCCACCTATGCGCTCTCGCCGCGGCTGATGCTGCGCGCCTCGAACGGCCGCTACGTGGGCTTCCCGCGGGCGAACCTAGTTGCCTTTCAGTTCCCGCCGCACCCGACCGAGAACCCGGAGTTCGCGGAGATGGGGCTGACCTGGGACATGATGTTCTTCCCGGCGTTCCCGGTGCGGCCCCAGGCTGACCGGGGCCGAGACATCGGCTACGAGTGGAAGCTGGATGACAGCACGCTGATGGGCGCCACCTGGTTCCGGCGGGAGAGCGAGCAGATGCAGCAGCGATGGCAGGGGGTGCTGCACGACGCGCAGGGGGAGCCAATCCTCGGTGCCGATGGGAACATGATCCCCTCCGATCAGCTCTCAGACTTCGATCCCGCTGCGCCAGTGTGGTTCGCCTCCAATGGCACGGGCACGACGCGGGGTGTGGAGGTGAAGCTCGACCGGCGGATGAGCCGTCGCATGCGAGGCTGGCTGTCCTACACACTGATGGACGCCAAGGCCACCAGCCCGCAGGACAACGTCTACCCCTATGGCTTCGGGTTCCTCAACCGCACCGATCCGGCGAGCCTGGCCCAGGAGTTCCCGGTTGACTGGAACCAGCGGCGCACCATCGCCGCGGCGCTCCAGTACCGGACGGGCAAACTGACGGTCAACCCGTGGGTGGTGCTGGGCAGCGGATTCCCCTATGGCCAGAGCGGCCTGGACGCGGGCGGCAGCGACCCGGCCCATGTGCCCAACCCGGACTTCGACCCGGAGGACCCCAGCAGCGGCCCCGAGGAGTTCGTGGTCCCGGAGAACTACCTCGACCCGCAGAACCCGGAGGCCGGGTTCATCACGCCCAACTCGCTGCACACGGGCAAGAACCTGACCGTGAGCCTGAACCTCTCCTGGGAGCTGAGGCCGGGCCGGCAGGCCTACTTGCAGATCTACAACCTGTTCGCCAGAGACGACATCACCAGCTATGTGATCTACCATCCTCGAACCGCCGCGCTGCTGGGGCCGGTCGAGGATGGGGCGGTCCGCTACACCGCCTTCTCCCGCACCCCGCCGCGGTTCATCGCCTTCGGGGTGAGACAGGAGTTCTAGCGACACCGATCGCAGACATCGCAAGGTGCGTGCGAGCCCCGTCCCCGGGGCGACGATGTCGCCGATCTCCGGGGTGTGGCCCCAGCCTCTAATGAATGTCGCCCAGAGACGTAATGGGCGACATTCGTCGTAAAGCCAGGGAATGCCTGAGGAAAGACGTTCGCGCAATGTTGCTTCATTGCGCGAACGTCGCTATAGTATCTGGCTGGAAGAGGAATCCGGCGCAGCCATGGCAGAAGCTTGCCTGGGACTGCTCTGCGGCTGCGTGACCGGGCAGAGGGAGGGGCGAATCCGTTCCGAGGTCCCGCGCTGGTGCGCCCCAGGAGGTATCGAGCTTGAGCGCGAAGGATGCCTTGCGCCTGGAAGTCGCCAGCTTCTCGGACCCAGACCACTGGCGCTGGCGGTTGACCGACGCAAGGGGTAAGCTCCTCGCCGACCATCAAGTCGCGCTCGACCAGGCCGAGGCCGAGTACAGCGCGTTCGTGGACCTGGACAGCTACCTCCATCAGCACAGCGCCCCCGACAAATGGCCGGATGACCAGGTGGGCCTGCTCAGACAGGTGAGCAGGTGGATCGGCGAGCGCGTGCTCGGGCCTATCGGGCCCGCGATCCTGAGACACGGCACGCCGGTCACGGTGCGAGTCATCGTCCCACCCGAGGCCTGTGGTCTCCTCTACCGCCCCCTGGAACTCGCCCGCGCTGGAGACCACTGCTTGGCCTTGCAGGATGTCAGCCTGGTCTTCGAGGTGGCTGGCGAGGCGCCACCGGTGCGATACCAGCCGGTCACCGACCGCCTGCGCATCCTCGCTGTCTTCAGCGTACCCACCGACATCTCCGCCCTCGGTCTCCGCCGCGAGCGCTATGAACTCGAGCGCCTGGTGCGGCGCATCGCCCAGACCCACGATCTCGCCATCGAGCTGCGCGTGCTCCAGTACGGGGCCACCCGGGCCGCGCTGCGGGCAGCCCTCGAGGAGGGCGAAGGCTGGGACTTGATGCACTTCTCCGGCCACGGCCTCCCGGCCGGCCTAGTGCTGGAAAAAGCGGACGGAACGCAGGACCCCATCCCGGCCGACGAGGTGCAGAAGCTGGTCCACCGCGCCCGCGGACGGCTCAAGCTGGTGACTCTTTCCTCGTGCCTCTCCGCCGCGGCCACGGTGACGGAGACGCTGCGCTGGATGGGCATCATCCGTCCGGCGCAGGCCATGGCGGCCGCGGAGAGTCAACCGCGGGCCGAGGCGGTGGCCCCCTTGCCCGCGGTGGCCCGCGCGCTGGTGCGAGACCTGGACTGCGCGGTCTTGGCGATGCGGTTTGCGGTCGGCGACGACTTTGCCATCGCCCTGACCGAGCACCTGTACGAAGGGATGCTCGGAAGAGGCCAGTCGCTCAGCCGCGCCCTCCAGCTCGCCCTCCCCAAGGCCCTGGGCAAGCGGCCCGGCCCCGGCGTCCCGCCGCTCTCCGTTGCCACCCAGGCCCTGTTCGGCCGGCGGGGAGTGGACCTCACCCTGGAGGCCCCTTCCGCGAAGACCAGCGAGTTCGTCCCTCCAGCGGCCAGCCTCGCCTTCTTCCCCGACGAGCCGGAGCGCTTTGTGGGGCGGGTGGGCCCGCTGTCTCGCGCCAGCGCGGCACTGGCGCCGAAGAGCAGCATGACCGGGGTGCTCTTCTACGGCCTGGCCGGGGGCGGGAAGACCGCCTGTGCGGTCGAGCTTGCCTATCGCCACCGACTGGGCCGCTTCCAGGGAATGGTGTTCTACAAGGCTCCTGACGAGGGCAGCGACATCGGGACCGCGCTGCTGGACCTCGCCATGGCGATGGAGCAGCAGCTTCCCGGTTTCACGATGGCCCATGTGGTTGACCGGGCCGACGAGTTTGCGCGCTGGCTGCCCAGGCTGACCGAGATGCTGGAGGAGCGCAGCCTGCTGATCGTGCTCGACAACCTGGAGTCCCTGCTGGCCCCTGATGGCGCCTGGCGAGACGAGCGCTGGGCGAAGCTGGTGACCGCCCTGCTTGCCCATCGCGGATTGTCCCGGATCGTGCTGACCTCGAGGCGATTCCCGTCGAGCCTCGGAAGCAGTGACCGGGTGCTGCCAGAGGCGATCCACGCCTTGTCGCTGGACGAGGCCGCGCTCCTCGCCAGGGAGCTGCCGAACCTCGGCAGGTTGCTCCGTGAAGAGAGCCCTGTCGGGCTGGAGCGGGGAAGAGGGCTGGTCGCCCGCACCTTGGCTGTGGTCCAGGGCCACCCCAAGCTGATCGAGTTCGCGGAGGGACAGGCGGGCGAGCCGGAGGCCCTGGCCCGCCACCTGGACCGGGCGGCCGAGGCCTGGGCCGGGGGCGAAGGGCAGCTCGCCCCCTTCTTCCAGCAGGGCGAGTCCAGCCTGGACGCAGAGCAGTTCCTGAAGGCCCTCGCCGGCTGGACCCAGGCCCTGGCCGCCGCCCTGCCTCCGGCCTCACGCACCCTCTTCCACTTCCTCTGCGCCCTGGAGGAGGGTGACCGACAGAGCGGGATTCTGGAGGCTAACTGGGCTGATCTCTGGAGGCGGCTGGGGCGGCCGGGGGAGGCGCCAGACCTGGCCCAGACCATGGCTCCTCTCACCGCGGCCGGGCTGGTGGAGGCCCGGGCTGTGGGTGAGGAGGCGTGGACATACCACCTCCATCCGGGTGTGGCCGAGGCCGGCCGGGCCGAGGCCGGTGACGAGTTCCAGGCCGCGGCGGACACCGAGCTGGCGGCTTTCTGGGTGGCTGCCTTTCGGCACGGTCGAGACAAGGAGACAGAGGGCCTGGGTGGGCTGGTGGTGGAGGCCGGGCGGAGGGCCGCCCCCTACCTGCTCCGCAGGCAAGACTGGGAGGCGGCGAGCACGCTTCTGGAGCAGGCGGTCGGCAGGGACGCTTCACCCGCGACGATCGCTGGCGTGCTCCCGCTGTTGCGGCGCATCGCAGGTGCGACCAAGGGGACACAGCGGGAGTTGACTCATGCTGGTGTGCTCGCGGCTGCACTGGGCGAGGCCGGCCGTCTCCCGGAGGCCGAGGGGATGATGAGAGACATCGTGGGCCAGGCCGCGGCGCGAGGGGACTTCCGCCTGGCCTCAGCCACAGCAGGTGATCTCATTGACCTCCTGCGGAGCACGGGCCGGCTCCATGAGGCGCTGGGGCTGGTAGAGGAGAAGAAGGGGTACACCCGCCAGGCCGGCCTGGGCCCCTGGACACAGCTCGCTGATGAGGCCCGCCGCCTCCAGGTGCTCAACTCCCTGGGGCGCTATGACGAGGTGCTCTCTGCCGTGGAGAAGCTGCGACCGCGGATGCGCGCCCTGCTAGAGCAGAGCGACGAGAAGGAGACGGTGGTCCCCTGGAACGTCCGGGAGACCGTCCTCAACGCTGGCGGTCACGCTGCCATGAGCCTCGAGCGCTGGCAGGAGGCCCTGGACCTGAACGCCGAGGCCGCCGCCAGCACGGAGGCCAGGGGCGCGCCGCCCCTGGAGGTGGCCCGCAGTCGGTTCAATGACCACGGCCCTCTCCTGGTATTGCGGCGCTACCCCGAGGCCCAGGCCCTGCTGAACTACTGCCGAGCCGTCTTCCAGGCGGAACAGGACTGGCCCAACTTGGGCAAGGTCTTCACCGCCCTGGCCGACTTGGAAGACGAACTGGGGCACGGCCAGCAGGCCATTGCTTTCGAGGAGACAGCTCTACGGTACAAGTACCTGGGCGGCGACCCTGAAGACTGCGCCATCAGCCACTTCAACCTGGCCAACGACCTGATGCGAGGTGGAGGCCCGCCTGCCGCGGCCCTCGCCCATCGCCTGGCGGCCGGGGTGATCAGGTTCCAGACCGGTTCTGGGAGGCTGACCTCGACACTCGGAGGCTTGGCACTCCATTTCGCCGAGTTCGCGCCCAAGCCGCCGCCGCTACCGGCCTCTTTCGACGACCTCTGCCGCTTGGTGGAGGAGGTGGAGGGGGTGCGGTTCCGCGAGCTGTTGGAGCGCCTGCCCCCGCGCGCAGGCACCGGGGAAGAAGTCCTGCGGCAGGTGGTGACGCTGGCGCAGGAAGCGCAGAGGTCACAGCGGCCCGGCAGGGGCCGGCGCGGCGGTAAGGGGAAGCGTTAGCGCAAAGCGCGCCGGAGTTCGCCCGGAAGTATGGGCATGGATCGCCCGGAGGACCGGGCTCCCAGAGGCCGCAGCCTGACAAGGGGCCCGGCGGGCGTAGCAACGCCCGCCCGACAACAGCACAGGGCAGGAGACACGCTCCTGCCCAACGGACAGCGGGGGGCGTGGCAACGCCTGCCCTACAGCAGTCGCCCGGAGGACCGGGCTCCCACAGGGGCTTGGCACCATGCGGGCCGAGACACCCGCTGCCTGTGCGTCTACTGCCGCGGGTTGGCGGGCTGGGGCGGTGGGGCCTTGGGCGGCTGGGAGGGCTGAGGCACCGGAACGGGCCTGACGCCTGGTCCGACCATCCCGCCAGGCACAGGCTGCCCGACCGGAGGTCTTCCCGGGCCGCGGCCTGGAAGAACCACCCCACCTCGCACCGCGCCGGGCGGAGCTTCCGCCACCTGGAAAGAGGGCGGCTGGGTCATGGGCCGGACAGAGCCGTCGGCGAAGGCCACCAGGTTGCCCTCGGGATGGCGGAGCGGGGTGGGCCAGTTCTCGCCCACACCCGCCGGGTTGCCCCCGTGGCCCGCGGATTCATAGAGCAGGGGCGTGGTCCCGGGATTGGCGATCTGGTGGAGCCGTTTGCCCGCCAGGTTCCGGTTCATGGCATAGCTGATCCCGGCCACGGAGTCACTGGGGCAGTGGCCCTGGGCCTGGGCCGGACCTGGGGCCGGCAGGAAGGCCCTCACCTGATCGAACCAGCGCGCCGGGTCGGGCACCATGTCTTCGGAGACGGTGGCATACATCTGGATGGCGCGCACCAACTGGCTCATCTGCTCCTCGCACTTCATCCTCTCCGAGAGGGCCACCGCCTGCTGGAGCGGGTCGGGCGCAGAGACATCAATGGGCACCACCGGCCGGGTCAGGTCCACCGCCCAGCCCGGGCCAGACCGGGCCGCCCGCAGCACCAGATGGACCGGGATCTCGGCGGCCACGGTCACCTGGGCGCGGTCTCCGCTGACCTGGGCTTCGATCGCCTTGTAGCTGGTGGCCTCGCCGGCGAGCAAAGCGCGCAGCAGGGGATAGCTGACCTCTTGCATGGGCGCGCGCATCCCCTGGCGTTGGCTGATCGCGGTCTCTTCTCGCAGCATCTCGATGAAGTCCGCGGCCGCCCGCCGGCTGTTGAGCTGGTCAGTGGCGGCCAGATCCACCCGCCAGCCGACCGCTTCCTTGACGAGCACGATCTGCTGGGGCACCTGGACGACGCCGCTCACCTCCACCAGGGCCTCATCGGGGGCCACCAGGACATCTCCCACCGCGGGTGGCGGCGTGGAGGCGGCCATGGCCCGCAGCAGGGATGTGGCCGGAGGCTTCCTCATCGGCGGGCGGCGCTCGAAGGCCTGCTGCCACTGCACCACAGGCGTGGCGGCGCGGGATGGGGAGGAGAGGAGGTCCCACGCCTGGCTGAGGTTGCCCGCGGCCAGCGCGTTGGCATAGGAGGTGGCGACCCCGGCGATCGGCTCTGGCACCTGCCCGCCAGCCGCCTCCGCCGCCGCCCACCCCAGGGCCAGCAGCACTCCCCAGACAATCGCGACTGCCACCATCTTTCTGGTCATGGTCATCCCTCCAGCTCAGCACTGTTCCCTGTCCGGCGCGCTCAGCGCGCGCCGCTGCCCGATGTCTCGCGCGCCTGAAGGCGCGCCCTCCAGTCCGACTCCAGCGCGTGGCGAGCAGCCGCTTGCTCGGCCTGCTTCTTGGTCTTGCCGACGCCGCGGCCCAGCACCGCGCTGCCCAGCCGCACCTCTGCCACGAAGGTGCGGTCATGATCGGGGCCCGACTGATCAACCAACCGGTAGGTCGGCGGAGTCCGGTGCAGCTCCTGCACCCTCTCCTGGAGCAGGGTCTTGTGGTCCAGCTCGTGCTCGGCCCGCTCGATGGCGCGCAGCGGCTCGGCCATCACGCGCAGGATCGCTCGCCTGGCGGCCATCACCCCACGATCCAGGTAGATGGCCGCAAACAGCGCCTCCAAGGTATCAGCCAGGATCGAGTCACGGCTCCGCCCGCCGCTCTGCTCCTCGCCCTTGGACAGGATCAAGTAGCGGCCCAGGTCCAGCTCTCGCGCCACCTTGGCCAGCACCGGCTCCGAGACGGCCACCGCCTTGAACTTGGTGAGCTCGCCCTCCGCCATCTCGCCATAGGAACGGTAGAGGTAGCTGGCGATGGCCTGGCCCAGGACTGCGTCACCGAGGAACTCGAGGCGCTCGTTGGAGGGCAGCCCTACCTCCTGCTGGGCTGACTTGTGGGTCAGCGCTTGGCGCAGCAGGTCCAGCCGCCGAGGCTGGTAACCAAGCCGGGAGCCGAGATGGTGCAGGGCGGAGGGCGAGAGGGATGCCGGCGCTCTCTCGGCCGCCGCCAGCGCCCGCTCGGCGCGGGGCGCGGGCCCGCCTCGGACCCGGCCGGGCCTCCTCGACTCGGAGCTAGGCGCGCTACTTGAGCGGCGATCCTTCTTCATCACATGCCCAGCGCTCCTGACGGGGCAGGGGGCGACCCTGCCGGAGGCAGGGAAGCTCCTGCCCAACGACCTCGCGGCCAATGCGAGGCCGGTATCATCCCTCTGGCAGTTGCACCTGGATGGAGAGCTCGTCGAGCTGCTCCTTGGGCACCTCGGAGGGAGCTCCCATCATGGTGTCCACGCCGGCGGCGTTCTTGGGGAAGGCGATGACCTCCCGGATGCTCTCCTCACCGCAGGCCATCGCCACCATGCGATCGAAGCCGAAGGCGATGCCGCCATGGGGCGGCGCGCCGTACTGGAAGGCCTCCAGTAAGAAGCCGAAGCGCCGGTCGGCCTCCTCCGGCGACATCCGGATGACTGCGAGCACTTTCTCCTGTACCTCGCGTCGGTGGATACGGATGCTGCCAGTGGCGAGTTCGACGCCGTTCAGCACCACGTCGTAGAGGCTGGCCCGCACCTTCAGCGGATCGGTGTCGAGCAGGGGAAGGTCGTCCGGCAGCGGAGAGCTGAAGGGGTGGTGCATCGGCTCGATCTGCCGCTGCTCCTCGTTCCACTTGAACAGCGGGAAGTCCACGATCAGGAGGCCGCACCACTTCGATTCATCTATCAGGTTGAGCCGCCGGGCCAGCTCCAGGCGCAGCCGACCCAGCACCTCGCACGCCAGCGGAAACCTGTCGGCGACAACAAGCAGCAGGTCGCCTGGCTGGCTGGCAGTGGCTTGTCGCAGGGCAGCCTGCTCCTCGGCAGAGAGAAACTTGGCGATGGGTGATCGGAGCTCTTCCGCGGTGATCTGAAACCAGGCAAGCCCTTCTGCGCCAAGCTGCTTGGCGGTTTCCTCCAGCCGATCCAGATCGGCACGTGAGAAAGAGCCCCCACCCGGCACCCGCAGCCCCCGGATCGTCCCACCTTCCGTCAGCACCTGTGCAAAAGCTCGGAACTGTGTGCCGCGGAGAGCCTCCTCCAGCTTGCTCAGCTTCAGCTCACATCTGGTGTCAGGCTTATCTGAGCCATAGGTGTCCATCGCCTCTTGATAGCTGAGGCGGGCGAAGGGGCCGGGGATCTCGATGCCGACGCGGCTGAACACATGCCCGGTGAGGCCCTCGCTGAGGTCGAGCACCTCGTCCTCGGTGACGAAGGACATCTCGATGTCAATCTGGGTGAACTCGGGCTGCCGGTCGGCGCGCAGGTCCTCATCCCGCAGGCAGCGCGCCATCTGGTAGTAGCGCTCGAAGCCGCTCACCATGAGGAGCTGCTTGATGAGCTGTGGGGATTGCGGCAGCGCGAAGAAGCGGCCTGGGCGGTTCCGGGCGGGGACGATGTAGTCCCGCGCGCCCTCGGGGGTGGAGCGGATCAGCAGGGGCGTCTCCACCTCGATGAAGCCGCGGGCATCGAGATACTCGCGGGTGGCGCGGGTCATCTCGTGCCTGATGCGGAGATTGCGCTGCATGCGCCGGCTGCGCAGGTCGAGATAGCGGTAGCGCAGCCGCACCGATTCCTCTACACTGGTGGCGCCGTCAATGGCGAAGGGCGGAGTCTTCGCTGGGTTCAGCACCTCCAGCCGGCTGGCTCGCACCTCCACCTCCCCAGTCGGCAGATCGGGGTTGACCGCTCCCCCGGGGCGAGGCGCCACCGCGCCAGTGATGGCGACAACATGCTCCCCGCGCAGGCCCCGCGCCAGCGAGTGCGCCTCGGGCGCGGCGGCCGGGTCGAAGACCACCTGGGTGATGCCCTCCCGGTCGCGCACATCTACGAAGATCAGCCCACCGTGGTCGCGCGCGGAGGCCACCCAGCCGGCCAGGGTCACCGTCTGGCCGATCTGCTCACTGCGAAGCTCGCCGCAAGTGTGAGTGCGCATCAGAGTCAGTCCCCGATGGGCGCGAGGCGGGCCGCGAGCTGCCGGGGAGCTTCGGTCCGGGGGATGGCCTCTTGATCACCACTCGACATGTCGCGCAGCGTGACCTGGTCGCCCTCCATCTCCTCCTCGCCCAGCAGAGCGGCAAAGCGCGCGCCCAGGCGAGCCGCCTCGCGCATCTGGGCGCGGAGGCTGCGGCCCAGGAAGTCCAGATCGGCCGATAGGCCCCCGCGCCGGAGGGCGATGGCCAGCTCCAGCGCTGGCTGGCGGGCCGCCGGGCCAGCCGCGGCGACGTATACGTCGAGGCCGATGCCAGGTCGAGCTTGCCCACCAGCAGGCTGGCGAGAACCTGCCCTACCAGAGGCGCCGAGCGCCATGAGCAGCCGCTCCAGGCCCGAGCCGAAGCCGATGCCAGGGGTGGGCGGGCCGCCTAGCATCTCGGCCAGGCCATCGTACCGGCCGCCACCCATGATGACGTCCTTGGTGCCGAGGCTGGGGTGGACTACCTCGAAGGCGGAGCGGCTGTAGTAGTCCAGGCCCCGCACGATAGTCGGGTCCACCTGATAGGGAACGTGGAGTGCGTCCAGGGCGGCTCGCACTCCCGCGAAGTGGTCCCGGCACTCCCCGCAGAGATGATCGAGCGCGCTGGGCGCCCCAGCGCGCAGCCCCACATCGCGCGGCACCTTGCAGTCCAGGAGGCGCAGCGGATGCTGCTCGTAGCGGGCCTGGCAGAAGTCGCACATCTCGCCGATCACCGGAGCAAAGAAGGCCCGCAGCGCCTGCTGGAGCGCGGGCCGACAGGCTGGACAGCCGATGCTGCTCAGGTGAGTGACTCCGCCGCGGAGGGCGATGTCACCCATGAAGTCATGATAGAGCGCGATCACCTCCGCGTCAATGTCCGGCCCCGGCGCGCCGATCGCCTCCACGCCGAGCTGCTGGTGCTGCCGGAGGCGCCCTGCCTGAGGGCGCTCATAGCGGAAGATGGGCGCCAGATAGTAGAGCTTCTGCACTCCCCCGGCCGCGCCCAGATTGCGCTCCAGGTAGGCGCGCACCACCGGCGCGGTACCCTCGGGGCGCAGGGTCAAGCTGCGGCCCCCGCGATCCTCGAAAGTGTACATCTGCTTATGCACCAGCTCGGTGGTATCGCCGACGCCGCGCACGAACAGCTCGGTCTCCTCAAACAACGGGGTGCGAATCTCCTGATAGCCGTAGCGATGGCAGACCTCGCGGAAGGCAGCTTCTACGCGCTGCCACCGCCAGGAGTCTTCTGGAAGGGTGTCCTGCGTGCCCCGCGGGGCCCTGTACCTAGCCGGCATAGCTCACCACCGCTCAGGGATGGAGACTTCCTCGCGGCCCGCCCGGCTCCCTTTCGCGAAGGCCCGCTGGCAGGGGCGGCCTCCGGCCGTTGATCGAACTCGCGGGGCGCAATGGGACGCAGGGGCGCGCCGCGTCTGGCCGGCCGGGAAGCAGCTACCGCGCTGGCATGCCCCCATCGGGGGCGCGGGCCCGGTGTATGTACCACGCGTAGAAGGCCGCACCGATGAGCGCGCCGCCCCAGTCAATCAGGACATCCGTGCCCCCGGCAGAGCGGCTGGCGACGAACGCCTGGTGCAACTCATCGAGGGCCGCATAGCTGGCCGCGATGGCCAGCCCCCTGGCCTGCCAGAGGCGGCGCGAGTGAGCAAAGGAGAAGCGCACCCAGCGGCAGGCGAGCAGGGCCAGGATTGCATACTCGCACACATGAGCCAGCTTGCGGATGCTCCAGGAAGCGGCCTCGATGCCGGGCGCAATCTCCCGCCGTTCCACATGCGGGAAGAACCAGCGCACTAGCGCGAACAGGCCGTCGGCCGTGTGCTCCTTGGAACCAATATCGCTGGAGAGCAGCGCGATCACGGCCATCCAGGCAAGCATGGGGCCCAGATAGGGTGCCTGCCGCCAGAGGGTGATCCCCGCCCGGCCTCGATCGCCGACCTCTGTGCTCATCAGCCGCACGCTTCACTTCTCCAGCCAGCGCACTCCACTGCTGGCGCAACCAGGGGGTTCCAGCGCGACCGCAGGCGGTCCTGCGTCCGGCGGCAGAGGTCCGCTGCTCACGGGTGCCGGCTGACGGTCCTGGGGCGGTGCGTCCAGGCCCTCATCGTCTACCCCGTAGCAAGGCCATGGCGCCACGATGAATCGCTCGCACCGGCGGGAAAGTCCAGTCCTTTGTCTGCCCTCAGGGCGCCTTGCAGGGCCCCACCGGGGCCGAGGCTCCTGCTTCCCGCTCTGCACCGGGGGATGGGAGCGGATTCCCGGCCCGATTAGCCCTGGCACAGTTCGTGCACGCCCGCATCAATGTCGCGAGGGCCCTCGCGGAAGTGCTACTGGGAGGGGACAGCGCGAGACGAGTCGCCTCATCGCAAGAAGGAGGTATGCTGAGGGCATGCGGGTTCCGAAGGCCCGGCCGCCAGCGGTTGAGCTTCCCGCAGTGGTCCTAGCGGCCGGTAAGGGCACCCGGATGAAGGCGGGCCAGCCCAAGCCGGCGGTTCGGGTGAATGGGCGGCCGATGGTCCTGCGGGTGATTGGCGCAATCCGCGAGGCCGGCGCCACTCGCATCATCGTCGTGGTCGGCCACCAGGCTGACGCCGTGCGAGCTACGATCGGCGACAGGTTTGAGTACGTGGTCCAGGAGGACCAGCTTGGGACCGGGCACGCAGTGGCCTGCGCGGCCAGCGCATTCGACGGCTTCCCTGGTCCGGTCATCGTCGCCTACTCCGATATCCCCTTGCTGCGGGAGCGAGACATAGCCGACCTGGTGGCGCGCCACCGGCTGACTGGCGCGGCGGCCACGCTGCTCACCGCGCGCTTCCGGCAGCCTGGCACACTGGGCCGCATCCTGCGCGGTCGTGATGGCCGGGTCGAAGGCATCGTCGAGGCGCGCGATGCGACCGAGGAACAGCTTCGCATCAACGAGATCAACGTCGGGGTCTACTGCTTTGCTGCCCCGCTTCTCTTCGACGCGCTGGCCCAGGTGAACAACCACAACGCCCAGGGGCAGTACTACCTGACTGATGCCATCGGCATTCTCGTGCGCCGCGGTGAGCGCGTGGAAACAGTCACCATGGAGATAGCCGACGCCGGCCTGGGCGTGGACACGCCCGAGGATCTCGTCCGCGCCGAGCAGATCTCGCGGAGCAATCACCTCCTGGCGCGCCCAGCGGGCTAGGCTCAGAAGCGCTGCTCGGCTCCCCGCGAGCGGAACTCTCTCCTCCCGTCAGTCGCCTCGCCTTCCGGCTTACTTCACCGTCTTCCCCAGCACGAGGAAGTCAGCGGGCGAGAGGGTGGTGTTCCTTCCCAGTGGCATAGTGCCCTGGCTCCCCCCCCAGCGACCGGAAGGGGGCAATGCCGACCCAGCCAGTCCTGCGGCCCCGGGGCGAGCTAGCCGGCTACCGCAACTACTCCCGCGACTTCTGGATGGACTTTCTCCGCCCTCCGGTTTCGGTTTCGCTCTTGTCGGCGCACTACAGAGTCTCGTGAATCATGGTGAGAGACCATGATTCAAGAGACTCCCCAGGAGAGCGTCTGCTGCCGTTCTGAGAGATTCTCTTGCATCAGGGGTCTTACCCTGATGCAAGAGAATCGGTAGGATGCAGTCGGGACTCGGGTGATCGGCCTCTATGTCAAGGTCGGGTCGCTGATCACTACGGCAACGAACACGGGCACCGGCCCTCAGACGATGAGCTTCGCGGCGCCAGGCGCGATCAAGAATATGGGCCACTCACGGAATGGGACGATAAGAGGGATTACTGGCCCACAGACATCTGATTTCCTACGCGGTGAAGCGATGAGCGGACTTGATCTACCAGCCTGCGGACGGTAGAATCAGCATGGCCATGATGACCGATATGGCCATAGGAGGTCACGATGCGGAAGACAGTCAACGCCATGCGCGCCCGGGGCAACCTGGGCCAAATCCTTGAAGGCGTTTACTACCGGGGCGACCAGTACATCATTGAGCGATCCGGCAAGCCAATGGCTGCCGTGGTCCCGGTGGAGCAGTACGAACAGTGGAGGAAGGAGCGGGAAGCGTTCTTTGCGCTTGTGGACGAGGTACGCGAGCGCAACCGCGATGTCGAGCCAGAGGCCATCCAGCGAGACGTCGCAGCCGCGAAGCGGGCGGCGCGGAAGCGACGATGACGAGAGCAGTGCTCGACGTCAATGTTCTCGTCAGCGCCTTGATCAGCCCAAGCGGCACCCCGGCTCAGATACTGCGGCTCTGGCGAGAAGAGGAGTTCGTGCTGGTGATGAGCGAGCCAGTTCTCGACGAACTTGAGCGCGTCATGGCCGAGCCTAGACTGAGGCGACGGTATGGGCTCACCCCCTCCCGCGTTGCCAGGCTGTTGCGTGGGCTTCGCCAGTTTGCCATCGTCACGCGAGGAGAGCTAGAGCTCAGTGGCGTCGTCCGAGACCCGGAGGACCACAAGCTCCTGGCATGCGCGGTGGAAGGCAGTGCCGATTATCTCGTCACGGGCGACGATGACCTGCTCTCGCTGGGCGAGTACGAAAGCGTGCCCATCCTCTCTCCCGCAGCCTTTGCCCGGGCAATGGCCGGTCGGTAGCCAAGGTCTCGGCCGAGGCGCTTGCGGGTCCTGCTTGACTGTGGATCACTGGACCAGCGCGAGATTCCCACCCGTCTCAAGCCGGGTCGAATGACCCCGAATGGCCCGATCTGGGGAACCCCCTCGTGCGCTCAGGGGGGGCCCGGGGTGCCGGCACGTCCGGTAATGTCCGGTTCTGGGAATTCGTGGGTCGTCGGGCGGCCTTGACGTGGCAGCCTGATTGATGTATCCTACTGAATGTCTGATAATCCGCGTTTCAGGCAAGGCTATGCGTAAAGCTTTGGTTCCAGAGGCGAGCAAGGTGGGCAAGAGAGGGGCGGTGGTGATCCCGGCGCGGCTGCGCAAGCGCTTCGGCATCAAGGAGGGCGGGCTAGTGATCGCGGAAGAGCGCGAGGACGGCATCCTCATCCGGCCGGCCGTGGTCGTGCCGCTGGAGACATACTCGCCGGAGAGGGTGGCGGAGTTCCTGCTGACCAATGCTGTGGATGCCGAAGACTACGAGAGGGCAGTTGGCCGAGTCAGGGAGATGGGGCTCGACCCCGATTCCATCCCGCACGTTCGGCCTCAGTGAACCGTCCCCTCCACCGCGTGTTCCTGGACGCCAACGTCCTGTTCTCGGCGGCGTATGTGCCTGACTCCCGCCTGTTCGATCTCTGGTCGCTTGGGGATACGGAGCTCGTGACCTCGGACTTCGCGCTGGAGGAGGCCCGCAGGAACGTACTCGTGTACCGCCCTGAGGGGATCCCGCTACTGGAGAAGCTCTCAGCCCGAGTGACGATCACCTCCGGGGTGCCCGCCCGGGATCTGTTGCCTGACGGGATCGAGCTAGCGGAGAAGGATCGGCCGATAGTCGCGGCGGCGATCGCGGCCGGGTGCACGCATCTGCTCACGGGCGACAGGCGTCACTTCCGGGCGCTGTACGGCCGAGAGGTCCAGGGCGTGTTGGTGCTGACACCTGCTGAGTACCTGCACGCGCGAAGGGGTCGGGGGTGAACGGGCACGTCGGCGCGGCTTGGTTACTGCTCGTCTTGCCACTAGGCGCCAGGAGAGCTCTGAGGGGCACTGGCGGGCCCATCACCCTCAGATTCCTCTTGATGTTATTGCCCGAAAGAGCGCTCATGTCATGTGACCTCAGACTCGATGGGAGGTGGTCATATCAGCAGCGCGGGAGATGCCTGGGGGGCCGCCCTCGTTCATGTCATTCCTCATGTTCGCAGCGCTCTGCAGCGCAGTCAATCAGCTTCAGCGCGACGCGCCGGCCTTGACAGGGGCTACCTCCACGACCACCCGTCCGGCCTCCTCGCCCAGCACTACACTGGCGTCCAGGATCTCAAGACCGACCAGCTTCCCGTCGGGGCCATAGTCAGCAGTCACATCGTCGGAAACAGCGCGGTTCTCTGCTGCGCCCGGCGCCACTGGCCGAAACTGAATATAGAGCGCATCCACCTCTGGATCATACTCAATTCTCACCGCAGTCCTCCCTGCCAGCGTAGTAGACCTTCACTGTGACGACCACGACCTCGTCTGACTCCTCGGCAAAGACCACCTCGACCGTTTTCCCACCGTACCTCCGTCCGTCTATGGGCGAACGGCCCCCGTAGGCACATCGCGAGCGTGCCTGCCACTTCCCGCGCCTGGCCGGCTCCCTGGGTGCGCGCGCAACGGTCTCTTTGACTTCCTCTTCGCTAGCGCCGCGCAGAAGGGCTCGCCGGCGAGCGTGGTCTGACAAGCGGATCGCCTTCAACGCTGCGCTCCATGGTATGCCTGCTCCTCACCGTCACGCACCAGCGACTTGCAGGTTCTCGAGTTCGATCTCTGGCCTCTGACGGGAGAAGCCGAGATGCTCTGAGGCGTCCAGCACTTCGATGCCCACAATCTCCTCGTGGGGCCCGAGGTCAACGGCCACGTCTTCGGTGATGCGGATTGTGGTGACCTGCACAGGCCCCTTCTTGAACGAGATGTAGGCTGCATCTGCCTCCGGGTCATACTTGATTTTCATCATATCACCACATCACCGATCTGGCCCTTCCTGCTCCTGTGTGCTTCATGCAGCGCTCGGTCGTTCAGTGTCAACAGGCAGGCCACGATCGCCTCGCGGATGCTCGTGAGCGCTTCTGCCTCCGTTCTGCCCTGGCTGTGACAACCTGGCAGGGAGGGGCAGCTAGCGACAACGTAGCCGTCTTCGCCCTCTTCAAGGACTACGGTCATCTCCATCTCGGTGACTCCTTAGCTACCCACATTGTAGGCGACGCACACGGCCTCGTCAACCGAGGGACGGCCCTGAAGCCGCGGACCGCGCTGCAGGACCAGGTCGCTACTCGCTGGCGTCCCGCCTCCTCCCCAGTGAATGGCGCGATAACAGCGGTCAGGGGCCCACAAAGGCCTGGACTTGTTCCCCGAGGAGAGCGTTCATGTCATGTGACATCCGACGGGAGGTGGTCACATGAGTGGCGTAGCAGTCGCCGAGGCAGCGGCCGCTTCGGGCAGCCAGACAGGCATCTCCTTCGATGCCGCGGTGTCAGAGTTCCTGGCCTACGTGAGTGGCTACCGGGGCCTCTCTCCTCGCACCGTCACGGCCTACACTGCCGATCTGCGCATCTTCCGAAGGTTCCTGGCGAGCCGACTGGGGCGCGTGCCGCCACCTTGCACGATCACACGCGAGGCGGTCCTCCAGTTCGCCGTGAGCCTGAAGGGAGTGTGTCCCGCGACGGTCCATCGCAGGTGCGCCGGCCTGTCCTCGTTCTTCTCCTTCCTACAGGACATGGGATACGTGGAGGCCAACCCTGCGCGGCGGGTCCCCCTCCCGAAGCTCTCAAAGCCGCTGCCGGTGTGCCTCACCAGGGAGACAGTGCGGAAGCTCCTCGAAGCGGCCAAGACGCCCTGGGACAAGGCGCTGGTGGTCCTGCTGCTGTCAGCCGGACTCCGCCGCTCGGAGGCGGCAGCGATCACACTCGACGATCTGGATCTGGCGAACAGGCAGCTTCTGGTGCGAGGCAAAGGCAGCAAGGAGCGGATTGTGCCGCTGACGGATGAGGCGGTCAGCACTGTCGAGGAGTATCTCCGGCACCGCGTGAATACCACCAGCCGCCGCCTCTTCGTCAGCAGAAGACAGGGGCGCCCGGTTCATCATCGGGTGATCGCTGACATGCTCGGCCGCGTCATTACGCGCGCCGGCCTGCAAGGCCAGCGCATCTCCCCGCACGCGCTGCGCCACACGTTCGCTTCCCACCTCGTCCGCAGCGGCGTGGATATCCGCACCGTTCAGGACCTCCTCGGCCACACCGACCTGAAGACGACGGCGATGTATCTGCACTCGGACGTGAGGACGAAGATGGCCGCGGTGAGGAAGCTGAGGGGGTTGCTGACGGGCTTCGACAGCAAGGACCCCGGCTAGCGTCTGGAAGCAATCACCATCGAGATACCGGCGCCGGGCTCGGTGTGGACACACTCGAGGGTCTCGCCCGCGCCGAGCGGATATCAGGGAACAGTGAGGTCCTAGCGCGAGCGGCGGGCTAGGAGCAGGAATGCTGCTCGGCTCCCCCGCAAGCCGGACTCTCTACTCCTGTCAGTCGCCTTGCCTTCTTGCCCTACTTGCCGGTCTTGGGTAGCAGTAGGAAGTCACCCGGCGGCAGGGTCGCGGCCAGAGTCCACCCGGGCGGCAGCCACACCTCTCCCTTCACCTGGCCGCGCTGCAAGGCCTCGAGCTGCTTGGCGATCACATCGTACAGCAGTTGCCAGCGCCCGATGCCTTCACCCGAGGAGTAACGCGGCAGTTCGGCAGACAGGTAGATTGCCGATGGGTTGGCTCCTTTGCTTCCGAGGGCCTTGTAGCTGCGGGCCAGGGTCGCATCCGCAGCTTCCGCCAACGACATTCGCTGTCCCCTGGGCGGCCTGGGAGGTGGTGCCTGCGGGAGCAGCACCGCGGCGCGCTTTGAGTACCAGGCCACGGCCCACGGCTGATCGGTCAGGATGATCGCATTGCTCGGCAGGGCCCGGGCGAGATAGTCAAGGTTGCGCCGATCCGCTTTGGCGGGCCGTGCGCCTGGGAGTGCCATGAGAGCCACCGGGTAGGCGCTGAGAGCAAGGAGCGCGGCCGCCGCGGCCACCATGGTGCGCCGGCTCGCCGCGCGCGCTTCGAGCGCCACCAGGAAGGCGCCCCCGCCGAGGGCTGCGACGACACCCAGGAGCCCATAGAACACGTCATAGCGCGGCTGCCCCACGGCCAAGCTGAAGGCCAACAGCACGGCTCCCGAGATCACCGTCCATTTCAGGCGGTTGGCGGCCTCGCTGCGGAGATCCACGAACAGCGCGAGCCCAAGCAACACCGCCAGGTACAGGCCGAAGACGTTCGCCAGGTTCGCCGCGACGGCGCCCAGGCCAAGAAGGAGCTTCTTCGCGACCTCTCGGTAGTGGGAGGGCGCGAATGACCAGGCCGCGAGTCCGCTAGCGCTGGTCTGGCGATGGAGATTCGTCAGCGGGTAGCTTGTACCGTACATCGCGACCGAGTAGGTCTTCAGCCCACCGATCGGGCTGCCGGTTGCTGACCAGGTGCGCGCCAGCCAGGGCAGCGCGACAAGGATGAACCCCGCCGCAAACAGCCCAACATGGCGAAGCCGAGCCGCGCGCTGAGAGAAGAACAGCAGCCCACCCGCGGCCAGGGCGAGCAGGAGGGCCGCGTAATCCGTGAGGTAGCAGAGCGCGGAGACAGCTCCGCAGAGCGCGCTCCAGGCCAGCGTTCCGCGGTGCCGCGAGACCAGGTAGAAGAGGAGCACAAGGAGGAAGGCGAGGAGCGTGATCCCCAGCCCGGATACGCTGGCTTTGAGCAGGCCCAGGTTCAGGCAGGCCAGCAGCGCGGCAAGCGCGCCCGCTCGCTGGTTGAGCAACTTAGCCCCGAGGAGGTAGGCCATGAGAACTGTGAGCAGCCCGAACACGGCCGACACCAGCCCCACCGCGCGGTCGTTCGAGCCGAACAGGTTGAGCGCGATGGCGAGCACGAGAGGATGGAGCGGGGCATCGTAGAGGTCAGGGTGGCTGTTCACTCTGGGCGCAATCGCCAGGCTGAGTGGGCGGACCACACTGGTGGTGAAGCCCTTGCCATCGCTGATGTGCTGTCCGACCTGGGCCGCCTCCATTGCCTCCGGCAGCACTAGCCCCTGGAACTGACTGCTGAAGAACCAGGCATACACGAGCAGACAAGGCACGAGCCAAGCCACATGGAACACCACCGCGCGGGAGCGCGCCGTCCCGCGGTCTTCGGGCATTGTCGCCGGTGGAGCTAGCTGCAGGTCAACCTCTGCCATACCGTCCTCCTAGAAGCTGTTTCATAGCCTGCCAGTAGGGGCAGGCTATGAAACAGCCTGCTCCCAGCGGGGTGTATTCCGGGCGCATTCCATGCCCCTACTGTGCTGCAGCCATGGTTGGAGCGGTATGAAATGCGCTGTAGTGTATCTCGAACCTCCGCCCCTAGGCAGCCTCAGAGCGCCAGGGCCTGGCGCAGGTCCTGGTAGAGCTCTCCGATAAGCTCTGAAGCGGCCTGTGAGGCCACCTGCTGAGACTCTTGCACCGGGGCGGTCACTCGCACCAGCGCGCCGCCGGTTGGTCTGCCAAGCAGTCGGTTGCGGAGCAGGCGCCACTGGAATATCACCCAGCTCGGGGTAGCCTCCCGATGTGACGCGTACCAGTAAAGCACGACCCGTCGCTCATCTTGCCGCTGCAGCGCGAACTCGTTCATCACCAGCCGCTGCCCGCCACGCGCAGAGTTGAGGCTGCGACGGCCCTTGTGAGTGACGTTCCAGCCCCCGCCGAGCAGGCAGAAGCCGGGCGAGTGGAAGGTCTCCTTCGCGTGGCCGAAGACCACGGTGACGTCCACCGGATAGCCGTCCGCCCGGACGTACGCACGGTCCATGAACGCGTCGGGACGCAGCATCTCCGCGCTGACTCTATCCAGCGGGCCGAGATCTTGGCCCTGCCACTCGCCGGCCCGCAGCGGCACTCGCGACAGGTCCGCCCTCAGCCGCACCTCAGATCGCCCGGTGACCTGGTAGGCCGCGACCAGCCCGAGCGTCAGCAGAACTAGTGCCAATGGGAGCGCGCAGGGCCGCCAGCCAAGGCAGCTCGCCGCTCTCCCGGCGCTTGGCCGCGCGCCGGCCAGCTCTGGGGAGGCCAACGGCGCCGCTTCGGCCGTTCCGGCCAGCTCACGGGGCTGGTAGCGGAGGCCGAGGGCGCGTCCAGTCGCCAACAGGCCCAGTGTGGCGAAGAGGAACACGACGATCCCAGAGAAGCCGTGGAAGAAGCCTTCCGCTGCTTTCGCGCTCCAGATCGAGGCGATCGCCAGGATGCAGACGATGCGGCCCACGTTGGCCAGCATCGCCAGGGGAAGCCCCGCGACGAACAGCACCCGCCGCTTCCACAGCGGCCCGGTCGAGAGGTAAGCTACCAGGGCCGACAGGGCGAGCAGGGCGACCAGTGACCTCATCCCGCTGCAGGGCACTCCAACCGAGAAGGTGTAGCTCCGGAGGTGGATGTCCACGCCATCGCGACGGACAGCCATCCCCGCCAGTCCTGCCAGCATGGCCGCGTACTTCGCCGAGAAGAGCTGCATGGGGAAGCTGACGAACTCGACCAGCGTGTCCGGCCACGGGACCATGAACCAGAGGAAGGCGTAGGGGAAGGCAAGCTGCCGGCTCGCCGCGGGGCCCAAGAGGTAGAGCATCAGGCCGCCCAGGGTAACCACGAATGACACCTCTGGCAGGAACTCTATCCCCGCTACCAGGCCTGCCGGGTAGAGGAGCAGCCCGAAGACGAGTACCGCCAGGCCCCAGGTCCAGGTACGCGCCACTGCGCGCACCCGTCCGCGCTTCGGCCAGGCCAGGAAGCCAGCGATCGCGGGCACCAGGAAGCCGTGGGAGGCGTTCTTGTCAGTCCACCAGGTCCTCGCCATCCCGGCCAGGACGAGCGCGTAGAGAGCTGCCACCAACAGGCCGAGGACCGCCGTCGGGAGGGCTCGCCGCCAGACGCCTGCCGGCTCGCCTGAGCTCGCCAGGCCTTGTTGTGTTCCCTGCATGCGAGTTGTCATCGCGTCTTGTAAGCTTATTGCAAGAAGCGGGCCACATCCCCTGTGGCCTGTGCAAGGCTGCCGCCAATTGCCTCGGGGAGCCGCTGTAGCTCAATGGCGAGGCCCGGTCAGTGAAAGCAGGCAAGGCAAAGGGGGCTGTCTGTTCGGTCGCAGCGCTGCCGCTGCCGGCTTCGCCCACTGCGGCTGGGGCGGTCATAGAGATCCGCGGGGAGGGGAGGGGCGAGGCAGCCCTGCCGGTCGCCTAGCGGCCCTGGATGCCCCGACGGGGCTGCCAGGGCGTTCTGGCGGGGTCAGGGGGGCTCGTCGGCCTGGTGGGCCCAGAAGGGGAGCGTGCTATGCGCGGAGAGTAGAACAAAGAGGCGCGGGCTGTGGCATGGCCTGTGCTACCTCTAAAGAGCGAGTAGGGTCCTGGCCGCGAGGTGTGGTGGAGAGGGCGGCCAGCAGCCCCAGGGAACTGGCTGAGGCGACGAGGCGACACGGACAGGAAGGGGCAGGCACGCTTCTTGCTTGCCACGGAGGTGCTCGAGCGGCGTGCGAGACGCCGAGGGGTGTGTACACCTCGCGCTCGGTGCTCAGGATAATCGGGATTGCCCGGAGACGCAGGCCGGAAGAGGAACCGAGCTCGAAGAGCCCGGTGTGCGAAGGAGAGGAGTCTCATGAGGTTCGTTCTTGGAGTGTGCGTGGCGCTCGCAGTCACCCTCATGTTGTGGGCCGGGCCCGCGTGGGCGGTGCCAGCTCTCCAGGTGTACATCCCAGGTGCGGACTGGGACCCAAGCACACAGACCTGGGTCACGACAAGCCCAGACTTCGACCTGTGGGTGATCGGGTGCAACACGGCCCACGACGGTGACCCGCCGCTGACCATCCATGACGTGTTCCTTTCGGCGGCCCTGATGCCAAAAGAGAACACGAACACGGGTGCCGGAACCATTACAATCACACCAGTCTCGGCCCCATACCCCGCGTACTCACCGTATGCCGCGGAGCCGGCAGTAACCCCCTTCGGGGTCGGCGGGCAGTCCGGGTGGCAGTACGGGTTGCCGGTGATGGGTGATGGTAGCCCGGTGCCCGGCCACGGGATCTACCCGACCTCGTACGTTACGTTCGACATGGGTGACTTCAACCCCGTGTATGATCCCGGAGCGTACGACATGCAGCCTGGAGAGACGGGATCGGGCCCGGGCGAGTACAAGAAAGTGCATGTCAGCATCACCGGCTTTGAGGCGGTGCACTTCGACGCGTACAACCATTTTCTCTACAGTGACAAGGTCGACGCGAGGTTCGCGCCCTTCAGCCACGATGCGGAGTTTGTCCCGGAGCCCGGGAGCATTCTGCTTCTCAGTGTCGGGCTGGCCGGGGCCCTCGGTGTGCGTCTGCGGGGGCGGAAATCGAAGCGAGCATAGCAACCGGCCAGTGCAGGGTAGCGTCGTACCAGACGAGACCAGGCTGAGGCCTGGTCTCGTCTTCTTACATGCCTGCAGCGTCCGCAACTACCGGGCGGCGGGTGAGGGGACCCGGCCAGGCGTCTGGAGCGCCCGCCGGAGCGAACTGAAGCTCCCCTGCGGGGGCAACCGGGTGCCAGACCTCCACATCTACAGCCTTGCCCAGGGGCTCGTAGTAGCCCTGCGCGAGGACGGAGCGCACCTGTGTCAGCGCCTCTTCCCCAGCGCGCGCCAGAACGAGCACGCAGCCGCCGCCCCCTGCGCCCATCAGTCCCGCGCCCAGGACCCCTGGCAGCGGCCTCACGAGATCCACAATCCGGTCGAGTCCTGAGGTGCTGGCCCCGTAGAACCCGGGCTGATAGCGAAGCTGAGCGCTCTGCCATCCAGCACTGCCAAGGCTACTCGCGGCGGCCTCCAGCAGGACCTCGATCCGAGCATCTGTGACCCCTGCCAGGTTGGCCCTGTATGGCGCTGAATGGCCCTGGCGAGGGTCGTAGCAGCTCACTCGGTCGCCGTCGTGCGTGATGTACATCAGGCGGCCGAATTCCTGCATCGCCGCCCTGTCGCCCTGAGCGCAGAGCTCCTGCATCGCCAGCCCTCGATCCACTCGCCCAAGGCCGTACAGAGCGGCCCCGCGGATGGGTATGCTCTGAGGCAGCTCCGCCGGGTCTGCTGTGCCGAAGCAGCTCTTCGCGCCTGCTTCGTACGCTTCGCGGTAGCGACCCAGGAGTTCGTGCGGCGATACCACCTCGGGGACCGCCAGCAGCAGGCGGTAGATGGTGTGCAGAGGGAAACGCTCCCCGTTGACATCGGCCAGGAATCGCGCTTCTTGCTGCTCGGCTGTCAACTCCAGCTCTTCAGCCAGCAGGCGCACGGCTTCCCGGAGGTAGAGGAGCGCGAAGCGGTAGGCGAAGATCCCCGCGTTGAACTGCCGGCGCTCTTCCTTGTTCTTAATGGCCCGCTGGCCGGAGTTGGCGATGATGAGCTGACAGTCGGGCGGCAGCGGCATCGGCCGGGCCTCGAGCAGCTTGACAGGTGGCTCGAACCGCATCCCTACCAGCCCAGAGGCCGATCCCAGCAGCATGGCTGCGTGGTCGCCAGAGCCGCCGCGGGTGCCGACATACCACTCCGCCTCTCCGCAGATGGCCACCAGGGCCGCCGGAGAGAGCTGGAGCTCCCACAGCTCGTTCAGTGCCAGAGCTACGGCGACAACGAGAGCTGAAGAGGAGCTCTGCCCCACGCCGATCGGGATGTCGCCGTTGATCACGATGTCCGCGCCACAGACGGGGCTGCGCGCTTCTCGGGATAGCCGGAGCGCGGCCGCTTTCACGAAGTTGATGCTGCCGGTGCGCCCGACTAGGCGCTCCTTGGGATCAGCCAGCGCCTCTCGGCGGCGCGCTACCCACGGGTCCTCAATGTAGTCCCCCCAGCCACGCCGCCAGGCATCAGCGGCAAACTCGACTTCGTCTCGCAGGCGGAAGGAGACGCGCTCTCGGTAGCCCGGGTCCACGTTGGTAAGGGTGAACAGGTCACCATGCCTGGCGCCCACAACAGCGATCAGCTCGCGCCGATGGGTGCCATACGGCACCCAGGCCCCCTGGTGCTCGCAGTGGGGGTTCAGAGCGATGCGGGCCGGCACGCGAAACACGCGTACCCGCCGGTCTCCGTAGCACTCAAGGAATCGCTGAACAGCCCGCCAGCAGGCCTGTCGCCTGTCCTCTCTGAGGCCTGCCGAGCCGCCCCCATAGGCTTGGACGAGCGCCCGGCGGACCGCTGGCCCATTCGCCTCCAGCGCCCTGAGCAACCTTGAACACAGCAGGGCTGGCCCGTGGACCTTGCCTGCTACTGCAGCCCGGAGGTCGCTTGGCCTGGCGCGACCACGAGCGGCCTCGCCGTACGCCGCAGTTCCGCCCACGCTTCCTTCGCCTTCTCGAGTAGCTCCCTGGTGTCAATCCCGATGCTCTCCTGGCCGTTGCAGGCCGGGAAAGCGCGAACCAGGTAGTGGCGCCGCCGCAGGATCTCCACGAGATCGGTGATCAGGTACTCGCCGCTTTCGGGATGGGGCCGCAGCTTACCGATGTGCTTGCGCAGAACGGCGGTCCGCCACACGTAAGCGGAGATGTTCACGTCCCGAATCGCCAGCAACCGCTCACGTCCGAACTCGTGCTGGAGCCCCGCCAGAGACCGAAAACTCATGGTCCTGCCGTCGAGCGCGTCAATGGCTGCTTTCTCAACGATGGCTAACACCTCGGCCCGCGAAGTGCCTCGATGCATCTGAACGACGCGGCCCTGGCGGCTGTCTCTGGGATCACCCTCAAGCTCGCTTGTAAGGAAGGCCATCGCGGCCCCGCTGGCCAGGAACCTCGCCTTGAGCAGTCTGACGCTGTCCGCCGCCAGGAGCGGCTTGTCGCCGCAGAAGAAGTAGACCTCGCCGTTGGCCCTGCTGTGGAGACGCGCCAGAGCGACTTTGAGGGCATGGCCAGTGCCAAGCTGGGGCTCCTGGAGGACGAACTCGCGGTGAGAGGCCTCCCCCAGCACGCCCCGCACGCGCTCGGCCTCATGGCCGACCACGACCACCTGGTAGTGCGGGCCCAGCCCCTCCTCACAGGCGCGCGCTACGCGGCAGACGGCCGGTAAACCGCCAACCTCGGCGAGCACCTTCTGCACGCCTTGGAAGCGCCGCGCCCTCCCCGCGGCCGCGATGACAGCGACTGGCAACCTGCCGCGCTCCATGCCAGGTTCCTTCCCCCATCCGGAACCGTGCAAGAACCATGCCGGAGTGCGGCTCCGGGGAACCGGGCAGAGCAAGACTTCCGCAACGGCTTCCACAGGCTTTGTGGTGGCCCCTGGGCCTCCACGGGCGCGCCCACGGGATAAAGAGCACATTCATACCCGCTGGGCCTTGGTCGTGGCACGATAGATGCAATGGGCGAAGACTGGTGCGAACCGGGTCGGCGCTTGTCGCGCGGCCCCCAGGGTGCACGGGACCTAGCAGTGACGGCCACCGACGGGGCCCGAGCAGCAGAGCCGTCTCCCAGAGCCCGCGACAGGCGTGAAGGGCTACCCAGAAGCATGCACCGGAAATGAGGTGAACCGCTTGAGAAGACCAATCGCATTGGCTTTCGCAGTCGGACTGCTGCTGAGCTGTGTTGCCGCGGCAAATGCCTTGCCGATCACCTTCAGTGAGTACCCGGTTGGTACAGCGGTGACGAACCAGTACCAGGGCGTTGGCGTCCTGTTCTCCGGGGGAAGCGTAACACCTGGGGCTCCGGTGATCGACTGGAACGGCGCAATGCCAACACAGCCGATCCTGCGTCCCGCCGGCGAGGAGGCCGGCTACTACACGTACAACGGCGACTTCTGGATGGACTTCGTCCAGCCGGTGGTCTCGGTCTCGTTCCTGTCGGGGTACTGGGACGTAGTCGGGACCGGTGTGATCGACCTCTATGACGCGTACGGGTCGCTGATCACTTCAGCAACGAACACAGGCACCGGCCCTCAGACGATGAGCTTCTCGGGGCTGGGTTCGATCAAGAAGATCTACTTCAACTCGTTTGCCGACCCGGCCGGAGCAGACATTGACAACCTGGACTTCACTCCGGTGCCGGAGCCGAGCACTCTGCTCTTGCTGGCGCTCGGAGGCACCGGGCTCCTGGGAGGTCGGCTCCGCCGCAGGAAGTAGGTCGGCGGCATCGGATCGCGACAACGACGTAGACCTGCACCGCCCCCGGTACCCGTCGGCCGGGGGCGGTTCTGTTCCATCTGTTTGCATCTGTCGCAATGGAGCAATGCGCCGGGCTGCATGGGGATGGAAGAGCAGGCGGTCGGCCCGCGCCCTTGACCGCAGTCGCTCGGCCAGGAGGCCCTGGCGATAGTACTGCGGCGTGGGAGCCTCGGGGAGATTCAGCTCAGGGTTGCCTGGAGGACTGGGCCCCCACCAGCCGAGGGGTCAGATACGCTCAGACCGCCTCAGTGCCTCCCGCGCTGCACAGAGCTTGGCAGGCGGAGGGCGAGGCGGTACTTGGCGACGGTGCGGCGGGCGACCGGGAACCCGCGGATACGCAGGATCCGGCGGATCTGCTCGTCTGTCAGAGGGTGGTTGGGATCCTCTTTGGACAGCAGCTCCGCCACCACAGTCTTTGGCGCGACCGCGGGTGAGAAGAACACGTCGAAGGAGACCAGATCGCTATTGGGGAGGAGCACAAACTTGTTGGCGGTTGCCCGCGAGACGGTAGAGGTGTGTTTGCCGATGTGCTGGGCGACATGAGTGCGCGTCAGCGGCTTCATCTTGCCGCGAGACTCGGTATCCAGGAACGGACGCTGAACCGCCACCACATACTCGGTGATCTGACGCAGGGTCTGCTCCCGCAAGGCCAGGCTGTGCAGCAGCCAGCTGGCGCGATTGTACTGCTCGAGGGCCTGGCGATGCCCCGGCGAGCCATCGCCGCCAGTGCGCGATGCCCTATAGAGGCGCCGGTACGCTTCGCTGACTCTCAGCTCGAAGTCGAATGGGCTGACCACCTCCACCACATAGTCCGCCAGCTCGCGCCGAACAATGACGTCGGGTCGAGCTACGCCAAGAGACTTGTCCTGCGAATCAGCGTGAGGCGCGTGGTAGAGCCGGCCCGGGTAGGGACAGAAGCTCTCTCGGATGAAGGCGAGGGCCTCGTCCACGGCTTCCGGCGCGACGTGGAGCGCGCGGCTGATCTTCTCGTAGGAGTGGTTCGCCAGGTCTCGCCAGTGCCTGGTGAGCATGGGCTCCACCAGCGGGGGCACCGGGGCTTCCGCCGCCAACTCCCTGAGCTGGATGAGGACTGACTCCTGGACCGAGAAGGCGCATACGCCAGGTGGGTCGAGGGACTGGAGCTGCACAGCCACCTGGCGGACCCGCTCCTGGTCCACTCCTAAAGCCTCTGCCGCCTCCTCGGGGCTCGTGTCCAGCAGACCGTCATCGTTCAGTTCGGCCACCAGATACTCGGCGATGGGCATGTCCTGCGGCGGCAGCACGAGGCGGGACTGGAGCAGCACGTGCTCGCGCAGGCTAGGGGACTTGTGGATGTGCTCCAGCGGGTCGTAAGCGTCATCGTCGCCGTCATCGCGGTTGCGGCGAGCGTAGCTCGGGGGCTCATAGCGGGAAAGTCCCCCGGAGCCGTTCTCGCTCACCCAGCGGCAGTACCAGCACACCCCATTGGAGAGGCCGCGCCCGCAGGTGGAGCAGGACGACTCCCACACGATCTCGAGGGCCGGGTTGAGGTCCACCTCCTGCTCGACATGGAGCTGAAGCTGCTCGGAGGACATGACGAGCATCTCCGCCGCGGCGACCTGCCGCGGGCTGATGCGTTGCGTCTGAGCGGTCCGCTGCTGAGCTCGTTGGACGGCGCGCATCGCCTACCTCAGACCAGATCACTCGCCGGCGGCCCGGAGGCCTCCTGCCCGATGGCCTCCGGCCACCAGCCTGCCCCCGGGTCGTCGCTGAGCGACTTCACATGGGCCAGCAGGGCCTTGAGCCGCTGCCGCTCCTCGGGCATCAGGCGCTCGAATCGGAACCCGTAGCGGTACTCCTGCGGTCCGGCCGCGCGCGGGCTCTCATGCCACACGCATCGCGCTGTCAGTCGCGTCTCCTCCGTGCCGAGGGCCGGAGCGATCGCCAGTCTGACGGGCACGTCCGAAGCGATGGGAGTGTCGAAGCAGGCCCTGAGGCCGTATTCGCTGACGTCCTCTGTCCGGCCAGAGGCCATCAGGCCCGCCGGGTCGGGGCTATGCAGAGGCCACGCTCGCAGGGGGAGACTCGCAGGGAACCGAGGGAAGTCACGGCGCTGCCGGTAGATCACGCTGCCAGCGCGTGACACCATGACCTCAGCAAGCGACCTGGTGATGTAGGACCCAGTCACAGAGGACTGGAGCTCCCCCCAGGAACGCTCTGCAACAAACCCAACGGTGACCGGGGTGCCAAGGGATAGAGAGACCGGGGAGCCATCGGAGGCCCAGGCCGACAGCACGAGGGAGGAGGGGTTGCTGTCTACCACCACGCCGGGGTAGCACCCCGCGCTCGGCCCGGCCCCGATGAACAGCTGCACCTTAGCGCCCGCGGCCAGTTCGGAGGCCGTCGTAGTGGCGGCTGGGCAGCCGTTGCCACCAGGAGGCGGCCGGCGAAGTGCGTCGCTGAGCACCTGCGCGAGTGGCTGGGGAGAGGGGAGGTTTACCATGTAGGCCAGCGCCCCCAGCTCCAGGCAACGCACCCTGGTCATGGAGCGTTCGCACGCGTCGAGGAAAGCCACGTGGAAGCGGCGGCCTTTGGCGCGGGCGGTGCGGACCACCTCTAGACCATCCATGGTCGGCAGGTCAACGCGGAGGATGGCGAGGCGGATTGGCTCGGCGAGCAGGATGTCCAGCGCCAAGGGGCCGTCGGAAGCGGTGAAGGCCTTCCACCCAGAACCTGCGACGAAGCCGCTGACAGCCTTGGTGAAAGCCCTGTCTGTATCCGCGACCAGGACACCAGCTGGCTTGTGGGAGGGCACGGCACCACCCCGGCAAGAGAGCGCAGTCTGCCTGGGCGAGGAAGGCAAGATTCGTGCCAACAGCCAGCTTGCATTCCTATGGGCCCTGGCGACCGCTTCCTCGCCGCCAGAGTCCGAGCTTGTCAACGTAATAGCGGACCGAGCGGGCGGAGACACCCAGCAAGCGGGCGGCAGCCGCAGCGTTCCCGCCGCACTTGGTCAGGGCCTCCTGCAAGGAGTGGACGCGCTCCTCCTCACTCATGCGATGGAGCAAGACCCGGAGAGGGCCCTGCTGCTGAGGGGGCGAGCTAGAGGTGACGCACTCCGAGAAGAGCGCGGGCGCTCCCCCGCGGACGGCATCTGGCAGCAGCGAGGCATCCAGCTCTGTGGTCTCGGGCTCAGCCAGAACCACGGCGCGCTCGATGCAGTTCTCCAACTCACGCGCATTGCCGGGCCAGGGATAGCGCTTCAGCGTCTCCAGCACCGCCGGGGCTACGCTCCTGATCCGCTTTCCGTTCACGCGGGAGTAGAGCCGAACGAAGTGCTGGGCCAGCGGCTCGATGTCCTGGGGCCGTTCCCGCAGGGGCGGCAGGCCTACCTCGACCACCGCCAGACGGTAGTAGAGGTCCTCCCGGAAGGCCCGCTGCTGAATGGCGGCACCCAGGTCCCGGTTGCTGGCGGCAACAATGCGCACGTCCACGGTCAAGGTCTCCGTGCCGCCCACCCGCTCGAACTGGCGCTCCTGGAGCACCCGCAGCAGCTTGACCTGGAGGTCGAGCGGCACTTCGCCGATCTCGTCCAGGAACAGCGTGCCCGTGTGCGCCAGCTCGAACCGCCCTCGCCGCTGGCGCTCGGCGGAGGTGAAGGCTCCCTTCTCGTGGCCGAACAGCTCGCTCTCCAGGAGGTCTCTGGACAGGGCCGCGCAGGACACCGCCACGAAAGGGCCCCGCCTGCCGCTCAAGTGGTGGATGGCGCGGGCGAACAGCTCCTTGCCCGTGCCGCTCTCGCCAGTGAGCAGCACCCTAGCCTGGGTGGGCGCTACTCGCCGCACCACGTCCATGGCCTGCTCGAACCAGGGCCCTTGGCCGACGATGCCCAGGCCGTTGAGGGTCGCCGGCTCCACCGGCGGGTCGGCCGGGAGGGGTGGATCCGGCGATCTGACGCTGGGCGCGGTCAGCGCCTCGGAGACGGTCGCCCGCATCGCCTCCATGTCCAGCGGCTTCTGGAAGTAGTGGTAGGCGCCCTGCTTCAGCGCCTGGACCGCGGTCTCAACGGTGCCGTAAGCGGAGAAGAGGATCACCGGCGGTGAGGGGCGCACCCGGAGGGCGGCCCGCAGGAGCTCAAAGCCGTCTATGGGCGGGATTACCAGGTCGGCCATCACCAGGTCTGTGCCATCGGTCTCCAGCATGCGCCGGGCGGCATTGCCGTCGGCGGCATCCTGAACCCGGTAGCCATCCCTGGACAAGACTGCGCCTAGCGCGCGCCGGCAGTCTACCTCGTCGTCTGCCAGCAGGATGCGGGAGCCCGTACTCATTGCTCGCCACCTCCAAGCCGCCATTGGTGGCGTGAGTCTGCCCGGGCATGAGGGGGAGTGCCGAGGCCCTCCTGAAGGCGTCTCGTCCCGTTGGAGCCCGTTCTCCCAGGCACTGAGGGGCGCGCGACACACCCCGGGGTGAACCCAAAGCAGAGCCGAGGGAAAGGAGAAGAGGGAGCCGCCCAAGCCCTTGGGCGTATATCAGAGGAAAAGCCAAGCCGACGCCGGGCCGCCACCGTCAGCGGCTCGCCCTGCAACCTTGCGCGCCACCAAGTTGCCTTCCAGCCGACTGCGCCAGACACCATAGGCTGCGCCCCGCCTAACCCAGCACACGCAGCCCTCGACTGTCGCCGCCCTGCCGGCCGTGTCAGTACTTCCGGGATGCGAATGAGCGCGCAAGATGCGGTATCAGAGCTAAGAGGCAGGTTCGAACGCGCTGTGCTGTGAGGATTCCGTAGGACTTGCCTCACTGCCGGGGGGTCATCTCCCCCGGCACACCTTTTCTGGCTTTCCCCCAGGCTGCCCTCAAGCCCGGGAGTTCCACACCTCCACTGCCGCCGTAATGGCTCCGTGCCCAGGCGCCTCTTCGGGCGACAACTACCTCCGACCGCCTCGGCCCGCTCTTAGGCAAGATGCCCCACGAGCCCGCCGCTCTACGGCACCTGCGTCAGACCCGACCCACGAGCGCCCGACCACAGTGCTACACTCTGTGGCGGCCGCGAGGACAGCGGCAACAGGGGTAACGGATCTCAGAGGTACTACGACCCTCGCCCGCCAGAGCCGTGCAGGGATGCTAGCACCTCCCCGGCAAGCTGTCAAGCGCGTGTTACGACGAAAGTTGCAAGTGCCAGGCCCCGGAGGGTTTCGCCTCCCGGCCGGACCCTGTGTGCACCCGGCGCGGGGCCCTGCCCGGTCGTTCTGCCTGAGGGAGCAAGTTTGGCACGATGTTTGCACGCCCCGCGGCCTGGCGGGGGAAACAAGGAAACAGCGAGGTTCGGTATCCATGGGCATCAGAGAGAAGCGCTGGCTGCCCGTAGCGGGGCTATGCGTGGCCTGGGCGGTGATCTGTTGGGGCCTTCCTGTTGGGGCTGAAGACGCCCCAGCCGCCCCGCCAGGCGGCCAGGCCGCTCAGGAAGCCAAGCCGGTGCCACTAGCCACTCCCACCGTCACAACCGCGGAGACGAGAGGCGCTGGTTCGGCTGCCGACAGGGCGGCCTCCCAGGCCAAAGCTCCCGAGTCGGCCTACCGGATACAGCCGGGAGACACGATCACCGTCACCGTACTGGGCGTGGCCGAGTGCTCCGGGGCCTATGTGGTACGGCCGGATGGCACGGTTCTCCTCCAGGACGAGATGGTGGGCACTATCCCGGTGGGTGGGTGCACCGAGAACGAGGCTGCGGCGGCGGTCACAGCGCGGATTGGGGAGTACGTGAAAGAGCCGAGCGTGCTCCTCACCATCAGCCGCTTCAAGGTGGCGGTGGTCGGCGAGGTGCGCCAGCCGGGGCAGTACGAGCTGGGCTCCGGCGCCCGGCTGATGGAGGCGGTGGAGCGGGCTGGGGGAGTCAAAGACGAGAAGAAAGACCTGGGCCGGGTGTACCTCACCAAGGCCTCCGGCCAGGAGGAGCGGTTCAACCTCCGGGACTTCAGAGAGAAGGGCGATACCAGCCAGAACCCGCTGGTTGAGCCTGGAGACCGGATCTCGGTGGGGAAGACCGTTGGGAGCAAGGAAGGCGAGTACAAGGTCAGCGGGGCAGTCGCCAAGCCCGGAACGTACCAACTGGACGAGTCAGAGGAGACCCGGGTCTCGGACGCGGTGAAAGAGGCGGGGCGCTGGACGCAGGACGCGAACCCCAAGGCGGCTCAGCTCCTGCGCAAGGACGGTACGAAGAGGACCATTGACCTCACCCGGCTGGACGCTGACCCGGCCGGTGACGACAACGCCCTGCTCCAGGAGGGGGATCAGCTCTTCGTGCCTCGCAACACCACGGTCGTGAATGTGCTTGGGGGCGTGAAGAAGCCTGGGCAGTACAATGTGCCCCCTGGGACCACCTTGCTGGAGGCGATCTCGCTGGCAGGCGGACTCGAGGAGAACGCGATCCTCAAGGAGTGCGCGGTGGTGCGCAGCGGACCCAAGCCGGTGCGCATCGCCGCGAATCTGGAGCGCCTGACGAAGCAGGGGGACATGACTCAGAACCCAGTCATGGAGGACCGCGACGTGGTCTTTGTGCCGGTCAGGCCGGCCCCCAAGGAGGGCGGGAAGAACGCCCTCGCCACCATTGCCGAGAACGCGTGGCGCTACATGTGGATGTGGCGATACGTGTGGTAGCCCTGAGGCGACGCAGCGACACGATAGTGAGAGAACTGTGACAGCACACGATTTCTGGCGGATATACCGAGAGGTCTACCTCAGGCGATGGCTGGTGCTCGCCATCTTCGGCAGTTGTCTAGGCGTGGTTCTGCTCGGCTGCGCCTTCCTGCCGCGCTTCTACCGGGCCTCGGCATATGTGATGCCGTCCGCAGCGGCGCTGAGCCGACCGGTGATACCAGGCGCCGGCGCACAGCTGAATGGCGACAGGGCCGGACCCGCGGATCTGCGCGCCAGAGAGGAGATGATGGCGACTCTGGTGGGCCTGGCCCAGACTGCCGAGGTGCGGCAGCGAGCGGGTCAATCGCTGGGCCTAGGCCTATCACTCGATGCGCTCGAGAAGATGATCACGGTGGAACCGGCCACCGGGAGCATCATCAGGATCACGGCGCTGTCACGGGCCCGGGACCAAGCTGTTCCCCTCGCCAACGGCATTGCTCACCAGTTCGCCGAGTACTACCGGGACCTCACGAGCTCGCAGGCAAAGCGCAACCGGGAGTTCCTGCAGGACCAGCTCAAGGACGCCGAGGCGGGCCGAGAGCGAGCAGAGGCTGACTTACAGGCCTTCAAGGGCCAACAGGGGGAGGCCGCCCTGCCCATGGGGACGGCGGAGAACCCCTTCCTGAGCCAGTTCTACGCGCTGCGGGCCGAGATGGACGCCACGCGGTCGCAGCTTCGCTCTGTCGAGGGGCGGCTCGCCGCGGTGACGGCCGAGCTGGGGCGGCAAGCTCCCTCCAAGGAGACGGCGACAAGCACCACCGACAATCCTGTGACGCGGGAGCTCCAGGACGAGCTGGCAAAGCTCGAGAGGGAGTTGCTGCTGGCGCAGAGCCGCTACACGGAGAAGCACCGCAAGGTAAGGGATCTCAAGGTCCAGATCGCCGATGTCAAGGAGCGGCTGTCGCGCGAGCTGGACCGCATGGTCACTCATCGCACGGTGGCCGCGAACCCGACATTCGAGAAGCTGAAGGATGAACTCGTGGATCTTACGGCCGAGCGGGCGGCGCTGGAGGCCAAGGTCTCCTCCCTCTCCGCGGCGATGGCCGAGAACGAAAGGCGGGCGGGGAAGCTAGCTGACAGCTCAGTCGCGCTACTCGCAAAGACCCGCGAGTACGACGACGCCCAGGCGCGGTATGAGCGTGTCAAGATGATGCTCGATCAGGCCAAGGTGGAGGAGAAGGTCAGCGCGACCGCGGGCGAGATTCAGGTGGTGGACGAGGCGAAGTCACCGGTCGGCCCTGTGACCAAGCGGGGCCCTTCGCTCGTGCAACTAGTGCTGTTGGGCCTGGTGATGAGCGTCGGCCTAGGGGTGGGGACGGCCCTCGCGCTGGCCTTCCTCGACAACCGGGTGAAGGCGCGCGAGGACTTGGGGCGAGACCTGGAGCTGCCAGTTCCGGCGGTCATCCCCGCTCTTGTGGACCATACGGACGGAGTTCCACTTGCTCGGATCACTGAGCTGCAGCCCCTCTCTCCGCACGCTGAGGCCTATCGGTTCCTGCGCACGGAGGTGATGTTCAGCAGCGATGGCCGCGGACCCCTTAGTGTGCTCCTGGTTGCCACTGCCAGGCCGGGCCAAGGGGGCTCGACCACCGCTGTCAATCTGGCGATCGCACTGGCGGAAACCGGCAAGCGCGTCGTACTGGTGGACGCTGATCTTCGGCGACCCGTGCTCCACCGCTACTTCGATGAGGCGAATGATACTGGCCTGGCCACGCTACTTCTAAATGGCGGCTCCGACGCCGGCCAGGCCTTGCGCAGGACGGGCATCCCGACCTTGCTCCTGCTGCCGGCCGGACCACCCTCCGAGAACCCGGCCGCGCTGCTCAGCTCCGAGCGCATGCAGCGGCTGCTGAGCCGGCTGCGGGAGCACTGCGACTATGTGGTCATTGACACACCCTCCGCGAGCACCTTTGCCGACGCGGCTATGCTCGGCCCGCTCGTGGATGGCGTAGTCTTGGTGATGCGGGCCAATCAGCCGGTCAGCAGCGCCGAGCGGCGCACCAGAGACCTGTTCACAAAGGTCGGAGCGAACGTCATCGGGGTGGTGCTGAACGACGCGAGCCCGCTGCATGATGATAGCTTCTCGTACCACTACCACTACTACAGCGATCGCCCGGCGCTACCGCCTGGAGGAGGTGGACCAGGGTACATGGCCAAGGGCGGAACGGCCGTGGCCACCGCGGTGGAGGAGCCTACTGCCGATGCAGACGCGTCACCTTCAGCAGCCGCGGTTCCAGAACAGCAGGCAACCGACGCTCGGCCGTCAGTGGACACCTCTGAAGGGAAGGCCGCCCAGAAGGTGGGCCGGCCCGCCTGGGCCAAGGCGGTCGCGGCCACGGCGATCGTGGCGGTGGTCGTTGCTCTGGCGTACGCTCAGTTCGCGGCGCACCGGGCTCCGAGCTCTGCCCGCACAGGCGCACGGGCCACCACCGGGGCTGCGGCCGCTTTGCCAGTCACGGTCGTCGCGGTCGTGAAGGAGCCGGTGGATGTTCGGGTGGAGCGCGACGGAGAGCTGCTCTACGCGGGCCCGCTGACTGCAGGGCAGCAGCTCTGGCAGGGAGCGCGGGAGGTCACCGTGTGGGCGAGCCAACCGGATGCTCTCGAACTCACCGTGAATGGGAAGCCCGCCGGTACGCTCGGCAGAGCCGGCGCCCCGCCGGTATCCAGGCGGTTCACCGCTGAGGAGGGAAGTGGGCGATGACTGAGGTCGTGTCACCGCCCGAGGGATCGGCGACGGCCGGGACGCAGTTGACGCTGCTCGACGCGGATGCGGGCGCGCGAGAGGTCGGGGCCGCCCGTAAGCAGCGGCTGCTGACGAAGATTAGGCGCGCCGAGGCGCGCATCGGCGTGATCGGCGCTGGCTATGTTGGATTGGCGCTCGCTGTGGAGGCCGCGCAGACCGGATTCCAGGTCCTCTGCTGCGACATTGATGCAGAGCGGGTGCACGGGCTGAACCAGGCACGATCATACGTGGACGACGTGTCGGACGCAACCCTGAGAGCGCTGAGACAGGGGGGGCGCCTGGAGGCTACCACCCGCTTTGCGCCTCTCTCGCGCTGCGATGTCATGGTCATCTGCGTCCCTACGCCCCTCACGCCCTCGAAGGAGCCCGACCTCTCGGCCGTCGAGGCGGCGGCCTTGGAGATCAAGCACTCTCTGCGTCCGGGGCGGCTGGTCGTATTGGAGAGTACGACCTATCCGGGCACTACGGTCGAGGTCCTTCAGCCCATGCTGGAAGCGACCGGGCTGCAGGCGGGGCGTGACTTCTGGCTGGCCTTCTCGCCTGAGCGCATTGACCCGGGCAACACTAGCTACGGGTTGCGGAGGACCCCGAAGATCGTCGGAGGGGTTGACCCGGAGTCTACCGCAGTTGCAGGCGCCTTCTACGAGAAGCTGGTAGACCGAGTGGTACTAGTGTCGTCTGCCACGGCGGCCGAGATGATCAAGATCTACGAGAACGTCTTCCGCAACATCAACATCGCTTTCGCCAACGAAGTGGCCCAGCTCTGCGAGCGGATGGGGCTGGATGTGTGGGAGGTGATCGAGGGGGCAGCGACCAAGCCCTTCGGCTTCATGCCTTTCTACCCCGGTCCTGGGCTCGGAGGACACTGCATTCCCATTGACCCGCATTACCTCTCCTGGAGGGCTCGCCGGTACGACTTCGAGGTCAGGTTCATCAACCTGGCTGCGGACATCAACGCGAACATGCCCTACTATGTCTGCGCTCGAGTGATGAAGGCGCTCAACGGCCAGGGGAAAAGCACCAAGGGCTCCACCGTTCTCGTCCTTGGGGCGGCGTACAAGCCCGATGTGGGCGACACTCGGGAGTCGCCGGCCTACAAGGTGATCCCACTGCTGCAAGAGGCGGGCGCGGAGGTGGTCTACAACGACCCTTACGTTCCGGAGCTCACCGTCACGAACGGGAATGGCAGAGGTCCCAAACGGCTCTTCTCTGCTCCGTTGGACGATGGGGTGCTAGCGAGGGCCGATTGTGTCCTGATACTGACAGCCCATCGCTGCTATGACTACGATGCTATTCTGCGCGAGGCGCAGTTGATCGTGGATACGCGGAACGCGCTGGGCCTGCGGAACGGCTATGCAGGCAAGATGATCCGCCTGTAGGGCGCTGCGGATGCTGAACGCGCTCACTATTGATCTCGAGGACTGGTTCCAGGTCTCGAACCTGGAGCACATCATCCCGTTCGACCGGTGGGATGACTGCCGGCCGCGGTTGGTCGGCAACACGCTTGAGCTCCTGGAACTGCTGGACAGAGCGGGAGTGCGCGCCACGTTCTTCGTGCTTGGCTGGAACGCTGGGCGCTTCCCGACGCTGGTGCGAGACATCCAGCAAGCCGGGCACGAGATCGCGAGCCACGGCTACGCGCACCGGGTCATCTACGCGCAGAACCCAGAGGAGTTCGCCGCTGACCTGGCACTGGCCACACAGGTGATTGGTGAAGCGTGCGGCGTGCGACCCCGGTGCTACAGGGCGCCCTCTTTCTCCATCACGCCCCGATCAGTCTGGGCATTCGATGTCCTGGAGGCGGCTGGCTTCGAGGTGGATTCCAGCGTCTTCCCTGTCTTCCACGAGCGCTACGGGTTCATGAGCGCGCCAAGGCTGCCGCACCGCGTGCGGCTGAACGGTCACGCGCGCTTGGTCGAGGCGCCCCCATCCACCATCCGGCTGGCCGGCCGGAACTACCCGTTCGCGGGCGGCGCGTACTTCCGCCTCTTGCCTTACTGGGCGGCCAAGGGGTTCTGCAAGTGGCTCAACCGGCATGGGGAACCGGTGATCTTCTATCTGCATCCGTGGGAGGTCGATCCAGAGATCCCGCGTTTCCGGCTGTCACCGTTTAGGCGGTTGCGCAGCTACGCCAACTTGGACCAGACGGAACAGCGCCTCAAGCGGCTGCTTCAGGACTTCAGCTTCGGCACGCTTTCGGAGGCGCTCGCCGCGCGGCCTCGGCTGAGCGAATGGGATCCGCGGAGGGCCAGTCCGGCGCCGGTTAGGGTATCAGCAGAGCCTCAGGCCATCTCGTCCTGGTCCCGTCCGGGCAGCGCCGGGTAGGGGGAGAGCGAGGCCGTTTCTCTGTGCTTTGCTGGCCTTGGGTCCGGGCAGGTCGCCCCGGTCACTCAAGAGAGGGCTTATGTGGGTCATGGGTGAGCCAGTGTTTCAGGGCGACCGGGTCGCTCAGCCGGGGTGTCTAGAGATTGCTCGCGGTCAACGGGACCAGGTGCGAGACGCCCTGCCCGGTGAGAAGCAGCCGCGAGACCTGCTGCAGACCGCCGTCGCCTGGCGGGGACTGCTGGCCCTGTGCTGTCTCGCGTTCCTGGTAAGGACCGGTGCGGTCCTGTACCTGCGCAGCTATGATGGCCCTATGGACTGGGAAAACGGCGCCATCGCCCGCAGTATCGCATCCGGGTATGGCTTCTCCTTTGACTACTCTGAGGGTTACATCAATGGCTACTACCCGTGGACGAGAAAACCGGTTCCCACCTCCTTCCAGGCTCCCTTCTACCCGTACCTGCTCTCTGGGTTCTACTGGCTCGGGGCGAGGATCGGTACTAGTGTGAGCTTTGCCCTACTGCATCTGCTTCAGTCCTTAGTGGGGGCGGCGACTGTGCTTACATTGTACCTGCTGGGTCGGCGCCTGTTCGGGCCGCGGATAGCCTGGCTGGCTGCCCTGGTGCTCGCCCTGTACCCTGCTAGTATCTTCGTGGCCACTGTCTCCCATCAGACGATATGGGTAGTGTGGTTTCTTGCCCTCACCGTGCTCGCCTTCTTGCAGCTTCTGGAAGCTCCGAGCTTCCGCTCTGCACTCAGGCTAGGCGCCATGTCGGGCGTGACCATCCTGACGGAACCAGTGGTAACGGCCTGGCTCCTGGCGGCCGCGGTCTGGGCCTGGCTGCGGAACCGCGAGGCTAGACTGGGACGGGGTCTGCTGACGGCGCTTGGGGTGGCAGCTCTGCTACTCCTGCCCTGGCAAGTGCGCAACCAGTTGGTGCACAAGCGGTTCGTGTTCATCAAGTCATCCGGCCCGTTTGTCTTGTGGCAGGGCAATAACTCGGCCGCCACGGGCACGGTCTATCTGGACTGGCAGGGCCATAGGTTTCCCGCCTCTCCCCCGCTGAAGGCGGAGCTTAGCTCTATCCCGAACGAGATTGACCGCGACCGGATCTGGATGCGGGAGGTATGGTCGGCCGTGCGACACCGTCCGGGACACGCGCTGGGTCTGGTGGGGCGGAAGCTGTTGTACTACTGGACCTATGCGCCCTACTCCAATACCTGGTCCCGACACATCGCGTATTGGCTGCCTTACCTACTGCTGCTGCCGGTGGCCGCCTATGGCCTGGCGAGCTCCCGAGGCGCGCATCCACGACTGCCACTGCTCTACCTGCTCTTCCTGTCGTTCTCGGTCGTCTATGCCATCGCCTACGCTGGGCCCAGGTACCGTATTCCGCTGGAGCCGTATCTGATGCTCTTCGCCAGCTATGCCCTCCTGTCGGGTCGCAGAGCTATCAGCAGTCGCGGACCCTTCGCGTGCGAGGGGCGCGCTCTGGTGGGGCAGATCACCCACGCGAGTCGCGCCGCTAGTGAGGGAAGAGGCCGCTCTGTGGACGAGAGAGCCCCGTGGCTGTCGCTGGTGATTCCGGCCTTCAATGAAGAGAGCCGGGTACCAGCCACACTGGCTGCCGTTGATGCCTACTTCAGAGGACAAGCGTACGCCACGGAGATTCTGGTGGTAGACGATGGCAGCACTGATGGCACAGTTCGGGCGGCCCTGGAGCAGGTCAGGTCGATGCTCGTTCCGGTTCGGGTGCTAAGCTATACCTCCAACCGCGGGAAAGGGCATGCCGTCCGCTACGGTGTCGAACGCGCCCGCGGAGACTACATCTTCTTCTCCGACGCCGACCTGTCCACCCCTATCGAGGAGCTGGAGAAGTTGCTCCCGGCACTCGAGCGCGGAGCCGAGGTAGCCATTGCCTCGCGGGCTCTCCCGGGTTCCGTGCTGGAGATGCGCCAGCCATGGCATAGGGAGATGCTGGGGCGATGCTTCAACCTGATGGTGAGGCTGCTAGCAGTCTCCGGAATCCGCGACACTCAGTGCGGCTTCAAGGGCTTCACCCGCGAGAGCGCGAAGCTGCTTTTCTCGCGTCAGCGCTTTGATGGTTTCGCTTTCGACGTGGAGTTGCTCTTCTTGGCGCGTCGGCTGGAGCTGCCAGTCGTGGAGGTTCCGGTCAGATGGCGAGACTCGCGGGAGACCAAGGTGCACGCCGGCCGGGACGGGCTTCGTATGCTAGCCAGCCTTCTCCGGCTTCGCCTCAACGAGCTTGCGGGGGTCTATGGCGGTGAGACCGGCCCAGCAGCACAGGGCAGTGCCCGAGCTGTCTGAAGTGTTGGGCGGGTAGCTAGGCTTGATCGTCAATGGGAAGAGCAGAGACAGGTAATCGAGAGGCCGCGACAGCACCGTCGGGGAAGAACAGCAGCCATGGGTGGGTGCTGCTGGCAGCAGTCGCCCTGGCTGCGCTAGTCTGCCTCTTCACTGTGGCTAGACTATGGTGGCCCTACGGCTTGGAGGGCACCCGCGCGTTCATCCGGCTGGCAGCGCTGGCGCTGGCCTGCTTCGCCGCGGTGTCCGACAGCAAGACCCCCAACGCGGTGGAAGCAGAGGCGAGGTTCGCTAGGCCTCGCCGGGGCAAGGGAGATCGCGGCCGCGGGCAGCGGCGCGTGCTCATCGTGGGTGCCGGAGCGCGGGGCCAGGATATCGCCCGGGAGCTGCTCGATCACTCGAATGGCAGGTTTGAGGTCGTCGGATTTGTGGACGACGCGGCCGATCTTCCGGGCGTGGATGGCCTGCCCATCCTGGGCCGGTTCAGCCAAGTCCTTGCAGTGGCCGAGTCGCACCAGGTTGACGAGGTGATCCTTGCTTACACCCCAAGCTGGCAGGAGGAGCTGATCAAGTCAGTCATGGAACGCGGGGCCGCGGAGGCCTTGGAGATCAAAGTCCTGCCCGGCTTCTACGACGCCATGGTCAGCGAATGCCAGATCGAGCGGGTGGAGGACATCCCTCTCGTCCGGCTCACGGGCAGCGCCCCGAGCCGATGGTTCATGGCCATGAAGCGCGGCTTCGACGTTATCTTCAGCCTCACCATGCTCGTACTCTGCGCTCCTGTGATTGCGCTCGCGGCCGCGGCGATCAAGCTGACCTCCCGAGGACCAGTCTTCTTCTGCCAGGAGCGGGTGGGAAGCGGCGGCCGGGTGTTCCGCATCTACAAGTTGCGCACCATGGTGAGAGATGCAGAACGGGGGACTGGCCCCGTGCTGGCGCACGAGTACGATGAGCGCATCACGTTGCTGGGTCGGCTGCTGCGCAAGACCCGGGTTGACGAGGTCCCGCAGTTCTGGAATGTCCTGCGGGGCGACATGAGCGTGGTCGGCCCGCGTCCAGAGCGGCCCGAGTTCGCCCAGGACTTCGCCGACCGCATTCCGGGATACACACAGCGGCTGAAGGTGCGGCCCGGCATCACCGGCCTGGCCCAGGTATATGGCGACTACCTGACCAGCGTCTACCACAAGCTGCGCTACGACTGGATCTACATCCACCGCATGTCCGTGTGGCAGGAGCTGCGCATCCTGCTGCTGACGGTCTGGATAATGTTGAGCCGGGCTGGCACGTAGAGAGACCAGCGCTTACGTCGCCCTACGCGCTGAGCAGACCAGTCGGAGAGCAGTACCGTCAGGCCCTCTGGTCTGCTGGGGACGCTGGCGGAGCTGACAAGCAGGGAACGGGATGTGGTACATGAGGCTGCGCGGCCCGGCGATGTGCAGGATTCACTGGCCGATGTGAGCTTGGCCTGGAAGCTGCTTAGCTATCGCCCGCGGGTGGAGCTTCGCCAGGGGCTGATTGCCGTGAAGACGGCCCTGCTAGGACGCTGCCAGCGCAGTCAGGTCCCGAGGGGGAAAGGCAGGCGTGCTCACTGCCTGCCCTGGCTAGCGGGCGTCGCGCGCCAGCTTGCGGGCACTGAGCAACAGCAGATCGCCGAGGGAGCGCGACAGCGGGGTGGGCTGGAGGCAACGCTCGACGTGTATTCCTATCCGCCCTAGCCGCGCTAGATACGGGATGTGCAGGCCAACCAGCCGCTCGATCTTGAACAAACCTCGGACCAGCGCCCGCAGCTCGGGGACAGAGTAATTGTGGTAGTAGATGGTTCCCCGGGAGTGATACCCGCACTTGGCGGTATCATGTCCCAGTCCTCGCAGATGTGCCCACCGCTTGGGAAGGCTATGATTGTAGACTGAGAGTGTCAGCGTCCCTCCCGCCCGGAGGGCGCGGTGGATGCCGCGCACCGCAGCAGCCCGGGCCGAGCACGAGGGAATGTGCTCAAGCACTTGGGCACTCGTGCACCGGTGGAAGACGCCGTCCCGAAAGGGTAGCGCACAAAGGTCAGCACAGACCAGATCCACGGTTAGCCCGCGGCCGTCGGCCGCCGCACCCAGGATCTCCAGGGATCGCCGAGAGAAGTCTGTCGCCACGACCCAACGGCAGCGTAGGGCCAGCTCCAGAGCCAGCCGGCCTGTCCCGGCCCCCGCGTCAAGTACAATGGCGTCGGGGTCTTGGGGATTGTGGCGCAGGAATGCGGTAATCTCGGTGGCGTTGGCGAACGTGTCGAAGTAGGTATGGTAGATGGGGGCCTGCCTGTCGCGCGTGGCTATCTCGCGGCGTTTGTCGGCAACCTCACGGGTTTCGCCTTCCCGCCGTGCTGCACCGTCGGTCAGGGAGTCGGGCAAGAGTTCGGCCACACCTCCGGAGATGGGGAACTGCCGGCAGCACCGAGGGCAACGCAGACGCCCCGCGAGCACTTCGTCGGGATTCGCGGCCGCGGTATGCTCGACCTCCAGCAAGAGGGGCGAGGCCGCGTCTTCGGGGCAGGCGAGAAGACCCAGGAGTTCTGTTCTCATCTCTTGTCGTCAGGAAGAGACGCCGGGAGCCTGCGAGGAGGTTTCGCGGAGGAGTTGGCGGAAGAGCCAGCGCGGCCCGCGCTCTGGCAGCTTCAGCCCGAACAGCCAACGGCAGTGCAGCATACGCAGCCGGCGAAAGCCACACTTCTCGTATGCTCTGAGCGAAGCGCGGTTGCCGGGCGGGATGTGGCAGACTAGCCAGTCGAAGTCGCGTGCGCGCAGATGCAATAGCACAGCCCTGATCAAGGCGGGCGCAATGCCGCGCCCCCGCTCACCCGGAACCACATAGCTGTCGTAGACCATCGCCATGCCGGCCGGAAGCGCAAGTGTGCACCCGAAGTCCTGAACCCTGACATTACGCACGCCGACCTTGAGGTAGCCCACGATCTCCTGCTCCCGCCGGGCGCACAGGTAGGGATGATCGTTGCGTTCCGCCACCTGGAACTCCTCCTCGTCCGCCATCCATGGCTGGCCGAACTGGCGAAGCCACGAGACCACGGCCGGCCGGTCCGAGCAGGAGATCTCGATCCCAGGTGCGGCTGGCAGATCGGGCACAGGATCATTCACCCAACGGACCAGCCACCAAGCTCTGTGATCCTGGTAGGATCGCTGCCAGAGGCTACGTGCCAGGCCAGCTGGGGAGACTCTCACCATCATGTCCTCGCCGCATCCTGGTACCCGCGATAGATCTTGGCCATCATCAGCCAGGGACTGGGGTTACGCTCTACGCTCAGGATGCAGTGTCGGCAGAGCGGAAGCTGACCGCAGCTCTGGGCGCGGATGAAGCGGCGCCGAGCCCTGTTTCGCCAGAGCCTATCGAAGGGCGTCTGGGTCACATCGCCCAGGACGTGGTTGCCGAAGAAGAGGCATGGTATCAGATGACCTGAGGGTGCCAGCACGATATGGGTCCGACAGACATAGCAGCGTCCCCCGCCCACCAGTCCCGATACTAGTTGGTCCTCCCGCAAGACATCAATGTTCTTGGTGGAGACGTACACCCTTTGGCATAGGGGAGAACGCCGGAGAGCGCGGATCTCCTCCTTGAGCCCACGCGCCTGCTCGGCCGTGGCCAACAGCGAGGTCCGCTGGCGGGGGTAATAGCAGGTTGGCTCGATCCCTCCCAGGCAAGAGGCCTCCAGGGCTTCCTGCGGAAACTCGCCCACGTACTCGAAGTAGACAGTATCCACTTTCATGTCAACGGCAAAGGCGAGGATCTCATGTAGGTGCCCGATGTTGAGCGCGGAAACAGTGCACTGGATCTCGACCTTTGGCTTTGCTGGCTCGCCGCGAGCTGCCAGTAGCGTCTCGAGGCCGCGGGCGAGACGATCAAAGTTGCCCGGGGCTCCGCGAATGCGGTCGTGCAACTCGCCCACACCATCCACCGATAGGTAGATGGCGTCGAGGGGCGTCTTCGCCAGCTCGCGGGCGATCGCCTCAGTCAGTAGGTTCCCGTTGCACGCCACATCGGTGGGGAAGCCCAGCTGTGTAGCATAGCCGACCAGGGGGAAGAAGACATCTGGCCTAAGCAGCACATCGCCTCCGAACATCTCGATATTGCGGATGCGCAGGTGACGGATGGAGTGCAAGAAACGCGACCAGCCCTTCAGTCCCAGTTCCCTCTCTGCTAGACCTGGCTGTGCCAGTTGCCGTGTCCACATCGTGCAGGTTCGGCAGCGGGAGCTGCACCGGTAGGTCAGGAACAGCACCACGTTTGTTGGGCGCATCAGGTGGTAGGCGACCTCGCGCGATGCCAGCCGGCCAGCAAGCATCGCGACGTCTCGCAGGCGAGTCAACGCAACCAGGCCTTGGGTGGGTGCGAGCATGCCTCAGCGTCCGTCCTTTGACCGTGAGTCCGCGGCCTGCGAGGGCCGCTGGAGGCGGGCCAGGATCGCTTTGAGCCGCGGTGCCATCACGAACTCATGGGTCCACAGCACGGCTCCTCGGATGCCGCCGCGAAAGGCCAGCAGGTGGGAATAGGTACGGCAGGACTCACTCCAGCGGAGCTTGTAGAAGTCGGCATCGCCGCCTTGATGGTAGCCTCTGCAGCGACGCTGGAAGAGCATCTTCACGATCTCGTAGTCGAGCAGCGACCCGGGCGAAAGGTCGCGCAGGGACTCATCGAATTCGGCTTTCAAGGCGTAGTGCACTCCGTTGTCCTTGAGGTGGAACTCGTACGCGGCAGGCCGGCCGTCAATGCGCGCCAGCCAGACGCTGAGTTGGCCCCGGCCACCTGCCTCTCGCGCCAGCAAGTGGTAGAAGTCCCGGTTGCCCCCGTCGCAGAGACCAGCTCCGATCCGGGCCTTCCAGCTGCCCCGGGCAATCTGTGCCAGGTCATCATATGCGGCCTCAAACTCTGGGCCGGTTTGGATCTCCTGTATCGCTAGCTCTCCGGCGCGCCTGGCCCGGTTGATCTTGTTGCGCAGGCTCTTGCGGAAGCGCACCGAGCGGCTTGCTAGGAACTGGTCCCACTCTCCCTGGATCACCAGATAGGGAGAGTGCAGGCCAGGTTGGCGCCCGGTGCGCCACCCGTGCCGACGGAAGGCCAGCTCCCACTGGTGAAGGCCGCCGCTCTCGATCTCCAGATTGTGGAGCAGCACGAGCGGGTCGCCTGACCCCGAGGAGAGGCATGACACTATCGCCTCCAGCGCGCTCCCTGCGGGGGGGGTGGCGATCACCTGTGAGAACGGTGTCACGCCGTTCTCCATGAGGCGGGTGGCAGAAACCACCAGGCCATGGAGGAAGGCTCTGCTCCTCATCAGGGGCGCGACGGCACCCAGCCGGTGGCCGTCGCGCACTGTCATCACCAACAGTGATGCGTTGCTCGCATACGCCTGCCACCAGCAGTGGAACCAAGCATGAGAGCAGAACAGCGGATTGACACCAGCAGCCCGCACTAGCTCGTCCCATTCGGGCTTCAGGGCGAGGAAGTCGCCCAAACTGGTCAAGACGTCTACGCGCACGACACAGCCCCTCTCGAAGTGGAGGCATCTCCTATCGTGCCGAGATGGCGACGCAGCAGGCGGCGGTAGAGCCCCTGGTACCGGTCGAGCATGGCCTCCCGGCTGAACAGAAGGTGAGCACGCCTCCTCGCCGTCATCCCCATCGCGCGACACCTTGCCGGATCCGTCAGCAGGCTGACCAGGGCCTCCGCCATGGCCCTGGGATGGGATGCAGGGACCAGCACGCCGGCCGCGTCATCGCCGTTGCCGAGCACCTCCGGGTTCCCTCCCACAGCGGTCGCCACCGTCGGGCGGCCTGCCGCCATGGCCTCGAGCAACGCGTTAGACATGCCCTCGGAAAGCGAACTGAGAACGAACAGGTCAAAGGCCGCGAGCACCTCGGGAATGTCGCTGCGTCTGTCAATCAGGGAGACGCTGCCCTCGAGAGCGAGATCGCGCCGCCGTTCGGCAACCGCCGGGTAGCCGGGGTCCTCATGGCTGGCAAGGATAGCGAAGTGAGTACTGGGGATTCGGTTCACCACCTCGCGAGCGGCCATGAGCAAATCATGGTAGCCTTTCACCGGGTAGTGCCGCCCCACTGTCCCCACAACTAGCCCTTCTCCAGGGAGACCAAGTCGGCGCCGCATCTGAGCGCCATCGCGCATCCTCGCGAACTTGGACAGGTCTACGCCATTGGGCACGGTGATCACCTTGGTCGGCGCGACCCGGGTGGCCGCGAGCAACTGCCTGCGTGCGCCCTCGCTGACGGTGACGACCAGGGAAGCCATCGGCCCCATCACCCAGTTCCACATCAGGATCCTGTGCCGGGCGGCGAAGTCGTAGTACGTGCTCCGCAGCCCGATCACGCACGGTCTTCGAGTGAGGCGCGCCGACAGGCACCCATAGAACTGGCTCTGGAAGGAGAAGGTGTGCACACAGCACGCCTCCAGCTCGCCCAGTGCCTGGGCGATCCTACGCACTACGCTGAACACGTTCGGCACCCGCTTCCGTGGCGCGAAGGGCACTAGCACTACTGGTACCTCGTGCTCCCTCAGCTCGTCGGCCAGCCACCCCTCCTCCGCCAGGATGGCGCCCACGCGGAAACCGCGTTCCTGCATCCCCAGGGCAAGAGAGGCCAATACGGTCTCGCTCCCCCCCTTGCTGCTCGTCTCTGTCATGTAGACAATGGCGTTGGCGCAGCTAGCTCGGGACACCGATCTCCGACCCTTCGGGCACCGGACCCTCCGGTGCGGCCAGGTCGCGCACTACCCTGGCCGGGTTGCCGACGACCACACATGCGTCGCCTGTCTCGTGCACCACCACACTGCCCGCGCCCACGACACACGCCCTGCCGACGGATGCGAGGATGACCGCGCTGTTTCCGATCCAACTGCCGGCCCCAATGCTGACGCGTTCCACCCGCCCAGACTGGTCGCGGACGGCCAGGCCAGGAGAGGCCGTCCCATGCTGATGGCGGCCGCTGCACACGTCCACGTTGCCGCCCAATAGCGCGTCATCGCCGACGGACACCAACCCCAGCGTGCATCGCGCGCCGATCCAGACGCGGGCGCCGATCTCGGCCTCCGGATAGGCTAGCAGGGTGCCAAAACCGATGAAGCAGTCGTTCGAACACGACTTCAGTGTCATCCGATAGAACTCTCTCCGCGTATAGAGGCCCAGCATGCCCGGCGCCAATGAGAGCAGAGCCGATGCGGTCTGGAACGCGCCTACATCGCGCCGCAGGCGTCGGCAGACCGTATACCAGAGGTAGAGCGGCAGGATGGCAAGCCGCGCAGCCCCCCGGAGCATAGACTTGGCAGCACCCTTCATGGCTTGCTCGCGCCCGCCGCCAGCGACGGTCCCAACCACGACAGCACTACCTGGCACTTGCCGGAGAGCCCGCGAGGCAACGCCTCGACCGAGCGCGTCTCGACGCGCACACGATCTCCCAGGCACTCGGCGACGCATCGCCTGATCGCTTCCAGAGGCTGGAGGCGAGCCGCCTTGATTCCTGCGTGCTCGGTGGCTTCGACGAAGCCAAGGATGCGCGCCAAGACTGCTCTTACCTCTCTGGGGCAGAGGCCCGACCTGGTGCGGCGAAGACGCGAGCAGCCGCACTCGACTCTGTGTAGACGTACTTACCGGATCGTGCTCTCGGGATCTCTGCTACCCTGCGGATGGTGATCTTCAGTCCCTCGCCCAGTAAGGCCGTGAGCGCTTCCCGGAGAGCTGCTTCGTGCTCGGGCCCGAACCCGTTCTCTGGTACGGCCCGGACCTCGATGCTGGTGTCCTCCGCCTGACAGAACTGGAACTGCGCCGGGAGGTTAAGCTTGCCCATGACATAGACGAGGATCCCGCTGGACACGCTCTGCCCGCTGGGTCCGACCAGCATCCCCATGGTGCGACCTTCTACGGATGCGAGAAGTGGCAGGCCAATGCCGCACTCGCACGGTTTGAGCGCCCACCTGCCCAGGTCCCCCAAGTCATAGCGGATGAGAGGCATCCCGTATCCGTCGAGGTCGGTGCCTACCAGTCGGCCCAGTTCACCTGGCGGCACAGGCTGGTCCTCTGCCAGCACCTCCAGGTAGAACGAGAAGGCATTCACGTGCAGGCCTTGGTGCCGTCTGCATTCCGTAGCCATGAGGCCAAACTCGCGACCGGAGTACTCGTCGAAGACCTCCGCGCCCAAGCCCTGCTCGATGGTACGGCGCTGGTTCTCACTCAACGGCTCGGCAGTGCACACGGCGGCGGGGATCGAGAGCGCGAGGCCGCTCGCCTGCAGGTAGCGCGCGAAGTGCTCCACCGCGTGGGTATATCCTCGCAGCAGCCTGGGCCGCCACCGAAGCAGGAAGCGAGCGAACTTCCCCATCCTCGGCTCGGACAGATCACGGCAGTCGAGAATCTCGGGTCTCCGGGAAAGCCTGCCCACGAACTGCTGTCTCAGCCCACGTCGGGCCTGCAGGTCCAGGGGAGAGCCCCACACCGCCGCCTGTCGGTCTCCAGGCCGGAGTCCATACCAACGGCCAAAGGCCGCCTGGGCCGCATAGTGAAGGTCGCGGCAGCGATCGTCCCGCCAGAAGTGCATCGGCAGCCCAGTCGTACCGCCGGTATAAGTCTCGATCAGGCGCTCTCTCGGGATGTCCCGTGCCACCAGGTCTTGGCCGTGCCGTCGGATGTCTTGCTTCGTGAGCAAAGGCAGCAGGAGCAGATCATCCGGTCCGCGGATATCCCTGGGCCTCAGGCCCTGGTCCTCGAACACCCCGCGGTAGTAGGGCACGTTCTCGTAGGCGTGAGCCAGGAGCTGCTCCATCTTCCGCCACTGCCGCCGGGTGATCTCGGCCGACGAGAGAGTCTCCCATGCTGCGATCTCTTCCACGTACCAGGGCCACCTGATGCGGTTCCGGCGCGCTTGCAGGGGAATCATGATGTGGCGAGCAATCGGCGCGTACCAGTCCATGGTCCACCTTCCTCAGATATCACGCCTGGCACATCCCGGAAGCGCGAGCTCATTTTAGGTCACTCCCATCCGCAGCCACCAGAGATGTGGAGAAAAGCCACTTGCCAGAGGGGCTTCTGGGGATGGCCTCCACCTCCTCAATCTCCACCGCCATCTGCTCGCCAAAGAACTCCCTGCCCCGTTCTGCAAGCAGGAGCCGTGTCTCCTCGCGGAAGTCTTTTCCGGCCACACAGCGCAGGACCACCCGGCCCGGCTCCGCCTGCACAATCTGCACCTGGCGGAGGCCTGGGCAATTCGTGATGAGATAGGTCGCCACCGACACCCCGGAGACGCGGGTGCCACTCGGGGTGACAATGAACTCAGTGACACGGCCTGCCACCCTATCCATCAGGGGCAGCCCCCGGCCGCAGGTGCACCGCCCCGGCAGGGGCTTGCCGAGGTCACCGATCTCGTAGCGGATCAGCGGCATCGCCAGGTTGTGCAGGTCGGTGATCAGGATGGGAGCGCGCCCGGCCTCGTCAGCTCGGGTGTGGTCGAACTCGAGCAACACCTTCTCAGCGTTGATGTGAAGCCCACCACGGTACTCACATTGACTGGCCAAGAGGCCGAACTCCCGCGCTCCGTACCGGTCGTAGACAGGGCATGCGAACACTTCCTCGATGACACGCCTCCGTTCATCGGTGAGGACTTCAGCGGTGGCGATGATCCCCGCAGGATGGATGTTATGGCCGCGCTCGCCAGCGAAGAGAGCGAGCACATAGAGAGCGTTCGAGTAGCCGACGATCAACTTTGGCTGCCAGCGACCGAGCCTCGCCAGGCCCGCGGCCATGCTCCCCTCGTCCAGGCGGGTCGCATCTATGAGCAGTTGGGGGAAAATGAGCCGGTTGACCCAGCTCCGATCTCCACTGTGGATGCCAAAGTCGCGGGCCGCGCCCCAGATCGCCGCGGTCTTCTCGCCCATGTGCCAGCCGGCCCACTGGTCATGGCGCAGCGCTGCCGCGCTGCGCCACCAGAGCTCCTCACGATCCTGGTAGAAGACGACAGGCTCTCCCGAGGAGCCGCCGCTCGCGTTGCGGATGAGGCCGGGACTATCCACAGGGCACGTCAGTATCTCCCGCCAATCCTCCTGCAACTGCACGCGGCTGAGTACCGGGATCGCGCGGAGCGCGTCCAGAGAGCGAATGTCCTCCGGATCCACCCCGATGCGGCGGAAGAGAGCGCGGTAGTGGGGGCTGCACTGCCCCGCATGTCGCAGAACCCGCTGCACCGCCGCCAGTTGCAGTTCGGTCACCCCCTCTGGGGCCAACCACTGGCTGCGCTCAAGTTGCCGGAGCCGGGACCAGCAGTTGGCCAGGTAGCCGCGAGGACGCACCCACGCTAGGCTCCGGAGTAGCGGCCGGCCCGCGACCACGCTCCGCCAGGAGAAGCTTGGCTTTGGCACCGGCACCAAATGCTTCATGGCCTTGCCACCAACCGGCAATGTCGGCCCCTGGGCCTTGCCCCTCCGCAGCAGCTGGCGCTTCAGGCGCGAGTGAGACGGAACAGGGGCCTTGTTCTGAGCCCATGCGAGCGCGCCGAAGGCGGAGAACACTCCCAGCAAGGGAAGCAGCGGGAGGTGGAAGCGAGGGTCGCCGAAGAAGACCAGATGTACACCGACATAGTAGGTGCACACAAGGGCGATCCAGCGGCCTTCTGGCCACCTCAGCGCGCCTGACGCGACCCCGTAGGACGCGAACACCAGTGCCATCAGATAGTACGCCTGGGCTACGGCCGCGAGCGTGTACTTAAGCCAGAGCGGCCGCGGCGCAGCCGGTCGGTCGAAGTGCATCCATCCGACTGTGACCGTGTCACGGGCGGCGAAATGCCACAGCTTCCTGGGCAGGAGGCCTACCACTTTGGTCGGTTCATCACGGATGAACCGCACTGCCATCTCGCGGGCTTCTGTGTTTTTCGCAACCTCCGACATGCCGCGCAACGCATCGTAGAGCGCTAGCGGCTCGGTGTACCCTCCGGTAGCCCCGTGGTGATTTCCGATCCACAGATTCTCTCCCGCGTTGGTGGATATGAGGACAGGCGTCCCCAGCAGGGCCGAGTTGCGAGCTGACCACGCGAACACGACGACTCCCGCCCCTGCACACGCAAGAACCACGCGGGCGCAGCGCCGCGCCCAGTCCTGCCGCCGGAACGCCAACACCGCGATAGCGCACGCCACAACGCCCAGCCCGGTTGGGCGCACCAGAGCAGCACACCCTGTGAGGAACCCCGCCGCCAGTGGGTGGAAGGGGGGCTCATCCTGCGTCAGGCGCCCGAAGAGAAACACCTCAAGGACAAACAACGGCAAGAACAGATTCTCACTCGCAAGGAGATCGGTCATGCCCACAAGGCTCGGCCATAGGGCCACCACCAGGCTGGCGACCCGCGCGGCTGCCCTCGAGAATGGGAGCGCTAGCAGGTAGGCACCGAGTACCGTCACCACCGCGAGCCCGGTCTGGGCCAGCTTCACGAACAAGAGATGGTGTCCTGCAAGCCTGTAGACGATCGCGAGGAAGAACGGATACCCGATAGGCCAATACGCAGTCGGCGAGCCGTGCGAGGTCGAGTAGCCCAGGCCAGCCGCCAGCCGCTCAGCGAGTTCATCGTAGGTGGCGAAGTCGCTGAAGAGCTGTGCCGGCATGGCGGCAATCCACACGAGGCGCGGCCCTACCACTGCCGCGATCAGGAATGACCACCAGTGCCACCCCGGCAACTGTACCAGCGCGCTGAACGCATCGCACAATCGCCGGCGAACGCGATTCATGGGCCGCTTGATGCCCCCTACAGGTGGCGCCTATCCAGTTCGTGTGTTCCTCGAGGCGCACAGGGCTGCTGGGCAAGATTCGTGCCATCGGCATCGGAGTCCCACGGCTCCGGGGCCGCTACGGCTTGCCGTGGGCGTCGTGGTGCGTGCATGGGCAAAGGCAGTCCCCCAACTGAGAATGCCTCAGCTGACACTGGCCCGGCTCACCTGACCCGCAACAGACAGCGCGACCATCACGCAAGAACAGCGGGAGCGCTTATCCTCCGCCCCTGGCCACGGCGCGGGAGGACTCTCCTTGGAGGCAACACCCCCGAGAGGCAAGGAGGCGCCGCTGAGGTGGTGCCCTGATACGCGGCCGAGGGCCACAACCGCCGGCCCCGAGCTTCTGGGGCCTGGTTCCCACGATAGCCCCGGTTGGAACCTCGCCCCACCAGACTATGTCCCGCCCGTAGTGTAAGGTTGGGCGGACTCTCTCGGGTATGTTAGGCCGCAAGGCGGCCCTCGTCAACAGGGATCTGCGACTTCTCGCCAAGCGGCTGGTCTTGGTCCAGCACGGCCTTCAGCATCCAGAGATCGCAATGCCCCATGATCTTGCGGAAGTTGCGCTCGGTCTCCAGCGCGGCCGCCCCCGCCCAGCGCAACGCCATCTCTCCC
>Ga0315307_1000007_pt1 | contig 100241 bp, 65 predicted proteins | sample TDP2_MG_FD_203079 | JGI IMG/M metagenome (GOLD analysis project Ga0315307, IMG submission 203079) | Freshwater sediment microbial communities from Lake Towuti, South Sulawesi, Indonesia - TDP2 | ecosystem: Environmental > Aquatic > Freshwater > Lake > Sediment | place: Indonesia: South Sulawesi...
AGGTAAGAGGCAAGACCTTGTCGGAGTGGCAGCGAGGAGGGGTCTCCGCTGGCAGGGTCGGTTGGCTTCAGCTCCGACGGCGGCAGGGCGAGATGGTCGAGGCGGCGGTGAGGCGCGGCGAGCAACTGCTGCATCTGGAAGTGCGGCTCGAGGTGGCTCCTCCGACGACCGCGCCGCCGCAGTCACGTGAGTTCAGGGTGGCCGCGATCTGTCGGCGAGAGGTGGCGGAGGCGCTGAGCTCGCGGCTGCAGCTCCCGCTCCAGGCCTTCAGCCCCGAGTTCATCCCACGCTACCTGGAGGCGACCCGCCATCTCCCGCTCATCATCGCCATCAGCCCAGACGAGATCGGCATTCCGAAGCAATACCACTACCTAGTGCCGATGGACTATGACCAGGTGATGGCTCAGTTGCACAGAGGGCAAGCGGTTGCTGTCGAGAAGGAGATGAGAGGCCGACTGGTGCTGCTGCTCGCCGCGCCAGACCGGGACCGGCTGCTCGAGCTGATCCGCACGCGTGACTTCTCCAGGTTGCTCACCGCCGTGGCGAAGGAGCCTGCGGCGCGCTGACCCGATCCGGCTCCGCAATCAGCTTCGCATGCTACGGTAACGGCGGCAGGGGGTCCGTGGAGCTTCCTGACGTGTTCTGTCTGAGTCTCGCCGTCACTGCACTGGGTGAGACTCAGTAGGGAGAGACCCATGGAGGGAGCGAGACCGAGGCACGTGCTGCTCACGGGCGCGCCCGGCTGCGGCAAGACCACGGTGATGGTCGCAGCTGTGCGGCTTCTTCAGGCCGCGGGCAGGCAGGTCTTCGGCTTCTGGACCGAGGAGATGCGGCAGGGCGGCGTGCGGCGGGGATTCGGGATAGAACTGGTGAGCGGCGTCAGGGGTGTACTGGCCTCGGTTGACCGGCCCGGGCCGCCCCGGGTGGGCAAGTACGGGGTGAACATCCAAGCGATGGACCGGCTGGCGGCGCCCGAGGTGGAGCGCGCGGTGGCCGCGGCCAGGAACATGCCCGGCGTGATCGTAGCGATGGACGAGATCGGGAAAATGGAGCTGTTCTCGCGCTCCTTCCAGCGCGCCGTGCTCTCAGCCTTCGACAGCCCAGCCCGGGTACTGGCGACCATCACGGCCCGCCCGCATCCATTCGCCGATGGGTTGAAGCAGAGGGGGGACACGCGGCTGGTGACGGTGACGCAGGGGACCCGTGAGGGGCTGCCCCAGGAGATCGCAGCCTGGCTGCTCCGCGACTAGGGGCCAGCTTAGCAGTATGGTCTGTCCAGGCCGCCGCTGGCAGAAGAACGGGCCTGGCGCCCGAGCGAGCAGGCGCTACCGCGGCCGGGTCCGCGCTCGCCGCTTGGCCGTCCTCAGTCGGGAGAGCGCGTCCTCTTCGCTGGAGGCATGAGCTGGGGCTTCCTCGGTCGCTGGCTCCGCGGGCCGCCTCTGCTCTCCGGCTGACCCTGGCCCTGCTGGCCGGGCCTCGCCCCCGACCTCCGCGGTGGGCCGCAGTTCGGTGGCCCATGCATCTGCCGGCCGGCGCTGGGCCTCGGCCCTGCGCTCCTGGCTGCTGCGCAGCAGCCGCTCGACCGTTGGCACGCCGACCCGCTGCCACCGCCCGGCGCCTGCCGCTGCCCTCCACGCCCTCTCCAGCGCGCCCCGCACCCGTGCCCCGGCCGCCCTCACCTGCTGGGCCTCGATCATCAGCCGGCGCGAGGCGACGTCAACCGGCCAGAGCAGGGCCGCCAGCAGCACCAGGAAGGCCCACACGTCTTGAGGGTAACGGGCGGCCTGCCGATCGCCACCATAGACCGACTCAGGCGCGGGCTCGACCCTCCCGCCAGTGGTCTGGGCGAGCTGGTTGAGCAGGTACTCATTCGGCTCCAGGTCCCGGTACTCCGGCGGGTAGGGCACCACCACTCCGGTGGTCGGGCTCGCCTCGGAGGCCTGTCCCCGACGGGTTACGGAGAGCAAGTAAGCGCCTACTTCACGCACCGGGAAACTCGCTGCATACCGGCCCGGCGCGGTCTGCTCCAGGGGGAGCTTCTGCAGCCTTAGGTCCGGTGCGACGAGATGGGCCTCCAGGTCGAGGAAGTTCACGAACTCGCCGCGCCGGTCCACGGCCTCTACGGTGACCGTGCCCGTGCCCTTGCTCTCCTCCACGCTGACGTTCCAGCCCGTCGGGCCTCCTCGCTGGAGCATCCACCGCACCGCCTGCGACCAGAACTTCCCGTAGCCCGACCAGCTCAGCCAGGGGGCGGCCCACCGCGCCTGAGCGTCCGAGGTGAAGGCCACCGACCGCCCCAGGCCATAGCGCCAGGTGGCCAGCAGGGGGTCATCTTTGTGGGTCTGCAGTGGCACGGAGGCGAGCGACTTCGGGGTGGTAGCGACATAGCCGAGCAGCGGCGGCATGGACTTGAGGTCGAGTCCACGCAGTACCTCAGCCGACGGGTCGGCCTTCGGCCGGAAGGGTTCCTCGACTAGGAGCGACTTGCTCGCCAGCATCGCGTCCTTGGTGAAGATCCGTGGCAGGTCGCTGGCGCGCGTCGCCGCGTAGAACTTGCCCCCGCCGATCTGGGCGACGCGCTGGAGGAACGGCGTGTGCGGGCCGATGCCGAAGGAGATGGTGGAGAAGGTCATCTTCTCTCTCTTCATCATCGCCGCAATCGCGTCACAGCCCTCCTGCTCGTCGCAGTCGCTGCCGTCGGCGAGCATGATGATGTGCCTGGTGCGGGCCTCCACCGGCCTCATCATCTCATAGGCGGTCTGCATCGCCGGCCGGCAGAAGATCCCGCCTCCCCCCGGCCGCATCGCCCTGAGATCGTTGACCAGCGCGGTCTTCTCCCGCGCCTGGCGCACGGGCGCGATCACGTCCACTCCTTCGCCGCTCACGATCGCCCCGATCTGGTCGAAGCTCTGCATGGTCTCGACCACCTGGACGGCCGACTCCGCCTCCAGGCTGATCATCATCTTGCCGTCAATCGGCATCCCGCTCGAGCCCGAGGTGTCCATGACCAGGACCACCGCCAGGGAGGGGAAGACCTTCTGCTTACGGATCGCCATATCCACCGGGAGCGTTTCCTCTATCGGCGTCCTGAAGTAGCCGCCCGCCCCAAAGCCCTCCTCCCCGCCGAGCATAGCGAAGCCCCCGCCGAGGTCGCGCACATAGCTCTGGACCATGAGCATCTGCTCCGGCGCCATGGCGACCGCGGGCACGTCAGCGACCACGACCGCGTCCCAGGTCCGCCACTCGTTCAGGCTGGTGGGTATCCCAGCAAGCCCTTGCACCTTGACGGTGATGTCATGGGAGGAGAGGGCCCTCTCCAGATGGCGCGCCTGCTCCGGAACGCCCGCCAGCACCAGCACCTGGGGCTTGCCCTGCACCCGGACGAAGCCGAGGGCGCGGTTGTTCTCGGCGCGGGTATCAGGGCCGGCCTCCAGCAGCACCTCGTAAGTGTAGAACCCGGGCTGCTCTATGGACTGCGGGATGGTGAGGAGCGACTTCCCAGGGAGCAAGCTCAGCTGTTGGGAGCCCAGGTAACGGCCGTTGCGGAAGATGCGCACTACTCCCGCCGCCGCGCCGGTGGCAGAGGCCACGAGCTTGACCTCGAACGGCTCGCCCTGCTTGACCTCAGGCGGCAGCGTGGCTCGCTCCAGGAGCGCCTCCGCCTTCACCTCAGAGCGGAGCGGCACCACATGCAGGCGCACGCCGCTCGCCTTGCACATCAATGCCTGCTCGAGGGCCGCGCCGAGGTTCTCATTTCCGTCAGACAGGAGCACGATCTGTCGCGCCGAGCCGGGGCTGAAGCTCGCCAGGGCGAGCCGGATCGCGGAGGCGGCATCGGTGTAAGTAGTGGAGGGGCGTGAGTAGACGCGGCTGACCTTGAGGGCCGCGCTGGCTGGCAGCTCGATGTAGGCATCGGACCCGAACACGACTAGCGCCGCGGTGTCGTCGCGCCGCATCTGCTTACAGGCATCGTTGATGTAGCGCAGCGCCGCGCTCTGAAGCTCGGGCGACACGCTCGCTGAGACATCCATGACGAAGACCGTGCAGAGCGAGTGGCTGCTGTGCACAACCTGGAAGCCGGAGAGTGCCAGAGTGAGCAGCAGCAGCACGGTCGCCCGCACACCGTCGGCCACTAGGCGGCGGCCCCGCGCGAGGTTGGCCAGGGTTCTCCGGCCCGCCCACCACGCGGCCCCCAGCAGCGGCGGCAGCACCAGCAGCCAGCCCGGATGTGTCAACTGGAAAGGCATTGCTCAGCTCATGCTGCGACCCATCACCGCGCCATCCCGCTGCGGCATTGCCGTACCGAAGCAACCAAGCTCCACTGCTGCTCCTCACGGCCTCCGGTGGAACACGATCCATTCCAGGGTGATCAGGCAGAGCGCGATGATCACGGGCCAGCGCCACATCTCCTTGTTGGCCATCACTCCGGCCAGCGAGCCAGTCACAGGCTTGCCGGCGATGGTGATCTGGTCGGCTGGCTTGGTGTTGGACTCCTCCCGGCTGAGGAGGTTGACCGCGAACTGCTGACGGAAGCCTTGCCCTTCCACCGTGTAGACGCCGGCGCGATCCGTGTCCTTGATGGGCAGTGGGCTCTGGTCCACCGTCAGGTCGGTGCTGCTCCCGTCGGGACTGACTAGGCGCAGCCTGCTCAAACCGGCAGGCACGGGGAGCGGCACCACCTCGCCCGCCCTCACCGCGGCCCCTTGCCCACCCGCCTCCGACGGCACGAGCCAGTCCACGCAGTTGGCGATGAAGATGGGGAAGGCGACCCGAAGCGGGAAGTCGGACTGGAGCAGGTCCCATCCCAAGTAGATAGAGCGGATTCCGCCGCGCTCGCCAGCGGCGATCACTGGTCCACCTTCGCTCTCTGCCAGCGCCCGGCCCCAGGGCTTCAGTGAAGCACGCCGGGCCTTGGCAATCTGCACTCCACTGAGATCGAGGTAGCGGGTCACCGGATCGCTGCGCGACCAGTCGGTGATGGTTGGCGCGCTCACCTCACCGGTGATCTCGACCGGCGCCTGCGCTCCCCCGCTGTTGATGAACAGATAGCCCCGCGCCCGCGGCAGCGCCGCGCCGTCACTGCCCTCGTTGACCACCAGTTGGTAGGGCGGCGCCTTGCTGGGCGGGGCCTGCGCCTTCGTCACCACCAGGCTGGCATCCAGCGCGAGGGCTCGCTCGAGGAAGAGGTCACCCTTGGTGACCAGCAAGACCGAGGCCTGTCGCCGCGGCGCAAGGAAGGCCCAGGCGGCGTTATCGGTCGCCAGGTCATCGGCGATCTCCAGCTTCGCCCTGACCAGGCCGGCCTCGGCCGCGGGGATCTGGAACACCTCCGCGCCGCGCCCCCCGGCAGACAAGCTCTGCTCCCGGGCGTCGAGCAGTCGCCCCTCCCGAGACACCTCGACGGTGAACACCCTCCTGGTGGAGCACAAGTTCTCGAGTGCAACCAGCAGCTCGTAGCCTCCCTCCGACAGCGAGCGCCGCGCCCCCAGCGCGGTGATGGCCACGTTCTCCCCGCGCCTGCCCACGCGGGTGAACGAGAGCCTGGCACGCGATGCCAGCGGCTCGGCGAGCGGCGGCAGGGCGCCATCGCTCAGCACCACGATCTGGGCGTGCTTCTTCCGGGCGCAGAGGGAATCGGCCAGCCGGACCGCCTCCTCCAGGCGCGTGGTAGTGTCAGTGCACTGCAGGGAGTTGATCCTGGCCCCCAGGGCGCGCCGGTCCGAGGTGAAGGGCGAGACCACCTGGGTCTTGGCGGCCGCGGCGATGACCGCCATGGTGTCTCCCCGGCCCAGGTCGTCCACGGCCTTGAGGGCGATCTTCTTCGCGGCCTCGAAGCGCGTCCCCGCGAGGTCTGTGGCCCTCATGCTCGCCGAGGTGTCGAGGATGAGCGCGATGCTCTGACCCTCCAGTCCCTTGACTCGGAGGAATGGCCGGGAGAGAGCGGCGACGAGGACGAGCGCGGCGAGCAGTTGCAGGTAGAGGAGCAGATTGCGCCGCAGCTTCTGGAAGGGCGCGTTCGCCTGTAGGTCGGCGACCAGCCGATTCCACAGCATCACTGACGAGACCAGGCGCGGCACGCGCTTCAGCTTGAGCAGGTAGAGGAAGATGATGATCCCCCCGAGCGGCGCGAACCAGAGCCATGACCAGGGGCTGAGGAAGCTCATGGGCCGGCCACTCCCGGGCTGGCAGCGACTGGGCCGGCGCCCAGGGGGCCCTTGCTGGTGCCGCGATGCGCGGCATCGAGCTTGCCGAACTGGTGAATCAGCCTGAGCAGGGCCACCAGGCCTGGCAGGAGCGTCAGCTCGAACCCCAGCGCGATGACGAAGGCGAGTGTGAAGCTCCTGTAGGGGAGTCGGAAGATGAACCAGCAGAACCGGGTGGAGATGGAGGCCACGAGGTAGACAGCAGAGGCCAACAGGAAGGCCAGCAACTGCGCGCTGCCTACAGTGGAGCAGCGCATCGAGCAGTAGAGGCCGATGGAGGCGAAGGAGAACCCGGCCACGATCGCGCCCGCGTAGAGGTAGAGAGGCGATAGCAGCGGCGAAGGCGCCTGCGAGATGGGCACCAGGGCAGTACATGTCGGGAGCAGGATCAGCCCCACTGCCCACAGCGGGAGCAGGGCTGCGAGCAGTTTGCCCAGCACAATCTCGCGGGGGCGCAGGCGCGTCAGCAGCAGCGCGTCCCAGGTACCCTGCACGCGCTCCTGCACGATGGTGCGCGCGGTGTGCATCATGCCGATCAGCACGGAGCACGCCGCCCAGCCGCTCATGGTGACGAGGCCCAAGATGGCGTCGTACTCCGTCTCCATAAAGGTGAGAACGAGAGTCGCCGGGATCAGTGAGGCCGACAATCCCAGCGCGATCCAGCTCTCAGGAGGCACGCGGCGCAGAGGCTTGGGCACGGCCTCTCGCCAGATGATCGGGTTGTCCCGCAGCACTCCCATGCAGCACCTCACGCCACCACGCCGCGGCGGCGCAGGTACTTGAGAACCAGGTCCTCGAACGGCTCGGCCGTGGAGGTGCGCAGCAGGTGGATGCCGTAGCGCCGACACGCCTCGTCGAGCCGGTCGCAGAACTCTCGCAGGCTCTGCTGGTAGGCCCTCAGCAAGGTGCGCGTGACCGTAATCTCCCGCTCTGCGCCGGTCTCGCTGTCCACGAGCTTGAGATCGCCCGCCAGCTCCGGCTGCACGTCCGCCGGGTCGAGCAGGTGCAGGACGACCACCTCGAACTGGCGAGCCATGAGTGACCGCAGCCCCTCCAGGTGGTCCTCATCGAGGAAGTCGGAGATCACAATCACTAAGCCGGGCCGACTGGTGCGGAGGGAGAACTCGCGAAGCGCCGCGCCGGTGGAGGTGCCGCCATCAGCCTCCAGGCTGGCGAGCCAGTGGAGGCTGGGCAGGGCGAGAGCGCGCCCCCGGGCTGGGCCGAAGGCGGCCCGCAGCCGCTCTCCATAGGTCCACAGGGTCAGCCGGTCGAAGTTGCACAGTGCCAGGTAGCCAAGCGCACCGGCGGCCCGGCGCCCGTAGTCGAATTTCGGCGGCGCGCCAAAGGTCATGGAGCGGCTAGCGTCAACCAGCACATAGACGTTCAGGTCCTCTTCCTCAACGAACAGCTTCAGGAACAGCCGGTCGAGCCGGGCGAACGCGTTCCAGTCGAGATGCCGCAGGTCATCGCCATGCGTGTAGTCCCGGAAGTCGGCGAACTCCACTGAGGCGCCGCGCTTCCTCGACCGCCGCTCCCCCCAGGTCCTGCCCACAAAAGCGCGCCGGGAGACGAGGCGGAGCTGCTCGAGCTTGCGGAGGAACTCGGGCGTCAGCAGCGGGCCTGTTGTCGGCTGCGAAGAGGGTCCCGACAGAGCTGCCGCTCCTCCGGCCTGCTCAGACATGGGGCGCTCCTATACCTCTATTGCGGGCTTGGTCCGCGCCGCGAGCGAGGCGACGATGTCCTGCACCACCTGGTCGGCGGTGATCCCCTCGGCCTGCCCCTCGAAGTTGAGCAGGAGCCGGTGCCGCAGCGCGGCTGGAGCGGCCTTCTGGATGTCTTCGAAGGACACGTTCCAGCGACCGTCCAGCAGCGCGGCGACTTTGCCGGCGAGGATGAGCGCCTGCCCGCCCCGCGGACTGGCGCCATAGCGAACGAAGCGGTTGGTCTGGTCGCTGGCGTGGGGGGAACCGGGATGGCTCGCCAGCACCATGCTGAGCGCGTACTCGCGCACATGAGGGGCGATGGGCACCTCCCGCACCAGGGCCCGCAGCTCCATCACCCGAGGGCCGTCCATGACCGGCGTCGCCTGGGGCAGCGCGGCCCCGGTGGTGCGATCCATGATGGTCTCGAGCTGCGCCAGGCTCGGGTAGCGAACCAGCAGCTTGAAGAAGAAGCGATCGAGCTGGGCCTCGGGCAGCGGGTAAGTCCCCTCCATCTCGATCGGGTTCTGCGTCGCCAGCACGAAGAATGGCTCGGGGAGCTTCCGCGCGGTCCCGGCCACCGTGACCGAGTGCTCCTGCATCGCTTCCAGCAGCGCAGACTGAGTCTTCGGCGTTGCCCGGTTGACTTCATCGGCGAGGATGATGTTGCCGAACACGGGACCTGGCTGGAACCGGAACTCGCGGGCCCCGCCGGCCTCGACGATGATGTTCGTGCCGACGATGTCGGCTGGCATCAGATCGGGCGTGAACTGGATGCGGGAGAACTTGAGCTCGAGGCACTGGGCGAGGGTGCGCACCAGCAAGGTCTTGCCCAGCCCGGGCACCCCCTCGAGCAGCGCATGGCCATCCGCGAGCAGGCAGGTCAGCACCCCCTCGACCACCTCCTCCATGCCCACGATCACCTTGCCGATCTCCCGCTTCAGGGTGGCGAAGTCGGACTGGAAGCGCTCGGCTCTCTCAACGACATCCATCACAGCCTCCTGGTGCCACTACTTCTCCGGCTGGTCCGCCTGGGCAGGCCTGAGTGACTCGAAGTAGGTCTTGACCCGCTGGCGGTGCGCGGCGGGGATGTCCTCTCGGTCCAGGGCGTGCTCGGCCGCCTTCGAGTAGTCCGAGTAGACCTGGTAGTAAGGCACTCGGGACTTGCCCGGCTTATCGGGCTCTCCCAGCACCTGGATGGAGTAGGCCTCTCCCTTATCGCCCTCCTGGCCGGGGATGCGGGTGCTGTAGTGCTGAGTGGGGATGCGAGTGGGTGTACCTCGGTTCACATCATGGGGAGCATTCGGGTCATGCTGAGCCATCCCATCCCCGGGGCCGATGCCTCGGCCCCGGCCTGACCCCAGGCATAGGCCCAGCCCCGCGATGGCGCCGTCGCAGGCGCCGAGACCAAGGCCCAGCCCAAGACAGGAGCTCTGGAGGCCCTTCGCCGCCTTCTCGCAGGCCTTCAGGTCCCCGCGTTCCAGCGCCTTCGCCATCTCGAGGATCCTGCGCGCCAGCTCATCCAGGTCGGTCTCCTTGAGCGCCTCCGCGAGCTTGCGCAGCTCCTCGGCCAGCCGCTTCAGCTCCTCCGGGCTCAGCTTCTTCAGCGTCTCTTTGTCCTGGAGCTTCTGGGCGAGCTTCTCCAGGATCTTCAGGGCCGCCTGGAGGTCCTCTTTGGCGAGCAGCTCTGCGATCACGGAGGCAAGGTCGGCGTCGAGGTCCAACAGCTGCTGGGCAACCGATGGCTTGATCGCCTCCGCGAGCTTCTCCAGCTCACGCATCTGCTGTTCGCTCAGGCCTGCGCCCTTGCCCTTCGGCTGCCCGGCCTGGAGTGAGGTCAACTGGGCGAGGAGCTTCGCCTGCTGGGCGGTGGCCAGCTCGCCTGGCTTCAGCTCCGCCGCCGCCCGGGCCAGTGACTTCGTGGCCCCGGCCGCGGTGAGCTGCGCCTTGGCCAACTGGGCCTCCTTTTCGAGCTTGTGCATCCGGACCAGCGCTTCCTTGCGGCTGACCCGGAGGCTCCTCATGTCCTTGCCGAGGGCTTTCAGGTTGGCGGCAAGCTGCCGCAGGAGGCGCTGCTTCGCCTTGGGGAGCTGAGGCCGCTCAAGCTCCCCGGCGAGCTTGACCAGCCTCTCTCCCTGGTCGCGCAGCGTGGCGCGCTCCTGTCGGGTCGCGGCCGACTGGAAGAGAGGAATCTCGGGCAGGATCATCGCGGCAGCGAGCAGCAGCACCAGCCCAACCAGCACCTGCCCGCGCCGGTCGAAGCGGCGAGGGAAGAGGCGGGCAGGCGAGGCGGCGTCCAGCTTCTCGGCAGCATCCTCCACCAGAGCCTGGACCATGCCATCGTCGGGTGCATGGGGGCCGAGGGCCACCGCGCTCGAGACGCGCTCCTTCAGAGAGAGTCGGTGTTCGGCCGCGCGGGCGACATCGAAGTCACTGATCCGGCGGAGCGCCCCCCACAACCAACCAGCCGCTAGCCCGGCGGCCAGCACGGCCGCGACGACTGGCCACTCGGCGCGGATGAGGCGGAGCCGGTCAAGCGCTTCCAGCACCAGGCAGAGCAGGGCCGCCGCTGCTCCCCAGGTGAGGGCGCTCTGCTCGGCCACCAGTAGGCGAACCCGCCAGCGGAAGCCGACCAGCCGCACCTTGAGCGCCGCGCTGCTCTCCATACTCAGGCCTCCGACTGCGCAGCCGGCCCTAGGCCCGGCTGCGTGGCCGCCCGGCGGCCGCTGATGTAGTAGACGACCTCAGCCAAGAGAAAGAAGAAGCCTGCCTTGAGTAGGTAGATCATCGCAGTGACCTCCCAGATGGGCAGCGCCGCCGGCGGCCGCATCGCCTTGGGGAGGGTCTTCAGCACCGAGGGCTCGATGATGGTGGCGATGCCCACATAGGGAGCGAGGTAGAGGGTGTAGTCCGGGTCTCCCGATGACAGCAGACCGAATGCTATGTCACGCAGCCACATGATCCCAGGCACGACCTGCTCGACCAGCAGGAAGGAGACCACCAGGAAGATCCCCGCGCGCCGCGAGCCCGCCGCGGCGCCGAGCACGCCGAGCGCGCTGTAGCAGAGCAGCACTGCGCCGAGGAGTACGAGGAGGTGGAGCGCGGCGGTCCCGCCTATGGTCGGTGAAGCAAGCGTCGCCGGGGAGTGAGCGTAACGGCCGAAGTAACGACCTGGATTGGGAGCGGGGTGTCCGCCGGCCAGGATCGAGGCGAGGCGAAGGCTGCCGACGAAGACCGCGGCCAAGAGGATGAGATAGCTCCATCCCCCGCGAAGCTGGCCAGAGAACATCCTGCGCGGGTCGAGGCCGCTGATGACCCACAGCAGCAGGGAACGAGGCCTGGACACTGGCAGCGCGCCGGTGCCGAAGAACACCGCCGAGACCAACAGCGCGGTGGCGGCCGTGATCACGACCGGGAGGCCTTTGCCCAGGCCAAAGGGCAGGCCGCCTCCACCTGCCGCGAGGGCCACGAGGGCCGCCGCCAGCACGGCAGTGAGCAACCGCATCACCAAGGCGCGGTCCACCACGAAGTGGGGCAGCCTGGTCATAGCCCAGTTCATCGCCAGCGCCGACATCAGCGGCAGCACCACAGCTCCCGGCAGCCACGGGGGGAAGGAGGTGCCGAACATCCGGATCGGCTCCGTGCTGTCGGCGACGAAGCCGAAGGGATTGAAGGCCCGGCCGAATCCTTGCTGCATGGGCTCCAGAGCAAAAGTGCCGAGCAGGTAAGCAAACACGGCGCCATAGGTGAGCGCCATGGCAGTGACCGAGCGGGCGACCAGCGCGGAGCAGAAGATGCCGACGCTGCCAAACAGGAGCGCGAACACACACAGCATGAAGTAGGAGGCCCCGATCTCGCCCACCGACACGCCGCCGAACATCAGGCAGAGCGCGGCCATGGGAAGGGAGCAGGTGAGGAGCATCACCACGAAGAGCCAGCCCGAGAGCAGCTTCCCGACGAGGATGGTGCGAGGGGACAACCGGGTGCACGCGAGCAAGTCGTAGGTGCGCTGCTCCCGCTCCAGGGTGATGGTGCCGGCGGTGAGGGCCGGGGTGATCAGCACGATCAGGGCCACCTGGGTCTCGAACACCAGCAGGTAGAGGGTTCTGCCCAGCCGAGAGGAGATCAGCAGGGGCGACGCGCCCCAGTGGTGGGATTCCCACCAGTTCAGGTAGGTGAGGCCGATCATCAGCACCAGGATGCCGACATATGCGCCCTGCACCAGGAAGGCCTTAGCGCCGCGCATCCGGGTGCGCAGGTCCTTCGAGAGCACCGGGTTGTGGAACCGGAGACCCCGGAGCAAGGAGGCGGTCACGAGAGGGCCTCCCTGCGCAGGGCCCGCCCCCGGACTTCACGCTCCACGCGGACCTGGGTCTCAAAGGCGTCGGGCTGCGGGGCCCGGAGCGCGCGGAACAGAGAGACCGTCGCCATCAGCGCGGCCCCAGCTCCGGCCAGAGACAGGCCCCCCAAGATGACCGCTGCCGCCCCACTGGAGGAGGCCAGGAGCTGCGCTGGGTCCACAATCTGGACATGGGTGGAGAGCAACCGATCGGCCGTCTCGACCAGCGGGGTGTTCACCAACCCAGCCACCAGGGCGAGGCAGAAGCCGAAGATCATGATGTAGTGCACTCGCTGGGGCCGCCACTTGGGCCGCCAGCGGGGAATGCCCCAGCGGGCCATGCCAGTGAGCATCCCGGAGAGCATGAGGCCGCCCATGCCGATGAGCATATAGCCGCTGGCGAGCGCGCCGAGCAGCCCGAGGGCAAGGGCCGCCATTCCCCCGTAGGCCAGCGCGGTGGCGACGTAGGTGCGCTGAACGAGCGCCGAGGCCAACAGGCCGAGCGCGCCCAGCAGGAGCGCAACGTCGGCCGCCATCAGATCCACCACGACGATCTCGAGAGGCGAGACGCCGCCCAGCATCACCGTGAGCGCGAAGACCGGCGCGGCGCACAGGATGAGCAGCCCAAGGTAGCAGAGGGCCGCCAGGAGCTTGCCAATGATGATGCTTGCCGATGAGATGGTGGTGAGGGCCAGCAGCTCCAGCGTGCGCCGCTCGCACTCGCCGGCAATGGCCCCGCAGGTGAGCGCGGGGGCAAGCACCGCGATCAGGGCGAGCTGCACCCAGGCCAGCGCCAGAAGAAGCTCGCGGCCCGGCGGCTCCACCGTCACTGCCGGTCGGTACGGAGACGCGATGCCCGCGGTGACTGGCGTCCAGAGCGCCGCTACCATGTAGAAGGCTGCCAGGCCGCAGAGAGTGGCCACATAGACGAACATGACCACGAACGCCCGCGCGCCCCTCATGCGGCCGCGCAGGTCCCGAGTCAGCACCGGCAGCTCGAACTTGGGCAGCCAGTCTGTGATGGCGAGCGCCTGCTTCATCGCTTCTGCCACGCGGCCCGCCTGCGTGCCCCGGGGCCTCAGCTCACGATCCCCCGCGTCACCCGCAGGAAGATGTCCTCCAGTCCGACCCGTGTCTCGCTGAACGACTGCACCCGGAGGCCGTGCTCGATCAGCATCCGCAGCACCTCCGTCTGATCCACCTCCTCCGTCGAGAACTCAACCAGGAGGGCGTGGTCGTCCTGCTTGACACTCTTCACACCTGGGTAGGCGGAGAGCAGGGCCACGGCCCTTTCGGACTCGCCTTGCAGCTCAATGGTGAGGGCCTTGCCCCCCTGAATCTTGCGCATGATCTCCTCGACGTCTCCGCTGATGATCAGCTCGCCCTGCTCGATGATGCCGATCTTGTTGCAGAAGTCGGCCAGCTCCGGCAGGATGTGGGAGGAGACCAGGATGGTCTTGCCCATCGCCCGCAGTTCTTTCAGCAGCTCCTTCATCTCGATGCGGGCGCGGGGATCCAGGCCTGAGGCCGGCTCGTCGAGCAGCAGCACCTTGGGGTCATGGAGGAGCGTCTTCGCGAGGCAGAGTCGCTGCTTCATCCCGCGGGACAGCTCCTCCACGTAGCCGGCGCGCCGGCCGGCGAGATCGGTCAGCTCGAGCACGTCGTCCACCACCGCCTTGCGCCGCGCCGGCGGGATGCGGTAAGCGGCCGCGAAGAAGTCCAGGTACTCCCACACCATCACATCGTCGTAGACGCCAAAGAAGTCGGGCATGTAGCCGATGATGCCGCGCACCTCGTCGGTGTACTCCGTGACATCCAGACCATCCACGTACACGGTCCCGGAGGTGGGCTGCAAGAGCGTCGCGCAGACCTTGATGGTCGTCGTCTTGCCCGCGCCATTCGGGCCGATGAAGCCGAACACGTCGCCCCTGTCGAGGTGAAAAGACAGGTCCTTCACCGCGGTCAGGTTCTTGTAGTCCTTGCGCAGGTGAGCCAGTGTCAGCATGCCGTCACCCTCCCCGCTCTCCTCCCGCGTCTGCTCACTCCACACGCCCGCGAACCGAGATGTCCAGCGCCAGCAGACGCACCTCCCCGGAGCCCGCACTGCCGCCGCCCATGCCGGGGCCGCTGGAGGGGCCGCGCGGCATGCCCATTGGCGAGCGCTGGGGTCCGCGCCCCCCTCCTCCTCTCAGTGGGCTCCCCGGGCTCTGCGCGCCCATTGTCGGCCCCTGCGCGGCGGGCGCTCCTGCGCCTCCCGGATGGTTGGCGAACCTGAGCCGCACCAGCCCTTGCGGCTGGCGAACGTGCTGCCAGGGGGCCGCCACCGGCATCCGCCCCCGCGCCGCGGGGAGCGCATCCCAGGAGTCCTTCTCCCAGTTGTAGACCTGGAGCTTCGCCGTTCCCGACTGCCCCCCGGGATCGTAGTTGCAGGCAACCTCGAGCCGGTCAACCTTCAACCGGCCGGCCGATGGGGGGAGTCGGAACTCCTCGACCACATAGCCATCTCCCACCATCACCCCCGGCTGATCCGGGGCCCACACGCTGGTCCCCTGCTCCTCTACCACCTGCCCCTCCGCCACCCCATAGGGCACGACTACCGCGCCCCTCCGGCTGAGGGAGAGCGGCAGATGGACCATCAGGAAGGTGCGGCTGGTGGAAGCCCTGGGCCTTCCGTCCACTGCCAGCCTGGCGAACACCTTGTCCGACCAGCCCGTGAGCAGCACCTCTCCCCGCGTCGCCGCCTTCATGCCAGGGCCGAAGAAGACGTCGTAGACAGCATCCCGCATCTGGTCGGCCGGCGACTGCCCAGGGATGGCGGCCATGTGGCCGGGATAGTAGTACTGGTGGGGATCCGCGGGCCTCACCTCGGTGGGCCTGCCGCCGCCCAGGCTCAGCTTCACCTCGGCGGCTCCTCCATCGGGGAGGATGCAGGGGAAGCTGACATCCCCCGCTCTCACCTGACACCCCTGGAGGTCGAGGCCGGTGTGGTTCATCACACGCCCAACGACGCTGCCATCTGAGGTGAGGCTCAGGTCGGCCTCGATCCCCTCCCCGAGCTCGGCCAGCCCCTCCATCTTGAACACCCGCATGGACCACATGTCCATCCCTACATTGGGCAGGGACATCCGATCGGTCTGAAGCACGGCAAGGGCGCGCCGCCTGGTCTCCGAAGGGTCGAAGCCGGCCTCAGAGATGACGGTGTACGGATCCTCTGGCGTGAGCTCGTAGGAGGTCTTGGCAGGAGAGAACAGCCCTGCGTAGGTGATGACTCCTGCCTGGCGCGCCCCAGCTCGGGTCTCGATTAGAGAGAGCTGGTTGACCAGCAGGCGGCCCCCCTTCATCCCGTAGCCGATGCCATAGGCCAGGATCATGAAGAGGACCACAATTGCGGGTGTCGTCAGCCAGGCCAGCTCCCGGCGCCTTCGCCACTTCAGCAGCCCGTAGTTGACCGGGACCAGCAGCAGCAGGTAAGCGGCGAGGAAGAGTGCTACCCACCAGAAGGGAGGCACTTTCATCGCCGGGACGTTCAGCACCGCGCTGGCCAGCTCCTCTGCTCCTTGCCAGGGGGGGCCGCCATAGCCGCCATAGCTTGCTGTTGCGGCGGCCTGCGAGACCAACGCCGCTCTCTGGGCCCGATCCAGCAAGCTGTTCCAGAGCACAGCCTGCCCTGCCCAGCCGCGCACCGGGTCACGGCTGGCATCGAACGCAAGGAAGATGACGCGGCCGCTGCCGGCCGGACCCTCGACGATCAGCGGAACGTCGCCCTGCTCCAGCAGCACAGAGGCGCCGGGCCGCGGGCTGGCGCGCGTCACCACCGCGGGCTCTCCCAGCGGCGCGCCGTAGGCCCGCGCGAGGGCGCTGAGCGAGCCCAGCTCGGCCGCGCCGATCAGCTTGACCGGAAGCAGCTGCTCGTAGAACGGGTCCTTCAGCCGTGCCCAGTTGGGCCCTCCCATCACTACCAGTGTCCCTCCGGCCGCCACCCACCTGGTGATGGCCTCCTTGGCCTCGGGCCGGAGGTCCTGCGAGGCCATCTCCCCGATCACCAGTAGGTCAACGGACTGGTAAGCCTGCGGCAGGTCGGGCACCGAGTCGGGGCTGGAGTCGGCGACGCGGACCTCGCCCTGGAGACCTCCGGGGCCGCCTCCGCCTGAGATGCGCGCTCGCACCCCAGACAGCGGCCGCTGTGTGCCCGAGAGAAAGGAGAGTGCGCCCCGCTCTCGCCCCAGCACGACGATGAGGCTGTCCTCGGAGGGAAGCCAGGCAAGAGGGGGCGATTCCTCTCTGAGATCCCCCTGAGGGGAGCGGAGCGTCACTCCGACCCGGCCCAGATAGGACGTGCCCTTGAGGTAGAGAGCGACCGTCTGGCGCGCCCTACTCCCCAGGATGACGGGCCGATGGTAAGTGGTCGCGATCCGCCCGTCGGGCCCGGGGACAGCGATCTCCAGCGTGCCCTTCACCTGGTCGCCGCGGTTCACCAGGTCAACCGCCGCTGGCAGCCAGTGGCCCTCCTTGCAGTTGCCGTCGAATCCTGCTCGCACCCGCATCTGGGTCTGCTGGGCGCTGAGAGGCAGTGGCAGAGAGCAGAGGAGAAGGAGGGCCAGGCCGATCGCCACTCCGAGATGTCGCCCGTCCGTGCCGCGGCCAAGAGGGGAGTTCGGGCAGGTCCGCCTCAGGTGGGCTGCGAGCCCGCCCGAGGCGAACGGCTCAAGCCCGCAGCCAGAGCAGAGGAGTACAGGCCCGCCGGTCACCGCCACCGCGCCTACCCTCGCATTCCCCCTCATTGCTCTCAGGCCCGCGTCACGCAGCCACCCAACGATAGCCATCGCCAGCGGCTCCGTCAATGGAGTGACCAACTCCTGCCCCGCTCGCCAGCAGCCGCGCTTCGGTCAAGACGGGCGGACGGTTCGCCTATGGTTAGACCCACCGCGCCCGGCAGGTGTTCCCGCGAGGGCTTCGCCAGGGCGCCCTCTTTGTCTGTAATATCGCACTAGTACACCAAGATAGTACCATGAGCCGCGCCGCCGTCAAGAGGAACGGCGGGCGGAGCTAAGAGGTACTACGAGTCCCGCGGGCGCACTGGTTTCGCGCGCGTGGGCGCACCAGCCCTCTGCGCCTTCGCACAGTTGTCCACCGCGGGGAGAGGAGGTGACCGCAATGACGCGCTATCTCCAGGTCGTGACGACCTGGCCGCGCAAGCAGGACGCTCAAGCCGTCGCCAGGACTCTGCTCGAGAGGCGCCTCGCCGCCTGTGTCCAGATCCTCGGGCCCATAGAGAGCACCTACTGGTGGGAAGGGCAGATCGAGAGGAGCGAGGAGTGGCTCTGTCTCATCAAGACCACTCAGGAGCACTGGGAAGGACTCGCCAACGCCATCCGCTCGTCCCATCCCTATCAGGTCCCGGAGATCATCGCCCTGCCGATCATCGCGGGAAGCGACGGCTACCTGAAGTGGCTGCGGGAGGAGGTGGCGCAAGAACAGGCACCTTGACCCCAGGCCAGCCGCTCGCCCCCTTCGTCAAGTCGGCATCTCGGAGGCAAAGTGGCCGGAGCACAGCCTGTCACTATAGCTCAAGAGACCCCACAGGGGGTGCATCTCCCTGAGGCGCGGCCGACTCCTGCTCTTGCGCGGCTGACGGTATGGTCTCGAGTGAAATGCGAAACGAGGTGCACCACGGCTGGTCAGGGCGAAGCTCGATCCGCCAGTGCGCGGTAACGCAGCTTCCCTGGTAGGAGCGCTTCAGGCCTTCGAGGGTGTGGGACAGGGTGAGGATGGGGAAGGTCCAGAGAGTGGTTGGCTCTCCGAACTGCAGCCTGACGCGGCAGCGCAGACATTCGTCCACCAGCCCAAACTCGCTGATGCCGGCGTATGCGGCCGTAGCATCCAGCGGCGGGCTGGTCTGTAGACTGCTGATCTGGTAATGGCGGCCCGGCGCATTCCCGGAGGAGAGGACGAAGCTGCTCTCGGTGGCGAACCACAGCGGCAGCACTTCGCGACCGGAGTGCTGGAGGCAGTACTCGACGTTGATCTCTGGCGAGCCTTCGGTGAGGCCGAGACGCTTTGTGACAGTGATAGGCAGGAAGCACTCGCTCACCCACACGCCGCCATCTCTGCGCATGATGAGGTTAGCTCCGGCCCGGCGGCGCTCGATGCTGATGCTGTATGGCTGGTTCACGAAGTCGCCCTGCTCACCATACTGACATCTGGCGAAGCCCTCTACGCTGGTGTCGTCGCGGAGGAAGTGGTCTATCAGCGCGCGGCGAGGATACCAGTCGAATGCCCCGTCTCCCGCCTGATCGTGATAGCGCTCTCGGCGGCGAGTCAGGGTGGCCAGCAGGTTCCAGGGCGTGGGCCGGTGATCCAGCTCGAAGATCTGTCCTCCTGTGCGATGGAGGTAGCAGTTGAGGGTCTTCGAGGTGGCGAGCGCTTCCTCCTGGCCGTCGCCGTCCAGGTCGGTCTCTTCGATGCGGAGGCCATCGCCCGGGGCGGCCAGGTTCTCCGCTGACTGGAGGCTGCGGTGGCCGCCCGTCCGCAGATGCAGCAGGTAGATGCCGCCGAACACCCCGTGCCAGTAGGGATCGTTTGCCTGTCCACGATACAGATGGTCTCGCGCCTGCTCCTGCTGCTCTGAGCCGGCCATCCCGGCCACCGCGTCACTCACCCGCAGCATCTTGCGGTACATCAAGTTGCTCTCCAGATACCGGCTGAGGAAGTTCCGCCAGGAGCCGCCCGACCACTCCATCATCTCGGCGTAGGAGCCGGCTGGGAGGTCCACCGGGCCGAGCGGCGCCACCTGCTCCACGAACTCGCCCAGGGTGGTGACGTGAACCCAGTCGCGGTTGCTGGCGAGCAACCGGAAGAAGCGGTCCAGCCAGCCTTGCTCATAGACCCTCTGATGGGTCCCCGGCCAGTCGCCGAGCTTCTCTCCGTCATCGGCGAACAGCACCAGCCGGTCACCCTCTCCTGCCAGCGAGCGCAGGAGATCGAGCACCGCCTCGGGCGACTCGAAGGGGATGGCGCGGCGAAGGCCACTGCTGATGGGGAAGACCTCGATGCTCTCTCCCGTCGGGCTCCTCGCCGTGAAGTGGCCGAGGCTGTGCTCGCCCGCGATGCCGGCACGCTGGAAGTTGTTGTCGTCCACCAGCGTATAGCGCACACCGCCGCGGCTGAGCGGTCCGGCCAGCGCCGGCTCCCATATCCGCTCCGTCAGCCAGAGGCCCTTCGGCCGGGTGTTGAACAACCCCTCCAGGCGGTGGGTGAGCTTCGTGATCTGGCCGATCTGGTCTCGCTCCGGAAGCATGGGCAGGATTGGCTCGTAGTAGCCCCCGGTCATGACCTCGACCTGCCCCCGGGCCACGAACCGCCCGATCATCCCGAGGAACCGTGGGTGGTTCGCCTGCAACCAGGAGAGGAGCGCGCCGGAGTAGTGGAGGACGACCTTCATCTGTGGGTGGCGGCGAAGCAGCTCCAAGAATGGCCGGTATGCGTGGTGGTAGGCGTTCTCGAAGTTCTCCCGCAGGTTGCCGGGCGGCTGATGGCTGTGCAAGCAGAAGGCGAAGCGAATCCCCGTCACTAGGGTCTCCCAAGCCGCCGTTCCTGCTGACCGCGGCGCGGCTTGGGCTGTGACAGAAATATTGCCGCGGTGGATGAAGCCAGGGGCGGCGAGCACTCGGCTGTTCAGCGAGTTCCCGCGCGCGCCGCGGCGGCCTCGTCCGGCAGACCAACACGAACGCCCAGGACCTCTCCCTCCTCGGCTCCAGCGAGGGCCTCCGCGGGTTCCACAGGTCGCCGCGCCAGTCCTTCAGAGACCGCGGCAATGAAGGTCCTGTAGACCTTCACCACTTCCTGAACCAGCCGTTCCTGCCCGAGCCGCCACCACTCGTCTGCGGTGAAGTAGGCCGCCACCTCGGCCTCAGAGCTGGACTCCTCGCACCCCATCTGCCAGCGCATCGCACTGCCGAGGAAGTTGAGCACATGCAGGTTGTCGGACTGACAGAGCCACAGGGCGATGTCCAGCAGCTCCGCATCGCCGCTCAGCCGGGCCAGATGGTAGGCATGCCGCATCAGATGGAACAGGCGCTGCTGTATCGGGTTGCCGAGGAAGAAGGACATGTCGCCCCTGCCGGCCCAGGTGCTTGGGGCCACTGGGAGCTCGAGCTCGTAGGCGCTGTCCCCGAACCGCTCCAGCGCCTCGCCCGCGGTGAGCGTCGCCACCCCCTGGTGTCGGAACTCGCCGGGCAGCCAGCGCAGGAACTCGAAGATCCCGCTGTCCACGCTGTGATGCTCGCCGAAGGTCTCGAAATCCCAGCCCAGGACCACCAACTGCCCGGCTGCGTCTCGAATCCAGCGCACATAGTCGCTCGCCAGCAGCGGGTAGCCCTCCCAGTCCCGGTTGGAGAAGCGATAGCCCACATCATCGCTAAGGGTGTTGTGTCGGGGCAGCACGAGCAGAGTGCCGCCCTCCTGCCGATAGAGGTGGGCCGGCGAGCGCCACTCGAGCAGTTGCTGTCGGCCCTCGGCAAAGACGCCCCGGAACCCGAGCGACTCCAGGGCCGCACAGATCTCCGGCGACAGGATCATCTCAGTGGTGTCGGTGACCACAGGGCGCTTCCCGAACAGGTTGGCGAGCGCCTCCCTCATCCAGGCCATCCGCTGCCGGAAGAGGTCCAGGTCGAGCCAGAAGAGGAAGGAGTGGTAGGGCTCGACGCCGACCAGCTCGACGTGCGGATGAGCGACGAGCCGCCGGAACTTCTCCAGCAGCGGGCGGTCCCAGGCCTCCGCTTGCCGCAGGAAGGAGAACGAGAACCCGATGCTGAGCTTGAGGCCGGCATCAAGATGGGCCATGAACTCGTCCACTGCCCGGTGGTAGCAGTAGCGCGCGACCTTCTGGAAGTAGCGGCGGTTCAGGGGCTCATCGAACAGCGCCTCGGCCCATTCGGCCGGCGAGGCCTGGGAGGAGAGGGCAGCGGCCGGCAGGCGGGGACGCCTGGGCTGGTGCACCACGGTGTAGATGACTACCGTGTCAGGCATCTGGGTTCACTGCGTCCTCTCGGGGACGTGGTATCTCCACTCCAGCCGGCACTCCTCGCACTTGAGCGCGCCGTAGACGTTGTAGTAACTGGTGTAGCCCGTGCTCGTGTCGCTCTTGGCGATGGTGAGCTCGTCGTGCACGTGTGCATGTTGGTGGCACAGGGCGCGCCCACAGGCCGCGCACGTCCCCCGCGCCTCGCCGTCACAGAACCAGCACCTCACGGCACCCTCCTCTCGAGCCTACCCGGCGGCTGTGGCCAGGGCTAGTCCCCCGACAAGCTGCCGGTAGAGCTGAATCAGCCTCCCCGCGATGGCGGGCCAGCCGAAGACCTCCTCGACTGCGCGCCGGCCGTTCTTTCCTACCCAGCGGCACCGGTCGAAGTCCTGGAACAGCCACAGCAGGCCAGCCGCCAATCCGTCGGCGGAGTCCTCGCTGATGTAGCCTGTCACCTCGTGCCAGAGGTACAAGGCAGCGGAGTGCGAACGAGTGGTGACCACCGGCTTCCCTGCGGCCCAAGCATTGAGAAGGGGAGGGAGCAGCTCGCTCGACCGCTGGGGCAGGCAGACGACATCGCAGGAGGCGCAGAGCTGAGCCAACTGCGCCTCCCCGAGTTCACCGGGAAGGCGCACCGCGCCCTCCACGCCCAGCATGTGGGAGCGGTCCTCGAGGAACCCGGCCATCTCGCCGTCACCCGCGATCACCAGCTTTGCCTGGGGATGGCCCTCGAGCACCTGAACCATGGCGTCAACTAGCAGGTCAGCCCGCGCCTCACGAGTCAGATGGCCGATGAAAAGTATCGTCGGGTCGAGCACGCCGATGCCGTAGGCTGCCTTCACATGAGCGGGGTCGGGAGCGCTCCTCGCCCAGTCTGGGTCCACGCCCGGGTGCACCACCTCCACGCGATCCGGTGGCATCCCCCACCGGGCGACGAAGGCGTCCTTGGCCAGCCCGTGAGGAGCGATCACCTGGTCTGCGAAGTCGTCCGGGCTGTAGCTCCAGCGCGGCTCGAAGACCAGTTCGTCAAGCACCCATCGCGGCGGCCGCCAGTCCTCGTAGCTGTGGAGGAACGACCACACGGTCGCGCCACTGCCCTCGCTGCGCAGCTTGCCCAGCACCCAGGCCGCGGGCCACTCGAACCCGTGCACGATGTGGAAGGGACCTCCCTGCTTCAGCCTCCGGAGTCGGCTCAGCACCGAGCGGCCGAAGCTGGCCGCCTCCTGTTGCGCATCCAGGTCGCGGTCGTGCCCGCAGCGGTGGTAGCAGACCCCGTTCTGCCCGGCTTCGGCCGACTGCCCCGGAGCGCAGGTGGTGAAGAGGTGCACCTCCACTCCTGCTGCCGAAAGGGCGCGGGCGGTCTCGCTCACCACCACCGCAAGCTCGGTCCAGGCCGGTCCCGCCAGACTCTCCCAGGATACCAGGGCGACGCGCAGCCCCAGGCCGGGCGGGCCCGCTCCGTTCTGCTCGGTCATCTCTCACTCCGCAATTAGCTGGCGGGCGCGCTCCAGCTCCTGCTCGGCTCGCCCCAGGTGCTCCCGCGCCTTGGGGGTCCACACGTCGCCCCAGAAGAGGTAGCAGGAGGTCTCGGCGCGGAGGATCCTCTCGTGCGCGGCGCGCAGCAGACGCGCCGCCTCCGCCAAATGGGGGCAGGAGGCAGGCTCCCGCCCGGCGAGCCGGCAGGCCAGGTTGCTGCGCAGGTGGCGGCAGCGCTCGCTGGTCTGCCAGACGGCCTCGAGCACCGCCTTCTGGCCTGTCGTGCCCGCCCACTGCGAGAAGTCGAATCCCCCTCTGGTCCCGACGTTCCAGGCCCCGGTTCTCACCTTCGCCAGGCGCTGGGCCGGGTGCTTCTCTAGGTAGTCGCTGATCAGAACCGGTCTGAGAGGGCAGTCGCCCGCCTGCACTCGCTTCACGTACGGGGCGTAGAAGTAACCCCAGAACCCGGCCTCTTCGGCCGTCTGCCGAAACCAGCCGCCATTCTCGCCATCAGACCAGGTGGTGAACAACGCTGGCTCCTGGACACCGGCGGCCCGGTGAGACACCTGCTGGGCCAGCCAATCAGGCGCCAGGCCGCTCTCCTGGGCATTGGAGAGGTCACGGTGGCGCGGGATGATGGTGATGGTGGCCCCCGTGTGGCTGGCGAGACAAGGGTGGGTCGCGGCATCTTCAGCTCTCGTCTCTTCCGCTGTGAGCACGTGGACATTGTCCACCACCACGTACTCGAAGCCGGCCTTCGCCAGGGCCGGCACCATCTCCATGGAGAAGGCCATCTCGGGGGGCCAGAACCCGCGGGGCCTCCGGCCGAAGAGCCGCTCTATCAGGTCAGCCGAGCGCTCGAGCTGGTCGGGCCAATCGTGCTCGGGGATGAGCGGGAAGATGGGGTGGAAGTAGCCCGTGGCGAGCAGCTCGATATTCACCGAGTCCCGGTATCCTGCCAGCATCGCGTCAATGTCAACGACCTCGCGGTACAGCCGCCTGATGCCAGGGTCCAACAACTGCTCGAGCAGGATGCCCGAGAAGTCCACGTGGAAGCACCCGGCGCCCTCGAAGCGGCGTGCGTACTCGAGCGGCCGCTGGTAGCAGAGTATGATCTGCCGCGCCTCCCACTCTTGCTGCCGCCACAGCAGCTCCAGGTTGCCGGGCGGCTGGTGCATATGGAAGCCGAGCGCGTGGTAGAGCTCTGGCACTGTCAGTTCCAATAGGCCCAGAGCGTCTGGTCGGCGATGCGGTCCCAGTTGAAGGTGGTCTCAACTGCGACCCGGCCGTTGTTACCCATCCAGCGGGCGTGCTCCCAGTCGCGCATCAAAGTGCCCAAGCCCCAGGCAATGGACTCCGGATGCTGGTAGACCAGGTAGCCGTTCACATCATGCCAGACGAACTCGTCGGGGCCGCCGCTGTGGGTCACCACCACGGGCTTGCCGGCCGACCAGGCCTCGAGCACGACGATGCCGAAGGGCTCATTGCGAGAAGGGACGCAGACCGCATCACAGGCGTTGTAGAGGTTGATCAGCTCCTCCTCTGGGGTATAGCCGACGAACCGACACGCTCCCGCACACCCGCTGGCATGCGCCCGGCCCTCCAGGTATGGGCGCATCTCGCCATCCCCGACGAACACGAACTTCGCGTTCCCGTGGCTGAGCAGCAGCTTGGGGACTGTCTCCACCAGCAGGTCGGGGCCCTTCTGGTAGGCCATCCGGCCGGTGTAGAGGACCGTCGGGTCGAGCGGTCCGATGCCGTACCGGCCCTTGACCGCCCCCGGGTCGAGCCAGCGCGCCCACTTGTGTGGGCTCACGCCGTTGTGGACGACCCGGATCTTGTCCCCGGGCAACTCGTACATCCACATGAGCTCGCCGCGGATGGCATTGGAGACGGCCAGCACCCGGTCCGCCACCCAACCGGTCTCTCGTTCGAGGTGGCGGATGCGCTCCGAGTTGCCCCCGAAGAAGCGGTTGCCGCAGCGCCCGTACTCGCTCGCATGCACCGTCCACACGGTGCGTCGCCCGCGGCCCCACTTGATCCAAGTCAGAGCGGGGCCGGTCAGCCAGTCGTGTCCGTGCACCAGGTCGAACGCGCCGATGTAATCCTCGGTGGAGAAGACGTGATGGGTCAGGGACCGGCAGAAGCTGAGTATCTCCTCTACGAAGTCGGCGTTCAGATCGAATGGGCACCGGTGGTAGTGAACCCCGTCTAGCCGTTCGTAGTGCGGCTGGTTGTGCCCCAGGCGGGTGAAGACGTGCACCTCCTGGCCCTTCCGCTCCAGGGCCGCGGCCAGCTCGGTTACATGGGAGGCCATCCCACCGACCGCGATGGAGTGCAGTGATTCCCAAGAGAGCATGGCGATCTTCATGGCAGCAGCCCCCTCTCAGGCATAGGGCGCGGGCCTCGCTCGCGCTTGGTCGCGGCCGCGGATTGGCGTGCTCGCGAGGGCTTCGCTCTCGCCTATGGGATCTCTTGCGTCGCCGTCGGTACGGTGACGCAACAGACACGGTAGCTGGACAGCCGCCCGGACGAAGTTGTCGTAGGCCGCCAGGACCTCCCGGGCGACCTCATCATAGCTCGGGCTCCTGGCCCACCATTGGGCTCGCCAGAAGCTTGGCGGCCGCTCCTGCGGGCTCTCGCCTGCCAGCCTGGGAAGCGAGAGGTTGACCTGTTGGAGCAGCCAGTCGGCGAGAGAACGGACCTCGGCATCCTGGATCAGTTGGCTGAGCACATAGGCCTGCTGCATCCGCCCGAAGATCAGGCCTTCCGCCCAGCCATCTCTTCCCAGGTCTTCGATGCATGGGTCCGACATGACCGTAAGCGCGGGCGGCGGATGCTCGACGGCGCGCCGCGAGAACCGCGCGGCGGCCTCCCCCACGGCGATCGGCTCAACGCCGAGAGCCACGCACGCTTCGGTCAGCTCCGTCAGCGGTGCTGCGCCCTCGGGCCCGAAGGCGAGCGCGTCGAAGTCGAAGCTGACCAGCGCCACCTCACCGGGCGTGCGGGCAATCGTCTCGGCCATGCTGGCGGCCTCGCCCTCGCCCGCGCGCAGCCGATAGCGGAGCTCATCGGAGAGCCACTGGAGACGGTGCAGCACCACCGGCCCATCACCATACCGGCCCAGGTGACCTGGGCCTCTTCCATCGGTGACTCGCGGGTCGCTCTCGGCCAGCACCGCAGAGAAGCCGAGTCGCCCGAGCGTGTGGTAGATCTCGTGATTGAGGGCGAAGCCGTTTACCTGCGCGGCGGCTACCGGCCGCCGGGCGAGAAGCGCGAGCTCATCTCGCGCCTGGCCCATGCTGTGCCCGAAACGGCCAATGTCGAAGGCGAACAGCAGACCCCGGTGCGGCTCACAGGCCACCGGCTCGACGCCCGGTTCCCGTAGCAGCCCACCTACGGCGGGCTCCAGCTCCGCGCTCCATCGCCGGCTCATCGCGAGGAACCCGCCGGAGACCGAGAGGGAGAGAGGTGTGCCGGCGGCCGCGGTCGCGGCCAACTCGCCCAGGGCACGATGATAGGCCGGCCCGATCAGCTCGCGGAACGCCAGCTCCGCCGCGGGGAGGTCGAAGAGGCAGCGCTCCAGGTTCTCAGAGACGGTGCCCGGCTGCGCCTTGACGGTGGGCAGCCGCAGAGGGAGCGGGGTGTGTATGACAGCATAGAGCGTGAACGCCTCGGCCACTGGCCTCTGTCCCATTGTGGCGCGGGCTTCGCCCGCGCTTCCTCCCACCCTGTCTGAGGCGGGCGCGCGAGAGAGGAGCTCTCGGGCATGGCAATCAAGGGGAAACGTGCTCTCGGCCAGCTCCCCAACCGTTGCTTATCTCCCACCCCCGGCCGCCGCGACTGAGGCCACCACGCCTCATCTGGCGGCACTGCCAGCCGGCATGGCATTATCGCAGAAACCGTGGCTGCCAGGCTGGCCCGAATGGCAAGCTAGAGGCACAAGTCGCGCAGGATGTCGCGAGAGCTAACCAGACTGCGGTCGGCTTGGGCAGTGCTGGAGCTACCCAGCGAACTGGAGGGGCATGCAGTGTAAGGTCCGTAGGCCAAGCGTAGCCCGGTTTGCGCAGACGCGGCGGGAGATGATGATCTCACCCGGCCGGCATGTCGCCACCCCGCTTGAGGTGGACCCGGGCCGGCGGCTGCTACTCGATCTTGAGCTTCCTGGGCGTCGCTGCCTTGGCCCGCTCGGACTTGGGCAGACGGATCTCGAGCAGGCCTTCCGTGAACGTCTCCACTCTCTGGTCCGGGACGGTCTCGGCCGGCAGAGGGATGGGGGCCGGGTCCGGAACTTCCGCGCCCCAAGTGAGTCTAACCCTTGGGCCAGGCGGCGCGATATCGCGCCGCCTGGTGATTGGTCGCGCCTGAGACGCAGCCGCGAGGGAATGCGACCACACCGACAGTCGTCAGAACCTGTGACCAATGGGCGCGAGGATGGTGTAGAGATGAGATTCGCGGGGCTGGCACTACTGCTCAGTCTCCTGTGCGCTGGCGTGGCCTGGCCAGCAGCAGAGTATCTGAGGCCGGAGTGGTCCGTCGGGCAGGAGCAGGTCGCTCCCGAACTGCTGGCGGTCACGCCGCCTCTCGCCGCCCCTGCCGAGCTCACCATCCAGGAGGCAGTCAGTGCTGCGCTCCAGCGAGACGTCGGCTTCCGCGGGACGGTGCAAGCGCTCCTGTCTGCCAGATCCAACCTCCAGGTGGCGCTCCAGCGCTGGGAGCTGGAGTTGTTCGGCCGCCTCCAGCGCACCGGCGATGACACCACCGTGAAAGAGGCCCAGGCGGGCTCTTCTTTCCTCTACTCGGCGACCACGGGGGCCGATCTCACCCTCCGCGCGGAGCTGGACCGCCTGGATTCAGAGGAGAAGGCCCAGACCCTCACGGCCTCTCTCCGCCAGCCTCTGCTGGCCGGCCGCGGCCCGGCTTCGGCCGGCTACGAGGAGGTGCGCGCGGCCCGCAATGCCTACCGGGCGGCCCTGCTCTCCTACTTCGTCGAGCGCCAGGACCTGATCGTCTCGGTCATCAGCCAGTACTTCAACGTGGTCGAAGAGCAGAAGGTGGTCGAGATCCAGGGCTCCAGCGTTCGGCTGGCCGAAGAGGCGGTGCGAGACGCGCAGCTCCGGCTGGAGGCGGGGATGGTCGCGGAGATAGACCTCACCCGAGCGCAGCTCCGCCTCTCCCGCGCCCAAACCGATGAGGTGCTCGCCCGGCAGCGCGCGGCCGATGCCATGGACCGGCTGCTGCTTCTCCTCGGCTATCAGGTTGGCGGGAACCCGAGCCTGGTCACCACAGTGTCCTATCAGCCCACGGCGGTGGACCTCGAGGCCGCGGTGAAGCAGGCGCTGGAACAGCGGCCCGAGATCTGGCTCGCCGACCTGGGCATCGAGGACAGAGAGGCGGCACTCCGCATCAGGCGCAGCAGAAGTCTGCCTAGTCTGGACCTGTTCGGCTCGGTGCGGCGGACCAGCAATGGCCTCGAGGAGCGGAGCTGGAGCCTGGGCCTAGAGACCACAGTGCCAATCGCCAGCCGCTCTCTGCGCGAGGCGGTGCGCCAGGCGCAGTGGGCCCTGCTAGTGACGCAGCAGCGGCGAGAGGAGGTGAGGCAGCGGGTGGCCTCCGAAGTGCGTTCCCAGGTGCGAGCGGCCCAGGCGGCGCAAGCGAACGTGGACATTGCCACAAAAGGGCTGAGCGTGGCCGAACGCAGCCGCCAGATTGCGGGTAGGATGTTCGAGGAGGGCTTGGCCGAGAACCGGGATCTGTTGGATGCTCAGGACGAGCTCACCAGAAGTAGGACCTCCCTGGTGACGAGCCAGATCAACTACTATCTCGCCACAGTGCGTCTGCGCCGGGCGACGGGCGTGGACGTTGCCACCGACCTGCCGACCGAGCGGGCCCAGCCTGCGGCCGGCGAGAGCGCCGGCGGCGAGACCCCGATCGCGCCTGCCGCGCCGCCGGCCGCCCCCAGCCCGCAGGCCGGTGGACAAGGGGGAGCGGGCCGATGACCTGGCGCCTGCTGCGTCCCGTATTGGCCCTCGCCTGCATCGCTCTTGCCACCTGGCAGACCAGACTGCTGCTGGCCCAACTCGGGGGCAGAGATGACGCGCCCGACGTGGAGAGCGCTCCCGCGGAGCGCGGCCCCTTCGCCGTTGGGATCACCCGGGAGGGGGTGCTGGAGAGTGGGGAGATCAGCTCGATTCGGGCTCCCATGGGCGGCTCCACGCTCAGTTGGCTGATCGAGGATGGCCAGAATGTGAAGAAGGGCGACCTGGTGGCGAAGGTGGACACCAGCCAGTTTCGCTTCGAGGTCGAGAACGCCCGAGTCGAGTACCAGAACCGGATGACCCGGGTGGAGCAGGAGCGCCGGGAACGTGAGCGGGATGTTGAGTCTGCGGGGATGGAGGTTGACAGGAATCTCCGGGCTCTGGGTGTGCTCTCCCGCTCCCTGCTGACTGAGACCGAGCAGGGCCAGGCCCAGGTAGGGTATGACCAATGGAACCTCACCTTCGCGCAGACGGATTACGATAAGCAGTCCCGGCTCAATGTCGCGGGGATCGTGCCTGGCACCGACGTGGAACAGTCGCAGCGGGTCGTGCGCAGTAAGGAATACGCGCTGACGCGATCCGAGAAGAACGTGAGCTACCTCGACGCCCAGCACGGGGTGAAGAAGTCCCAGGGGGAGGCCGACGTCGAGACCGCCGAGTTCGGCCAGGACCTGGCGCGGCGACGCATCAAGGAGGGAGTGCAGCGGGCCCAGGAGCGGGTGAGACGGACCAAGGAGCACCTCGACGAGCTTGAGGAGAACCTCGTCCAGAGCGAGCTGCGCGCGGACAGGGAGGGAGTGGTGGTGCTTGGCACGACCTGGGACCAGGGCGGGCACCGCACGCTCCGGGAGGGGGACCGGGTCCGGCCTCGGATGAAGGTCTGTGATATCACGGTGCTGTCCGCCCTGCGAGCGATGGTGCGGGTGGATGAGGCCGCGGCAAGCCGCCTGAGGATCGGGCAGGAGGCGGTGATCACGGTCAAGGGGCTGCCGAAGCGCGAGTTCCAGGGCAAAGTGGCGACCATCGGGGCAGTGGCGCGCAGCGTGCAGGCGTGGGAGGATCCGAACGCGGTCCCAGGCCAGCGCGTCTTCGACGTGGGGGTGAGTATCGCCAATGTGGACCCCAAGGTGCTACGGCCGGGGGTGACGGTGAACGTGAAGTTCGTGTTCCGGCGGCTGCCGGCCTCCCTCTTCGTACCCCTGAGTGCGCTCTTCGACAGGCCGCCCCGGGGCGAGTTCGTGTACGTGCAGCGGGGGAATCGCTTCGTGGAGCGGAAGGTAGTGACTGGGGAGCGGAGTGACGAGGCGGTGGTGATTCGCGAGGGGCTGAGGCCTGGCGAGCGCGTGGCGCTCAGCGATCCGACCAAGGTCGAGACTGACTGATGGAGCGAGACTCTCGGGTAGTGGTGACGGAGGACCTGTGCAAGGACTACCTGGAAGGCGCGGCGGCCGTGCACGCGCTGCGGCAGGTCTCTCTCACCGTGCAGCGCGGCGAGATGGTGGCGATCATGGGGGCCTCCGGCTCGGGCAAGACGACCCTGCTCAACCTGGTCGGGTGCGTGGACCGGCCCAGCAGGGGCGGCTACTGGCTAGATGGGGAGGACGCGACCCGGCTCAGCGACAAGGCGCTCTCCCGCATCCGCAATGAGAAGATCGGCTTCGTCTTCCAGACCTTCAACCTGCTCCCGCGGCTCAACGCGCTGGACAACGTCAGGCTGCCGCTCCTCTACTCGCGCAGGCACATTTCCCGAGATGCGCCCCGGCAAGCGCTGGAGCGAGTGGGGCTCGCCGACCGGATGCATCATCGGCCCGATCAGCTCTCGGGCGGTCAGCAACAGAGGGTGGCCATCGCCCGGGCCTTGGTCATGGAGCCGGCCATCATCCTCGCGGACGAGCCTACCGGCAACCTCGATTCCCGATCCGGGGAGGAGCTGATGATGCTGTTCCAGCGACTCAACCGCGAGGGAGTCACTCTGCTGGTTGTGACTCACGACGGCCGGGTGGCCCAGCACGCGACCCGCGTGGTCGAGATGCGAGACGGCCGCATCATTGGCGACCACCCGGTCGCCGATCGTCTCAACGCCGAGCAGGTGCTGGCCAGCATGCCGGCCCCGGAGCCGGAGGCGGAGGAGGCGGACAGGCCATGAAACGGACTGCGACGATAGTAGTGATCCTGGCGGTGGTCGCCGCTTCGGCGATCGCCTTCGCCAGGCGCTCTAGGCCTGGGCGGGCCGAGGCCGCGGCCCGGTCTGTGGAGACCGCGGAGGTGAAGCCTGGGGGCTTCGATGTGACCCTCCGGGTGACCGGTGTGCTGGAAGCAGCGAAGGCGGAGCCGATCGTCAACTGGGCCCGCCGATCCCAGATCGTATCGGTACTGCCCGATGGCTCCTGGCTCAAGCCGGGCGATGTGGTGATGCGGCTCGACAACACCGAGCTGAAGAAGGAGGTCAGCGACCAGGCAACCCAGGACGCGGACTCCGCGGCCCAAGAAGCTTCCGACCTGGCTGAAGCCAAGAGGCGCCTCCAGAACGCTGAAGCCGGGGTGGAGAAGGCGAAGGACGACCTCAAGCTCACCCAACTGCAGAGCAAGACCGCCATCGAGAGCGCCACGGCCGAGCTTCAGTTTATGGAGAAGGAGCTGGAGGTGGCCCAGGGCCAGCTCGACAAGCGCAAGAGCCTGGCGAGGGAGCGGCTGATGGCGCTGTCTCAGGTGGAGGCCGCCGAGGACGAGGTGAGGTCGAAGCAGTTCGGGGTGGAGAAGGCGCAGCGGGACCTCGAGCAAGCGAAGCAGGACGCGGAGACCAGCGACAAGATCAAAGCGCTGGACATTGGCAAGGCGGAACTGGAGCTAGAGCTTGCCAGATCGGGTCTCGCGCAGACTGAGGCCGACGCGAAGCGCAATCAGGAGACCCGGGCCCAGCGCCTGGCCGATGCCCGCCAGCAGTTGGAGGCCTGCGAGGTGAAGGCCACTCAGGCCGGGATGCTGCTGCTGGAGAAGATCTGGGATGAGGGGTTGCGCTCCCTGCGGGTGGGTGACCAGGTGAACGAGGCCCAGCGAGTGGCCAGCGTCATTGACCCCAGCCAGATGCGGGTGCGCTGCGACATCAGCGAGGTGGATATTGAGGGAGTCAAGCGGGGCCAACGGGCTACGGTGCAGGTTCCGGCGATCGGGGGGCGGGTGCTGGAGGGCAGCGTGGAGGCGGTTGACAACCTGGCGACTGACCGCCCCTGGTTCGAGGGAGGCATGCCGGGCAAGCGAGTCTTCGCCGCTACCATCGCCATCAAGACCGGCGACAAGCGACTCCGGCCTGGCATGAGCGCGACCGTCGAGATCGTCCAGGAGCGGGCCACAGAGGGAGTGGCGGTGCCGGTGGGGGCGCTCTTCACGAAGGGCGGCAAAGCTGTAGTCTACCGGGCCGAGGGCGAGCGCTACCGTGAGCTGCCGGTGAAACTGGGAGCCCGCGGCGAGATGATCGCGGCCGTGTCTGCGAAGGGCCTGAAGGTGGGTGACAGGGTAGCCTGCGAGCGGCCGCCGGAGAGCATGCTGGTGGGTTCATCGGAGGGGCGGAGATGAAGGCGCTGCGGTTGCTGGCAAATGGTCTGACCCCCCTGATCCTGCTGGGCGGGCTGGTGGCCGTGGGGGCCTGGGTGGGCCGCGCCTCCAATGCCAAGCGGCTACGGGCCGAGCGGGAGAGCGAGCAGCAGATCATCGCCACCGTGCCCGTGACGGTAGGGGACTTCGGGGTGGTGGTGGAGATGATGGGCGCGCTGGAGGCGGTGAACTCGGTGCCGGTGATGGCCGAGGTCAGCGGCCAGCTCCTCAGGCTGGTGCCCAATGGGGTGAAGGTGAAACAGGGGGAGGTCATCGCGGTGCTCGACGTGCCCCGCATGGTGAGAGACCTGGTGCGCTACCAAGCGCAGTACCAGGATGCGCTGGCGCGCTATGAGAGCCGCAAGCGCCAGCTCGCGGCGGACGTGGAGCGCGCCAAGATCAGCCTCGACCAGGCGACCAGAGAGCTGGAGCGCTTCCGGGCCTCGCAGCAGGCCAACCTGACGAACAAGCGCGCTCAGACCCAGTTCGAGTCCCAGGTGCTGGGTGTCTCCCGGGAGCGGTTCGCCCGCAAAGAGAAGCTGGCCGCGGAGGCGCTGCTGCCGAAGCGAGAAGTGGAGCTGGCGACGGCCGACATCAAGGCCAAGGAGTTCGGGCTGGAGAGAGGGCGCAAAGACTTGGAGCTGGCGGAAGCCAAGAAGTCGTCGGATGAGCTGGACAAGCAGGCTGCGGTGGACCGGGCGAAGGCCGAGCTGGAACGGGCCGAGTCGGCCCAGCGCTTCGAGCTGCAGTCCCAGATGATGAATCTGCAGATCAATGAGCAACAGTTGATGCGGGTGCAGGAGCAGCTCGCCAAGGCGGAGGTGAGGGCCCCCACCGACGGCATCGTGGTGCTGGAGCAGCAGCGCCAGTTCCGCGGTCCCGGAGCACAGCGCGCGGTGGAGCCCGGCGACCCGGTGTGGGAGGGCATGAAGATCGCCACCGTGCCCGACCTCTCCACGATGCGAGTGCTGCTGGAGCTCCCCCAGGAGCAGGCCCGGCTGGTGAGGCGCGGGCAAAAGGCGCTGGTGCAGGTGGCGGGGCTGCCAGGGAAGAGCTTCACGGGGGAAGTTGTTGAGATGTCCCAGACGGCGAAAGAGCCCAGCATGGCCGGGATGGGGATCCCCGCGGGAGAGCGGGTCTTCGAAGCGCGCGTCGAGCTGATCACGGGCGCAGGCCCCCGTCGCCGGCCTACTCCCTCTCCCCCTCCCATAGAGGCCGGCGAAGGTGCTCGTGGGCCTGTGGCTGGCGGGGCTTGGTCCGAGGGCGCCGCTCCCCTGCGCGTGCCGGAGGGAGGCGGTCGCGGGGCTGAGAGGGGCGGCGCCGGGCCCGGAGCGGGTGGTCGTGGGACCGCCAGGGGCGGTCCTTCGCTCGAGGCCGCGCCTCCCCCGGGCCTGCCCGAGGAAGGCCGCCGTCCTGGGGGCGGGAGAGCTGGCGCGCGGTCCGAGGGTCCACCTCCGTCGGGCCTGTCCGAGGGGGGCGGTCGCCGGGCCCGGAGGGCTGGAGAAGATCAGCCTGAAGCGACCTCTGAGGCGCCTGCGCCCGAGGGAGCTGGCCGCGGGGGAAGAAGAGGTGGGGCGTCGTCCGAGGGGGCCTCTGCCTCACGCGTTCCTGGGGAAGCCGGTCGCCGTCGCGGTGCTAGAGGTGGCGCTTGGTCCGAGGGTCCTCCTCCTTCGGGCCCGCCCGAGGGAGGCGGTCGCGGGGCCCGGGGGGCCGGGGATCAGCCTGAAGGGGTCCCTGAGCCCCGTCCGGCCGAGGGAGCCGCTCGCGGCGGCAGGGCTGGTGGTGGGCCCGAGGCCGCCTCGCCTCCCCCTGTGCCAGAGGGGGGTGCAACGAGGGCCCGCGGCGGCTGGTCGGAGCGGGCCTCTCCGTCCGGTCTGCCCGGGGCAGTTGCTCATGGCGCCACTGGTGGTGGCTCCCGGTCGGGGGGTGCTGCTGCCCTGCGTCCGCTGGAGGGCGGCGCGCGTGCTGCTGAGAGGACTGTTTGGCTCGAGCCCTCTCGTCCCTCCCGTGTGGCCCAGGCACCCACCCGGAAGGATTCCCAGGACACTGGGCTTCGGCCTGGCATGACCAGTATGGTGCGCATCATCGTGGAGCGCCTCCCCAACGCCATCTCGGTCCCGCTGGAGTGCGTGTTCGAGCGCGAGGAGCGCAAGGTCGTCTACGTGCAGCGGAACGGCCGCTTCGGGGCGGTCGAGGTGGACCTGGGGCCTCAGAACGAGGACATGGTGGTGGTGACCAGGGGCCTGAAGGCAGGGGATCGGATTGCCCTGCGGGACATCGGCCAGCGTGGCGGCGAACGGACATCGCAGAGGCAGGGGCCTCAACCCTCAGAGCTCCCCCTGTAGCGTGAGCCAAAGATGAAGATCTGGTCGGCGATACTCACAGGCGTCGGAGAGCTGGTGGGGCACAAGCTGCGCTCCCTCCTGTCCATGCTGGGGGTGATCTTCGGCATCGCCTCGGTCATCGCCATGGTGTCCATCGGGGCCGGGGCGAGGCAAGAGGCCCTGGAGCAGATTAAGCTGATGGGCATCAATGTGATCCAGGTCAACCGCAAGTCGCTCACCGGCGACCTGGCGCGGGAGGCCGAGCGCGAGTCCCCAAGCGGCCTGACCTATGGCGACGCGGAGGCTGTCAAGCGGCTCTACTCAGCCGCGCGGCTGGTGGTCCCCGTGTGTCGGGTGTTTGGAGACGCGCGCGTCTCGGGCAAGGCGGTTCCCTCGAAGGTGTTTGGGACCACGCCGGACTACCCCGAGGTGTCGCGGTTGCGGGTGGCCGAGGGCCGCTTCCTGGACGCACACGATGTCGCGGATCGGGCGCTGGTCTGCGTGATCGGCTCGGAGGTGAGGCGGGCCGCCTTCTTCCTGGAGAACCCCATCGGCAAGCTGATCCGCATCGGGAGCAAGGACTTCCGCGTGGTGGGGTTGATGGAGGAGCGGGCCGTCCAGGCCGGCCGCAGCCGGTTCGCGCTGCGGGACATGAACCAGGACATCTACCTGCCGATCACCATCGCCATGGACGAGTTTCAGATCTATGTCGAGCAGGCGATCCCGGTGGATGTCGGCGCCTTCCGCGAGATCCTCAGCCGGATGCTCCGCCGGGCTCCCCTGGAAAAACGACCGGTGACCCAGATCATCGTCCAAGTGCCCGATGAGAAGCAGACCTGGGAGGCCGCCCGGGTGGCGCGGCGCGTTCTGGAGCGGCGGCACAAGCGCATCCCGGATTACGAGATCATGATCCCGGCCGAGCTGCTCCAGCAGAGCCGACAGACCCAGCGCATCTTCAACATCGTGATGGGCGCGATCGCCAGCATCTCCCTGCTGGTCGGGGGCATCGGCATCATGAACATCATGTTGGCCACCGTCACCCAGCGCCAGCGGGAGATCGGCATCCGGCGCTGCGTCGGCGCCAGCCAGGCCGACATCGCGCGCCAGTTCCTCCTGGAGTGCCTGGTGATCACCAGCATCGGCGGGCTGGTCGGCATCGGCCTCGGGGTCGAGATGGCGCGGATGATCTCGAAGTACGCCAACTGGCCCACTATCGTCTCCGGGCAGGCAGTGCTGCTCTCCTTGGTGGTTGCCACCAGCACCGGCCTCATCTTCGGGCTCTATCCGGCGCTCCGCGCCGCTAGCATCGAGCCCATGGAGGCGCTGCGCGCCAGCGCATGACCCCCGCACCTCCCGGCCCCCTGCCTCGCCGCGAGGCCGCCGGAGGCAGGAGAACCGCGCAGAGGCGCCCAACTACAGAGTCTCGTGAATCATGGTGACAGACCATGATTCAAGAGACTCCCCACGAGAGCATCCCGGGCCCTTCTGAGGGATTCCCTTGCATCAGGGGTCTTACCCTGATGCAAGAGAATCCGTAGAGTCCCGGCAGGAGGCTGGGGGGCCGACATGCCCCCGGCCAGGAGCGGCTGGCATGAGAGCGGATGTAGTCCAGGTCAACCGGGCGCCTGTGCTGACGCTGTGGGCGGCAGTGGTGGCGGAGCGGATGGGTCACACCTGGGACACCGCGCTCACCCTTGGCAGAGCGGTGGCCGGCCTCAACGCGCAGGCCAAGGGCCGCAGCCTCGGGATCATGACTCCGGCCAAGAAAGCCCACGGCAAGGAGCCCAAGAAGAGGGGGCTGGGGGAGGAGTTCTGGATCGAGGTGTGCGGGCGGCCGGTGCCGGCTAAGACGACGGAGGCCGGCGTAAGAGCTGTCGTCGGGCCAGATGCCATTGACCCGGGCAAGGTCGAGGCCTACCTGCGGGGCAAGTTCGGCGACGCGCTGGAGCGGGTGCGAGAGGCCATGACCGAGCTCGCCGCCTCCCGCACGCCAGACGAGCTCGCAGAGGAGGCATTCGGCCTCTACGAGCGGTTCAGGCCAGAGATTGCCGCCGGGCAGAGAGGCTGGGGCCAGAAGGGCATGCTCGACCTGTCGCGGGTGCGCGCGTTGGCCAAGTGAGGCGTGCGGCGCTAGCGCTTCGGGCGGAACTCGCTCCTCTCCGTCGCTGAGTTGGATCACCCTATCCCCAGTGGCCTCAACGGCACGTGGTCGCGCAGACGCAGGGCGCGGGAGCGATGATCAGGATCGTCCCATCGGAGGGTGAAGAGCCGAAGCCGCGGGCCTTCGCTCCTGTTGTCTCGGAGTGGATGGAGCGCACCTTCGCGGCCCCCACGCGCGCGCAGCGGCTCGCCTGGCCGGTGATCGCCGAGGGGCGGAACACCCTGATCTTCTCTCCCACGGGGTCGGGAAAGACGCTTGCGGCCTTCCTCTGGGCGATCAACGAGCTGGTGGAGTTGAGCGCACGGGGGGCGCTGCCTGAGAAGCCCTATGTGGTCTATGTGTCCCCGCTGCGCGCCCTCGCCAATGACATCGAGAAGAACCTGCTCGCTCCGCTGCGGCAGATGCGGGAAATCGGCGCGGAGCGCGGGGCCGCTTTCCCAGACATCCGAGCGGCGGTGCGCACCGGGGACACCAGCGCGGAGGACCGGCAGCGGATGCTGCGCCGGCCTCCCCACCTCCTCATCACCACGCCCGAGTCGCTCTATCTGCTGCTGGCGAGCCAGTTCCGGGACCATCTTAGCGGAGTCCGCTATGTGATCGTGGACGAGATCCATCATCTCTGCGGAGATAAGCGCGGCGCGCACCTGATGATCACCCTGGAGCGGCTGCAAGAGATCGTCTCTCTTGGCGACGCGTTCCGGCAGGCTGGTGACGCCCCACGCAGAGAGCTGGTGCGGATCGGGCTCTCGGCAACGCAGTCTCCGGTGGAGAAGATCGCGCGGTTCCTGGCAGGGTTCAGTGACGACGGCGGGGAGCGCGACTGCAGCATCGTGGACCTGGGCGTCCACCGCGACCTCGACATTCGAGTGATTGCGCCGGTCCCGAACCTAGTGGAGGCTAAGCCGGAGCAGATCGGGGAGGCGGTCTGCGAGCAGCTTCTGGACCTCATCGCTAACCACCGCACCACCCTGGTGTTCTGCAACTCTCGCCACCTCACCGAGCGGGTGGCCGCGAAGCTGAACATGCTCGCCGAGGAGCGACAGAGCGACCTGCGGATCGGCGCCCACCACGGGAGCATGTCCCGCGCCTTCCGGCTGGAGATGGAGGACCAGCTCAAGTCCGGCGCGCTGCGCGCCGTGGTGGCCACCTCCTCGCTCGAGCTGGGCATTGATATCGGCCACCTCGATCTGGTCTGCCAGGTGGAGAGCCCAAAGAGCGTGGCCGCCGGCCTGCAGCGGGTGGGCCGGGCGGGCCACCTGCTGGGCCTGACCAGCAAGGGCCGCATCTTCGCCACCACCCGCGACGATCTGGTGGAGTGCGCGGTGGTGGCGAAGTGCATGTTGGAGGGAAAGCTCGAACCGGTCCGGATCCCCCGGAACTGCCTCGACGTTGTCGCCCAGCACCTCGCCGCGATGACGGCCGCGGAGGGCTACGGCCCGGGCGACATGCTGCGAGTGATCCGCCGCGCCCATAGCTTCCACGATCTGACTGAGGAGGACTTTGCTCGCCTGCTCGAGCAGCTCTCCGGGCGCTTCGGAGATCAGGAGCTATTCGAGCTCAGGTCGTGGCTCAGGTGGGACCGGGCCAGCGGCCGCGTGTCTCCCTCCCGGGGCGCGCTGAGTCTGGTGCGGCAGAACGTGGGCACCATCCCCGAGTATGCCGAGTATGCAGTCCACGCGGAGGACTACCAGAAGAAGCTCGGCACCCTGGACGAGCGATTCGTCCAGCGCCTGCATCCCGGCCGGATCTTCGTGCTCGGCACACGCACCTGGGAGTTCCGGCGGATCGAGCGCAACCGGGTCTATGTTCGCGATGGCCGGGGTCGCAGCCCCACCATCCCAAGCTGGAGCGGGCCAGACTACATCCCCCGCTCGTTCCAGCTCGGGGAGCAGGTCGCCCGCTTCCGCTCCGAAGTCTTCGCGCGGCTCTTCGAGGAGCCGGAGAGCTTGCAGGACTGGTTGACCCGCGACTACCACGTGGACCAGTCGGGGGCGCAGCAGATCATCGAGTACTTCGTGGAAGAGGCCCACTCTCTCGATGCCTGGCCGAGCCGAGAGACGTTGGTGGCGGAGACCTTCCGCAACCCACTGGGCCACTGGCAAGTGGTGGTGCAGTCCCCCTATGGCGCATCCCTCAACGAGGCCTGGGCCGAAGCCTTGGTGCAGGCGGCGCGCGCCGAGATGCAGATGGATCTTCAGGCCGCCTACAATGACGACGGGTTCGTCCTCCATCTGCCTCGCGGGGCCGAGGCAGTAGGGCAGGGCCCCAACCTGCCGCAGGGGGCCGAGAGCTTGCTCGCCCTGGTCAACAGCGAAAACCTGAGCGGCTGGGTCTCTTCGTACATCCGCGAGTCCGCGCTGTTCGCCATCAGGTTCCGGCATGCCGCGGTGCGCGCCCTCGCGGTGCTGCGGATGAGGGGCGGCCAGAGAAGGCCTGTGTGGCAGCAAGAGGCAGAGGCGAGGCGATTGGAGCGCGAGGCCGCAGGGCTCGCCGGGTTCCCGCTGGTCAGCGAGACGGCGCGGGAATGCAGGGAGGACCATCTCGACCTGCCGGGCCTGCTCCACCTGCTGGGTGAGATCGAGTCCGGGAGGCTTCGGTTGGTCTCGGCCCCCGTGGCAGTGCCCAGCCCCTTCGGCCACGAGCTGCTGCTTGCTGGACGGCTCGGCGCGATGAGCGACACCAGCCGACGCGAGCGGCGCGCCGAACTGCTCTCTCTGCACCGCGAGGTTCTGAAGCAGATCCTCGACGAGGACAGCATCCGGGACCTGCTCGGGCCAGAGGTGATCGAGCGGTTCGAGTCGCGTCGTCAGGGCACACACGAGATGACGCGCGCTCGGGATGCCGATGAGCTGCTTCGCATCATGCGCAGGTGCGGCGAGCTGTCCGAGGATGAAGCAAGTGACCTCTTCGTCGGCCGCCGCGCAACAGATGGCTGGACAGAATGGCTCGCCGCCCTCCGGCGTGATGGCCGGGCCGTGCCGATCAGCTTCCCCGGGTCGGCCGATGTCGGCAGGCGTTGGATCGCCGGGGAGGACTACCCGCTGTATGCGCGCGCTCTTGCTGTGGATAGCGTCGGCTCCCTGCCACATCTGCCAGCAGCGACGCGGATGAGCCAGCTCGAAGCACAGCGGCAGGTGATCCTGCGCGTGCTGCGAGGGCTGGGGCCGGTGGCTGTTGACGACCTGTGCCGGCGCTATGGGCTGACGCTGAAGCGCATGGCGAGTGTGCTGCGGATCCCGCTGCAGACGGGCGAGATACAGCAAGGCAGCTTCGTTCACGGGCGATCGGTGCCTCAGGTCTGCTCCCGGGCGAACCTAGAGGAGCTGCATCGCATGGCGCTCGCCGCGCTGCGCCGAGAGGCCGAGCCGGTGGGCCTGGATCGGTACGTGGACTTCCTGCTCAAGTGGCAGCGGGTGCATCCCGAGGCGAACCTGGCCGGGCCGGAGGCGGTCAGCGCCGTCGTCCAGCAGCAGGCCGGTTACCGCGCCTACCCGCGCATCTGGGAGCGAGATATCTTGAGCCTGCGGATCCAGGGAGCCGGAGCGCGCGACTTGGCTCGAGCGGTCTCCTCGGGCGAGTTCGCCATGGGCCAGTTCAACCTGGGAGAGGAACGGCCTCGGCCCCTGCTCGCTGGGACGACGTTCCTGCCAACCGGGAAGGCGCCCGACCTGCTCGAGCTGCCGAGCACAGCACGCTGCTCTCCTGCCGAGCTGGCAGTGCTGGGCCACTTGCGCGACCACGGAGCTGACTCGCTGGAGGGGACAGCCTCAGCCACAGGGCTCTCGGGTGAAAGCCTGGAGGAGGCCCTGTGGCAGCTCTTCCGGTTCGGCCTGGCGAGCGACACCAGCTACGCCTCGGTGAGCCGGTGGCGCTGGACCAGCTCGCCGCGCTGGGAGCGGGCGCGGTTCGGCGGAGGTGAGGAGGCCGTGGAAGGCGAGTCCGCCGATCCCGAGTCTGAGGCTGAGAGAAGCCACCCGGTGAGCCTGCGAGCGACCGGGCTGCGCGCCGACCAAGGGCGCTGGTATGCGGTGCAGCGCATCGCCGATCCGGCAGAGGAGCAGGCCGCCGTGGGAAGGCGCTGCCGGGCCCGGGTGATGGCCCTGATGGGGCGCTATGGGGTCGCCTCTCGAGAGCTGCTCTTGGCGAAGTCCGACCTCCCTGTGCGGGACATCGCGCGCGGGCTGCGGGAGCTTTTCCTTCGAGGTCAGCTCTTGCGGGGGTTCTTCGTGCGGACGCTCTCCGGCGACCAGTTCGCGCTGCCCGCTGCGTTGGAGAGGCTGCGCGATGAGAAGGTGGCCGGGGCGGAGCCCGCGGTCATGCTCAGCAGCCTCGACCCGGCCGCCATCCACCTGAGCGTGGTGAAAGTCGAAGGGGTCCAGAACCGCGCCCTGGCCAGTCGCTACTTGGTGCTGCATCGAGGCAGCGTGCTGGCCATCGTGGACGTGCACCCTGGCGAGAGCAGGTTCTTCCGAGTCCGCGATATCCGGCTCTTCCAGGGCACAGCGCCCGCCCTCACTGCCCCTGGCGGTTCCGAGCAGGTCAGCGCGCTCTACCGCGAGGTGGCCGCTGCGATGCTCACCTACGCGGTGCGCTGGGGGCAGTGGGAGGCGATCCGGATCAGTCAGATCGGCGAGGCGGCTGTAGGGCGGGGACTGCCGTCCCCGCGGGGTGGGGGGCATAGGAATGGGCGCCACACGGACCTGATTGCAGGCTTCACCAGCGCCGGGTTCAGGCTCGTGCATGGGCGGCTGGAGTACCGCCTGCGCAAGCGCATCAGCGAGATCCCCTCGGAGCGGCCCGCCCCGGCCCGCAGCGCCGGCGAGGTGGGGGGAGAGCGCAGCTCTCGCGAGCCTCCAGCCGGGCCAAGAGCAAGCGCGGCCGAAGGCCGCGCCGACATCATGCGCCGCATCGTCCGGCCCGAAGAGCAGCGGAGAGAGGACATCCACCCGACCAGCAAGCCAGTGCTCGAGTTCTACCACTACGTCATCTCCGAGTACGCCCCACCCCCGGACAAGGACATGTTGGTCATCTTCCAGTGCTCGGTGAGCCGGCCCTACTCGAAGTCTCCCAGTCACGCCGCGATGCGCAAGGCCATCCGGCTCGCCACTGGCAAGGACCCGAAGGCTGAGTTCGAGGACTGCCGCTGCCACGTAGTGGTGCTCAGCAGCGTGATCGGCCCGGTGCCCTATGAGCTGGAGACTGCCTATCCGGCGGACGAGCGGGGAGGTGGAGTCAAGCACATGTCGCCGCGGGAGTACGAGGCTGCCAAGCCCATCCTGGCAGAGAGGATGGCGGCTTATCTGCGGCGCTGGCATGACCGCTACCGGGTGATCACCAGCTTCACCGAGGGCCGCTACGGCGAGGTGATGGAGGCGGCCAGGAAGCTGGCCGGCCTGCAGTTCGCAATCTACCCGGACTGGCGAGGAAGGCGGATCGCCGGCGGCCGCAAGTACTGGGACAAGTACTGGGTTCAGGTGTTCGACGAGCTGCTCAAGGGGATGAACGAGAAGGAACGAGGCGAAGCGATGGACCGACTGGCTGCGGAAGGAGTCTACATAGAGGGGAGGCCGAGAACGAGGGCTCAGGCCTAGCAGTCGGCGGCGGACATGGGGTGAGTCCCGCGCGCGGCCTCGCGGCGAGAGAGGAGTGCTGGCAGGAGGGGGGGAATGCTGTGCGCCGGGATCTCTGAGTCCCTTCGGCAGCGTGCTGCTGAAGCTCTCCCACAGCGGTAATCAGGCCCGAAAGGAGGCCTTATGGCCTGTCACAGCAGGAGGTTGCCTGAGTTCCGCGGCGTCCTATGCACGACCTTCGTCGTGGGTGTGCTCGCCGCACTTGCCGTCGGCCTGGCAGGGGCAGCGGCGAGCTTCCCGATGCCCGGGGCGAACGGCTGGACGGTCTGGCAGGCGGAGCAGGCGGAGCGAGAAGGCGGTTGGCAGATCAGTGAGCCGACGGGTGCGGGCGCGCGGTACGTCCAGCCGAGCGCGGCCGGCGGGGCGCTCGTGTTCCCGTTCGAGTCCGACCGGCCGGCGATGCTGCGGGTTCGTCCGGTATGGTGGCCCACGGGGGAGCAGAAGATGGCGCGCCGTTTCCCCTACCCACTGGTGCGTCAGCCCGGGCCGGATGCGGTTGACTACGTGGGCACCACCGTCTTCGCGACTGCGCCCGCGGCGGGGAGGGTGATCGCCATTGATGCCGTCACCGAGAAGGTGCTCGGGGTCATCGAGGTCGGCGGCTACCTGAGCGACCTAGTGGCTGACCGCGAGCGGGGCCGGGTCTATGTAGCCGATGCCCTGGGCGATCGCCTGGTTGCTATTCAGGCCAGCAGCCGCACGGTGCTTGGGGAGTTCCCGGTATCGGGCAGCCCTTGGGCCCTGGCCTTGCACGGGGAGGTGGGCTATGTGGCGCTCCGCGACAGCCGACGCCTGGTGGGATACGACCTCGACAGCGCCCGCGTGGTCGCCCAGTTCGACCTGCCTTCCGCACCCATCAACCTGGAGCTGGTGGGCAGTCCGCCCAGGCAACTGGTAGTGCGGTTCCAGGAGCAGACCTTGGATGCCTTGAGCCTGGAGCCGGCCCCCGCCGATCGGCAGCAGTTCGAGGGTCAGGACTGGAGTGGCAAGCCTCCGCCTGGCTGCGGGGGCCCCGACTGCCGCTGTAACTGGTACGAGGTGGCGGGGCCGCACCAGCTTACCCACGGCGGGTCCACGGGCGAGCGGAAGGTGGTGGACGTGTCCGAGATCACCAAGGGCCGCGCGGACCCTGAAATCGTGCGGCGCTTCGGCGATCACCCTGGGCCCGCCAGCCCGGTGCTCCTCAAGGTCGGCGATCCAGGGGCCTACTTCCTCTTCTTCACCTCCCCGAGCCGGGGTGTGATCGGGGTCCTCGACGAGCAGTCGAAGCCCATCGGCTCTATCGAGGTGGGCGGCTACCTGGCCGACTTGGTGCCAGCGGACGGCAAGCTCTATGCCGCTGACGCAGCGGGCGACCGCGTCGTAGTGGTGGATGCCAAGACACGCAAGATCGAGGGTGAGATCAGCGTGCCAGGAGGGCCGTTCCGGATCGCGGTCGTCCGGGAGGTGGGCTGGCAGCGCCCCGAGCTCGTGCCGCCCACTCAGGTCAATCGGCTCTACGTCACGTGCGTGGAGAGCAAAGACCTGGCCGCGATAGACCTGACGAGTCGGAAGGTGGTGAGGCGGGCGGCAGTGAGCGGCCCACCCCGGGCGGTGACCTTCGTCTCGATGCCTGACCCGGGCTGGTGGCCAGTGATGGCCGATGACCGGATTGCCCCGTCGCTTCAGCCGCGAGTCGCGGTGGAGATCAGGCCGGTCTCTCTGGACCTCGCCACGCTTCAGGTCGCTCCTGCGGCTCTGGACACGCCACGGTTGGCGAGCTCGCACGATAGGGTTGCGGTCGCCGTCCCCGGGGCACAAGCGCCGAAGCGCTTCGCAGCGCGCAACGAGCTGGCCCTGGTGGTTGATGATCAGCGGTTTCTTGATCTCAGTGCGGTCGCCGATCCGCAGCGTCTGCCGGCCCGCGCCCTTTCGGCCAAGGAAGCGCCTGGCAGCATCACCGTCTCGCTCGATGGCGGCCCGGAGCACAACTGGGCGGCCGGCACCTGGGTGGGCCCGGACAGCGAGCTGTTCCTGGTGAATGACAGCGAGAGCTTCTGGCGGTACAACGCGGCATCCCTGCGGGTGGGGCCAGGCAGGCATGTGCTGCGCGTGAAGGCGAACAGCTCGTTCGCGAGACTGGATGCGGTGGCGGTGCGGCGTTCGCTTGAGCCCGACCTGGAAGTGGCCCTGCTGCCCGAGCCGCAGCAGGTCCATGGGCGCGTGCCCCTGGCATCTTACCAGGGCGTCTTCTACGACAAAGAGCCGGTGCAGTTCACCATGCGGATCGCCAACCGCCGAGAGGCGCCGGTGCGGGCCACCGTCAGCTTCGCGCTCGCTAACTACCTGGGTGAGACTAGCCAGCCGATCCCGCCGGCGTCGTTCTCTCTTGATGCCCGCGGGGGAAGGTCAGTGCCCATCACGCTGAACCCGAAGGAGATGGGCCGCTTCACGCTGACCGTCACCACCGACACGCCCGATGGGCGGCTTGTCAGAGAGGTGCGCTTCCTGCGCCTGCCCAAGCTCGAGCATCCCCGGATGTTCTTCCGCAAGGAGGACATCCCCGCCATCCGGGCCCGCATTGCGCAGCGCCCCAACCTCTTCCGCCGCTATGGCGACTGGCTGGAGCGGATGAGCCAGCAGGAGGGCCGCTTTCCGCAGCGGTTCCTGCCTCCAGGGATGACCGCGGATGACTGCGCCAAGGCGGCGCCAGCAGAGATCAAGAGCCCGGACGTGGCGCGCGACCTGTGCGGGTGGCGAAACTACGAGCTCGGCTGGCGGGTGCTCGCCTCCGAGCTGGCGCTGGCCTTCCTGAAACCAGAGAGTGCGATTCTGAAGGCGAAGGTCGAGGCACTGCGCGCGGCCGAGAAGGTGGACTCTTACTGCCAGTTCCACCACCACGGGCCGTTCTTCCCTGGAGTGGACGCGTCGCTGCTCGACCTGGCTGCGGATCCCGCGAAGGAGGCCCCCAAGATCCTTGAGCAGATGACGAAGAGTATCGGGAACATGAACGTGCTTCCCTGGACACTGGTGACGCTGGAGGAGCCGCTCACTCCGCAGAAGAGGGCGCTGATCTACGAGATCATGACCCTGGAGAACAACGCCGAGCAGTACTTCGACACCCACCGGGGCCGGCGCGCCGGGGCCTGGTGGCAGAACCCGTACACCTGGTGCCACTGCCAGATGCACGGCTATGCGCTGATGTTCATGTTCCTGCACAACATCTTCGGTGAGCCGCGGCTCTTCGAGAAGCCGGTGTTCGCCTCGCTGCTGACCTTCCTGCGCTATGCCGATCCATACAGGGATGCCCGCGGGATCCAGCCCAACCTGCGGGGCCCGAATGGTGAGCCGTGGCACTGGATCTTCGCCTCCCTCACCCGCCACCCGCTGGAGAAGTCCACCTACCAGTGGGAGGAGTGGATCGAGAAGATGAGTGGCCCGCTGCCCGGAGACGAGAAGGCGGCGGTGGACAAGCTCATGGCCCTGGAGGGGATCGCACTCAAGGGCGAGATGACGGGCGCGGCCAACTACTTCGTCTCCGCGGTGTCGGTGCCGATGGCGCTGGCCCTGGGCTGGTATGAGCCGAGGGCACCGGAGGTGAAGTGGGAGGAGACGCCGCCCACGGCCCTGTTCGAGGTGGAGGGGTGGGCGGCGATGCGGTCGGGATTCGACGCCAAGGCGACCGAGGTGAGCTTCGTCTCGGGCGTGCGGGACCACACCACCCGCCACAAGCCCAACCACTTCACCATCCTGAAGGCCGGGCAGTACCTGATCGGCACTCCCTCGCTGTACACCGATGATGGCAACAACACCGGCGCGTGGGGGAATACCATCGTCATTGGAGACAAGTGGCGGGAGCAGTGGGCGCTCAACCTCCAGCATCCGCGCGACGGAGAGCACCTGGTGATCAATCGCTTCCCGCCCGCTACCTTCACCTACCTGAGTCGCGACAAGCTGGCGTTCGGCTACCAGGCAGCCGAGAGCGGGTGGGGCGGCGGCCTCGACCTCCACGGGCACACCGAGACTCTGTTCATGCGAGAAGGTAGGCTGCTGGGCTACCAGACCTGGCCCCAGCTCGACTATGTGGCTGGTGATGCCTCCAATGCCTGGCCCGTGGACGAAGTCTCGCAGGTTGACCGCCAGATGGTGTTCCTGAAGCCGGACCTGGTCGTGGTCTACGATCGCGTCAAGCTCGGTCCGGCCGGGAAGAGCTCCAGGTGGGTCGCAGCCACAGGGCCCGAGGTCAGGGTCTCCGGCGACACCTTCGTGATCAAGAGCGGCTCTGAATTCCTGACCGGCCGGGCGCTGCTGCCGCCCAATCCGGCGCTGGCGACGCCAAAGCCGCCGGAGCCCGGGTGGCTGTGGAAGGACCAGAAGCTGCTGGAGATCAGCCCGGCCCAGCAGGGAGATCAGGTCGAGTACCTGGTGGTGATGCGCGTGGGCGGCGGCGACGCTCCCCTGCCGCCAATGCAGTTGGTCCAGGATGAGAGGACCGCCGGCGTCGAGCTCTCGCTGGCAGGCCGGGAGATCGCCGTGCGGCTGAACCGGACGGGGCCGGTGGGCGGCTCTGCTGCCGTCTCGCAGAACGGCCGGACAGATCGCTACCAGTTCCGGGATGCCATCGTTGACAGCTATGACAACTGGCGCTCCGATCCCCGCTATGCTAAGTGGATGACGGAGGCGAGGTTTGACTTCGTGATTCCGAGGGAGATGAGCAGATAAGCTGTCGAGTGCCGGAGCCCTCCCCTTCGGTCAGGATGACGACAGCGGCCGGTCTCGCGGGCTGTCCGCCTCAGGTGGGCAGCCCGCGCGGTGTGAGCCGTTGCGATCGGGCGCACAGCGGGGCCGGCTCAGCCGGATACCACCACGCGAGCCTCCCCTTCAACGCCGGTGGCCACATCTCGGGCCACGATGCGCCAGGGGCCGGTTGGGTCGCTCAAGGCCAGTGGGATGACGCTCTTGCCCGCTCCTCTTCGCAGGGTCATCCGGGCAGCATAGTGGTGGTATGGGTTGCCATCGGGCCCGTAGACCTTGATGGTTGCCACGTGGTTCCCTGTCGCCGCCTCTCCCGAGGTCTTGAGCTTCACGCGGAATGCGATCTCTTGGCCTGACGGGGCCGTCGCTGGCGCGACTACCTCGAGGGCGGTCACGGTGTAGGGAAGCCGCGCGTAGATTGCCGCGTCGCCGTAGCCGAGTTGGGTCTCGACCTGATCGGTGTAGCCGAGGTAGCTGCGCCCGCGCACATCATAGGTATGGCGCTGATCGGGGAAGGTGATGCGCACCTCGCTGCCGTCGTCGCCGAGTGAAGCCCGCAGATCCTCCAGAGGCGGAATGCCGGTCTCGTCGCCGATCCGGGCCTTCTCCTCGGGCGCCGCTGGATACCGGACCACGCCGAAGTAGTCCGCGCTGCCGGCGCGGTAATGCGCCGACTCGCAGCTCAGCGCAGGGCGGTTCTGCCGGTCCGCCACTGACAGGGGCGGTGCCATCCCAGCCTCTTCCATGAGGCGGCACACCAGCGCAGCCAGGCCGGCCACCTTCTCCCGGTCTCCCAGGCCGCGGCCAAGGAACAGCGGTGCCAGGGACGAGCCCAGGTAGATCGCTTTCCCCTGTCCGTGCCGGCGCCGAGACACGCCCGGGTGTCCATCGCACCAGTTCTGCTCGCCATCCGTGACCCGCGCCCGCTCCCCGGCCTGGGTGCTCTGGAAGTCGCTTGGCTCCAAGGCGCGGTGGGCGATCCCAAGCAGCGCATCCAGTCTGCCGCCATCTCGCCAGCGGCAGTGGTCGTCCATGACTCCGGGCCAGATGTCGGCGATGACGGTCCCGCCGGCCGCGACGAACTGCTCGATCGCGTTCGCCTCCCGGTCAGAGATGGCGACCGAGTGGGGCAGGATCAGCAGGCGGTAGCCCCGCCTGGTGAGCTCCCCCTTCTCGATCTGCGAGTAGGCGACGAAGTCGTACTGGTAGCCGAGGCCTTCCAGCAGACTGGTCCAGGCGATGCGATTTCGGTTGAACAGCTCGAAGGCGCGGCTGCTGCGGTTCCCCCACTCCTGGTCAACGATAGCGCCATCGGTGATCCAGGTGCCGTGCACGCTCGGATAGGAGTAGTGGATGGCGATGCCGCAGTTGTCGCGCTCCGCCGTGCTGAGCAACCGCGCGATCCCGTCACCGCGCAGCTCGCCAAAGTGACGGGCCAGGTCGGCGCCGCTCTTGGAAAAGGTGAGGTCAGGGTTCAGGCAGGAGATCTCCCAGAAGATCACGCACCCGGCCGTGTCGCCGTTGAGGAGCCGCCCCCACAGCTGGAGGCTCAGGTCAGGGTCGCTCACCCCGTAGCCGGTGCAGCCGGTGCATCGCACTCCCGGGACAAGAGAGCGGTTGAACTCGTCCAGGTTCTCACCGGTGTACTGCTGCATCTGGTCTATGTGGCGGTTGATGCGAGAGTAGTCGTACCCGTTGAAGGGAGTGCCTACCTGGTTGCCGGACAGGCAGATGATGGCGTTCGGATCGAGGGAGCGGATGATCTCCCGGCCCTCCCCGTATACATCGGTCCACATCACCTCCATCCAGGTGCGGAAGTCGGCCCAGGGCGCGTAGTTGCCCGTCTGCTGCGCTTCCTCGGTGGTGTAGGGGAGGACGTCGCCCCAGGACCGGTACTCTGACTCCCACTCCTGGTTCAAGGCCGGCAGCGAGCGGTAGGTTCTGCGCAGCCAGTTCCGAAAGCCGGCGAGACAGGTGGGAGACCAGCACAAATCCAGCCCGCCCGCGAAGTACGTGAGAGAGGGCTCTTCATAGGCGTAGTAGCTCACCGGCGAGAACCGGAGGAAGCTCTTCACCTTGGCGCTGAGTTCATCTCTGAACCGGGCGCGGTACTCGGGGCTCGAGTAGCACGGGTCACGGACGAGCCACTGCTTGTCCCGAGTCTGGAGGTAGCCCTTGCGGCTCTCGTTCCAGCGCTGCCGGTAGTGCCTGGGATGGAACCCGTATGACACCACATCGGCCTGGATCTTGAAGTTGACCTGCTCCGACATCGCAGGGGAGATGGCGCCCATCACCGAGACGTTCATCTGCTCCAGGCGTTTCGCGATCTCCGGCCAGCGGCCCGGCGCGGGCTCCGGCAGGAAGCGGTCCATGATGATCTCATAGTCGTCCCACACCTGGGGGATCAGCACGAAGAGCGAGGTGGACTTGCGGTCGAGCACGCGGGCGCCTTGGCTCACCTGGCAGACGACTCGGCCCAGACGCGTGAGGCAGTGGCCTGTGGACAGCTCGTAGGGCAGGTTCAGCACCTGTTCTGCCGCGGCGATCTCCACCTCATGCCGCTTCCGGCTGAGGAGGCGGCCGTAGTTGTCCTCGAAGTATAGGTCCACGGTGGCGGCGGTGGGCGAGCGTGCCGTAAGCTTCACGTTGCCGGACACGGACTCGCCAGCTCGCACCACCTCCCAGTCCGCCACCAGTGAAGTGATAGTCACGCCTCGGGGCACCTCGAAGACCAGGGTGCCCCAGTCCAGGACTCCCGAGGAGCCGCGGACAACCACATCGGCGAACTGGAGGCCACCATTGAGGCCGCCAGGCGCGGGGGTCTCCACCTCGGCCGGCGCAGAGGCAACCTCAATAGAGGCTGTGTCCTCCGTGTGGTAGCGCTCGTCGCGGAATGTCACAGTCACTGTGGTCGGCTGGGCCACGCCGCCAAGGGCGACGCGCACCGCCCCGTCGGAGACAGAGAGCCCGCTCATCCTCACCTCGGGCTCACGGTTGGCGGCCCAGATGATGGCGCGGCACAGCAAAGAGTAGTAGTACTCCCAATAGGGGTAGGTCTGCTCACACCGCCACGGGTCCGCGATCTGTGGGCTGAAGCAGTTGCTCTCGTAGCCGAACGCGGCGACCCGTCCGCCGCCATACGACTTGACCGCAAGAACGGGGGAACCGCCGGCCTCGATCAGCGCCTCTCCCTGGGCCTGATAGGGCAGGTGGCTCATGTGATCGAAGGGCAGCACGCGCAGCGGCACGCCGGAGGTGATGTAGTGGGGCCTGACCACTGTCCACCTCTCGCCGGTGACGGGCTTCTCCTCCTTCCAGCTATCCTCCGTGACGACCCGTTCCTCCCTGCGCACGGGCAGCAAAGGTGAGAGGTCCGCTAGCTCGTCCAACCGTGCAGGGTCACACCGCGGCGTGATCAGCACCAGGCCGGCCCCGTCGCGGACGCGGCGCGCGATCGCCTCTCGCGCTGCCGCCGGCAGATCGTGCCAGGGGTGAGTGCCTGGGAGAACGAGCACATCGTAGTGTGTGGGAGCAGTGAGGTCCTCCACCAGGTACTGGTAGTCAACCGTGTACGGGCTGCCGTGTGGCCCGCCGCGCTTGCCGTAGAAATCCCCGAAGCCCCAGGCGTTGTAGCCGCCCGAGTCCAAGGTGAGCGTGTCGTACTCGAGTGTGAGCCGCTGGGCCAGCTCGATCATGTCTCGCCCACCAACCACGTTGGGCATGAGCCAGGCGCGGATGGGCCCACGGCTGTAGGGGTCGGCCCACTTCACATGAGGAGTGACTACCTCCGTCGAGTGCAGCACATCCATCCGGCCCTCGGGCACCGGCCGGCCCGGCCGGGAGGTGCCACATTCCGCCAGACAGAGGCACATCACCGCGAGAGCAAGCACTACCAATTCCATCGCCTCCACTCCCCTGCCGATCGCGTATCGCTGACTCGGATGTCGCCCTCTGAGAGGCCGTTGGCCCGTGTTCTTCTGCTCGCACCGGCCCCGCCCTGCAGCTCACCTGAGGAGGCTCGCGCTGCCTCTCCCTCAATCCTGCTCTGGCACCCGTCAGAGTAGAGCGCATTTCATAACCCTCAATCGGCTGGCTGGCCCGCATCTATGCTGGCATGAAATGCGCCTAGCAAGCCCTGCCGCCGTTGCTCGGCTGTTTCACGACCTCCGAAGGAGGTCGTGAAACAGCCTCTGGGCTAGCAGACGACAGCCGGCCTGGTCGGGTTGGCGCTGAGCCCACTGGGCAGGGGGGGCGGCCGCGAGTGTCGAACAAGCGAGTTCGGCACCTTGGCGATGCTCACCGCGCTGATAGAGGGAATGCGGCCTCGCCAGTGGGCGAAGAACCTCTTCGTCCTTGCGGGGATCGTGTTCGGCCGCAAGCTGAATGATCCCGGCGCGATCGCGACCTGCGCCGCCGCGCTCGCCATCTTCTGCTTGCTCTCATCGAGCGCCTACCTGCTCAACGATGTAGCCGATGTGGAGCAGGACCGCCAGCACCCCAGCAAACGGAACCGGCCCATCGCCTCCGGGCGGCTTCCGGTCTCCGTCGCCGCGGCTGCGGCCGTGATCTTCGCTGCGGTCGGGCTCGGGGCTTCATTGGCGCTGAACACGGTGTTTGCGCTCGTCGCGGTGTCGTATCTCGGCCTGAACCTGCTCTACTCCTTGGCCCTGAAGCATGTCGTCATCTTGGACGTGTTGGTCGTCGCCATCTTCTTCGTGCAGCGAGCGGCGGCGGGCGCGGCCGCGGTGCAGGTCGTGATCTCCCACTGGCTCCTGATCTGCACCATCCTGCTGGCGCTGTTCATAGCCCTGAGCAAGCGGAGGCACGAGCTGGTGCTGTTGGACCAGGAGGCCGCCAACCACCGCATCAGCCTGGGCGAGTACAGCGCTTACCTGCTCGACCAGATGATCGCCGTTACCACTGCCTCCACCCTCATGGCATACATTCTCTACACCGTGGACGCTCGGACCATGAGCGAGTTCGGCAGCGACCGTCTGCTCTACACGGCGCCTTGTGTCATCTTCGGCATCTTCCGCTATCTCTACCTGATCCACCAGAAGGGAGAGGGCGGTGATCCCGATCGGATCATCGTCTCGGATCGGCCCTTCCTGGCCAACCTGCTCCTGTGGATGGGCGTGGTGGCAGCAGTGGTGTATCTTCGCTAGCGGCCTCTGGTGTCACCTCCATGCGAGCAACTCTCCGGGGAAGAAGAGCGCGCGGCACCCCAGCGGTCTTCCTGGAGTGCGACAGGGTGATCACGCGCGATGTGGGCTGTCTTCGCGGCGTGCGCCAACTGCGGCTCATGCCCAGCGCGGCGGAGGCGATCGGCAAGCTGAACCAGGCCGGCCTCAAGGCGGCCCTCTCAGGGCAAGGCCGGGCGGCCCTGCACAGGGCGAGGCGGTATGGCCTCACCCCGGTCGCCAACTACGTCTGCTCCACCTTCTCTTGCGCAGTTGAGTGGGCTCTGAGGCATTGCTCTCCTCTCGCTTTCGTGCAGCAGCTCCCAAGGCATACCTGCGAAAGGAGGTCGTCGCGGGCGTGCTGAACTCAGAGTCGCCCGTCGTGCGTAGCCATCTTGAGACGTAGGAGGACCTGGGTGACGCCCGAGACTTGCGAACTGCTGCGCGCGCTCTCCGAGGCTTTCGGCATCCCCGGCGCGGAGGATGAAGTGCGCGCCATCATGGCCCGCTCAAGCAACTATCTGCTCTGACAGGAGGCGCCATGGGTACGCGAACTCCATCACTCAACACGACCACGATGCTCCTCGCACTCGCCGTCGCCACTAGCACACTGCTGGTGGCATCGGCAGCCTCGCTGCGACCCCAAGTTCAGACGCAGGCCGGCGACCCGTCCGAGGCCTCACACCGCAGGGAGCAGGATCTCGAGGAGAAAGGGACAGCAGTGAGGATCTGCAGATGGTTGGGCGGCAGGAAGGCGGCTCTCAGCTTGCGCTTCGATGATTCCCACCCGACGCACATCGAGAGGGCCGTGCCGATGCTCAACGAGTACGGCCTCATTGGCACCTTCCTGGTCAACCCGGGGAACGCGAACTACCAGAAATACAAGGAGGTCTGGGAGGGCGCCGTCATCCAACAAGGCCACGAACTCGGCGACCATACGCTCACCCATACCGGAGCGCGGACCGACCGGGAGGCCGAGGCCCAGATCGGCGAGCCCGCGGAACTGCTGCATCGGCTCCAGCCCGACAAGAAGCTGATTCCGTTCCTGGGCGGCGGCGCGACCCGCTGGTTCCAGCGCAAGTCCTTCGCCTTCTTCCGGGCCAAGTACCACCTGTGCGGCCCAGCGCGGGGCTCCTTGTCGTGCAGCGAGCAGTACCCGGAGTTCAGCCTCGCGGTCTTCAGGCGCAGGCTGGAGGAGGCCATCGAGAAGGGCGAGTGGCTGCAGGCCCACTTTCACCCGGTGAGCGACGGAGGGCACCTGTACATCTCGCCCGGCACTTTCCGTGAGCTTCTTGAGATGATCAAGACGCAGCGAACAGACCTGTGGCAGGCGGGGATGAGCGCCATCTACCAGTATCAGCAGGAGCGGGACAACAGCGCGCTGTGGGCGCGGGCAGGCGGAGATGACGCGCTGACCTTCGATCTGACGTGTGCCACCGATGGCGGTTTCTTCACCCAGCCGCTCACCCTGGAGGTGGACCTGCCAGCGGGAGCCGTGAGCGCGGAGGTGCTCGACGCGGCCGGCGAGCAGGTGACCAGCCGTATCGAGACGGCCCGCGCGAACCGTCTGGTTCGCTTCGAGGCCGCCCCCGTGGACGCGACCTACACGGTTCGAGCGAGAGGGATCGGCGCGGCCCACCTCGAGGAGCACGGGCCGGACCTCACCGCGCCTGGCCCGCATCCGTACTTGTTCTTCACTCCGGAGGACGTGCCCGGCCTCCTTGAGAAGGCCAAGCAAGGGCCTGCCAGTGGGATGTGGGCGCGGCTCAAGGCCCGCGCAGACAGGTTGGTGGAGGGTGATCCGCGCGAGTGGACCGCCGGCACGAGCTTCTGGGACAACAGCGCCCGTGCTCGTGCGCTCGGCCTGGTCTACGCGCTCACCCGGGAGGTGAAGTACGCTCAGCGCGCGCTCCCGGAGGTGGAGGCCGTCCTCGGGAGCGACGCCTGGCTGATGGCGAAAGGCGAGGCGCTCCGCACTGCCGAGGCGATCTGCGGGCTGGCCCTCGCCTACGATTGGCTGTACGACGCTCTCAGCGATGACCTGCGAAAGCGCATCCGCGAGGCGGTGATCCGCGACGGTATCGAGCCCATCATCGCCGCCACTGAGCGGGGGGAATGGTGGACCGCCTGGTATCGCTGCAACTGGGGATCGGTGATCTACGGACAGGCCGGCGTCGCCGCGCTCGCGCTGCTGGCAGATGACCCTCGGGCCGCCGACTGGGCCGGCCTCTTCGCCAGGAAGATCTGGCATTACACCTACTCCCTCGGGCCCGATGGAGGATGGGGTGAGAGCGGCAGCTACGCGACCTACGCCTGGTTCCGCGCGGTGCTGCTGATGGACGCGCTGAAGCGTGTGACCGGGGGCTGGAGCAATCTGTTCGACAATCCCAATCTGCCGCACCTTGCTCAGTGGTTCACCGCACTCCTCCAGCCGGACGGGTCCAGCTTCGTCCCCTTCTCGAACTGCGGCCGCGGGACAAGTGATGCCGGCACTATCCTGCGCCGACTGGCGAGAGAATACCGGGACGGCCACGCTCAGTGGTTCGCCGATCGCATGGCCGAACGCCGAGACGGGATAGATGTGTTCGGCTTCCTGTGGTGCGATCCCTCGCTGGAGCCAGTTGCTCCGGCCGACCTGCCCCGGGCCACCCTCTTCCGAAGCGTTGACTGGGCGATGCTGCGAAGTGCCTGGGGAGATCCGCAGGCCGTGCTCTTCGCCCTGAAGGGCGGCCAAAGGGATTGGGATCATCAGCATCACGACACGAACCACTTCGTGCTCTACGCCTATGGGCGGCCGCTGATCGTGGACCTGCTCTATCCGCACAACATCTGGGGCTGCCAGACCGAGGCGCACAACACAATCATGGTCAACGGCAAGAACCAGCGCGGCCGGGTGCACGTCGCAGGTAACAGGGGCCATCCCGACCACCGCGGCGTGATCAGTGAGCTGGTCGAGGCGCCCTGGTACGCGCGGCTGGTCGGCGACGCGTCTCTGGCCTATGAGCAGGAGGAGGTCAAGAGTTTCATGCGCGAGGTCATGTACCTGCGCAAGGCCAGCGCGGCCGATCCCCCCGACTACTTCGTCCTATTCGATGATCTGGACGCGACCACGCCAGCCCAGCTCGACTGGCTCCTGCACAGCTATGGGCAGATGGCGGTGGAGGGGAGCCGGATCACTATCAGCCAGGACGATGCCGCCGTGGATGTAACGCTGGTCGCGCCCGAGAGATTCACCTCGCAGATCACGGCGAAGAATCTCGAAGACGCAGGCTCGGAAAAGCCGTTCGAGTCCGCCCAAGCGATCAGGTGGATCGCAGTGCGGCCGGCAGAGCCCGTGCAGCGCGGCCACTTCCTCTCTGTCCTGGTGCCGCGCAAGCTCTCCACTCCCGCGGCAGCAGTAGCTGTCACCTCCCTGCGCGAGTCCAACCTGGTCGGCGCGGCGGTGACGAGCGGAGCGACAAGGGACGTCGCCGCGTTCGCCCTCGACGAGCCTAAGATCGCGGCCGAAGGGATCACTGCTGTGGGGCGTTCCTGCTTCGTGCGGCGGTCGCAGGGCAAGCTGCTGGCGGCCGCTCTGCACAACGGCCAAGTGGTCTCGGCCGATGGCCTGCTGCTCTTCGAGACGGACAGCTCGGGGAACGCTGCCCTCAGGTTCGACGACGAGGTGGTCGAGGCGACTCTGGATCTCTATGACAGCACTATGGTGCGCCTCCACTCGCCGCGGCCGCCGGCGAAGGTGCTCGTCAACGGCGCAGAGCACTCCTTCACCTATGACGATCAAGCGCGGTGCGTCCGAGTGGACAGCGGTCGGGTGCGGGATCTGCGCATCCTCTTCCAGTAGGCCGAGGAGTCGCCGCTCAGCCTATAGATTCTCTTGCATCAGGGTAAGACCCCTGATGCAAGAGAATCCCTCAGAGGAGCCACAGACGTTCTCCTGGGGAGTCTCTTGAATCATGGTCTGTCACCATGATTCAAGAGACTCTGTAGCAAAGACAACCTCTTCCTGCACGTGCTCACCACCGGCGAGCAGCACTTCCGGCTGAAGACCCAGGTCGTGCTGGGGAAGCACGAGTAGCCGGTCACCGCAGCCGGAGGGCGCAGGCAATGGCAGGGAGGACAGGTGGTGTCCTCCCTGCCGCATTCTACGGACGTTCGCGCAATGAAGTAACACTGCGCGAACGTCTTTCTTCAGGCATTTCGTCGCTTTCTGATGAATGTCGCCCATTACTTCGTTGGGCGACATTCATTAGGCACGAGGCTGCGGCCACTTCCGCTTCAGGTGATCTCGGAGAACCTGCTCTTGGGCCGGCCGCAGATTGGGCACCTCTCCGGCGCCTCGCCCAAGACCGTGTTGCCGCAGTGACCGCAGACGAAGATGGGGGCCGCGGGCATATCCTTGCCAGCGGAGGCGGCCTGGAGCGCCTGCGAATAGAGCCGATGGTGGATCTGCTCCACGGCCATCGCGTTCCTGAAGCTCTCCAGGGCCCGGGCGTTCCCCTCGGCCTCCGCCTCCTTGACAAAGCCGGGGTACATCTCCCGGAACTCCGCGGCTTCGCCGTTGAGGGCGGCCTGAAGGTTCTCGACCGTGCTCTTCACTCCACCCAGCACGTTGAGGTGCGCGTGCGCGTGGACGGTCTCGGCCTCGGCCGCGGCCCGGAACAGCTTCGCGATCTGCGCCAACCCGTCCGCGCCGGCCTTCTTGGCGAAGGCAAGGTACGTGCGGTTGGCCTGGCTTTCCCCCGCGAAGGCCTCCCGCAGGTTCTCAGTGGTCCCCATGGACGACTCCTTTCTGCATACCTGATCCTGCCGAACCAGGACTGCGGAGGGCGATTCGGCGCCATCCCCGGTCTCCCTCGCGCGGTTGCGGACACCACGGCCGCGGGCGCGGGACCGGAGGATCGCTCCTGGCTCTCCGCGCGCTACAGATTCTCTTGCATCAGGGGTCTTACCCTGATGCAAGGGAATCTCTCAGAAGGGCGCCAGACGCTCTCCTGGGGAGTCTCTTGAATCATGGTCTGTCACCATGATTCAAGAGACTCTGTAGGAGGAGGAGCGCCGCGGCTGAGGAAAGGACGCCAGGCACGGTGTAGCCTCTGATCCGGCAACGCCCCTTGACGGGAATCGCCGTCGGGAGGTGACAGCAGTGGTCTGTACGTCGAACCTATGGGCAATGGCCTTGCTCTGCGTGCTCTGCACGGTGGCAGCCCTCCAGGCGGGGCAAGACACAGCTCCCCTTCAGGCCGTGGTGGAGGCTGAGGAGGAGGTCTACACCTTCGTTCCAGCCAACAACGGCGCGGGGCCGATGTGGTCCTATGGTTCGACCTGCCTCGCGCGTGTGGGGCGGGAGGTCTTCATCAGTGGGCTAGAGACGCTGCCCGACGCGCAGCCGCTCAACAACGTCCGGTGGCTGCTGTTCAAGCGTAGCCCCGAAGGCTGGGACCTGGTCGCGAAGGGGTCGGGGCGCACTCGGGAGCCGTGTCCCCTTGCCTGCTTCCAGGACGGCACGCTGTTCCTTTCCGACAACCCCGCCCTGTCGCCAGGTGCCCGCAGCGGCCCGGCCCATCCAGAGATCCACGTCTTCTCCGCCGCTGACCCGGCGGCCTCTCCTCAGAAGATCGTGCCGGTCTGGGAGGGTGAGCCGAGCTTCTCCGAGCACTCCTATCGCAGCTTCGCCGCGGACGCGCGGAATCGTGAGCTCCTCCTGTTCCAGAATGTCGGGTACACGCACGCCGAATGGGCATTCCGAGATCACACCGGCGCCTGGTCCGCACACGGCAAGCTGAAATGGCCCTGGGGCGCCGACTACCCGGAGCCGCAGCCGATTCGCGTCTGCTACCCCACGGTCGCGCTGAAGGACCGGCGCGTCTACTTCTGCGGGGTCAGCGATATCGTCGAGCCATACCCGGAGTGGCGTCAGTACAAGAAGGAGCTCACCGGCCGGGACTGGGACTACGACTTCCGCAGGCTGTTCTTCACCTGGAGTGATGACATCACGTCTGGCAAGTTCCACGACTGGGTGGAGGTGTCGAACCGGGACCGCACCTGTGGATGGATCTTCCCCTGCGACCTCTGGGTGGCGCCGGACGGCGCGGTCCATCTGCTGTGGACCGAACGGGCCCTGGACACTCGGCTGCGCGACAGGTTCTTCCCTGGAGAGAAACAGACGCAGGCCCTCATGTACGCGGTCCTCCGTGACGGCAAGGTAGTCCTCAAGCGGCCGCTGCTGTTGGGCGGCGAAGGCGCCTCCAGCGAGACTCCGGGGGACGGTCGCTTTCAGGTCACGGCGGACGGCCGGCTCTTCGTCTTCCACCATATCAGCGGGACCAAGCCCAGCGGCGAGCGCGTCTCAGAGAATCGTGTGTTCGAGGTCCGGCCCGATGGGAGCCAGGGGGAGCCCGCGGTCATTGCCCTGAAGCGGCCCTTCACGAAGTTCTACACCGCCACGTGGCGCGCGGGCTCGGCCCCCTCCAACGTGCTCGACATCTACGGAACTCAGGCCGGGAGAGGCGACACGCTCTCCTACGCACGGATCCGGCTGTGCCCAGCACCGAGGGATTGAGCGGGATGCTGGTGATCGGCGATTCCCGCACGTTGTGGTACGAGCTGGTTCCGGCAAGCTAGGGAGCTTCGCATATTGCAGTCACGGCGGCAGGGGTTTCGTGGAGCTTCCTGATGTGTTCTGTCTGAGTCTCGCCCTGATTGCATCAGGCGAGACTCAGTAACCCATGCCCACCGGTCGGCGGTTGAGGAGAGGGCTTTGAGCAGGGCCGCTGAACTGAAGGGCGGAGTGCGGAGACTGGGATACGGCTCAAGGGGCCGTGGACCATGACAAGAGCTGCTTCTATGGGTCGTGGAGCGTACAAGCCCAGCGGGTGGTTTGTGGCCGGGCTGTACGTGGTTCTCAGCCTGGGCGATCTTGTCTTCTCGCTGGCCGCATTCTCCTTGGGCGTGCCTGAGGCGAACCCGGTGGTCGCGGGCCTGGCGCAGCACGGTCTCTTCGTCCCGGCGAAACTCATCCTGGCCCTCGCTATCGCTGTCCCGGTGGGTGTGCTCTATGCGCGCCGAGTGGCCCGGCCCGCAGTCTGGTCAGCGCTGGCAGTGATGGCCTTGGTCAACATCTATCACATCTGGGGGCTCTCGGCCTTGCTCGCGCTCGGCTAACGGGGGCCTTCCTCCGGCTCAGTGCTCTTGGGTTCCTGATCTCCTCGCGCCGCAGCACCCTTGCTGCGGTCCCGGCTAGGGGTCACTGCCGTGCCCGTTGTCGCGGCCGCTGACCAAGACTGCCCAGCAGGGCACCCCTGGAGGTCTCATATCCCGATGGTCCTATGGAACAAGGGCCTACGACGATAGCCGTGCGTCTTGCCGGCCGGGGGTAGGACCCCAGGGGGTAGATGATGACTGTGCGACTAGTCCGACCGGAAACCCGGGCACGCCGGGTGCTGCTTGTCGCCTCGCCTTCGCCGCTGCTCCGGCAGGGGCTGAGACAGGTCGCTCGCGTGGATCCCGCGCTCGCGGTAATCGCGGAGTGCGGCCGTGCGGAGGATCTGCTCCCACTCATCTCACGCGCCAAGCCTGACGTCCTGGTGTTGGACCAGGACCTGATGGGCATGGCCGACCTGGGGCTGCTGCGGAGGCTGCTGCGCTGGTATCCGGGTCTGCGTGTCTTGATCTTGCTCTCGGCAGAGCCACCGGACGACTACCTGGGACAGGCCGCGGCGGCCGGAGCGGCTGGCTTCGTTCTCAGGCAAGCTGACCTCTCCTTGCTCGCGAAGGCACTGCGGGCAGTAGCCTCAGGCCGGAGGTGGCTACAGCGGGAGCTCACCGAGCGCCTTATCCAGGATTACGCGCAGGCCACCTCACCCGCCGCGCTCGACCGCGGGCCACCTCTCACTCCGCGGCAGATGCAGCTCCTCGGCCTTCTCAGCCGGGGTCTGCGGAACCGGGAGATCGCCGACCAACTCTCCATCTCGGAGAAGACTGTCAAGGCCCACCTGACGGCGCTCTTCCGCAAGCTTGGCGTCCCCAACCGCGTGGGCGCGGTCCGCTACGGGCTGGAGCGGGGCCTGGGCAGGTCGGCCTCCGAAGAGGGATAGCCGCTTCTCCGGCGCGATCTGACACCTGCGCTGCCCTGCCGCTTCACAAGCGCCAGGCCTGGCCGGCTGTATGTCTCGTCCCGGCCGGGCAGGTCCGCAATCTGCCCAGTCTTGCTCAGTACCGCCCGTACTCGTCGAGCAGCGCGATCAGGTAGCAGTAGTTCTCCCACGAGACCGTCGGCGGCACAGAATGGTCGCTGTGGTAGATGTAGCCGCCGTCTTTGGCAGCGACCTCCAGCTTCGAGAGCAGCTCTTCCCGCAGCTCCTCCCTGGTGCTGGACATCTTGCGGACATCAATGTTGCCGAAGAAGGTGATGGCCTTGCCGTACACCCTCCTGAGTTCGCGGATGTCCTGGCCAGCCTTCGCTTCCAGCGGCTGGATGGCCGAGAACCCGGCCTCGATGAACCGGGGGATGAGATCGAGGATTCGTCCGCAGGAGTGCAGGATCACGGGCTTACCCCGCGAGTTGAAGAAGTCGCACATCCGCTTGTGCTGGGGAAACAGCAGCCGGTCATAGAGCTGTGGGGAGAACAGCGTCGAGTTCCGGTATCCCAGGTCACCGTAGAACCAGGCCCCGTCGTAGTCTATGCCCATCTCCAGCATGCGGCTCGCGCTGGCGATGATCATGTCGGTGTAGGTAGTAAACACCTCGGCGACGAGGTCAGGGTCATCCATCATCAGGGTGAAGATGCCCACCTGCCCCCACACCGGCCAGGCCGCCTCATAGGCCTCGACGCCGGCGAAGTGGGTGAACAGGCCGCGACCGCGGCAGGACTCGTAGATCGGACGGGCCTCAGGGGCGACGCGGCCATCGCTCCAGGCTAGTCGCTCCCGGTGTTTCTCCCAGTCCGCCCTAGTCTTGATGGTGTGGTCGAGCCACTGCGGCGTGTGTCCGCTCTCTCGCTTCATATCCTTGCGCAACACGCCGTTGGCGTCCCGCTGAATGGTGTACTCCTCGCAGTCTTCGACCAGCTTGATGGGGAAGCGGAAGGAGAGATCGGTCCACGGCAGGCCGCCGAAGTCGAAACCGAACTTGACGCCGACGTCCTCGTCCTCGCCCAGGCCCTCCTGGCGCCAGCGGACCAGCGTCTCGTTCCAGGGGCTGTCCGCGCGGCCGATCCGGTCGGGTACGCCGCCTCTCAGGGTGGTCAGAACGCGCTCCCGTGACGTCATCGCGAAACCTCTCGACGCAGTGAAGCGCTAATCAAGGCGGGGCGGCGCTCCGCGAATCCTGTCCTGAAGCTGGCGGTTCCGCTCGACCGCGTCGGCGCGCAGCTCCAGCCCCAGCTCGCGCACCATCTGCATGACCGGGATCTTGGGGTCGTTCGACCAGAAGATGCCGCCGTCTTCGGCCTCGCTGTACCGAAAGCCCGCGGCCCGGCCGTACTTCTCGGTGAAGGCAACTCCGTTCCGGAGCTTGGGCTGCCAGTCAATGAGCACATAGCTGAGGTCAATCTGCTCGACCAGCACGCTGGAGGGCTCGGTGGTCTGGGCGATGATGTCCCCGGTGGGATCGAAGATGGAGGCATTGTTCCGCCATGTGGAGGAGACGAGGTAGTAGCTGTGCTCGCGGGCCCGCCAGCGGGGCTGGATTGTCTGGGGGGACTGCGAAGGCCAGGCAACGATCTCGGCCCCCTTCCGGGCGAGCGTCGCCCAGCCGTCATCGAAGACCATGTCGTAGCACACCTGGATGCCAACCTTGCCGAAATCGCACTCGAATACCGGGAAGCCCTTCCCTGGCGCCAAGCCGCCCTCGAGCTTCTCGCTGGGCTCGGCCGCCACCAGGTGCACCTTGCGGTAGATGCCCACGGGCTTCCCCTGCCGGTCGAGCAGGATGTTGGCGTTGCTATAGATGTCGTTCGCCGGGTCCTCGGCGAGTGTCATGGGGACGATCACATAGCTGTGGTGCCTGCGCGCGGCTGCTCCCATGATCTCCAGCACCTTGCCTTCGAGGGGGAAGGAGTGGCGCTGGGGGCTGTCGCCGGTCTCTCCGGTCACTGCGTTCTCGGGCAGGATGGCCAGATCCAGGCCGGCCTGGTACTTCCGCTTCGCCTCGGCCGCCATGCGGTCAATGAACCCGACGAGCGTGTTCAGGCGAGATTCCAGCCCCGGGTACTCCTCCCACATGGCGTACATCATGGTTCCCACGACGACCTTGCGAGGCGGCGCGTCCGTGGCTGCGCGCATCGTGACATGCACCTCCTGTGACGACTTCGCCGATCCCGCGGCGCGGGCTGCCGACCCCGCGGACAGGGCCAACAGGGGCCAGATCAGCAGCAGTCCCGGTTTGGCGAGGCCCAGGACAATATGTCCCATGGCTCAGGTCCTCCCATGCGGCCCAGCGCAAAGTTGCCGGTCAGGATTCGCCTTCGCACCTGGCGCGTCCTTGTAGGGCGAAGTGCAGATCTCGCGAGCCGGTCAGGGGCGGGCCGAGGGCAGCGCGGGCCAAACCCGCGCCATAGGGCGAGGACCTATGGCGTGCCAGAGGGAATCCACCAGGAAAGCGAGCCGCAACGCTGACCGCGCACGAAGGGCCGTGGGCAGCGGCGAGGCCTTGGGGAGCCGGGAGGATGGTGGACGATGGCTGAGACCAGGGAAGTCTGCTGGGAACGTCTGCTGCCAAAGGAGTTCGCCGCGGCGGTGGCGGAGTGCCCGGTGTGCTACCTGCCTCTCGGGACGCTGGAGCGGCACGGCTCGCATCTGCCTTTCGGGCAAGATGGGCTGAAAGCGCACGGGCTGTGCCAGCGGGCCGCGGAGAAGCACGGCGGGGTGGTCCTCCCGCCTTTGCACTGGGGAACTCACGGCTGGTGGGCCGAGGACTATCGGCACGGGATGGGAAGCGATCGGCCGACGAGCAAGCAGCCGCCTGGCAGTGTCTATATCCACGAGGGCCTGTTGATGAACCTGCTGCTCGCCATGTTCCGGGAGGTCGAGTACGCCGGGTTCAGGGTGATCGTGGCCCTCACCGGGCACTACCCGGAGGTGCAGGTGCGGGCCGTCAAGAACGCCGCGGCCCAGCACATGGTCGAGAACCAGGCGAAGGTGTGGGCCCTCTGTGAGCCAGAGCTCTCGGGAGAGGTGGAGGTGGGCTCGGACCATGCCGGCAAGTGGGAGACTTCTCTCTTCTGGGCCCTCTATCCCGACCTGGTGAAGATGGACCGCTGCCCCGACCCGGACACGGGCGAGTTCCTCTGGTGCAGCCCGGAGGCGCTTCAGGCCTCTCCGGAACTCGGCCGTCACCTCGTGGAGTACATCGCGGACAAGCTCGGCGAGGGGGCGGCCAGGCTCCTGAGAGAGCAGTGAAGGTGCGGGGCGGGCAGGCCCGTGCCGGCCAGCTTGTAGGGCTGGCATGCCTATGCCAGCCAGGCGGGCGCAGGCACGTCCGGCCTGCACGAGGAGGCAAGCGATACCTTGACCGACTGGCCTCGCGACTCCTGGCTCATCTCGCCGCGGGCCAGCATGCCTCTCATCTCTGCATTTCGGCAGGGCAAGGACCTCCGTGGGGGGCTCACCGTTGGCCAGTTTGCGCGGCCTCACGAGCGCGCCGACAGCTCCTCCTCGGCCTTCGCCAGCCGCGCCTCCAGCGCAGCGAGCGTGCTGGCCGGAAGGGGCGCAGGGACGTGCTCTAGCAGCAGGCGAGCGGCCTGGCGGAAGGCGAGTTGGTGTACCGTCGGCCCACCGCGCTCGTGCCAGGGGCCGAAGGCCTCTGCGCACGAGACCAGGGGCGTGAAGTGCTCAGCGGGGACTCCCCCCTTGGGGTCGCCCCGCAAGTGTCGCAGGGTGTGCTCCTCCATCAGGTAGCTCCCGCGCGGGCCCACCGAGGCCATCACCTCGCTGGCGATGCTCTCGGCGTCCACGCGGATGCCTGACATGAAGCGCTGGCAGATGCCCGCGAGCTCATCATCCAGCAGCAGTTGCGCCTGGCTCACTGTCATGCCGGTGGCGAACATCCCGGCGTTGACCACGAGATCCACTCCGCCTTGGAAGGCGGCCAGCAAGGTGAGGAGCTTCTCCCAGCCCTGCTGCTCGTCATGCGCGTGGGCGTCGGTGTCGGGGCCGATGCAGTGGCTGGGCAGGTGGTAGTGCCGCGCAAGCTGGGCCCGGCGATCCGCATCAGCGCGGCCTCCGGCCGGCTGATCACCGCGGTGCCCCGGCGCATATCGAAGGTCGTCCACGCCCCCCCGTAGACGTTCGGCGTACCCGGGCGCACAAGCTGGCTGATCACGACACCAGACAGGACCTCCGCGTTGTGCAGCGTGAGGGTGCCTGCAAGGGTGATCGGACCGCTCAGGCCAGCCATCGGCTGGGGCAGGAAGCACAGCGGCAGGCCGCGGGAGGAAACCTCGACCACTGCCTCCACCGCGCCGGACTCCCACAGCAGCGGACTGGTGGAGGAGAGCTGGCAGATGCTGATCGGCCGTCGGTCCTGCTGGAAGCCGGCCGCGAGCTCCAGCAGGTCCATCGCCGGGGCCGCGAGGCGAACCGAATCCGGGGACCAGTAGATCGGCTTTGTGGTGTTGGCGGCGGCCTGGCGGCAAGCATGCAGCAGGTTGGCGGCAGGCGGGACATCCTGCGGCACAGCCTGGAGACCGACCATGCTGAGGTGGGGCAAGGCGTCCGTGAGCCGTGCGAAGTCGGCCGCATCCTGCGCCGTGGCCGACCGGCGCGCGCCATCCCCCTCGAGCACGAAGGTCGCATTGTGACCGCTGGCCACCACGGTGTCCCCCGACCCCAGGGTGAATGCCGGCTCACCTGTGCGGCGGAAAAGCGTGAAGGTCTCTGGCGCCTGATCCAGCGCCCACCCGACCAGGCGCGGGGGGAAGCGGACCCTCTTCCTCTCCACCCACGCCCCCCGCTGGGAGAGTAGCTCTCGCACCCGCTCGCTCAGCACCTCCATGCCCGTCTCTTCGAGCAGCGCTACTGAGGCGTGATGAACGGCTGCGATCTCCTCACCAGTCAGCACTTCGTACCGCGTCAGTGGATGCATCCCATCCCTCGCCCACGCACATCGCTGTCTCGGCTGCAGGGGCTCTCGGGCCAGGGTGATAGGGCACCCGTGGTGGTCAGCCCTCGACCCCGGCATGAACGCGCTGGTTCGCGGGCATGGTGGGCAGCACTATGTGCCCCATGGGCGGTTAGCTGAGCGCCTTCTCCGCCCCCTCAACTATCCGGCGCAGGCTCCGCTCCATCTCCTCAGAAAGGCGGGGCTCCAGGTCAGGCATCGCCATAATCTCCTGATAGCGGTCCAGCGCCCTGTCCTCGTCCAGCCGCGCGCCGGCCGTGAGCCAACTGCTCAGCGGCTCCCGCGACCAGATACCCGGAAGCCAGTGCTCCTGGCGGAAATGGCGCGCCGTGTGGTCCGTACCTACGAACTGCCCGCCCGGGCCCACGGCCTTGATGACCTCCACGGCGAGGGTCTCCTCGTCTACAGAGACGCCTTGCAGCAGACGCTTGAGGGCCCCGGCCAGCTCATTGTCGAGGATCATCTGGATAGGGGAGAAGACCATGTCGAGGCCCAGCACTCCAGCGGCGATGCTCGCCGACCCTCCGGAGATCAGTGATGGCAGACTGGTGAGCACCTTCTGCACACCCGCCTCCACGCTCGGGAGCTTGGCGTCGCTCAGCCCGCTGTTGCTGGAGAAGCTGGCTCCATAGTGGCGCGCCATCTGAGCGGCCATCAGGTTGCCCAACGCGATCTCCGGCGCGCCATAGGAGTGATACAGGGTGCGCATATCCAGGGGGCCGAGGGAGGTTCCCAGGTGGAGCGTGCGCTGGCCGAAGTAGGCCCGGTGGAGTATGTGGAGCAGCAGCGTCTGGGCGAGCTCCAGCGCGAAGGCACCGGCCAGAGTGGCCGGAGCGCTTCCTGCCACGCTAACCTGGTGGCCGACCCGGACGCGCAGTTCCCGGTCGTGAAAGTACAGGAAATGGCTCGCCTCCTCCCTGCCAAGTCGGAGGGGCGAGATCAGGTAGACCGTGCCTCGGAACACCTCCTGTAAGGGCCGACCCGCGCCCTCTGCGTAGGCCTGACACAGCTCCAGGATGTATGGGCAGAGATCCAGCGTCCAGAGTGAGCCGCCGTCCTCCATCCCGTACTTCCAGGCGATGAGCCGTTCGTGCAATGGCTCGACCTGCCGCGGCACTCCGATCGGGCAGGTGAGGATGTTGGCGCTGTCCACATGCTCGAGATAGTGCGCGAGCTTCACCCACTCGCCGACCCTCTGCTCTGTCCACGGCGCCAGGCTTCGGGTGCCAGGCAAATGGTACAGGCCGGTGTAGATGCTCGCGCCCACCTGGACTTGCGGCTCCGCCTGCGACCAGTCGAACCCCTCCGATTCGCCGAGGAACTGCTCGACGAACGAGGCCGAGAAGGTCACCCGCTGACGTTCCCGGTCCACCTGCCCCCCGAACTCGGCGAGCCGCTGGAGGATGCGGTCGCTCTGCACCTCCAGCCCCACCTCCGCGATGATGCGCAGCGCGGCGCGGTGGATGGCCTCCACCTCGGGGCCCGTCAGCACCTCCACGGGGAGGCCGCAAGCTCGCATCATCCGGCCCCTTTGGGTTCCTGCGCGGCCGCGCAGCCGATGTCCACCCTGCCCGTCGGCCTGAGGGGTGCACCGTAGTAGTCGCGCGGCCCCATGTCGGCGAGCCGCAAGCCCGCGCCAATGCAGGGCGAGTCCGGCAGGAGGTGGAAGTCGGCGCCCTCCCGGTTGACGAAGCGCGGATCGGCGCTGATCTCTCCCTGTCCCTTCACCAGCCTGGTGAAGTCGTCGAGCGAGTGAAGCTGCTTGTCCTGCACCTCGAAGCGCAGCGTTCCCGAAGGCCGGTAGTAGAGGTTGCTGCGGAACTGGTTCTGACCGACATCGAACGCGGACTTCAGCAGGGGGATGTCCTCGTGCGACTCCACCATGAAGATGTTGTTGGCGACCATATGCCCGCGGGTGTCGCTCATGAACTTGAGGGGAGACGACTTGCGGGTCACGCAAGTGTTGTTGTAGACCTGGCAGTCAACCGATTGCCAGAACAGAATACTGCTGTAGTCGTTCGCCAGGCCATCGTTGACCGAGAGGTTGTACCGGCAGATCGCCCCGGTGCAGGGCCACTGGACAGGGTCCCAGGAGCAGATCAGGTAGCCCGCCCCGTCGTTGTCGTGCGAGTAGTTGTACTGCAAGATGCAGTCCGCGCAGCCGCCGTCCAGGTCGAACCCGCCGCCATCTGCTGGCTGGCCGCCGGTGTGGTTGTCGTAAGCCTCGCAGAACTGGATCACGCAGCGCTTCGCCCAGGCGTACCAGATCGCCACCGGGCTGTGGTCTTCCGGAGCGACGCCCAGGCCGGTGCGGTAGGCCGTGCAATGCTCGATCACCCCATCGCGGCCGCAGAAGGGAACGATCCCATCTCCGCCGATATCGTGGACAATGCAGTGCGCGACCCGGAAGTTCGGGAAGTACTCCACCGAGTACAGCGGCCCGGACAGGAACTGGATGCCGCAGCTGGCGTTGTGTACCTCGCACCGCTCGATCACGACGCCCTTGAAGACTGCCTTCGGCTCACCCCTGGCCAGCAGGTAGATCCCTGGCCCGCTGGTGTCGTGGATCACGCAGTCCTCAATGACCAGGCCCTCGCATGGCTCGGACTGCTGGAGGAAGATCCCGCAGGTGCCTCCGGTGATCCTACGGGTCGGGTTCAGGTCATTGGTGCTGGTCAGCTCCAGCCCCGAGATGCGCCAGCCGGAGATGGGCTCGTCGGCCGTGACGGCGTGGTGGCGACCGCCGTTGATGCGGGGGCGAGGGCCTTCGCCGTAAGAACCGAGGAGAATGGGCTTGTCCGCGGGCGCGCGGCCCCGCAGCCGCAGGCCCTCGTTCCAGACCCCTCCTCGCTTCAGCAGCACCTGTGACCCGGCCGCGAGCTGCTCCCGGTTCAGCCGCGCCAGCGTCTGCCAGGCCGTCTCCGGGCTGGTTCCCACGTTGGCGTCGCTGCCTGCTCGTACATCCACGTAGACGGTCACCGGCTCTCTCCTCTGCCGCCAGCCTGGCCCGTTGATGGCGCCGAAATGCGTCCGTGCGCTTGGCATTCGTGTTGGCGACGAGGGTGTCCTGCCGGCAGCCAGAGACAGGCTCAGCGCGGCCGCTCGGGGGCGCCTCCGTGAGAGCGCCGCAGGCAACTGAGTGACCTCCACAGAGGAGGTGCTGTCCGCCGGGAGAAAGTGGCCGCGGCCTGTCGCCGGTAGGCCGCCAAGCCAACTCACCCAGGAGAGATCAGGAGTGGCGAAGATCCCGACAGTCAGGGGGGAGATAGACTCGTCCCAGCTCGGCGTCGCGCTCGTGCACGAGCACTTGTGCCCCGGCGGCGATGCTTTCCGCTCCATTCCCCGGTTCGCGAAGCAAGCAATGGATTACCAGGTCATGCTGGCAGAGAAGGCCGTCGAGGTGGGCATCAACACCTTGATTGACTGCGGGCCCTTCCCCGACATCCCCAAAGTCATGGAGCTAAGCGAGAAGGTCCCCGAGCTGAACCTAATCCTCTCCACTGGCGCCTACGGCCAGGGCTCCGGCCCCGCCTCCATCCAGGAGTTGAGCGAGGCCGGCATGGAAGAGCACATGATCAGGAACATCACCGAGGGCTACGAGGGGTGCGAGGACACTGGCATCAGGGCCGGGATCATCAAGGTCGCGGGCAACCGCCCCGATGTGAACGAGAACGAGTGGGAGGCGAAGAACTTCCGCGCCGCGGCGCGGGTGCAGAGCAGGTACCACGTACCCATCGTGACCCACGCCTGCACCGGCGCCCGGAGCCAGATGGAGCTGCTCCGCGGCCACGGCGCGAACCTCAACGCCACCTTCTACTCACACATCGAGGCGAAGTTCGGCTGGGAGGGGCGGTCGGTGGAGCAGGAAGCGGAGTACCTCTCCGATATCGCCAGGGCGGGAGGCTACCTCCAGTTCAACAACTTCGATTTTGGCTTCGACACCCCCTGGGGCGAGATGGTCTACCTGATCCGGGACCTGGAAGAGCGGGGCCACGGTGACCGGATCTTCATCAGCATTGATGCCAACTGGACCTTCGACGATGAAGGCAGGATCTGGCACGAGCAGGAGAAGAACCACCCGGAGACCGGCAAGCGGACCTACGCCTATATGATCACCCACGCGGTTCCGATGCTGATGGCCGAAGGCTTCTCGCTCCAGAGCATCAACTGCTACCTCATCGAGAACCCCCGGCGCTACTTCGAGGCCTTCGACAGCTTGGGAGGGAGGACGTGCTGAAGCCGCGTATCGGCCTCTACGGGGTGCTGGAGAAGTCCGAAGAGTGTTGGCAGGACGCGGACTCGCTGCTCTCCCTGGTGCAGGAGCAGTTGGAGCAGGCGGGCATGGAGGTGCACCGGGCGCCGGAGCTGGTCTACGACAACAGAACGGCGATTGGGGTCGCTGAGTCCTGGCGCGCCGAAGAGCTTGACCTGCTGCTCGCGCTGGTCGTCTGCTGGAGCTTCGACAACCTGAGCCTCAGCATCCTGAGGCGAGTCCCGCGGCCGCTCGCCATCCTGGCCGTGCCAGGGATCCGCTCTGGTTCCCTGGTGGGCGCGCATCAGCTTGGCAGCCTGCTGACCGATCTGGGCCTGGAGCATGCAGTGTTCCAGGGCGACCCGGCGTCCGCGGCGACCTACCAGCCATTGTGCGCCTACGCGCGAGCCGCTGCCGCACAGCAGCGCCTGAGCCTCGGCAAGATTGGGAACGTGGGCCGGAGGACCCCCGGGATGACGCCGGCGGCCTTCGACGAGGTTGAGGTGACTAGGCTGCTCGGTCCGCAGGTGGTCACCTATGGGTGGGAGGAGATCGAGGAGTCAGCGCGGAGCGTGGCTGCGTCAGTGGTCGAGGAGCAGACTCATGCCATCATCTCCCTCGCTGGCGAAGTGAGAAGTTCAGGCGAAGGCCTCGCCGACTCCGCCCGGCTGTTCCTGGCGCTGCGCGAAAGGGCTCAGCGCGAGGGCCTGCTCGCCCTCTCGCTTGGCTGCTACCCACACTACGCCGGGCGGGTCTGCCTTGCCTGCGCGCTGCTCGGCGAGGAAGGCGTCCCCACCTCCTGCGAGGGCGACCTGAACTCCGCCCTCGCGATGCTGCTGCTCTACTGGTCCACCGGGCAGCCGGTGCACTTCGGCGAGATCCTGGAGGTGAACCAGGAGGAGAACTCCATTGTGACCTCTCACTGCGGGTGCGCTCCCCCATCTCTGGCGGCCGAGCGCTCGCAGGTCGAGGTCTGTCCGGTGCGCCTCTGGGAACGCGGCGCCTGCCTTCGCTTTCGAGCCAAGGGAGGGCCGGCGACCTTCGCCAATCTGGTCGGGCGACGGGGAACCTATCGGCTGTGTGTAGTGGAAGGGGAGGCCCTGGTCACTGAGATGGTCTTCGAAGGCAACCCGGTGAAGCTGCGGCCTCGCATCCCGGTGCGCGAGTTCATCGAGGTGATCGGGGAGAAGGGCTTCGGGCACCACTGGATGATGGGCTATGGGCAGGTGGCGAGCGAGCTGAGGGCCTTCTGCAAGCTCGCCGGCCTTCAGGCTGTGTTCCTATGAGAGAGGGGCCTATCCTTTCTGCCCCGACCCACGGTCTTCGCTGATCCTCAGCAGGAACCGCGCCACGCTCTCCCCCCCACGCCTCCCAGAGCTTCCCTCCCAGCTCCTTCGTGGACAAGCTCGGGTCGCCGAAGGCCCCGGTCTCCGAGCGGTCATCGGTCCGCCAGGCGAACTCCGGGACACTGTCTCTCTTCAGTGTGGGCTTCACCATCTTGTCGCGATGGACGAGATGGGGCCGGTACGCGAGCATCTGAGAGGTCTCCTAGGCCGCGATGTGGATGCCCAGCGTCTCCTCTGGCATCAGGCCGGCCTCTCGCAGCTTCTGGTGCTGCTCTCGCATGTGCTGGTCGTCGTGTCCGGGATGGACGTAGATGCGAGCATCCTTGCCCTCCCGGGTGAGCTCCTCCATGAGCCAGGCCGGCGTGGCGGCGCTTCAGCTCCGTATCAGCGCGAGCACGAGCGGCCAGGTGAAATCCAGGAACCGGTCTCCGATGACCACCCCAATGGCCGCCGGCATGGTGCGCTGGTAGAGCCGCAGGCCGCCGTAGCGGATCACTAGCGTCTTCAGCAGCCATCCGATCAGGAAGGGCATATACCACGACTGGGTGCCCCACACATTGGCGGCGAGATACCCTACGGGATGGAGCGGCCACCACCAGAACCGGAGCCGGATGGCGGCGAGCAGGAATGTCACTGCCATCCCGGCCGCCAAGGGCAGGCTGGCCGCCAGGTTGAAGCCACCGGGGTTGGCGATGGCGTCGTAGCTGTCCGCGCCGCGGTTCCTCATGGTGATCGGGAGCCAACTGTTCCAGATGTGCAGGTTCCAGAATCCCTGGCGGTAGACCCCGGTCAGCGCCACCACCATCCCGAGCACCAGCGCGAAGAGGAAACCGCCGCACATGGCCAGCAGCAGGGGGCGCTGCCGGATTCGTGCGGAGTCCGAGATCTTGAGCGCGTCCAAGGAGGCGCCGGTGATCACCTCACAGCCCTCTCCCCAGCCCGGCCAGTAGGTCCAGGCCACTGCGTTGATGGTCACCACCTCGTTGGGCCGGAGCAGGACCGTGCCGAAGGGCTCAGTCATCACGCTCCCCACGGTGTAGGGGAAGCCGATGAAGCTCATCCCGTTCTCCGCCCGCAAGCGCGCCCAGACCATATGATAGGCCACGATCAAGCTCGCCAGCGCCGCCGCCACCACCAGGCGCGACCCCGCCGCCATGCAGAACGCGACCATGTAGCCGATGGACAGCAGCAGGCACAGCGCGGCCCATCGGTAGGCCAAAGGAGCCTCCCCGTCCTCCGAACGACTCGCGATGGCCAGGCGCACCGTGCGCGCCAGGTGGTGGCGGCCTGTCCAGAAGGCGAGGACGCCAAGAGCTATCACTGCCCCGCCGCCCTGATAGTAGGGAGCCGGGAACTCGGTCCCCCAGTAATCCTGCGGTTTCATGGGCGTGGCGCCGGCAGCGATGGCCGCCACAGTGAGAGCGACTCTCACGAACCAGAAGAACCAGACCGACAGCGACAGGTCTTTCGGGATGAGATAGGCGAGGCCGATGCACCATGGGTACAGCGCCAGGAGCACGTCGCCGATGCCGGCCAGTGGGCCGGTCTTCACCCACGGGATGAGCACATAGTCGCCCAGGGGGATGCTGGGGATGGAGGGGAAGATCGTCGAGAGCCGGTAGACCAGCCCGAGGAAGAGGATCCCACCCAGTCCCAGCCAGAACGCGGCCGCCCTCGACAGACGGCCTACGGCCTCCGGTCCCTCCCGGATTGACTCTAGCGGCACCTGCGCGATCGGGAAGCTGAGGCGCTCGTTCGTGACCCATTGGCGCCGGAACAGCAGCAGCAGCGACAGGTTGGCGGTGAAGAGCGCGAAGAAGAACCCGCCCCAGGCCACCAGCGGAGTCCGCCAGAGGGCCCAAGGCGGTGCCGCATCGCCCTGGAAAAAGCCCTCCACCGCCCGAGGAGTGGTTGGGCAGAACCAAGGCGGGAGGTAGCGGAAGAAGGTCGGCTCCCAGTCCGGGAACACCTGCCCATAGGCGCGGATGCCGATGGAGCAGGAAAGAAACCAGAGCATCGTGCCATGGGCGATCAGGGGAACGCTGACGCTCACCACGATGTAGATGACCAGCATCTCCCGTCTGCTCAGGCCTCGCCAGCGCCTGGCGAGCGCCAGGTTAGCCATCGCCAGGAGAAACAGCACGCCGAGCGGGGCGATAGGGGGCGACTGGGTGTTGAAGTCGTAGGCGTAGCCGACGATCAACTCGATGTAGAACCCGGCCGGTGCGAGCAGCGCGATCAGGAAAAAGGACAGCAACAGCGCCCGTCCGGTGACGCCGTTCGGGCTCCCGGCCTGCCCCCGGCGCGGTAAACCGAACTCCGTGGAGCATCCCACGGCAGCAGTCCCCGATGCCACAGTAGCTCACTCTCAAGAGGGTAGGGCAGGAGCTCGCCTCCTGCCCGCCGCACTGGTTCCACCCGCGTTCGCGCACTACCTCGCACCCCGCTCCAGTCTTGATCATGGGGAGGGCTTGCGGCGTGTGAAGCGAAACAGGGGCGCAAAGGAGCTACCCCGATGCCTCTGATGGTTGCCGTGTCCCTCATCCTGGTGGCCATGGCGCTGACTGCATGCCCGCCGGGCGCTACCGCCGCCCCTCTCGAATCAGGCCCCTACGCGGCCTGGGCGAGAGGCCCGTCCGCTGACCCGGGCTTCTTCCCGCTCGCGGTCTGGCTCCAGGACCCGGACCGGGCTGAAGAGTACAGGGCCCTCGGAATCAACGCCTACGTCGGCCTCTGGAAGGGCCCGACCGAGGAGCAGCTCGCGCGACTGCGCAAGGCCGGCATGAAGGTCATCTGCGATCAGAACGACGTGGGCCTGAAGCACCTCGACGACCCCACCATCATCGGCTGGATGCACGGCGATGAGCCCGATAACGCGCAGCCGCGGTCGGAGGGAGGCTACGGCCCCGGCATCCCACCGGCCAACATCATCGCCGACTACCAGGAGATGAGGCGCAGGGACCCGACGCGGCCCGTGATCCTGAACCTTGGCCAGGGCGTAGCCTATGATGACTGGAAGGGCATAGGCTGCACGCTGGACGAGTACCCGGAGTACATCAAGGGCTGCGACATCGTGTCATTCGACATCTACCCGATGGCCAACCAGGTGGGCCTCTCGGATGGCGCGAACTGGCTGTGGCTGGTGGCCAGAGGGCTGGAACGGCTGGGGCGATGGGGTGAGGGCCAGAAGGTCGTCTGGAATGCGCTGGAATGCACGCAGATCAGCGAACCGGGACACAAGGCCACCCCCGACCAGGTCAGGTCCGAGGTATGGATGTCCATCATCCACGGCTCCCGCGGGATCATCTACTTCGTCCACCAGTTCAGGCCCACGTTCATCGAGGCCGCGCTGTTGGCCGATCCCGAGATGAGCCCCGGGGTCAAGGCCATCAACCAGCAGGTCCTGTCATTCGCGCCGCTCTTGAACTCACCCAGCGTCGAGAACGCAGTCGGGGTCGCCAGCTCCAACCCGGATGTGCCGGTTGACATCATGGTGAAGCGGCAGGGCGACTCCATCTACATCTTCGCCATCGGGATGCGGAACCACGACACCCGGGCTGCCTTCCGGGTCGAGGACCTTCGGCGCAACTGGGTCAAGCGGAACGGCACGGCCCAGGTGATGGGGGAGGGCCGCACCCTTCCCATCTGGGGCGGCAAGTTCGAGGACGAGTTCCGGCCCTACCAGGTGCACATCTACAAGGTGGACGTTGCCGAGCAGGAGCCCTGATGAGCGGAAGACCGGTGAGACGGCGCAAGCCCAGAGTCGCCAAGGTCGGGGTCTTCGGCGTCGGGCACCACACCTACTGGGGCCAGTTCCCGGGCCTTCGCGAGGAGCTTCTCGGGCACCTGGCTGCGTTCGAGCAGCAGGTTCGCTCCTACGAGGCGGCGGTCATCAGCTTCGGGCTGGTGGATGACGCCGAGTCCGCCTACGCCGCCCTCAAGCGTATCAAGGCGGCCGATCTCGACCTCTTGTTCTGCGATCTGCTCACCTACGCGACCAGCTCCACGTGGGGCATCCTGGTGCGCGAGCTAGACATCCCCATCGTGCTGGTGGCCCTCCAACCCCTCAGGGCTCTGGACTACGAGCGCGCCACCACCTACATGCAGCTCGCCAATGACTGCATCTGTTCCCTGCCGGAGTTCACCGGCGTGGCCATTCGCATGGGCAAGCGGGCGCCTCCTGCGATCATCGGGACACTCTACGACGACTCCGAGGCCCAGGCCGAGATCGCTGACTGGTGCGATGTCGCCAGGGTGCTGCACGACCTGAAAGGCGCGCGCATCGGCCACATGGGGCATGTGCTGGAGTCCATGCTGGACATGCACAGCGATCCCACCGCCTTCACCGCGCACCTCGGCCTCCACATCGTGGAGACCGAGCCCGATGAGGTGCTGCGCCACTTGCGCCTGCTGACAGAGGCGGAGACCGAGGCGAAGACGCAGGAGATACTGGGCTTCTTCGATACTCCTGACCCGAAAGTGGACCCGGTCACACGCAAGCTGACGGATCAAGACCTGCGGACCGCAGCGCGGGCGGCCGTGGCGCTCGACCGGTTCATCGAGGAGAAGCGGCTGGATGGGCTGGCCTACTACTATGAGGGGGAAGAGGGCAGCGAGATGAGGGAGCTGGTGAGCAACTTTATCGTCGGCAACTCGCTGCTCACTGCCGCCGGCTTCCCCATGTGCGGGGAGGCCGACCTGAAGACCTGCGTGGCCATGCTCATCCTCGATCGCTTGGACATCGGGGGGAGCTTCGCCGAGTTCCATCCAGTTGACTTCGATGAAGGCTTCGTCCTGGTTGGCCACGATGGGCCGCACCACATCAACGTGGCCGAGGGACGACCCGTGCTCCGCAGCCTGGTCAAGTACCACGGCAAACCCGGCTCGGGCGCGTCGGTGGAATTCAAGCTCAAGGAAGGCCCCATCTCGATGCTGGGCATCACTCAGACCTACGCGGGGCGGTTCAAGTTCGTGATCGCGGAGGGGGAGTCTGTCCGAGGCGCCATCCCAGCCACGGGCAATACTAACACACGGGGCCGCTTCAGGCCCGACGTGAAGACCTTCCTCAAGCGGTGGATCGCCGAGGGCCCGACCCACCACTTCGCGCTCGGCATCGGCCACCGCGCGCGGACCATCCGGAAGGTGGCCGAGGCGCTTGGGATCGAGAGCGTGATCGTCACCCCGCAGGACTGACGGCTCTCAGCGCGCCCGGCCTCAGCGCGTGACCGGCGGGCCCTCTCTCGGCGCTCTGTCCCCGGGCCCGACAGTGACGGAGAAGCCTCCAGACCTCTCGCCCTTCAGGCCTGACGGGGTGGCGCTGTCAGGAGCGGCCCGCCATTCCCAGGTATCTATGAAGCCTGGCCCGCTGACGCTGACTACGCTCGCGCCCGGCCCGGCAGCTCCCATCTCGACATGGAGCTGCCGGTGGTTCCACGCATCGAACACGGCCGCTACCCGCCAGGCAGAGGAGCGGGCCCTGACCTGGAGCTGCTTGTAGCCGAGGGGCCTTCCGTGGCTATCTGCCGGTGAGTCACCGATGGTCGCCGCGAATGTGCCGGTGGCGGCCACCTGCAAGTCGCAGCCAGCATCACCCTTGCTCAGGCGATATCTGTGGCCCTCGGCGTCAACCACCTCCACCGCTGGCCCTTGGACCAGCCAAGTGATCTCCGCCTCCTCGTTCGCGCGAATATCATCCAGGATCAGGATGTACCCGCCGCGCACCCAGATGAAGCTCCGCCGGAACCCGGCGAGACCTTCGTACATCCCGGCGGCCTCCCCCTCCGCCACCACCACGTCGCCGACGTCCTTCCAGGTGGTGAGCGTGGCCAGGCCGGCCATGTCGGTTGCGGGCAACGGCTGGGTCCACTGGTCGCCTTCGCCCTTCTGACCCTTGCCGCTCACCAGGATGGTGTTGTGCGCCTGGGTCATCTTCTTGGTCGAGTAGCGGTCATCGTCGGCCAGGAGCGCTCCGCTCGCGAAGATCACGAACATGTTCGCGTCCGGGTCATCATGCGCGATGTTGATGTAGTGAAAGCCCCTCTCGTTGCGGTACTGGTTCAGCTTCCTGCCTCCGTAGGGGCCGCACTTGAACATCGCCCCGACCGCGTCCGCTCCCCAGCCATCCCGCACGAAGGCCACTCCCAGGTCGGGATAGAGCGCGGTCGTGGGCACTCGCTCCAGGGAGCCACCTGTTAGTGACGGGTCGTGCCAGACCAGCGAGAACCATCCGTACTCAAAGGCCTCTCGGTCGGCCTCGAAGAGCCGCTGCAATCCCGCCTGGAGATCCCTCAGGTGGTGGTGGGCGGTGCACTTGAAAAGGTAGTTGTTGAAGTAGCCCGTCCCGCCCGCGTCCCCGAAGGGCAACGCGTCCTTGAGGCCTGGGGTGAGTGTATGCATTCGGAACAGCGGCGTGTGCCTGAAGAAGGGATGGTCGAGGTAGCGCGTCCCGAAGCACCGGTCTGAGGCCTGCATCGCGAGCACCAGGTAAGGCCCGCCGAAGACCATGTAACCGGGTGATTCATGGCAGGTCCCGTCCTCGGGGAGCCACTGGTGAATGAACCGGAGTTCCTCGAAGACGCGGGCCACGACCCATTCGCTCCCCGGGCCGTCGTCAGCGATGGCGAGGGCGGCCAGCGCCAGCCCGGCATCGCGGTGCCAGCGATGGTTATTCTGCGGATCCTGCTGCCAGTAGTGCGGCTCAGGGTTCTTCATGAGGTGTCCGCCGTAGTACATCCGTCGCGCCTGAAGCAGCAGCTTCCTGCGGAACGACTCCCGCAGCGGCGGATCCAGCTCCGGGTATAGCCAGTCATAGGCCAGGGCCGCGCCGGCCAGCAGGTTGGCCGCGCCCATCCCGCTGTCTTGCTCTCGTCCGAGCTGCCAGTGACCCAGGGCCTGCAAGGCGCGCAAGTAGGCGATGCCGCGCTCCCGCGATTGCTGGTCTCCGGTCAGCACATAGTGAAGCGCCACCGTCGGCAGCCGCCACATCCCCTCCCGGATCGCGTTCGTATCATTGGTCAGGAAGTCAATCTCCTCACGGGGGCGGCATACCGGCAGGTAGGCGAGAAGCTGATCGAAGAACACCTTGCCCTCACCCGCGGCCAGGCCCTTCATCGCCGGAACGTCTTCGGCCGAGAACAGCAGCCGTGGGTGCCGGCCCTTCACCGAGGCCGCCAGTTCCACTGGCTCCTCTACGGCTGGGTCGTGGTCGGGGGTCACCTCGGGCAAGGCCGGCGGCGGCGCGCCCTCGCCAGGTGACGCCCACGCAGGAAGGGCATGGGCCAGCAGAAGCACCACCAGAGCAGCCAAGCATACGGGCGACATCCTCGTCATCCTGTCCGGTCTCCTCGCGCGTGTTGCCGCGTCAGACCACGTCATACCAGCGTCGCAGCAGCTCTGCCTGGTTAACCGACCGCGAAGAAGCATCTCATCCGATGCTCTGCTGATAGATGACCCGCGCTTGGTCCGAGATGCCAAATGGCGCGAACTGGTAGGCGTCGCTCCATGTCTTCAGGCTTCCGCGGTACTGTGGCTCCATCCAGTCTCGGTGCTCCATCATGGCGGTGAAATGCGTCTGCCAAACCTGCTGCTTGTCGGGCCCAGTGTAGTGGTGCGGCCCCAGGAGATTGCGCAGCGCGTTGGTCAGCTCAATCTCCACGCGGTTGCCGCCCTCGTGGATCAGCTCGGTGATGTCCACCCGGTAGGGGGCCCAGAGCACCACCCCGGCCTCTCTCCCATTGAGCCTGACTGTCGCCACTGCGGCCGCCAGCGTGCCGAGGTCGAGAACGGCCCGCTCTCCCCCCTCCGGCTTCGGCAGCTCGAGATCCTGCACCAAAGCAATGGTCCCGGCGAAGAACGGGTAACCCGCCCGGGTCAGGTCGCCCTCCACCGCGGCCCGCTCCGGAACCAGCGCGAAGTCGTCCAGGCCTTTGCCCTGAACCGCGAAGTCGCCGATGACGTAGATGGACTCGAGGTCGGTCCCGTAGAAACGCTCGTGATCTCTGATGGCCTCGGGGTCTGGCGGGCGGCACTCCCGCCACACCTCGACCAGGTTCTCCCTGACCCTCACGTGTGCAGTGATATTCACGCGATGGAAGCCGCGATCCCAGTAGTAGCTCTCCCCGACGCGGTGAACTTCGGCCCCATTGACTGCGATCCGGCACTGCTCGCTGTCCTCTACCACAATCTCGCAGCGGGCCGGCCTGAACTGGGCGAGGAATCGGTACTGCAGCTCGACTGGCCCTGAGTAGCTCTGTCGGGTGAGCTTCTCGAGCACGCCGAGCACGGGCAGCCGATCGCTCCACTCCCCATCCCCCAGCCGGTAGCGGCAGAAGTCCAGCGTGAGCGCATTGGGATCGCGGCGCGTCAGCCGGAAGCTGCGGCCCAGCGCGACTTCCCTGGTCACCACCGTCTTTGCTGGCCGCTCATCGCGCGCTGGCTCTCCCTCGTGAAACACGAGCAGGTGCGACTGCGTCGGCTCGAAGCTCACCTCGGTGCATACATCGGGGCCGTCGCGCCACTGCGGGATCGCTGTCCGTCCGCCATCGAGCAAGTCCCAGGCCTCGAGCTTCCCCGCGGCGCGCAGGCGCACCTCGGCCTGAGCGCGTTGAGAGCGGCTGGTGTTCACCAGGAAGATGACGCGCTGGCTCCCCGCTTGGCGCTGGTGGACCCAAACCTGATCGGTTCCCGTCCCGGTCAGCTCGAGGCCCGGCGACAGGTGTCGCTCGAGCTGCTCCCGCAGCGCGCGCGGCGAGTTCTTGACCCGGACGATGCGCTTGTTCAGACTCTGGATCCGCCGATCGGCGACGCCGTCAATCCTGGAGGGCAGGTCGCCCACCGAAAGCACCAGGCCGCGGCCCTCCACGAAGGCCTCGAGCAGCTTCACGGTGGAGCTGCGCAAAGTTATCAGGCCGGGCAGCACGACCGCGCGATACTGCATCTCGCCCACCACCAGGGTCTCGCCCTCCGCCCGTGCGTACTTGCTGAGCAGGTACTCGTCCCCGTAGTCGAACCCGCGATGAATGGCCAGCAGGTTGTCGCTGAGCGAGATCAGCGTCTGATCCATCTGCTCCAGCGCCGGATGTTGCTTCACGGGATCGAACATGCAGTGGGCCGACTCGAGAGGGTGGAGCACGAGCACATCCGCGAGATACCGGCCCTGCCGCAGAGCATAGCAGAGCCGCGCCATGGCATCCGCTATCCTGTAGTTCTCAGGCCAGTAGGGCTGCTGGTGACCAATGTGCGGCGGGTACATGCGCTTCCGGCAGCCCCGCAGGGAGTAGAAGGCCGCGTGATAGCACCGGTAGTTGATGCCCAGCGCGGCCAGCCACTCGGCGATCCACTTGCGGTCCTCGAATGTCAGCCCCTGGTCGCTCACCCCGTACATCTCAGAGAGCACTTCGCGCTTGCCGAGCTGGTTGGCGACGCTGGAGCACTGCTTGGGCGTGATGATGAACTTGGAGCCGACTGGGCGCCAGGTCGCGATGTCCCTGGTCAGGTAGTCAATGCCGGGGAGCTGCATGTCCTCGTAGAACGGCATGATCGCGCCTGACCAGCCGATCTGGTCGTGCACGGTGTCCTCACCCATCAGATGGCCAGCGAACTTGACCCTGTGCGCGCCGCACCACCGGCCGATCGGCTCCCAGTAGGCCCTCTTGAACTGGCCGACAACCGTCCGCCAGAAGTGGTGCCGAACTCGGCGGAAGTCCCCGACCTCCAGGAAGAGGGAGGGCAGGTAGTCGAGGATCGAGTAGCCCCAGTCGCGCGAGAACAGCTCCGGGAGGCGGGGAGTCCAGGGCAGGACAGGCAGCCTGGTGTAGGTGCGGAACCGCAGGAAGGGCTCATCCATCCAGATGGCCTCGACGGTGCCGCCGAAGTCGGCTCGGTAGCGCTCCGCCTGGGCCTCATGGCATCGCTGCACGAAGGCCTTGACCGTCTCCTCGTCCAGCAGGTCCATCACCGCGAAGAACTGGGAGGACTCGCCCGGAGGCGCCACTGTCTGGTCGTAGTACTTGCAGCCGGCCACGGTCTTGAGCAGCGTGCTGCGGGGAGGGGCATGAGCGTCCGCGGGAGCCATCACCAGCCGGTGATGGCGGAAGCGGTCCTCCATCCCCAGCAAGGCGGTGGTGACGTAGCCGCCCACCTTAGTGTCGGACTCCTGGAGGAAGACCCTCGTCCCCTGCTCTCTCGAAACCTGGACGATGCGGTCCACCAGCTCGAGCCACTCGGGGCTGAGATAGCTGATGCGCGTGCCCATGTAGGTTCGGGTGATGATCGCGCCCCAGCCCGCCTCGCGGAACCCGCGAAGCTGGCGGGTTGCTTCCCCCAACTCGATCCTGTCGTTGAGCATCCACAGGGCCACGCCGCGGAACTCCGCGCCCGGATTGCGGAAGGTAGTCAGGTCCAGCCCCTGCGAGGCGCCACCGGCCTCGCCTGCCATCGCATGCATCAGCTCTCTCCGGCAAGTAGGACTCTGGCCAGCGCGCTGCTCTGGCCTCAGTTCTCTGTTGCACCAGCGGAGAGAGGTTCCCCTCGCGCCGCCGTGAACCTGCCAACAGCACCATCGCCGTGACGGCAGGAGGCCGCCGCGGCCGGGCGGAAGTCTCGCCAGACATCCTCGCGGGAGGCGAGCATGGGCGGGCCCGATCCGAACTTCGGCCGGTTCCTCAAAGTGGTGCGCAGACAGGGTGAGCCGGATCGGGTTCCCTTCGCCGAGTTGTTCCACGACTATGAGATCGTCAGCGCGATTCAGGGGCCGCCCGCGGGGCCGGCGGACGATCCAGACACCATCGCCGCGTGGCGGGTGCGCTTCTGGCATCACCTCGGGTACGATTACGTCAGCCAGGGTGTGGACATCGGCTTCCCCTGCCCAGGTCTGCGGGCCCAGGACACCGCCGCCCTATCCCGTGGGGAGCGCGGCTGGATCAACGAGTCGAAGGGCCCGGTCTCTACCTGGCAGGAGTTCGAGGCCTACCCGTGGCCGGAAGTCACGCCGGCCGCTTTCCGCAGCCTGGAAGCCATCGGCCGCCAGCTTCTCGAGGGGATGAAGGCGGTTGCCACCATCCCGGGCGGGCCGCTGGAGAACCTCACTTTCCTCATGGGCTTCGAGCGGTTCAGCTATGCACTGGTGGATCAGCCCGATCTGGTGGCGGCGATCGCCGAGCGAGTGAGCGAGGTGTTGTGCAAGGTCGTCGAGCACACCGCCAGCATGGACTGCGTCGGCGCCCAGTGGCTGAATGACGACATGGGTTTTAAGAATGGCACCCTCGCCTCACCCGCGGTGCTGCGCCAGTACGTCTTCCCGACTCAGCAGCGCATCTGCGAGATCGCCCACCGTCACGGCAAGCCCGTCCTCCTGCACTCCTGCGGGAACCTGGACCAGATCACCGATGAGCTGATCGCCGATGTCGGCATAGATGCCAAGCACTCCTTCGAGCACGTGATCATGCCGGTGTGGGAGGCAAAGCGCAGGTGGGGCCACCGCATGGCCCTGCTGGGCGGTGTGGACATGGACGTGCTCTCCCGGGGCAGCGAGCAGGAGGTGCGGGCCTACACCCGGCGCTGCATCGAGGAGTGCGCTCCCGGCGGCGGCTGGGCGCTGGGTTCGGGCAACTCGGTAGCCAACTACATCCCCGTGGCGAACTTCCTCGCCATGCTCGACGAGGGCTGGCGCTGCGGCCGCTACTCCTGACACCAGGCCAGCCCGAGCCGCGGCCTGAGCCCTGCTCTGCCTGCGGGGCGAGCCATTGCTGATGCACCACGACCGGAGGCGAGATCATGACGCGTAAGGAGATGAACCTGCGCGTGTTCCGGGGAGAGCCCGTCCCGCACGTGTTCTTCCAGCCTCGCTTCGAGCCGTGGTACGAGTGGCACAAGCAGTTCGGCGGGCTGCCCTGGCAGGTCCGGGGCCTCTCGCTGCGCGAGGTCTTCGACCTCATCGGGGCCTCGATGCGCTACATTGACTACTACACGGGTATGCCCAGCGCGCTCGAGCACCACTGGTCCCCCGAGGTGCGCATCACCGAGCAGAACGAGGGCAACCGCATCAGGCGGCGCTACGAGACCCCACACGGGCCCCTGTTCGACACCTCGGTGCTCACTGTTGACCGCACCTGGCGCACCGTCGAGTTCCTGGCGAAGCGGCCGGAGGACCTGCCAGCCCTGCGCTGGCTGCTCGAGCGCTATAGGGTCACGTTCAGCGCAGACAACTTCCGGGCGGGCGCCGAGTTCATGGGAGATCGAGGAGAGCCGCAGATCTACATCCCCAAGAGCCCCTACTTCGCGCTCGCCCAGACCTGGATGAAGTACCCGGACTTCGTGTTTGCCATGGCCGACTGCCGGAGCGAGATGGAGGACATCATGGAGGTGATTGACAGCTCGCACGATGAGCTCTACGAGCAGCTCACCTCCTGCGAGCTCGTCAGGATCCTCAGCTTCGGCGAGAACATCGCCATGGCCTATCTCTCCACTCGCTACTTCGAGCAGTACGTTATTCCGTGGTACGAGAGGCGAGCCGCGCAGTTGCACCAGGCCGGGATCTTCTCTCACGTGCACATAGATGGCTACTTCCGGCCCCTGCTGCCGTATCTCGCCCAGTTGCCCTTCGACGGCTTGGAGGCCCTCACCCCGGAGCCGCAGGGAGATGTGACCCTGGAGGAGATGCGCGAGCACATAGGCGACAAGGTGCTCGTGGACGGCATCCCCGCGGTGCTCTTCCTCGACCACCACCCGCGCGAGGAGCTCGAGGCATGTGTCGAGAAGGTAGTGAAGCTGTTCCACCCGCGGCTGGTGCTGGGCATCTCGGATGAGCTGCCCCAGGCCGGCGGCGAGGAGAGCTTCGCTCGGCTCCAGTGGGTGGCCGAGTACGCCCGCACCCACGGCCTGACCCAGGTCTGAACGGAGGACGCGGGTGGTGGATCAGTAGCGGCCCACCTCCCGCGCTGTGTCCCAGAGGGCCTGTGTGTTCTCTTCCGGCACCCCTGGAATGGCCTGGTCGGGCCCGCAGATGTAGCCGCCGCCGGGCTTGAGGATCTCCATCACGCGGGCTACCTCGGCCCGTACCTCTTTGGGCGTCCCGAGCGCCAGCACGGCCGTGTCAATGCCCCCCTCCAGGGCCATTCGGCTGACCGTCTCGGCCTTGATCTTCCTCAGGTCGTTCGCGCGCGCCTGAACCGGATTCAGCACCGTCACGCCGATGCCGGCGAGGTCGCCCACGATCGCCTCCACGCGCCCGCAGCTATGGAAGTGGATCAGCTTGCCGCCGCGCTGCGCGTTCTCGAAGCAGTACCTGTACTCTGGCAGGAGGAACTCCCGGAACATCTCTGGCGATACCATCAGCGCTCGCTGAGTCCCCAGGTCTTCGGAGAAGCCAATCCCATCAACGCCGAGTTCCAGGTAGCGGTCGAAGGCGCCGCGGGAGTAAATGGCGATGCGATGGAGGAACGCGTGCGCCTCGGCCCGGTGGGTGATGAGCGAGGTGAGGAAGTTCTCCATCCCCATGACCGCCCAGGCCCGCTCGAACAGCAGGTAGTTCAGATGGCCCATCACCAGCCTCTCCCCCCTGTCCACCCCGGCCAGCTCCCTCTTCATTTCCTCTGTGAACACCAGATCGCCCGGGTCTGGGAACCTGAAGTCGGCCAGCCGATCCAGGCTGGTGAGCGGATTGCCCTTTGGGAAGGGCACGGTCCCCTCGATCCCGACCTCCCAACCCACCCCCCAGCCATCAGTCCAGCTCTCCATCCGCATGTTGCCGTCGAACTGGAAGCTGTGCCAGATCGGCTCATTCGCGAGCGGCACGTACTCGGGCCGTCGGAAGCGGATCGCCTCCAGGTAGTTCTCTTTCGGGCTGAGCATGGGCCTGGGCCTCACGTGGTTGCTTGGGTATGGTAGTGCCGAAGCGATCAGGGCGCTGCCGCGACCATTTCGTCGGTCCGAGCAGGCGCCCTGCTCCGGAGTCCGGGCGTACGCCGAGTGGAGGATAACGAGCAGAGGTCAGAGAAGCATCGTCCGGCTCGGGGCGACCGCAGCGAGGCGACTGCTCGGCCAAGGAGGCGGAAGGATGGAGCGATTCCGGCAGATCATCCTGCGCAGGCACTTCAACAGCGATGCTCGTCTCAGGCCGACACGCAAGGCGGCCTGGGCGGAGGAGGCCCGGCGGATCGCCGAGCACCTGCCTCGTGGGCGGCAGCAGTTCTGGGGCATCCCCTTCACCCTCGGACCGAAGGCGCTCGACCAGAAGGGGCTGATCGTGCTCACCGCAGGCGGCAAGGCAGTGCGCGTTCCTCTCCGCGGCACGGCGACGCACGTCTGTCTGGTGCACTTCTGCAATGCGCGGCCAGAGTATGGGTCCGATCGCGCCGGCGGAGAGCACCTGGCCGACTATGCGCTCATCTATGCCGGTGGCGGTGAGCACGTGCGGCCGATCCGGCGGCGCTTCGAGGTCAACACCTTCAGCGTCGGCTGGGGAGAGGGAGCCTTCGGTGCCGCCCTGACTGACATGCCCCGCCCTTTGCCCGATGACCCGACTCGCCATAGCTGGGGTGGGGTCCAGACCGGCGTGGGGGGAGGGTGGGCCCGCTTCCCGGCCTGGGTCTACGCCCTGGAGAATCCGCACCCCGACAGGCCCCTGGCGGCGATCGAGTTCCGGCCCAACCGCGCGGGGCCTATCGGCATCCTGGGCCTGACGCTCTACTCCGGCCCCGGACACCCGCTGCGACACGTGCCCAGGCGGGTCTATCACCTGCTGCTCCCGGCGGCCGAGAAGGCGAAGAGCGCTGAGGTGCGCGCTGAGCTGGACATGGGAGTGGTCACCCGCCTGTATGCCGCCCCCGCACAGGTGGATGAGAGTTGGCTGCGCGCCCCGGAGGCGGGCCTGGGTCTCCCCCCGCCCAGGGACGAGCCGACCCGGGAGTTCCTCTTCGAGGCCACCGGGGCGCTTGGCGCGGTGCTGACCGTGAAGGCCGGAGAGGTCGAGCACGAAGTGCCCTTCGGAGAGGCCTTCACCGCGGGGAGGGCGCGGAGCGCGGACGGCCGGGCGCGCGTCGAGTTGCTTCACCCGGGGAAGACGTGGGTCCATGTGACCGTGGTTGATGGCGAGACCGGCAAGCCGACGCCAACTCGCATCCACTTCCGCGGCCCACGCGGGGACTACCTCGCGCCCTATGGCCACCATGAGGTGGTCAACGACAGGTGGTTCGAGGACTATGGGGGCGACCTCCGGCTCGGGGGCATGAGCTACGCCTATGTGCCGGGCCGGTTCCAGGTTGACCTGCCGGTGGGCGAGGTCTACGTCGAGATCGCCAAGGGGTTCGAGTATGCGCCGGTGCGCCGCAAGCTCCGGATCAGCCCAGGCCAGCGCGAGCTGCAGCTCACCATTGACCGCTGGACCAACCTGCGCAAACAGAACTGGGTGACGGCCGACACCCATGTCCACTTCATCAGCCCCCAGACGGCCTGGCTGGAGGGACAGGGCGAAGGCCTCAACCTCATCAACCTGCTCGCCTCCCAGTGGGGCCGGCTCTACACCAATGTGGCCGATATCACCGGCGAGCTCTCCGGCTGCTCGGCCGACGACACCCTGGTCTGGGTGGGCACCGAGAACCGCCACCACCTGCTCGGCCACATCTCCATGCTCGGGACCCACGGCGACCCGGTCTTCCCGATGTGCGCCGGCGGCCCCGGCGAGGCCTACATCGGTGACCCCGATATGCTCACCCTCACCGAGTGGGCAGAGGCCTGTCGAGAGCGAGAGGGCGTGGCCATCAGGCCGCACTTCCCGTTCCCCATGTGCGAAGAGCCGGTGTACATCGCCCTCGAGAAGCTGGACGGGGCCGAGCTGCGGCGGTTCGCGAACCCCGCGGCCGGGTCGCTCGACGAGTTCTGCTTCACCGAGTGGTACCGCTACCTCAACTGCGGCTACCGGGTGGCCGCGGTGGGCGGCACAGACAAGATGAGTGCCGGCATGCCTGTGGGCGGCGCCCGCACCTACGCGCGACTGGCCTCCGACGACGAGTTCACCTTTGCCAACTGGGCCAAGGCGGTGCGGGCGGGCCGCACCTTCACTACTTCGGGCCCGGTCATGGACCTGCGCGTTGACGGGCGGGAGATGGGGGAGGAGATCCGCATGCCCGCCGGCGGCGGGGCACTCGAGGTGCAGGCCAGCGCGCAGTGCGCTTGGCCCATTCATCGCCTGGAGATCGTAGTGAACGGCCAGGTGGTCGCGAACAGCGCCAGCGTAGAGGGCTCCCGCAAGCTCACCCTCAGCCGCAGGCTCCAGGTCAGGGAGAGCAGTTGGATCGCCGCCCGCTGCGGCAGCAACCTCCAGGTGAACCACTGCTGGCCCATCCATCTCGGCGCACACACCTCGCCCGTCTACGCGGTCGTGGATGGCCGCAAGCTGTTCAGCGCCTCTGATGCCAGCTACATGCTCACCCTCATAGATGGGGGGCTCACCTATCTCGACACGCTCTCGGTGCGGTATGACGAGGAGCGTCACCGCAAGATGAAGGCAATCTTCGAGAGGGCCAGGGCCCTGCTGCACTCCCGCCTCCATGCCCACGGTGCGGCCCATGACCATAGTGAGTCGGCGTGAGCGCGGGACGCGAGTCCTGGTCGCTTGGGTACTGTAGTCCCGAAGCCCCAGGGCGTTACGCGGCCTTCGGGAACACGCTACGGAAGCAGCCGAATCCTGTTTCTTGCTTCTACTGGAGAAGGGATGATGTGCTGGGCGCGTGGAAGTCGCGAGGAAACAGCGTGTCGCACACTCGGGCGCGGTTCATGTGAGGTGGCTATGGCAGCGAAGCGTGATCCGATTCAGATGGCAGTGGTAGGCTTAGGGAGGGCCGGATGGGACATCCATGTCGCGGCCATCCGCGGCCGCAAGGACTTCGTGTTGGTGGAGGCGGTTGACCTGGAGGAAAGCAGGCTGGCCGAAGCCCGGGGCGAGTTCGGCTGTCGCACCTGGCGCAACTTCAGGCGCTTCCTCCGCGAGTCCGATGCCGAGCTGGTGGTGATCGCCACCCAGTCCAAGGACCACGCCTGGATGTCCTGGGAGGCGCTCCAGGCGGGCAAGCACGTGCTCTGCGAGAAGCCGGTCGCCACCCGGCCGCGGGACCTGGACCGGCTCCTGACCGTTGCCCAACAGAGCGGGCGCATCTTCACCGTCCATCAAAGCGCCCGGCTCGCCCCTGACTTCCTGCACGTTCGGCAAGTGATCCGCAGCGGCGTGCTGGGCCGCGTCTTCTTCATCAAGCGCGGCAGCTATGGCTTCAGCCGACGCAACGACTGGCAGGTGCTGCGCAAGTACGGCGGCGGCCAGCTCAACAACAACGGCGTTCACCTGGTGGACCAGGTGATGCAACTGCTCGACTCACCGGCGAAGGCGGTGTTGGGCGACCTGCAGCAGGTGCTCAACCCAGGGGACACCGAAGACCACGTCAAGGTGGTCATCCGCGCCGAGAGCGGTATGGTGGCCGATGTCGAGGTGACCACGGCCTGCGCCACGCCGCCACCGGCCTGGGTGGTGATGGGCGACCGGGGCAGCCTGGTGTCGGACGGGAAGACCTTTCGCCTGCGGTACTACGTGGGCCCGAAGCTGCGGCCCCTGCGGCCCGTGGACAGCACCATGGTCGCCTCTCGGACCTATGGCACGGGAGAGACCATCCCCTTCAAGGAAGAGACCGTGCCGGCAGCATCGCCAAGCAAGCGCAGCTTCTACGACTACCTTTATGACTCGATCCGGAGAGGCAAGCCCCTGCTTGTTACGCCGGAGAGCGTGCAGCGCACCATGTCGGTGCTTCAGGCCGCGCGCAAGGGGACGACGTTCCCGTAGCGACCGCGATGAGCAGGCATGCCGAGGGAGGTGTGAGCAATGGCCAAGGAGTTGGGCGCGGGGATCGTCGGCATGGGGTGGGCGGCCGGCGAGCACTTCAAGGCCTATCAGCACAACCCCCATGCCCGGATGGTGGGGGTGTGCAGCAGAACGCGGGAGGGGGCCGAAGCGAAGCTTGCCTGCCTCCGCGGCGAAGTGGACGTGGAGGGAGTCAAGGTCTACGATTCCTACCAGCAGATGCTGGGCGATCCGGAGATCCAGGTAATCTCTATCTGCTCTCCCCCGAGCCAGCATGTGGACCAGGGCCTGGCCGCGGCCCAGGCGGGGAAGCACCTCTGCATCGAGAAGGCGGTCGCGCTGAACCTCGCTGACCTGCGCCGGCTTCAGGCCGCGGTCGGATCGGCCGGCGTCAAGACCGCGGTCTGCTTCGAGTGCCACTACAACCCCCAGGTCATCACCATCAAGAGCTTGCTCGACCTCGGCGTGATCGGAGAGGTCTATTCGGTGGAGGCCGACTACTACCACGGCATCGGGCCCTGGTACAAGCAGTGGGCCTGGAACACCACGAAGCAAGAGGGCGCCAGCGCACTGCTCAGCGCGGGCTGTCACGCGCTCGACCTGGTGCTCTACTTCGCCGGCGGCGAGGCCGCCGAGGTGGCCTCCTTCGGGGGCTTCAGCCGCAACAACCCCCTCCAGTACGAGTATCCGCCCCATTCAGTCACCATCGTGAAGTTCGACAACGGGGTGACCGGGAAGTGCGCGGCGAGCGTGGACTACCGCGGGCCTTACTACTTCCCATTCGAGATCCAGGGCGAGGCCGGCTGCATTCGCGACAACCAGTTCTACTCCACCAAGCTCGGGGGACAGAAGGGGATGGCCGCCATCCCCACCATCATGCTCGACAGCGGGGATGTCACCCACCACCCCTATGAGGACGAGATCAACGAGTTGGTTGACTGCATCCTGGAGGACCGGGCCCACCCGGTGGACCTAGAGTACGCGGCCCGCACCCACGAGGTGATCTTCGCCGCCGACCTGGCGGCCGCGGAAGGCCGCGTTGTGAGGATGTCCGAGATTCGCGGTGGCTAGAGGCCGCCAGCCCGTGGTGAGCTGCGATCTGGCCGCACGGCCTCGCTTACATCGGGAAGGCCGTTCGCTCGGCACGCCAAGGGCTGTGGAGAGGAGCGCGCTGCGCTCCGTGGAACGGCGTCCGGGGAGGTAGGGGCAGATGCTGCATATTGGGCAGGAAGAGATTGATGCTGTCTCACGGGTGATCAAGAGCGGCTACCTATTCCGCTATGGTGACCGGAAGGCGGGCCACCCCAACGAGTGCGCCAGGTTCGAGGAGGAGCTGGCCCGCAAGACGGGCACGCAGTACGCGCTCGCCGTCACCAGCGGAACCGCGGCCATCATCTGCGGCCTGGTGGGGCTGGGGGTCGGGCCAGGTGACGAGGTGATCCTCCCGGGCTACACCTTCATGGCCTCCGCGCTCGCCCCCCTGGCTGTCGGCGCCATCCCGGTGATCGCAGAGATAGACGAGTCGCTCACCCTCGACCCGAAGGACGCGGAGGCCAAGATCACGCCCCGCACCAGGGTGATCATGCCGGTGCATATGTGCGGGCTGCCCTGCAACATGGAGGCGATCATGCGGGTCGCGCGCCGGCACAACAGGCTGGCGAGGGCGGCCCGGCCAGGCGCTGAGGTCAAGGTCCTCGAGGATGCCTGCCAGGCCGACGGCGGCTCCTACAAGGGCAAGCGCTTGGGCTCTATCGGCGAGCTGGGAGCGTTCAGCTTCAACTACTACAAGAACATCACCTCGGGTGAAGGCGGAGCTATCGTCACCAGTGACCAGGTCGTCCACGAGCGCGCCCTGATCCACCACGACGGCGGCGCCATCTTCCGGCCCCATGCCAAGGACATCGGCGTGCCCTTCTTCGCTGGCTGGAACTTCCGGCTCAACGAGATCCTCGGCGCGGTCCTGCGAGTGCAGCTCAAGCGTGTTGACGGCCTGCTGGCTCGCACCCGGGCGCGCAAGAAGAAGATGGTCGCGGCCCTCGAGGGGATGGGCCTGCGGTCAATCAGGTACCATGACCTGGAGGGCGACTGCGGCACGACGGTCGGGCTCCTCTTCAGCAGCGAGCGCGAGGCGCGAGCCTTCATCGCGGCCCTCGCCAAGCAGGGAGTCGGAGCCTCCACGCCCATTGACAGCGGCCGGCACGTCTACAGCAACTGGGAGCCGGTGATGCAGCGGCGGGGCTCCTACCATCCGGCCCTGGATGCCTTCCGCCGTCCCGAGAATCGCGGCTCCCAGGTGAAGTACACCCAGGACATGTGCCCGCGCACCCTGGACATCCTCAGCCGCGCGGTCCTCCTGGGCATCTCGCCCCGCGAGATGCCCGCAGACCTGCGACGGCGCATCCAGGCCTGCAGGAGGGCCGCCGACGAGGTGGGGTAGCAGGGGATCGGCATCCTGACCTACTGAGTCTCGCCTAATGCAGTCAGGGCGAGACTCAGACAGAACATGACAGGAAGCTCCACGAAACCCCTGCCGCCGTGACTGCAACATGCGAAGCTCCATAGCCACCCGGTCTTCGGGGCGATGCATGCTCAGGTCTCTGCTCGCCAGAAGACTGGGGTCACAGCCGAGATGATGCACGAGGAAGTACCAGTGCCAGACACATGGTCGCTCCACATCCCGTCACTGCTGCTCATTTGCCTGGCCGCCTACGCCCTCGGCCTTGGCGCGCAAGGCGGAGAGCACGCGCCGCCCGTCCCTAAGGCCAGAGCTGCTCGCCCCAGCAGGTCCAGCCGAACAAGCGCCTATGCCGCGGGGCCGAGCGGCCTCTCGGCCGACCCGACCTTCTTCCCGCTGGCGGTCTGGCTGCAAGACCCCGGCCGCGCGCACGAATACCGAGAGCTGGGCATCAACACCTATGTCGGGAGCTGGAAGGGTCCAACCGATGAGCACCTCGTCTCCCTCCGCCAGGCCGGGATCAGGTTGATCTGCGGCCAGCAGGGGCCGGGGTGGGCGCACGCGGCGGACTCTACCATCGCCGGGTGGATGCACGGCGATGAGCCGGACAACGCCCAGCCCAGGCCCGAGGGCGGCTACGGCCCGGGCATCCCGCCCGCGAAGATCATCGCCGACTACCAGGAGATGAAGAGGAACGACGCGACCCGTCCGGTGCTGCTGAACCTGGGCCAGGGAGTGGCCAACGACGAGTGGATCGGCATTGGCTGCAAGCTGTCCGACTACCCCGAGTACGTCAAGGGCTGCGACATTGTCTCCTATGACGTGTACCCGGTGGTCGGCATCAGCAAGCCAGATGGCGAGAACTACTTGTGGTACGTCGCCAGGGGCCTCGACCGTCTGCGGGAGTGGACCGCAGGCAGGAAGCTCATCTGGAACTGCATCGAGTGCACCCACATCAGCAATCCCCAGAAGAAGGCCACTCCCCACCAGGTGCGCGCCGAGGTCTGGATGTCCCTCATCCATGGCTCCATGGGGATCATCTACTTCGTCCACCAGTTCAAGCCGACGTTCATCGAGGCCGGCCTCCTGGCTGACCAGGAGATGAGTGCCGGAGTCAAGGCCATCAACCAGCAGATCATCGCGCTCGCGCCCGTGCTGAACTCACCCACCGTCGCGGATGGAGCCACCGTCACCAGCGCCTCCGCCGAGGTGCCGATAGACATCATGCTCAAGCAGCATCAGGGCGTGATCTACCTCTTCGCGGTCGGCATACGCAATGCCGCGACCCGCGGAGACTTCTGGCTCAAGGGCCTGTCGGGGCGGGCGAGGGCCGAGGTGTTAGGGGAGAACAGGCAGATCGTGCTGGAGAACGGTGCCTTCTCAGACGAGTTCGAGCCCTATGGCGTGCACCTCTACCGCATCACCCGCGACCGGGCCGCCGCGGCCATCCGGCCTCGATCGAAGCGATCGGTTGCCCAGATCCTCACCCGAGTGGACGAAGGCGAGCTGCGCCGGAGCCTTTTCTCCCTCTCCAAGGACCCGCTCCCCTACCGCAAGGCCAACTTCACCCGGCGCGGGCAGAGCAAGAGCACGCTGGAGGAAGCCGACGACTTCATCGAGTCCAAGCTTCGGTCCTGGGGCTATGGGGTCGAGAGAGAGGCCGTCCAGGTGCAGGCCTTCCGCTGCGACCGCTCGAAGCCCAAGCACGCCTGGTACGCGACCCCTGAGCCCTCCGACCCCTGGTACACTGCCCACAACCTCCACGCGAGGAAGATCGGCGCTACCCGGCCGGAGGAGATCATCTGCGTGGTCTCCCACAAGGACTCGCCGAGCTGGGTGGACTCTCCCGGGGCCCAGGACAACGCCGTCGGCACTGTTGGCAACCTGGAGATCGCTCGGCTGCTCGCCAAGCGTCGGATGAACCGCACCATCTGGCTCCTGTTCTGCAATGAGGAGCATGTCCCGTGGACCAGTGTCACCGCGGCCCAGAGGGCGAAGGCGCGGGGAGACAACCTGATCGCGGTCTTCAACCTCGATGCTCTGGGCGGGAAGTCTCAGCAGGATCGCAGGGCCGGCCGGCACACGAATGTGACCTACTACACCAGACCGGAGGGCGCGCGCCTCGCCGAGCTGATGGCCGAGGCCAACCAGACCTATGGCATCGGCCTCGTCCAGACGGCCTACCAGCGCGAGCAGCCCGGCGACGACGATGGGTCCTTCATCAATGCTGGCTACCCGGCGGCGGTCGCCAACATCGGCTCCCACCCCTATGCTGATCCGAACTACCACGCCGAGGGGGACGTGCCCGAGCTGGTGGACCTGCCCAATGTGCGCAAGACCGTCCAGGCGACACTGGCTGCCATCCTCACTCTCGACGCGCGCTGAGCGCGACCTATCGCGCACCTCCGGTATGACAGCTCCGCGACCTGTGCCAGCTCCAGTACGACAGGTCCGCGACCTGTCGGAAAGGGCGCAGCCGTTTCTGCCACGTTGGCAGGACCCTGTCTCCGGAGGCGAGCCAGCACGCATCAGCTTGATGCTGCCCGCTGCACCTTGGCGACCGCCTCCACGATGTCGTGTACGTCCTCTCGCGTGCCGAGAAGCAGGCTCTGAGCCAGCCAGACGGCCTCATCGGCGCACACACGCTCAGCCACCGGACAGCGCGCCTTGGCGTAATCCACCGTGCGTCCTGGGAAGTTGTCCGGGTCGAGGAACGCCGGGTTCCGGTAGAGGGGCACGTAACCCGCCCAGCACGGCACTCCCTCGGCCGAGAGCGCGTTGATGAACTCGCTCCGCCTCATCGCGCCGAACCGCGCTTGGTCGAAACGAAAGATGTAGATGTGGTACGCGTGCATAGTTACGCGGGGATCGAGGCCCATGGGACGAATCCCGGGGATGCGAGCCAGCTCCTGGTTGAGGAACTGGGCGTTGTCCCAGCGCCGCCTGGCCTGCTCGGGGAGGCGAGTCAGTTGCACTCGCAGGATGGCGGCCTGGAACTCGGTCATCCGGTAGTTGGACCCCAGCAGGTGGTGCTCGTAGAACGCGCCCTCTGGCCGGCGCCCCGCGTTCGCGACCGACCAACTCCGGGCATAGAGCTCGGCATCGTCGGTGAGCGCAATGCCCCCCTCGCCCGCGTTGATGTTCTTGGTTGACTGGAACGAGAAGGCGCCCAGGTCGCCGATGGCGCCGACCTTCCGTCCTTTCCACTCCGCGGCGTGTGCCTGTGCGCAGTCCTCCACAAGGAAGAGACTGCGGTTGCGCGCCAGCTCGCTGAGCGCGTCCATGTCGGCCGGACAGCCGGCGATGTGGACGGCGACGATGCCTCTGGTGCGCGGCGTGATCGCCGCCTCCGCCGCTTTCGGATCCAGGTTGTACGTGTCGGGGTCAATATCGGCGAAGACCGCGATCCCGCCGGCCGTGATCACCGCGCTGGCGCTGGCGATGAAGGTATAGGGTGGCACGATCACCTCGTCGCCTAGTCGCAGGCCCGCGGCGCGGAGCGCGATCTCCAGGGAGGCAGTTCCGTTCGTGTTGCAGACGGCGTAGCGCGCATCGTGGAATTGGGCGAACTCCTGGCCGAAGGCCGGCACCTCAGTGCACGGCGTCGCGCTTCCCCAGGTGCCGGAGCGCAGCACCCGCAGCAGCGCCTGCTCCTCCTGTTCGTCCCAGACCGGCCAGGCCGGCCAGGGCTTCGCTCTGGTGTCCCGAACCGGCTTCCCGCCTTCGACGGCCAGCTCTATCCTCGGGGTGCGCGCCACGGTCATCCTCCTCGCCCTGGTGTGACGTCCCTTCCCTCTTCGCCGGCTTCCCCTCTGTTTCCCCGGAGGAAGGGCCCGGCAGGAAGTCAAGCCGCGAGGGCGCAAACTACCCCCTGCTGAGTGTGGCCAGGTGAGGCGATGGCGAGACTCAGGGAGAGCGCCGCCGAAGGCTGCAAGAGCTTCCAGACGCATCAGCCTGGTCTGGGGAGGTCAGTAGCGCCGGTAGAGCCGCACCGTAGCGGCGCAGGGGCCGCCTGTGGGCGAGAGCAGCGACACAAGGGACGGAGATGACAGGTAAGGAGATGCGAGTCGGCCGCCTGTTCTCGCGCGGCAACGCGGTCATCGTGGCAGCCGACCACGGTGAGTTCGACGGGCCCATACCCGGGATGGTGGACTTGCCGCGCACGCTGGCGGCGGCGATCAACCCGGAGGTGGACGCCGTGCTCCTCTCTCCGGGCATGGTCACTCACTGCGCCGAGCTGTTCTCCCGCCGCGGCGGCCCGCTCGCGGTCGTGCGCCTCAACTGGAGCACGGTGTACGCGTTCCATTGGGGCTATCACGAGGCGGCCACTGTTCCCGCGATCAGTGCCGAGGACGCCCTGGCGCGGGGCGCAGACTTGCTGCTGGTGTCGCTCACCCTTCAGACTGGCAGCGAAGAACGCGACGCGCGCAATGTCGAGGCGTTCTGCAAGCTGCTCAGCGATGGGCACCACCTGGGCCTGCCGGTGATCGGGGAGGTCTTCCCCGCCCGCTCTACGGAGCTCAGCCCGGACCAGGTGCACGACCACGTGTACACCGGCGCGCGGATCGCGGCCGAGCTGGGCGCCGATCTGGTCAAGACTTTCTATACCCGCCGCTTCCGGGAGGTCACCACGGCCTGCCCGATTCCCATCCTGGCCCTCGGCGCCGAGAAGACTCCGACCCAGCTCCAGGCGCTCCAGCTTGCCGAGAGCCAGGTGCGCGATGGCGCGCGCGGGGTGGTGTTCGGCCGCAACGCGCTTCAGGTGCCCGACCCGTTCTCCTTCCAGGCCGCCCTCTGCGCGGTAGTGCGGGAGGGCAGGAAAGCGCAGGAAGCCGCGACCGAGTTCGGGCTCAGTGACTCCCAGCGCGAAGGAGAGCAGCGATGACCTCAGCCTGGGCGCAGGTCGAGCCCATGTCCATTCCGCATCTGGTCACAGACCAAATCCCTGGCCCGCGCTCGCGGGAGCTGCACGCTCGCGGCGCGCGGCTGATGAAAGGCTACTCCAGCCAGGTCAAGCTCTTCCCCGTCGTATTCGAGAAGGGCCACGGTGTCACACTCACGGATGTGGATGGCAACACCTACCTGGACTTCTCCTCTGGCATCTACGTCACCAACCTTGGGCACTGCCATCCGAAGGTCAGCGAAGCCATCGCCAGGTATGCCCACACCCTGATGAACTGCCACGACTTCACCACCCCCATCAAGGTGGCGCTCTTGGAGAAGCTGGCCGAGATCCTGCCGGGCGACCTCTGCGGCATGCAGCTCTATGACAGCGGCACCACCGCGGTGGAGGCGGGCCTGCGCCTCTGCCGCGCGGCCACCGGCAACTGGGAGTTCCTCTCCTGCTTCCGCGACTTCCACGGGAAGACCTACGGCTCGGTGAGCTGCGCGGTGTTCAAGCAGAGCGATGGACCCACCCGGGCACCCGGCTTCCACATGCTCCCCCGACCCGATCCCTATCGGCCGCACTGGACCAAGCCCGAGGGCAGCATTGACACGGATGCCTATCTCACCTTCTTCGACCACTATGTGCGCGAGGGGACCGCGGGCAAGGTGGCGGCCTTCGTGCTCGAACCAGTACAGGGGTGGGCCGGCTCCATCTTCCCGCCGGACGACTTCTTGCCGAAGCTGCGCCGCTTCTGCGATCAGCGCGGCATCCTGCTGATGGCCGACGAGGTGCTCACCGGCATGGGCCGCACGGGCCGCTGGCTGTGCATGGAGCACTGGGGCGTCGTGCCCGATGTGGTGACCCTGGGCAAGGGGCTCGGCAACGGCTTTCCGGTGACCGCCATGGTTGCCCGGGCGCCCTATGTGGAAGCCATCGAGAAGATCAGCGCCTCCACCTCCTATGGCGGCAACCCCATGGCCTGCGCCGCCGCGCTCGCCTCCATCGAGGTGATCGAGGAGGAGGGCCTGCTCGAGCATGCGACCATGCTGGGTGAGGTCATGGTTGCCCGGATGCGTGAGATGCACCAGCGCCATCCGATCATCGGCGACGTCCGTGGCAAGGGTTGTCTCCTGGGCATCGAGCTGGTGAAGGACCGCGCCACCAGGGAGCCGTTTGACGAGGCCGGGAGGCTGGTCTACCAGAAGGCCTTCCGGAAGGGGCTCGCCTGGATTCCCGCCGGCCACATCCTGCGCATGTCCCCTCCTCTCATCATCTCGCCCGAGTTGGCGCTCAAGGGCCTAGAGATGATTGAGGAGGCGATCGCCGAGGTGGAGCGTGAGTTCGGCTACCTGTAGGGCAGATCGGCCATGGGGCTAAAGGTCGCCTTCGTTGGGATGCCGCGCGCGGCAGGCTTCATCGGGGCCTTCCGCCTGATGCCGGAGGTCGAGGTCTTCGCAGGCTGTGACATCAACCGCGACACGCTCGAGCGCCACTGCGAGCGGCTCGGCATCACGAAGCGCTTCAGCGACTACCAGGCCTTGCTGGATAGCGGCCCCGACGCGGTGGTGCTCGGGACCCCCATGCCCCTCCACGCGCCCCAGGCCGCGGCCGCGCTGCGGCGGGGCGTCCATGTGCTCTCCGAGGTTCCGGCGGTCGTGGACCTGACCCAGGCCTGGGAACTGGCCGAGGCGGCGCGCGCCTCCTCCGCCGTCTACATGATGGCCGAGAACTACTGCTACCTTAAGCAGGTCGGCGTGGTGCGAGAGATGGTGCGCCAGGGCCTCTTCGGCGACCTGTATTACGGCGAGGGCGAGTACCTCCACGAGCTGAAAGAGCTCAACCAGCTCACTCCCTGGCGGCGCATCTGGCAGACCGGGCGCAATGGCGTCACCTATGGCACGCACTCTCTGGGCCCGCTGCTCTGGTGGTTCCAGGACCGGGTGGTCACGGTCAGCGGCTTCGGCAGCGGCCACCACTACCGCGATCCGCGGGGCGCGCGCTACGAGAATGAGGACACCTGCCTGATGCTGTGCCGGCTGGCGAGCGGTGGGCTGGTGCGGGTGCGGGTGGACATGCTCTCCAACCGGCCTCACCTGATGACCTACTACGCGCTCCAGGGAACGAAGGGCTGCTACGAGTCGGCGCGCGGTTGTGGGGATGTGGACAAGCTCTGGCTTGCCGATCGCAGCGCCGACCGCAACACCTGGTCTCCGGTCTCCGACTTCAGCGCTGAGTTCCTGCCGGAGAACTGGCGGCGTTGGGGGCAGGAGGCGGCGAAGGCCGGCCACGGGGGAGGCGACTTCCTGGAGGTGATGGACTTCCTCACCGCGATCCGGGAAGGCGCCGCGCCGCCTGTGGACATCTACGCCGCGCTCGACTTCTCCCTGCCCGGCCTCGTATCTCAGGAGTCCATCGCGCGGGGCGGCGAGCCGCTGCCTGTGCCCGACTTCCGGACGATCAAGCGCTTCCCAGAAGACCTGCCCGACGAGCTGCGCAGTTCCGCGATCCTGCGGCTGGCCGCTCCTGACGGCAGGCCGACCTGGAGGCAGTGACCGATGCACACCTTCGGTGTCGGGATCATCGGCTTCGGGTTCATGGGGCGCACCCACTCCTACGGCCACGTGAACATGCCGCTCTACTACGATCCGCCCCCCTGCCGCACCCGCCTGGTGGGGGTGGCGACCTCTCGGCGAGAGACGGCCGAGGCGGCGCGGCAGGCCCTTGGCTTCGAGTTCGCGACCGATGACTGGCAGGAGCTGATCGCGCGTGCGGATGTTGACCTCATCCATGTATGCACACCGAACAAGTTCCACAAGGAGCAGGTGCTCGCGGCGCTGGCCGCGGGCAGACACGTCTACTGCGACAAGCCGCTGTGCATGGACCGCGCCGAGGCCGCGGAGATCGCCGCCGCGCTGCCCAGCGCTCGTGTCACGCACCAGATGGCCCTTCACAACCGCTTCTTCCCAGCCACGCTGCGCGCCAAGCAGTTGGTAGAGGAGGGCTTCCTTGGCGAGCTGCTGTCATTCCGCGGCGCCTACCTCCACGCGGGCAGCGCAGACCCGAAGGCGCCGCTGAGATGGAAGCTCGACGCGGCCCTCAGCGGCGGTGGAGTGCTGCTGGACCTCGGTTCCCACAGCCTCGACCTGGTGCAGCACCTGGTGGGCCCGCTCACCGTGCTTGACTGCACCACCCGCATCGTCTATCCCGAGCGACCTCTGCCCGGCGAGCCGCACAGGACACGGCTGGTGCAGGCAGAGGACGCGGCCCTGCTCACCGTGCGCACCCCGAGTGGCGCGGTGGGGCACATCGAGGCCTCGAAGGTCGCCACTGGCGCGGTGGACGAGCTGCGCTTCGAGCTCCACGGCTCCCGGGGCGCGCTCCGGTTCAACCTGATGCAGCCGAACTTCCTCTGGACCTACGACCTGACCGCGCCGGCCGCCGACCGCGGCTGGCGAGCCATCGAGACGGTGCAGAACTATGGGCCGCCCGCGGCTTTCCCGCCCCCCAAGGTGGGCATCGGTTGGCTGCGCGCGCACATCGCCTGCCTGCACAGCTTCCTCGCCGCGGTGGCTGAAAACCGGCCCGCCGATCCGGGCCTCGAGGTGGGCGTGCAGTTGCAGTACCTGATGTCAGATGCCTATGACAAGGCCGCCCGACGCTGATCTCCTCCTGGGAGTGGACGCTGGCACCACCCTGTGCAAGGCGGCCCTCTACGCGCCCGATGGGTGCTGCCTGGCCGTGGGGGCGGCCAAGCAAGGGATAGCCAGCCCGACGCCTGGCTGGGCCGAGCAGCAGCCAGCAGACTGGTGGCGCGGCTTGCGCCGCGCGGTCAGGCAGGCGCTCGCCAGCTCAGGGATCGCCGGCGATCGCATCGCTGCCATCGGCCTCTCGACACAGGGGGGCACGCTCGCGGTGTTCGATGCTGATGGCCGCCCGCGCGGTC
>Ga0315307_1000008_pt1 | contig 97145 bp, 91 predicted proteins | sample TDP2_MG_FD_203079 | JGI IMG/M metagenome (GOLD analysis project Ga0315307, IMG submission 203079) | Freshwater sediment microbial communities from Lake Towuti, South Sulawesi, Indonesia - TDP2 | ecosystem: Environmental > Aquatic > Freshwater > Lake > Sediment | place: Indonesia: South Sulawesi...
AGAATGGAGTTGAAGGTGGGAGACAGTTTCAAATGTCCTGAAGGTCATGAAGCCACAATAGTGTGGATCAGCGAAGACAAGAAGGTTGTAGCGGTTAGGTGCCCTCAAAAGCACTTGGGAAAGGTACAGAAGGTGGCTGATCACACAAAACCTACCTGGCCATATAGACATCAACCCATGACGAAAAGACAAATCTATCTTAAGAACATGGTTTTCCTCATCGAAATTTAAAAGGGCAAGGTCCACAAGTTAATCTGAGGCATTTTTGGTGCTTTTATAGGATAAACAGCAAAAATAAAAAGGTTTTATTTGATTATTTCAGCGTTTGCGGCTCTACGGCCTATCCTCGTGATCCTTATTTTCACATGGTCTCTAGGCTTTGCGTTGGCAACGAATATTACGAAACCTTGGACTCTGGCTATGCCTTCCCCTTGGCGACTCGTTTCCGTTATATCCACTTCGTATTCCTTTCCCATCTCAACTGGGCAAGGCTTAAAGCCCCCACCATAACCGCGTCTTCTCTCATAACTCATAGAGCGTCTTCCTCCTTTCACACTTGTGACGATAATGCTCGCTTAAGACTTTAAGTGTTCCGTTTTTTATACTAATTCTTTTGTTGCTTCAGTTTTATGCGCTTGGGTTTCCGGCGTTGCTACTCTAAAACGCTGGGGTTACTGACACAGAAGACAACGCTGATTTGATTCAACCGATTATATCCACTAGACTTCCCAGTGCTTGGCCCGGCACTCCTTTTCTGAAACGAGCCCTAACGAGTCCGTTCTTTCCATGTAACGCCACTATTTTTCCTCGAGCCTTATGTTTTCCGATGGGCCATGCGACCTTTCGACCAATGAGATGTGCCGCCTTGCTGACTGATTCGATGCCGGGAAAACGGAGGATGTATTCTTTCGGCTTCTGGGTTTTCGGTCCCCTCCGACAACTCACGATGACGCCTTGACCAGTTTTAGGCATGGACATTCACTTCGCATTTAGGTGACGGTTACACTTAGTGCAGGAAACTCGTATATACCTTTTCGAAGCTGTGCCCTAAGCCCTTTAAAAGCTGGCTATTCTTGCCAGTAATACATAAGCCCAGATCACTGTTACCCCAATAATTCCATACTTTCTCGTAGTTTTCTGTATGTTAATGACATTTTTTGTTGACGGGTTCTTTAACACATCCGCATAACGCATGATAATGGGTATGGAAAGGGGGAAGAGTATAGAAAACAAGAATAGATGTCTGTAGGGGAGTAAACCAAAAGCTGAATAGACGAATGGTGAGAACCCCGCTATCAAAAACATGAATCCAGCGACGATAACACCCTTCTTCCTTCCGTACCTAGCAACGAAAGTGTGAACCCCCGTTTTACGGTCTGCTTCGTAGTCTCCAACGGCTTGGATGATATGGCCACCACTGTGAATTAGCATTAGTGGCATGGCACTCAACATAATTGATGGAATGTTAGAAATTAGCTTGTCGGTTGACCCCCATCCAATTAAGAATGGCAGAAAGCCAGCGCCTATACCTGAGACCACGAAGTCTGCGACTGGTACGCTTTTCAGTCTGAATGGGGGAGTGGAATAAGCGGTCCATAGTCCTAAGTAAACAATAAACAACGGGAGAACATGAACGTTGGCCATGAACACCAAAATTAAACATGAGACGACTAGGAAGAAAAAGAAGATTAATGTCCTCCTCGGTGTTATTCGGCCAGAGGCAACAGGCAGATTTGACTTAACCTCGTTCTCTCGATCCTCCTCACGGTCAAAGTATTGATTCAAAACGAAGACGCTGGCCGTAGCAAGTGAGAAGGCAAAGAGGACTATGGCAGTAATCTCAAAGGGAGGCACTCCAAAGAGAATGCTCCCAAAACCAAAATTGAAAATCCATCCAAGCCAACTCCCAACCCTTGCAGCCTCAAAGTATTGAGACATTTTATGCCTTCCAGAACGAAGTTAAAAATTGCAAAATTTAAGAGTTTGGACCATTTGCCTAGGATTTTTGGTTTTAGCGTGCGCATTTTATAGCTTTCTGAGGATAGAAAGGGTTAATCGCTCTGAGCGCTACTAGGTAAGGGAGCAAAAGAGCTCCGAAAGGGCTTGAAGAGTCCACATCTGTTAGGGTGGTATACGGGGGAGCAGAGGCTAACGAATGGAAATTCGAGAGTGGTATTCCGGATATTTTCTTCGGGCGAAGCTCGTCTGTGCGTTGTCTAAGCGGAGGCGTTTCAAAACTGTTCTTTGTGGATGACGAGACGCTAAAGAAGGTCGCCACGTTGTTCGGAGAGGACGCTGTTAGAGTAGTTGAGACCCTCAAAGGGGTTCACGAGATCACAGACAATGAGATCGCGGATAAAACCCAAATACGCCTCAACATGGTGCGCAAGGCACTTTATAGTCTCTATGACCACTCCCTCGTGGCTCTCAGGCAATCCCGCGACAAAGAAACAGGCTGGTTCATCTTCAACTGGAGACTACAACCCGACCAACTGGAAAGCTTTATCCTGAACCAAAAGCGACGTGTTCTAGAAAAACTGGAAACCAGGCTTGAGTACGAGAAAAGCCACGAGTTCTACACCTGCCAAACGCAAGGCTGCAAGCGATTTCCCTTTGCAGAGGCATTTGAGCTTCTCTTCAAATGTCCCGTCTGCAACAAACCAATGATGCACATCAACAACGACTTGATTGTTGAGGTCCTAACCCGAAAAATTGAGCAGATAAGGGTCTGAGAGCGTTGAAATGTTAGAGAATTGTTCCATCCATGCATTTGCCAAGCATTGCTGAAACCATTCTAACTTATATTGTACCTTAATTAAAGAATATGGGGCTATTGATTGAGAGATCCTGTGTGCGGCACTGTGCTAGACGAAAAAACAGCAAAATTCAGGATAAATTTTGAAGGAGAAACATACTACTTCTGCTCCGCGAGTTGTAAGAAAAAATTCAAACGCCATCCTAAGAAGTTCGTCAAATAATTTACGCGTCAAGTCTGCGCACACGCACTCTAAGAACACAGTTGTAGCCGTGAACCTAAACTATGCAATACGAGGGCTTTCAGTGGCTTCACTAAAGTATCGCCTGCTCCAATGCAAAGGCATCCTGAAAATTTGAGAAAAAAGGGATGAGAAAATTTATGAAAGAATGTTTACCATTCTTCTTCTTCAAATTCTTCCTCTTCAGTTTCTTCTGGTTCTTCCTTTTCAAATGTATATCTCATTCATTTTCCTCTCCTTGCTTTTTAGGGGCATACCTAATGGCACGTGACACTTATAACCAATTCGATATAATCCCTTGACGTTTCTTTTCTGTTCAACGCATGCATAGATGGATAATCAGAACATGTAGTTCTGACAAGCACTTTAGCCCGACACGATCCTAGTTAGATGGTGCCGCTAAGTAGACGCCTGTGCAATTTAGTTATTAGAGAATGTTAGTGGTGTTTAAAAGTGAGATCCGCCTATTATCTTTGTCAACACCTACAAAGAGGAAGTTGAATTTTGTCTAGAGAACCAAACGTCATATACGTGGGTAGAAAGCCGCCGATGAATTACGTGTTGGGGATTATAACAGGCTTCAGCGGGTCCAACACCAAAGAAGTGACTTTGAAGGCTAGAGGACAAGCAATAACTACTGCCGTCGACGCTGTCGAGATAACCAGACACAGATTCATGAAAGACCTAAGCATAGGCAGAATCACCATAGGAACCGAAGAAATGCCACCAAGAGAAGGCGAAGGCAGACCAAGGATGGTTTCAACGATAGAAATCACTTTGACCCGAGAGTAGGAAATAGGTAAAATGCGAAACAAAACATGGACTACGCGAGGTCGACCCCCTGGTAGGTTTCATTCGTACGGTGACATTCAGCTTCTCGAGTATCTCGCCAGAATTTCAGTGAAATATGAAATTGATTCAGGCAAATTTTTTAGTAGTTTTATTGATGCTTTTCAACATGAAGAAGCTACGTGTGGAGAACTATCGATTGAATGTCGTTTGAAGGCACGGGATCACGCAATCTTTCTCATAACCAACAGGCATAAAGTGGTTGCGCAATTTCCCATACCTGAGCACATTCTTGCAAAACCCAATCCTCTGAAGGAGTTTACGTATGAGCCTTCGTTTATAAGAAACTCAGCCCAAGAGGCTAAATCAAACCGCTATCAGATTAAAGACTTAAGGGTTGGAATGAAACGCGTTAACATAAAGGCAAGGGTTCTCGAAGTATCACAGCCAAGGCTCGTCGCAACCCGTTTTGGTTTCTACGCTAATGTGATAAACGTCCTCGTTACTGACGAAACTGGAGCTATCCAATTGCCTTTATGGAACAAACAAATAGATGGAATTTCTGCGGGTGACCTTATTCAAGTTGAAAACGCGAATGTTATCGTATTTAGAGGTGTACGTCAGTTAAAGATCGGCAGAAGCGGAAAAGTGAGCATTGTCAAACATAGTTAGTGTGTACACATTTATATGGTGTATTTGAAGAAACACGATTTTACAAGGCCTTTCTACGGTCACTTTCATCACCTCATAAGTTTTTGATGTTTCTTCCAGTGCGCGAGATACATAGGACACTTCATTTTATCCTTACATTTTTTACATTCAGGGCGGAGGCTCGTCCAATATCGGTTACAAGGCAGACTGGTTGGAGGAGGGGTCTTCGCCGTGGGAGTCGACATCTTAGGCAATCCTCTAGCTTAAGAGCATTAATAGCGCAAATACATATAAACTAAGCTATCAAGTCAAGTTCGCGCGCGGTACTGATGATCAGAGCTACACATGTTCTGGTTCATTTTTGCTTACAACGCACTAACTGCGAATTTGAAAACTTGACTAAAAAGTTGGTGCAGAGGGTGGGATTTGAACCCCGATAATTTAAACCGATATTTTCCTTTAGTCAGAATCGTCATCTTCGTTAATCCGAATTGAGAAATTAAACGAGATAAGTCCGCATCCCGGGGTTACCACGAATTCTCTTTTTGTAAAAGAGAACCTTCACTAAGAGAAAACATATTGTTTGGGATTTGATTTGGGCTAATTTGCTGGGTAGCTAAGGTTATTGGGATGGTTCCAGTAGGAGGCTGCTTAAAACTCGTTCAGTCCCTAGTTGGCTTCTTGGACTCGTTTACGAAGGAGGTCGACTACTTCTTGTTTGAGCGTTATTCCAGTCATTCCTGGTTTTGGCATGCTTTTCGCCTCACTTTCAATAGTAGTAAGTCCCTTGATGAAAACAGCCTTTCTATTTACGTTTTGACGTACCCTTGTAGGAACATGGGCTCGGCTATAGCAAGAGCCATTGATATCGCGGCAGTCTCTCTGACAGCCGCAGATTTCCATTCTCTACGTTTGGCAATATGCGAAACCAAAAGCTTTGAAAAAACGTAGGGGGTAGGGGTTAAAACAGATTAGGGTCAGGCAAAAAGTTCCTATAAATTTGTTTTCTTGACACTTTTTCAAAAACTCACACAAGTATGGTTTCTGATAATAAACGAAGCGATTTCTTAATCTAATCACAGGAAAAGCGACGAGCGCTCATTCTTGAATGACACATTTTTCTCCCCATTCGTAGAAACTCCATGCCCCTGACAGTTTGGGAAGACTCTGGGACAATCCAACCATGGTATTCTTAAATGCAATCCAAGGACTGCATCTTTCTCCAATCAAAAGCTTGTAAAAAAGCGCCAAAAAAACTGCTGCATCCGCAAAAAGGGGTTCGTGAAGAGGAGCAAGACAGTATCTACAACCTACATTGGAAAAGGCTCTCACCATATCAACATGACCCGCCTCGCACGCTGACAAAACCACCAGACTTGGAATTTCAGATCTCTTCCTGCCTGCCCAAATTTCACTTAGGTCGGTGGAGTAGACCCTTCCATTTCTAGGTGTCTTTAGATAGGTTCCTCGAGTTTGATGAAAATTTCCATGAGCAGATATGTGGATATACTGCTCTTCCGCGTTTTCGAGCTCTTCGATAAGGCGATTTGAGCCTCCTATCCTCTTAAGATTTGTACGTTTTTCATATCCTAAGATGCGCATTAATTCCCACAGCAACCAACCCTCAGACATGTTTTCCTTGGTTTCAGACATACACTCAAGTACAAGCAGCCTAGCCCTTCTCATCGCTATGTTCATCCTCCTTGCTCGCCCACTAACAAAGAGAATGCACTATAAAAGCGCCATGGAATAAAGCAGACGAAAGACCCGCACGTATAATAATTGCAGAACCTTTACGGCAAAGGAAAAGGCGGCACAATCTCCTCTTTCAGCTTGAGAACACAATCAACAAAGTTGCCGCTAACTTCTGTTGATTTGAGCTGAAGCCCAAAGCTAGAGTAGAGGTCTTTAAGAATCAACCCTTCTATAACATGTGCGCCTGCGCTAAATTTTTCCAAACCTTTGGCGAAGGAATCAAGCTTTTCAGGAATCTCCTCTCGCTTCAATGAATGCCCAACTAGCAAATAACTGTAAATCACAAACGCTGCAGACTCGCCAAAGGCATTTTTCAACACCTTGTCTACAATGTTGAGAAGCTTCTCGTTAAACTCGTCTTCCACGCTATCATTCCTCCTTTATTTTTTTAGTTATTTTTAACCTCATCTTGACACCTTAATGACTTTTAGCCCCCTTATCCCATAGCTTAATTGATCGTTGAACATGCTTCTCAGAACCGACACAGTCCTCAAATCATGGGCGGTACTGTTAAGGAGAAAGACCGCTGTAGTTTTCTCAAAAGAAAGTAGCTCCAAGGCGTAACGAACAAAGCTGTATGTTTCCTCCTTGTCAACAGATAACAAATCTGAGAGACCGTCAAAAACCAAGCAAAGCCGCTCTTTATGTTCCCTTTGAATGTTGTCGAAATAGTCAAGGATAAGGGAACATTTGCTCATGGGCAAAAGGGTTTCCGAAGACGTATCGACTGGAACTGAAACTTGTTGAGTGAAAAAGAAAAACTTCACGCCCTTTTCTTGAGCCGAGGCCGAGTGTACAGCACTACCCTTGCGTGTAAACACATAGGCAAATTCAAGATTTGCGAGAGTCTCTACAAGGAAGCCCTTAACAAATTTCTCATAATCTGATGAAGGGTCAAATTCAAGCAAAATGCGCTTTCCAACAATTTGCTCATGAGTCAGTCCTAAGAGACTGGAAAAAGCGTCTGCAAACTCAGATAAATTAATAAGCTTTGCACCTTGAGACCTTATAAGTCTCTCCTTGTACACCTTCAGAGTTTTGGCGTTGAAGGCTCTTAACGCTATAATGAATGGGTCAGACTCCCACGACATGAATTCCAGATATTTCTCTGCACTGTCCCCCATGATGGAAAGATCTCCCATGTCCATAAGGTCCCTTTCATGTTTGTACCCTATCTTTACTGTTTCATGCTCCAACTGTGTCCAAAATTCTTTCGATTTCTCAGGATCGAAGATTCCACTGTTCAAATAGGCTTGAGAGATGCTCATTAGGAGCAGGACACCTTTTTTCTCGAATCTCTCAACATCCACGCCATATTTCTTTAGACTCACCCTAACGGTTTCTTTCTCTTCATCTGGATATACGTAAACAACCCTGTCACCCACCAATATGCCTTCGTGAACAAAGGCTGAAAACGTCTTCATTTTATCCATTTCTGGAGTATAGAGAACAATAGCACTTTCGCCTTCCTTGATGCGAACAATTGAGGGATGCAACCTTTTTTCTTCAAGAACTCTTTCAATTGATGGTATCTTTCTGAAAGAATTCGTCATTATACCTAAAAGTACGGTGGAGGTTAAGTAGCCGATTTCTAGTGCATTGAAACCAACCACCCAGAGAATGGTGTTAAAGACGAAACTTAACAGACCAACTCCGGTCCAGCAGAGCCCAAAAACAATAAAGGCCTCAGCTGCCTCCCTAATTTCAGCCATGGCACTCGAAAAAATAAACAAAAAAGACGGAAGCGCGAAAAGATACACCAGTATGAGGTATAAAGAGACGAAATACCAAGATTCAAACACAGGAACGTAGACAAACTCACCAAAGAGACTACCCACCTGCTTTGTTTGAAAAGGCGTAAATCCCCATATTAGAAACAAAGCGACAAAGGTAAATTCGAGGTAAACCGCGATATAGGATTCTTTAAGAGATATCCCTTTAGGGCTCTCTCCTCCACCAAGTTTAACTTTTTTGTATAGTATTATAGCAGACAAGCCAACCAAGGTGGCTATGAACGCAAGGCATGAAAAGCTAATCTTAACCCAATAAAGCGTGATATTCTCTGAAGGATTCAAATGACCACAAACCACTGCAAGAACTAATACTACGTACCCCAAGCATGCACCTATGAAGTATTTTCTAACGTCTTCAAAGTATGAAGCCTTATTGCGGAGCAGCATGACTATAAGAGCACAAATTATAACAATTGTTGCAGAGCCAGGTATCAGCTGCATTAAAAGCCTAAAGCTCGCATCCATGAATTAGGCAGCCTCCTGAGTAATCGAGGTTTTGGATGCATCTTCTAAACAATAAGGAGAGCTTCAGAGAAACTTCAAAAATTAGAAGAACAATCCATGCAAATGCATCCATTCAACTTTCCCTTTTTATTACTCTGCTTTTACCTACCATGTCTTTTAACTGATTTACATATTCAGCAAAGCTGTGGCCTTCTTCCACCTGTTTAAAGGAAATTCCATAACTCGAATAAAGGGTCTTGAGAATGACCCCTTCCACAACAAGGGCTCCGGAGTCGAGAAAACTCTCGAGACCCTTAACAAAGGATTCTATTTTTTCCGGAATTTCCTGTTGAGATAAAGAGTCATTTTTCTCGAGGTAATTGTAGATGATTAAAGCAGCTGCCTGTCCAAAAATCTGTTTCAGTACATCATCTATAACTTTGCCAAAGAATTTTTTAAATTCTTCTTGCTCTTCCATGCTTCAGCGCCCGTTCAGCTCCGTCATCAGAATAGATAGAGAAGGTTAGGTCATGGAAAACGGTACGATTTTCAATCCTTTTCCGCTTATTATGACTTCATGGTATTTTTTGCTATGATGAGTCCCCCGCATCTTACGCACTAGAAACCTTGTCTTCAGCTCACCGTCGTGGATAAAGCTTTCCAAGGTTATTACAGAGTCGGCGACGAATTCCTCGATTCCTAGGCCTAGGACATTAGAGCCTGTTGGAATACTGCATGTCATTATGGTTGTGCATCCAAGTTTCTTCAGTATTTTGTAAAACAGATGCATAAGCATCCTATATTGGAATCTTTCCTCACAGGCGCTTAGAAAAGCAGTCAGAGAATCTACAACCAGTCGCTTGGCTTCTAGTTCTCTTATAGCGCTTAGAATGAACTCAATGTTTGCGCTCACTCCAGAACCTTTTATGGCTTCTAAGTCCATGACTCTTATTTCGCCTTTTTGTTCAAGCTTTTCTAGGTCGAAGCCAAACCCAAGCATGTTTCTCTTGAGTGTGTTGGCATCCTCCTCAAAAGTTGCGTAGACACCTCTTTCGCCATAGATTGCTGCGCCATTGTGAATGAATTGTGCAGAGAAAATTGTTTTTCCACTGCCGGTGTTGCCTGCCATCAGGATTGTGTCGCCCTTTATAAAACCACCTTGCAAAAGCCCGTCTAAGCCTTCAATGCCGGACGCAATTCGTTCAGTCTGCCTAATCAACTCAGCTTTTTCCATTTTGATAACTCCCGCATAATTGACTGCTACCTTTCTCTTGGAGCACACTATAAAATATTATGAATCCAAAATACGAATTACAAATCCCATGAATAAAAAAATACTCTGTTCCATAACTTAGCGGAACGTAGACTTAGTACATTCAATAACTAATCGTGCAATGCGTAGTGCTAAACCGCACGTAAGTAACCCAGTTAATTGATTACTTTCCGAATCTCCTTTTCCTCTGCTGATAGGTTCTTATGGCTCTTAACATATCGATCCTACGAAACTCTGGCCAGTAAACGTCGAGAAAACAGAGTTCACTGTAGGCAGACTGCCATAAAAGAAAACCACTTAATCTTTCTTCACCTGAGGTTCTAATGATCAAATCTGGATCCTGCTTGGGCAGATGCGCCGTGTACAGGTATTTCTCAAAAGTCTGCTCATCTATGGCATCAGGTTTCAAATCTCCCGCCTCAATTTCCAGAGCAATTTTCCTTGCAGCGTCCACTATCTCGGCGCGTCCTCCATAGGCCAAAGCCACATTGAGAAAATGTTGATCGTAACCTCTTGTCGCTTGTTCTGCTTCCCAAATTAGTTGCTGGAGGCTTTTAGGTAACAATTCAAGCCTACCAATAACTTTCACCCTCACTCCATGCTTATGAATGCGTTCATCAGTTAAGATTTCTCGCAGCTTTTCTTCAGCGATTCGCATGATCTCTTCCACCTCTTGTGGAGCACGCTGGAAATTCTCGGTTGAAAAAGCGTATAAAGTAATCGACTTAACGTTTAGGTCTAGGCACCACTCCAATAGTCGTTCAATTTTTAGTGCGCCAAAGCGATGCCCCATCCATGGACCAAGTGACTGCTCCGAAGCCCAGCGGCGGTTGCCATCCAGTATTATAGCTATGTGTTCAGGTTTGTTACCGTTTTTCACTTGATACTGCAACCACTTTTCATAAAGTTTGTAAATGCCTACAGCGGACAGAACTGTCTTGAGCATTGTTCAGCCCCTAAACCGTGCCTTCTCGAGCGCGTGAGCACATAGACACTTGCGTTTTTCTGGTAGTTGCAACACCGTCTCTCTTAAGATTTTCTCCAAAATCGGTGCACTCTTGCGTGCCATATCCACAACTTCATCCGCGGTAAGTCGTTTCTGCAATCCTGCAGCCATATTGGTTACACAACATATAGTTGCATAACACATTTCCAATTCACGAGCAAGAACAGCCTCAGGCATCCCACTCATGCCCACAATATCGCAACCCAACTGGGCAAACATACGAATTTCAGCTGGAGTCTCTAAACGTGGACCCTCGGTGCAAACTAAAACCGCACGTTCAAACACTTGGGTTCTGTTTCTCTTCGCAGCCTTAATCAATGCGGAACGAATCTCTGAACAGTAGGGTTCTGAAACATCCACATGAATGACAGGTGACCCTTCACAAAACGTAACTTGGCGAAGCTTAGTAAAGTCAATCAAATCATGAGGAACAACAAAGTAGCCAGGTTTCAACTTGGGGTTTATAGCCCCAACAGCGTTTGTTGCAATCACGCGCTTAACACCAATTTCATGCAAAGCGTAGATGTTGGCACGGTAATTTACCTTGTGCGGTGGAACCTCATGATGAACGCCGTGGCGAGGCATGAACGCAACTGTCTTTCCATTGATTTCACCTAGAAATATTGGAGGTGGAAGGCCATAAGGAGTGCCGCGTCGGATTTGTTCCGAGTTGCTTAACAGCGATTCTAAGCCGGTTCCACCCAGTATGGCGATGTCAACTTTCCTCAATTTTGCTTTCTTTCTCCCTGAAAAAGTCCGCATACATCTTGTGTATGAGAGAGGTGACCAGCACAGAAGCAACTGCTAGAATAATACCTACAATTATAGCAAAAACCAACGTGTCATAAGCTAGCGTTGGATCAATAAGAATTTGAGACGCTTGATAAAATATCTGCCAAGACCAAGCAACCACAACAATAATCACAATCGTTCGCAGCAACCGGCTATCATGTTCAAAGAACCACCGAATAGTTCTACCCAAAAGCAAGACGCAAATTCCCACAACAATCAAGAAGATCGATTGAGAAAGAAATGTACCCAAAAGTCGTGGAAGCATGGAAAGCCATTGAGCAGGGGTTATAAGCCCAGCACTAGAAGCAAAAGCTGCCACTTGGTTGCCGCCTAAATAAACACCAAGTGCCATTAGCAGAAAGCCTGCAATTGCAGCGAAATTCGCGATCTGAACAGGAAACGGAGGAGGAGAGTACTCTTTAACCCAGATGTAAAAGTCGCGAATTGCTTTGTCCAACATGAAACCCTTAATGAAGAGAAACATTCCAAAAACAATGAGGAAAGCAATCCAAGCATAGATCAAAAGGTTAAGTGCAGACAGGACACCTAAAACGACCAACAACATACCAGGCAAGCCGAGCGCGTATCGGGAGTATTTCGGATTTTCAATAAGCATTTTTAGGTATCGGGAGAAGAGCCACACTGTTTCTTCTATTGACTTGCTGTGTCTAACTGTGATTCTTCGAACTGAGGTGACAGGCACTCTGGATTGGACAAGTGGGAGAATCACTTCATCTGCAAACCCATCCGTGACCAGGACAACTTCAGTTGCGGGAAAAGCCTTCAATACGTCATTCAATTCAGCCACGAGTTTTTTGTCAGCGCCAACATCGCCTAGTTCAGAGCCAGTTATTGTGGCAATCTGGCATTCCCCATGTTTCTTGTCAGGAGAAACCTCTCTCAAGTGGTCATAAATTCTAACAGCTTCAAAAATAGCGTTAGAATCTGGTTCCTCCGGGTCTCGAAGTGCGAGACTGACAGCGGCGTTTATGCTTTGTTCCCTACCGACAATGGGCGTTTTCACTCGCGCCTTCACGCCCAAGTCGTCGTCTCTATCTACACATAGAACCAGAGTCCGTTCAGACATCGAATTGTCTTTTTTTGCCAATTATAGTCTGCCGCCAACACTTGTTTGAGGTTAATTGCCACTTTAATTTTATGAATCAGGGTTCTTTAATGTTCTGTTCCGACTCCTCCTCTGCCAATAGTTTGAATTCTTGCAAGGTCAATTTTTCGCCACGCTGCGCCTTCTCTTGAGCCTTTCTCAAAGCTTCTTTACGTAGTTCTCTTTGGCGTTGAGTTTGTTTCTCTTCCTCTTTCTCGCGCATCTCTTGTTTGAGTGCTTCAACTTGACGCAACAAGTCAACATATTTTTGATGGACTTCATTTGCTCTTTGATGGATTTCCATAAACCTTTGATGCGCTGCGTCAGCTCCAGACTTTAGACTGTGCACTTTTGCTAATGTTTCAAGCATCAACGTGTGAAACTCTTGACTTTGCTTGGCGAGTTCGGAGAGTTTTTCATGGGTAGCTCTGGCTTCGGTTTCGAATTCTTTTTCTTCGGTTCTTAATTCAGCAAGGGTGTTCTTTAATTGTTTCAACTGTGTGTACACTTTGCGCTGAATTTCAAGAGTCTTAACACGTTCTACAAGCGCCTTTTCTTCCTTAACCGACAAGGGTGTGGTCTGAATCTTCCACTCTAGGCTTTCAAGTTCCTTTTCTATGTCGCTTAAGTCTCGGGAAGGCCTTTTCTCTGTGAGAACGCTTAATTTTTCCCTTGTCTGTACGATTTGAATGCGCTTTTCGCTGCGTTCAGTTTTGGCTTTCTCCCTTAAGCCCTTTAACTCCTGAACCCTCTTGTTTGCGTCGTCTCGTTTTTCTTTCAAGCGCGCAGCTTGTTGGCGCAGGTTTTCGATTTGTTTGTGGATGTTGTTTCTTTTTTCAGCCCAGTTTTTGGCTTCGTTGTTAAGTTTGTCGCGTTCTTGTTTGAGCGCTACAAGTTGACGGTCTAATTCTTCAATTTTTTGTTCTATGAGTTTTGACAATTATCATGTCACTCTTTTTTGTGAGGTTTTGCCCATTTAAGAGCCTGCCGAAAGAGAGCTTTACCTTCGGCAGTTGTGAATAGTGGTAGATTCCAGTTTTCTTTTATGCGCCACCTCGTTACAGTTGTGGTTTCCAATTGTTTCTTGTATGGTTGTCTGTATATGAGGATGCCTCTTCGTTGCCAACAAGGCGTTCCAGCTAGATTGACGCCGCGTTTAAAGAGAAATTCATGCAATTCTTTGGCTTTAAGTCCCTTCAATGTTTTTGCGGTCTCAGAAGGCTTGCAGCCAGTTTTGCGAAGCATCCAGTAGGCGTAGGCGTTGTTGTGGTTTCGCCACATGTCTCTTTGTCTCCAAGTCATATATTCAAGCGCTTCTTTTTCACTTGGCATCATAAGTATGCGAGAGTCAAAGGCAACTATCAAATAATTCTTAAAATGCTTTAAAGCATTTAGAGAAAAGGCGCTTGAAACAGTTCCAGCGAGCACCGAATTGATTTTCTCGACTCTCCGACTGAAAGGCGCTGTGTACGCAAAGAGTGTATTAATTTCATCGCTGGCTACGTAAATTAAAGCAGGATTAAAGCCAGCTTGAAAGAGGGCTTTGCCTGAAGAGACTAAACATTCAGCGAATCTCTTGTCAAACGGCCTTTCTGCCTCAAGTTTTTGGGCGACAGCTTTAAATTTTCTTCCATCAAGGCGAACAAAGAAAGGTGTGTCGTGTAGAACTTGAAGTTGGGAGAAGACTTCACCTTTTGTCTGTTTCCGATCGGGATCGTCATAGCAGTGAGATTCACGCATCTCTGAGCGAATATGTGGAATCTGATTCATCTTTTTCAACATCAAAAAGTGGAAAGAGAACGTGGTGTAATAGAATTATCATTCAAGAATAATTCTGGCATCGACGGTTTTTGCTCCCTTTTCATAAACCATTATGGGGTTTAGGTCGAGTTCCTTTATCTCTTGATGGTCCATCACTAGCTTAGACGTGTTCAACAAAATGCCTACTATAGCGTCGATGTCGGCTGGCGGTTGATTGCGGTATCCTTTAAGGATGGGATACCCTTTAACTTCGGTTATCATTTCTCTAGCGTCTGACTCGGTTATGGGGGCTATTCTGAAGGTAACGTCCTTTAAAATTTCTACAAATATGCCGCCGAGTCCAAACATGAGTGCGGGTCCAAATTGTGGATCTTTGATTGCTCCAACTATGACTTCGGTTGAAGGTGGCGCCATTTCTTGAACTACGATGCCCACGATTTTGGCGTCTGGTTTATGTTTTTTCACGTTTTCTAGAATTTGATTGTAGGCATTTCTGATTTCCGATGCTTTTTTTAGGTTGAGTATGACTCCTCCAACATCGAATTTGTGAACGATATCGGGTGAAACTACTTTGAGAACAATCGGATAACCTATGTCTTCGGCAAATTTGATAGCCTCGTCTTGTGTGAGGGCAACTTTAAATCGGGTTACTGGTATACCGTATTCCATGCACACCATTTTTGCTTCAGGTTCGAGCAGATAGTCTCTGTCCTCTTTCCGAGCTTGGGCGAAAACATTAGGGGGCTTTTTCATACTTATCCAGATCCGTGCGGTATGAAGATGTTGGTTTTTGTTCGTTTTAAATTCTGTGGTTTGTTAGCGTGTTAGTTATTTAATAAAAGCCTATATTAAGCAGAGGCGCTTCTTTACTCACGCTTATCATAGAAACCTTAATTTTTAATGCATACTTTTTGATACTTTTGTTAGGAAGCAATCAAATGATTCTCATAGTGTCTTCAACTAAAGACATCGCAGGTATGAATATTGCTCAGAAGATCGTTGATCTATATGGGTTTGAAAAACTGTCAGAGAGTTTTCGTCAAAACCCCATTTACTTGAATAGAATTCAAAATCATGAGGTCAAACTGGTTTTTGTCAATGAAGAATCTGTTTATGCACAATATATTACTGATTATTTTTATCCACAACTCATAGTGTTCGTGTCTAGACACAGCAGCGAGAGCGGCATACCCACGCTCTCGGTTCACACTCCAGGCAACTTGGGTGAGGCGAAACTGGGTGGGCTTCCAAGAAGGGTTTCTGTTTCTCCAGCCAGCGCCATGAAAAACGCTCTGCTTGAAATGACGCGATTAAAAGATGAGATGAAACTGAATTATCAAGTTTCTTACGAGTGTACGCATCATGGTCCATCATTAAACGTGCCAACCATGTTTGTAGAGTTAGGCAGTTCACTAGCGCAATGGAAGGACCTGAAAGCCGCCGAAGCTGTTGCGCACGCTGCTATAGCTGCTGTTTCTAAGGAGATCACATACCCTGCTGCACTCGGGGTTGGCGGGCCGCACTACAACGATAGGTTTACTAAGACAGTGTTAAACTCGTCGAAGGCGTTTGGTCACATTATCCCAAAGTATGCCATTCCACAAATAGATGCAGAGATCCTGAAGCAATGCATACAACGAACGTTAGAGAAAGTGGAGTCAGCAGTTTTTGATTGGAAGGGTATGCGAGGCGCGGATAAACAATGTTTAATTTCATGGTTAAAGAGTTTAAATGTTCCTGTGGAAAAAGCATAGTCCCATTGGCAAAGCGATTGAACTAGCTTGTGTTCTTCCGTTCCTAGATAATTAGAAAAACCACTAATAAAATGTTTATAAGGGGATCTCTATTACTAACCGTCCATGAAAAAGAAACTTCTGCTCAGTAGTGAGCCAACAAGATACGAGGCTAAAGACATTATTGTTTTCGATCGCCCAGAGAGATTGAGACCCGCCTTGAACAAACTGAGCTGGCACATTCTCACGTTACTCAATGAAAAAGAAATGTATCCAATAGAAATTGCAAAAAAATTGGGTGTACACGAGCAGAAGGTTTACTATCACATACGAAAACTGGAAGAAGCTGGCGCTGTTAAGGTTGTGAGAGAAGAAGAGAAGAAAGGCGCCACAGCCAAATATTATAGGGTTTGTTCTCCAGCCTTTGGGGTTGAGTTGCCCTTCGGCTACCGTAAAATGGCTATGCCTGGGACACCCATTTTAGATGAGAAGCTGAAACAGTTTTTTACACCACTTTTAAGAGACGACACACTTGACGGAAAGATTGTTGTAGGCAGTCCAGATCCGCACGGTCCGTTCAAGGCTAGAGCACGTGATGGACACTACGCCGCTTACCTCAGCTTATTTCTGGGTCAGTTTGTCAAGTTGCCAGACGATTTTGTTGTCAAACTAGACGTTGACGTGAAAGCTGAGAAGGAAGAGAACAACAACCTAATTCTGGTCGGAGGACCCGGCACCAACTTGCTTACACAGGAGGTTAATGATTCTCTTCCCACAAGATTCAGCATGACCTCGTCTGAGCAAGGTTTTCTCTTCGGTGGTTTGGTTTCACAAACGACCGAAAAAGTTTACACAGGCGACGCTGTTGGAGTAATAGCCAAAATAATTAATCCATGGGACAAGGACAAGCGTGTAATCGTAGTTGCTGGCAACAAATCAGTTGGAACAAAAGCCTGCGTGCTCGCCTTGACTAAATTTTGGAAAGAAACCTTAAAAAACTTCACGGGAATCGACAGTTTCGCCACAGTCATCCAAGGCTTCGATTTAGATGGCGACGGAAAAGTAGACGCCATAGAAGTTCTCGAATAATCCAGAGTTCTGAGAATAGAAAGTGAACGTCTTAAAGGACTTGAATTTCATGAAGGCAACCGAAGTCACTTACGCGCAGGGTCACGAAAACGTTCAATCAACCAATAAGACAACGTTTGAAATCACAAAGGAAACGTCCTTGACCAAACGTGGCGACTGCATTATTGCGGTTGGCGCAACTAAGGGTGCAGCTGATTTAAGTCCAAAATTCACTGAAGCCGCGCGAAGCGAGCGTGCGCGTATAACAATAATCATTGAGACTGGTGGAGAGACTGAAACTGTTAATTCTTGGGGAAGCCCTAAGCTTTCGTTCAGTCACCCTACCGATTTAGTTGTGAGAAAAAGTAATTATGTTTGCGGTCGAACCCTAGCCATACGCGCGGACAAGGCTGCCCGAGACCTTTCAAGAAAACTTGTTGAAAAGCTGCGCAGTCCAAATCAAAGAGTTAAGATAACGCTGACTGTGGAAAGCGCTACTGGATTTCTGCATCCACCGCAACCTGATAAGTGAAGGGCGCAACACCGCGCACAATTCTTGTAAGCAAAATGTTTTTTAAACGTCGATTGGTTCGGTTCACGGCGTTGGTAAGTCTTCTTTTCGCTTTTTCTAAGGGTTCAAGTGTGTTTGAAAACTCATAATAATGTATGATGCCGCCTTCTGGTTTGATGGCTTCGCAAGCCACATCTACGTATTCGATAGCCTTCTCAGGTAGGTTCATGATTACATGGTCGGCAACTTCCTTCAGCCTCTCATTGACAATCTGTCTGGCGTCGCCTAGGAACGGCTTAACTTTAGCTTCCACACGGTTTACGACCACACTCTTCTTTAAAAATTCAACAGCGTCAGGATTCACGTCTATGGCATAAACGTGCACTTTTTCGTATCTTTTCGCAATCAAGATGGAGAAGGCGCCCACTCCAGCGAACATGTCGACAACGGTTTCGCCTTCCTTCACCAGAGAAGCAACGCGACTATGCTCATAAGAAAGTCTAGGTGAAAAGTAGGCTTTGGCTAAGTCAACGTGAAAAACGCAGCCATATTCCTTGTGAACCGTTTCGGTTTTGGCTTCCCCGCTTATAACCTCAAACGTTCTGAGGCGATAAATCCCGCTCACGGCGCCCGACTTGGAAAGAACTGTTCTCACCTTTTTATGCGCCTTCAATATAGCTTCGCCGATAACCTCTTTGTAACTTTCCAGTTCAGGCGCGATTTCAACCACTGCTATGTCGCCTATAAAGTCAATTGCGTGGGGCAAACTCGCCAGAATGTGAGGTGGCAACTTATCCGCAAGCAAATCGATGAGTTTGGGTGGACGCTCAACATGCTTTAGGAATGTGCGCACAGAAATTTCAGATTCTGGTTGAGCAGTCTTCAATTCGTTTAGTTCAGCCATAAGGGGCTGGCGTATCAAAGGTATATACAAGTTGTCTTGTTCTTGCTGAACTTTGAACTCTCGCTTCAGGAGACCCATTCTCTTGACTAGAGTTAGGGCTTTCTCCCCGGAAGTCTTCGGAACCTTCAAGCAAGGCGTTTCGGACAAAATGACCCCGAGAACTATTTGGGCGTTCGTTGTATTAGAAGTTCACTTGAATAGAAGCTTTACTTAATGGCGGGCTACATGAGAAGTCTTATTTGTTGGATACCGAGCAAATAAACATTCAACACGTTCAGTCAAATGGCTGTGCCTCATTTGAGTCAAGTTAAAGTTTCGGTTCAAAACGTTTCTAAAGCCTACTGGACGCAGAACGGAAAAAGAATGGAAGTTCTACATGACGTGGCTTTTGACGTGTTTGAGCAAGAATTTCTGTGCGTAATTGGACCAAACGGATGTGGAAAAACTACGCTCCTCAGGTTGATTGCGGGCTTAGACACTCCAGACTCTGGCAAAGTATTAATCGACCGAGAGGAAGCAAAGGCTGGCAAGGCGGGAATGATTTTTCAAGAATTCTCATTGTTTCCATGGCGAAGAGTCATTGACAACGTGAGGTTTGGACTCGAAATTCGCAGAATTGAAGAAGACGTGAGTTACAGAATTGCTGAGAAATACATTGACTTAGTCGGTTTATCTGAGTTTAAACAAGCTTATCCGCATGAACTTTCAGAGGGAATGAAGCAGAAGGTGGCTATAGCACGGGCATTAGTTACCAATCCTTCTGTGCTGCTTTTGGATGAACCCTTCGCCTTTCTTGACGCTCAGACACGAAACCTCATGCAAGACGAGCTGTTCCGAATATGGGAGCACGAAAAGAAAACCGCAATCTTCGTGACTCACAACGTAGACGAAGCAGTGTATTTGGCAGATAGAATTGTTGTTCTAACCGCAAGGCCAGGCATGGTAAAAGAAATATGTAAAGTTGAATTCGAAAGACCTCGAAGACGCACTTCGCAACCCTTCGTAAAGACTAGAGAAAGCATCCTTAAGATTCTGGAAGGAGAAATTAGGCGAGCTTAATGCTATAGTTTGACTTCTGGCCTCCATCTGAAAAGTCGCTTTTCGGTTTGCAGAAAAATTTCGTTCATAACGAGACCTATCAACCCTATTGTTATCATGCCAACTATGATCCAATCTATGCGTAATAGCTCAGCAGAATTTAATATTAAGCGCCCCAAACCGATTGTTTCGCCGCCAATCATTTCAGCTGCAACAATGCACATCCAACCCACACCGAGTCCGATTCTCATGCCAGCCACGGCCTCTGGTAGAGCACTAGGCACCACGACCTTAAACGTCAAAGCAATCTTTTTGGCGCCAAAGGTCTTGGCTACGTCGATGAGCACTGGACTAGTTCTTTTAACCGCTACCATAGTGTTTATTAGGATTGGGAAAAAGGCTCCAAGCCATAGAATGAAGGTGTAACGGGAATATCCAGCGAGGAGTATGAAGGCTAATGGTATCCAAGCTATTGGAGGAATAAATCGTATGGGCTCTATAACCGACTTTGATGCGCCATATATTAGCGGCTTCAACCCCATGATAAGTCCCAGAGGAAAACCCACCACAAACGCGAGAATGAAGCCAGAGAGGACGCGAAGGATGCTTGTCACGGAATGATTGAGTAGATTGTATCCTTCGATGTCCCCCACCGTAGCGATTGTAGCAAAAGCTTTTACAACATTTGAGAAGCTCGGAAAAAAGCTTGAATGGACAAGAAAGGCGATAATTTCCCATATAGCTGCCACAGCAACGATCAACATCAAATTGAATACTACGACCCTATAGGAGCGTGATTTGTTCGCTTGGCCGTTATGGGTCATTGGTTTCCACTTCTGCTAAAAATTGTTTATCAATTGCATTGTTAATGAATTCATCTATGTTAGGTACGTCTGTTGACTGTATTTTGTCTTGCTGTATTAGGAAGCTGACAAAGGTTTTCATGCTTGTTGTGTTTAGGTGATAATCCCATATCATTCTTTCCCATGACTCTTGAACAACGTCAGGGGATTTGCCAGTTCTGTTAGCAAAGATTGCCATAGCGTCGTTAGGCCGTTCTTCTATGTATTTCATTGCTCTAAGATGAATTTTGATCAGTTTTTTGGCCATTTCTGGTTGTTCTCTGAATATTTTACCAGATACATAGAACACACAACATTGATGACTGGGCAAAATGTCATGAGATGTATAAATGACATCGCCTAAGCCTTTAACAACCGCCTCTGCCACGAATGGTTCCCATGCTATGTACGCGTCTATTATTCCTTTCTCAAAATCTAGGGGCAAACCAGTTGGCCCGGAGTAATGCTTAGGTTCCACTCTGATGCCAAACTTCTCTTCAACCATGAAGAGTAAGGAAGCTTGAATTGTTCCAATGCCAGGTGTCCCAACGATTTTTCCGTTTAAGTCTTGAACTGTCTTGATTTCGGGTTTAGCAACTATTGCTGAGCCCTCAAGGTTTGCTGAAGCTACGATTACAAAATCTGTTCCTTTCGACTTTGATATTAGTGCTGGCACCACTCCCACGTAACCAGCGTCAAGGTCGCCTGCGGCAAACGCCAACATTTCAGCTGGACCGTTTACGTATTCCAGTCTTATTGGTCGTATGCCCTCCTCTTCATAAAACCCTTCATAGTAGGCGACGAAGAACGCCACTTGGTGAATGTCCGCTACCAAATATCCCACTCGTACGGGTGTGAGAAAAGCTGCGTCGTAGCCAGCTCTATAGCCTACATAATAGCCAATACTAAAGAAAACGGCTGCAGAAGCCACAACCGCGATTAAGAGCGTAACCAACAACTTTCTCGGCATTGCAGATTTGTGCATTCTTAACATCACTTGAAGATTAATCTGAAGGAAGAAAGCCATAATAACCTTTTTGACACGAATTGATTTCAAAATGGTTACATCTTTCTTTTAGAAAAATTGTTGCGGGCTGCTGGAAAGATGAAAAATTGCCTCTTGGAAGCTCTCCCTTCTTTGCTCTCCTTGAAACTGATTTATGACAGTATCTCTTTCAAGTATTGCCAGCTTTCTATCTGAAGCTGTCATTGCACTGCCTATTTCTTCTTTTAAAGCATCAAGTCTTTCTCTCACGTGAAGGCAATTAAAAAGGCGAGCGGACGAGATTGCCCGTAGCAATAAATGAACCTGTCATGATGAATGCCGATTGCGATCATCCTTGTCTGCCAGTACTTGGTTCATCATCTCGCAGATTGGCGTCTCTACCCCTCTGGCTTTCCTTGTCTTCTGTCACCCAGATTGAGAATCCTTCAAATTTGTAGTCCCGTATTCTTATGCCTGTGTAAGTGCATACTCCTGGACTGAAGTTTGCCTTCTCTGCTTTGATACTCCGCAGGGCTTTCGCTAATCTAACCAGGTATTCGCTCTCAGCAAAAGGTTGGCGCTTTGAATCATCGTGTGATGGACGCAAAACGCTGATGGATGGTTTGTTTGCATAAGTCCATGCATCTTCTCTATTCCACTAGCAGATTTGAAATAAAAAATTATTGGCGTACACACTGTGAAAAGATTAAAATCTCCAAAAACTCGTAAGAACAAATGGAAAACGAGGATGTCACGGAGGGAATTCTAAGTTGAGACTCCAGCGGAAAGTAGCTATCATTACTGGTGCGGGCTCTGGAATTGGCCGTGCAGCAGCAATACTTTTCGCTCGAGAAGGAGCGAGAGTAGTTGTTGCTGATATCAACGCAAGTTCGGGCTCGGAAACAGTCACTCAAATATCCGAAAACGACGGCGAGTCGATATTTGTAGAAGCTGACGTATCACGAGAACTCGATGTAAGAGACATGATTAAAACCACCGTAAAGAAATTTGGAAAGCTCAATGTTTTGTTTAACAACGCTGGTATTCATGGCCCTTCAGGTCCTATTTGGAGAACGAGTGAAAGCGAATGGAATCGTCTTTTTGACGTGAACTTAAAGGCAATGTTCTACGGCTGTAAATATGCAGTTCCCATTATGAAGAAGAATGGTGGGTCAATCATCAATACATCTTCTGAGTTGGCGCTTGTTGGCTCCCATGAGGTTCCTGTGTACTCAGCTTCAAAGGGAGGTGTAATCGCTTTAACGAAATCGTTGGCTTTGCAGTGTGCTTCCTATAAGATACGTGTGAATTGTATATGCCCAGGACCAACAATGACGCCTTTACTCAAATCAGGATGGCAGGAAGAGGAATTGCAAAGAATGGCAAAAGACATACCGCTTGGAAGATTAGGAGAGCCATTGGACATAGCATACGCTGCCCTTTACTTAGCTTCGGATGAATCGGCGTTCATGACTGGGGCATCACTTATCGTAGACGGCGGCGCAACATTAGCTTGGGGACTCAAATAGACGACGTTCATGATCTGGGATTTCCTTGTCGCGTATAGATTTCGAAAACCTATGCTATCTCAGTGCCTTGTGACGCTTATCGTCCAACATTCGTTCGCACATTTAAATGTACACGGAAGGTAAAACTCAGACGATCGCGCGTGCAGAAGAAATTATGAGACAGGAACGAACCATAATGAGACAAGTGAGCCACAAGTTCTTCTCCACTTCTTTGGGGATCGATTAGTTTTTCATCGTTTTTTTGGTGAGTAAGACCAAGATTGCTTTTTTGTACGTGTAACCTATTCTCGGCTTGATCGTGCACGAGCATACGACCAAAAACCAAAGTCAGCAAAGTCGAGGACTTGAAAGAGATAATCCGTGCCTGAGGACTCGACCCCGAGAAGATCTTAACAAGAGAAGCTCTAACCGAACCACACAGAACCGTAATCAGCACCCAAGACCAAGAGAACAGCCAACTCCAAATCCTAAGTAGAGACCTCAGAGACCTCATACGCCAAGAAACAGCAGTACAAATGCGCTCCGTGGATAGCGGGCCCGAGGGGAATTGAACCCCTGACCTACGGGTTAAGAGCTTCAGCCTAGGCTTTCACGTGGCCTGGTCCGCCGCTCTACCTTACTGAGCTACGGGCCCTAACGCGACAAGTTCCATAATGCACATTTTATTTCGCTTTATTAAGTTTAGCCTCATCTGCTGAGGAGACATGATTGCTTTAATATTCTTGAATCAACAATGCATGTAAGCTTTGAGAGGAGCGCTTAAGCGTATGCGTGAACTCGTGTTTATCGGTTTGGGCCTTTGCAGCGAAAGAGACGTATCGCTTCGAGGCGTGGATGAGGCTAAAGAAGCAAGCGTGGTTTTCGCCGAGTTCTATACCAGCTTAATGCCAGAGTTGAGTCTTAGAAAACTTGAAAGACTAATTGAAAAGAAGATCAAGGTTGTTTCTAGGCGAGACTTGGAGGAATATACTGGTAAAATGATTCTTGACGAGGCGGAAAAAGGCAAGGCGGTTTTGCTGGTTCCAGGCGATCCCTCAATCGCAACGACTCATGTGGACCTGCGGATTCGTGCCGAAAAACAAGGAATCAAGACTAGGATAGTGCATGGAGCATCCATTGTTTCTGCGGTTGTGGGACTGTCGGGCTTGCAAAATTACAAGTTTGGACGAAGCGTAACTATTCCATTTTCTGACGCTGACTCAATAGTTGAGACTCCATACAATGTAATAACGCAAAACAAGAAATTAGGGCTTCACACACTCTGCTTCTTGGACATAAGGGTGGAAGAAAAGCGGTACATGACAATCAAAAAGGGACTGGAAACATTGCTCGCAGTAGAAAAGATCAAACGCAAAAATGTGATCGCCCAACACACCATGGCGGTGGGCATAGCCAGAGCCGGCTCAACCAATCCAACGGTTAAAGCTGGCGAGGTGAAAGAGCTGTTAAAGTTTGATTTTGGCGCTCCGCCTCAAACTCTTGTTTTTCCAGGAAAGCTTCATTTTATGGAAGCAGAAGCACTTATTACATTGGCTGATGCGCCTGAAAACGTGAGGAAGATGATAGAATGACGCTGACAAACGAATTGCGGAGACTGTTGTCTAAATACATTGAAAGCACGGAAGCGGTCCTTGCAGAAATTAAAATTGCGATGGGCACTCACGATGTTAGCGAGCCACAGACACACATGGTCGTTGCGGAGGCTAAACGTTACTTAGAAGACGCAAAATATTATGCAGAGAACGAGAAGTTTGAAACAGCACTAGCCTCTATAGCCTACAGCGAAGGCTTATTGGACGCCTTGCGACTGTTAGGAGTTGTAGAGTTTACATGGCCACGCACAGAGGAAAAGCCTTGAAAAATAAGGAAAAGCTGGTCTTAGCCTCAGGGACTTTCGATCTACTGCATCTAGGTCATGTGAAATACTTGGAAGAAGCCAAGAAAACAGGCGGCAAAAACGCCAAACTTGTAGTCATAGTGGCCAGAGACAAAACAGTTGAGAAAAGAAAGGGTAGAAAACCCGTGATGCCAGAGGATCATCGAAGAGCTCTCGTTGAATCGTTGAAGGTGGTTGACGAAGCCTTGCTTGGCTACGAAAACTTTGACATAAGCAAGGTAATTGAAGACATAAAACCCGACGTCATAGCCGTAGGCTACGATCAAAACGGAATAGAAGCACAGGTGCGCAAGGCGGTTGAAGAAAAGGGACTCAATATTCAAGTTGTAAAAATTGGAAGATTCGGGAAACCTGAATTGAACAGTTCTCTAAAAATTAAGAAAAAAATTACAGAGCTATACAAGAGGTAAATGCATATGACAACGCTTGATGATTTGAAAGTCAGAATTAGTAAGACGCCAAGAATTAAACTCGCGAACTTACCAACCCCGTTGCACGAGTTGCGGCGCCTTTCTAAGGTGCTAGGCGGTCCACGTCTGTGGATCAAACGAGAAGACTGCACCTGTTTAGCTCCGGGTGGAGGCAACAAGGAGAGGAAAACCGAGTTTGTTATGGCAGACGCCCTAAAGAAGGGCGCAGATGTTGTTGTCACAACTGGGGCGGTTCAATCAAATCACGCTCGAGCCACTGCCGCTGCTGCAAGAAGGCTGGGTCTTAAAGTTGTCCTTGTCTTAGAGGGAAAGGAACCAAAAGAGTATGATGGAAATCTGCTCTTGGATCATCTCATGGGCGCTGACATAAGGTTTGTTAGCGCCAAATGGTCTGAAATTGACTCTATATTGAATGATACAGCGAAAAGGTTGAAGGAGGAGAGACACGTTCCCTACGTGATACCTGGCGGCGCTTCATACCCTATTGGAGCTATTGCCTACGTGAACGCCATGCTAGAACTGATTGAACAAGCTAAAGACGCCAAAATCAATATAGACTGTCTGATTCACGCTTCCGCCTCTGGAGGCACTCAAGCCGGCCTCGTTCTAGGAAACAAAACGTTGAAAGCAGGAATTGAGATTCTCGGAATATGCGCAGAACCAAACAATAATTGGTTGACTAATAAAACGGTGGAAATCGGCAACGAGGCGGCGAAGCTTCTGGGCTTAAAAGAAATCGTTGACCCTAAAGACGTGACTCTTATAAACGACTATGCTGGAGAAGCCTATGGGGTGCTTACCAAAGAAGCCACAGAAACAATAAACTTGGTGGCGCAAACCGAAGGAATTCTATTAGACCCGGTTTACACAAGCAAAGCCATGGCAGGACTAATCGATATGATAAAAAAGAAGCGCTTCAACAAAACCGAGAACGTCGTATTCATTCATACAGGCGGAACCCCAGCCCTGTTTGCATATAAAAACAAACTGAGAACACCTGCTTAACACTCAAGCATTAATTGCGGATGAGAAAACGGCCACAACTTATGGCAGTGTGAAAATTTCCACCTTGACCTTATTTCCGTCTTTTAGTTTGAGGCTGCCTCGCAGATAAGTGGGAGCAACCACTTCTATTACGGACGAATCGTAGTGCGTGCGCATTGCAGACACAACTGCTCCCTTAACCTTATTATTAATAACTGCAGGATAGCATTTAACCGCGCCGAAAGCCCGCGACTCGTTTTGGAACCCTTCCAACTCGATGGCGGGATAGGCTTCAAGTTCCGTCCGAGTTTTCATGTCGTAGTCGGTCATAAGCTTGAGATTAAGCGTTCCAGGATAGGGGTCGAATCCCAATTTTTCTATGAACTGCTTGCGGTAGCCGTCTCGAGTCACGTAGTAGGCGCCTTCACCGAGTCCACTGAACAAAATTCCTTCGAGAGTAATTGAGGGTGGATACGCAGTCTCAAAGACTAGGCGGAGACCTGCATAGAACTGTTTCAACACGTCTAAGCCGGAGTCTGTAACTTTTATCAAGCATCCCTCAGGCGTTATGGTTCGCTTAACCCACCCCTTCTTCTCTAACTGAATTAGATGCCTTGAAGCTGTTTGCTGCGACAAACCCATCTTTTGGGATAAATATTCCGTGGAAACCTTGACAGTTCGATGTGAGGCTCCCATTTCGGCGAGTTTGTAGAGTGCGAAGAAGGGTTTCCAAGACTGCGCATCAATACTTTTTGAGTTCAAGCACCGTCGCCTTACTGAAAAGGAGAGACTATCAGTATATAAACTTGAGATTTACAAAAAAGCCGGATGCGTTCGGGTATTTTTAGGCATCAAGTCAGGCAACGATTCTGTACTAGCCTTGATGCACAAAAAGGCAACTGTAAGCCAAGCCAGAGAAGCCGTGTACGCTGTGAAACGTTCTGGGATTCAAGTTGGCGCCTTCTTCATCCTTGGATACCCAGACGAAACCGATGACCACAATCCTCAATACTGTTCGTTTTGCTTCTTCGCTTTCATTAGACTATTTATTCCTCACTTTACCCTACCCAATACTTAGCGCACCTTTATACGACAGGGTGAAAGACCGATTGTTGTCTGACGAGTGGAGAGAACCCAAGCAGAGGCATTTAATAGAGCACAAATTGGTTTATCGCTCGTCCTTCTCGGAGGCTAAGCTCAAATTTGCCATTCTGAAATCTTATGCACAATTTTGGTTAAGAAAATGTTTGGGAGTTCGCCTCTACAGATTCTTGGGCAAGCCTTTCGAGGTCTTGACCGATTGTGTGTTTAGGCTTTTGTGGTAACGGCTTCTTTTTCAGCCTCGAATCCTGTAACCTTCAGTTCTTCGAGTATTTTTCTTATGCTTGTGATTGGCTTGCCTTCTGAGTCGCTTATGGGTTGTTTGGCTGGGGGGCTCTCCAAATAAGTAGGTATGTGCCTAGATATTCTCTCTTCGTATGTGGGCACTAACTCATTTTGGTAGAAAACGCCCATTGGAATCTTGTCACCCCACTCTTGAGCCTTTGTCAAAGCGGCTATGTACTTCTGGAATGCTTCCTCAGGATTATGCACAACTCCATCATAGCCTGTTTCTTCAAGCTTGTACAGTCTTGGAATGGGTTTACCAGTTGTTGGGTCTATTCGATCTTCGCCTCCGTACCATTCTTTTGTATTAATGTCGTTATAGGTTGGACAAGGCTGCTGAATAATTACCACAGCCAATCCATGGTGTTGTATGCCCTTTTTAATCATCTCTTTCAAATGACGGACATCGTAGGCGTAGCTTCTGGCGATAAATGTGTAGCCAGCTGCCAAGGCTATGGCTATTGGGTTTATGCCCTCGTTTATGTTTGGTTTGGCAAGAGACTTTGTCCTCAACCCCAGTCTGAGCGTGGGCGAAGCTTGCCCCTTGGTTAAGCCGTAGACACCGTTGTCGTGGACGAGGACAGCCATTTCGATATTTCTTCTGCCGGTGTTAACAAAATGACCAGCGCCTATCCCGAGACCATCGCCATCACCCGTGGCAGCAATCACTTCCAAATCCGGATTCGCCAGTTTGGCTCCTACGGCGAAGGGCAAGGTTCTACCATGCAGTGTGTGAACCCCATAGGCGTTAACGAAATGGGGTAGTTTAGCGTGGCAACCAATTCCAGAAAAAATTGCAACCTTAGAAGGCGGCAGTTGAAGATCAACAAGCGCCATCTGCAAGGCTGAGAGTATGCCGAAGTCTCCGCAGCCTGGACACCAATCAACAAAAACGGGTGTTCTGAAGTCTGAGAGTTTAACTGCCATAGGTTAACACCTGCCTCTTAGGCGCCTTGTCTTGCATAATCGGTTTGAGGGCCTCGTAGACTTCATCCGCCGACATGGGTCTGCCACTCCATTTGAGCACAAAATAGTCCATGACTATACCGGTTTTCTCTCTAATTATGCCAGCCAACTGTGCAGAATGGTTGCCTTCAACAATAATCTTCTTCTGTACCTTGCCCAAGACTTCAGCAATGTAGTCTTTAGGTAACGGATGGGGCATGCGCACCTGCAAGAAATTGATTTTGTAACTCTCTTGGCGCAGTCTTTCCATGGCTTCTATGATGGCGCCTTTAGGCGAACCCCAACTTACAATCATGGCGGTCGCATCAAGATCTCCGAATAAATTAATCCTTTCTTGAACGGAAATTTCTCGGTCAGCCGTTTCCAGTTTTCTCATTCGTTTTTCTACCATTCGCGTTCGATTAATTGGCTCTTCACTTATGTGTCCTAATTCGTCGTGTTCGTCGCCTGTGTACCAGAAAACTACGCCCGGAGTCCCCAGCGGCAATCTTGGGGAAACGCCAGACTCGGTGAATTTAAAGCGCTTGTACTCTTGACTCGTAACATCTGCTTCGGTTAGGAGTTGTCCGCGTTCAATCTTAACTCGATTTAGGTCAAATATTTTGCAGCTTTTGGTGCTGTTTGCCAATGCCTTGTCGATTAAGTGGATAACTGGTAATTGATAGCGTTCAGCGTAGTTAAAGGCTTGTGCAGCATCGTAAAAGCATTCTTCAATGTCGCCCGAACACAAGACAATTCGCGGAAACTCGCCGTGAGCTGCATGAATGGCAAATCGCAGGTCGTCTTGCCCATGCCTTGTAGGAAGCCCAGTTGAAGGTGCGCCACGTTGATAATAGTTGATTACGACTGGGACCTCGTTGTTTCCAGCCCAGCCTAAGCCTTCAACCATAAGTGAAAATCCTGGTCCAGAAGTGCTCGTCGCAGCCCTTGTACCAGTGAGCGCAGCGCCAGAAGCCATGTTGATGGCTGCGATTTCGTCTTCTGTCTGCATAACCAATATTGAGCCTCCGCTGTGTTCGGATATTGACTCGAGCACCTCGTTCTCTTCTAAGTATTCACTTTCGTCCGCTGCTGGGGTTATGGGATAATACGTTTGAAGTCGACAGCCGCCTACGAGCTTGCCCAAAGCAACAGCCTGCGTTCCTTGGAGAAAGATTCTTTTTTCGTTTGTTTGAACCGTTTCCAGCTTGAAGCCGAAGTCGCCAAACTTTCTTTTTGTGTAGTCGTAGGCTATGCCTAAAGCCAAAACATTCATTTCAATTATTTTCGGTCTGCCACCAAATATAGCTCCTATTGCTTTTTCCACGTAAGTCTTGTCATAATCAACAAGCCCGAAAGATGCACCCAACGCTAGAACGTTTATAATGCGGGTTAGTTTGCTGATTTTTTCCTCGCTGATTTGTTGGGCTACATCTTTCAATAGCTCCATGTAAGGAACTGCGTAGAGGCGCACATTGTTCTTCTCGGCTTCATTGACGAGGTCTCCTATCGTTTCTGGTTTAATGTTCTTCTCCTCAAGCGTTTTTCTGAACTCTGTCCAGAAAGGAGGCGACAAAGTTGGAATATCAAATATCCGTGTTTCTAAGGCTTCAGCGTCGCAGATTATGCCTCCGCCTGACACTACTTCCCAGATGTGTCGAACCACGCTTTCAGCGTCAAACGCACATAACAAATCCACTCGATTAACGTCTGTCAGCACTTCTTGGGGAGAAACCCTCACGTGGAAGTAACTGTGCAGCCCCTTAATGTTGGAGTGATACTCCCTCTTTCCGTAAACGTGCAATCCACCATAGCAACAAGCCCTCGAAAAGATGTTAGCTGCGGCATCAACTCCGCTCCCTTGAGCCCCGCCAGCCATCCAAACAAACTCGTCTTTAATCATCTTCAGTCACCATCATTTACCTAATTTTCAAGACTAACTTTAAATTTGAGGGCCTTCAGCCGCCGGTGACAGCGGTTGTTCCACAGCAACAATCGCAGAGCGTTGTTTCTCCACAGTAGGGGCATCGGCAAGCGCATTCATCGATAAAGTTGCCGCATCTTTCACAAATCAGTTCCTCTGACAACAACAATCCCTCTGCAAATTTTTAATAATGCCAGAATGTGGTTAAGTAATTTTCGGAAGACATTTTAAATAATAAAATTCCATATCGAAAGAGTAAAAAAAATCAGCAAAAAATAAATATGGACGACGCGTGTGTAGTTGCAAAAGAAGGTGTGAACTGAAATGCCTATAGATCCAGATTTCATGAAAAAATATCCATCAACTGGCGAACACAACGGGCATGTTGTTAGGGGTGAGGTGAAACCTCCGGAAAAACTTGGAGTCCATGGGACTCAGGTGGCTGTGGACCACGACGTATGCAATGGCGATGGCATCTGCATCTCAGTCTGTCCAGTCAGCGTTTTTGACTGGGTTGAATCGCCAGGTCATCCAACATCAGAAAAGAAGTCTGACCCAATTAACGAGCCTCAGTGCATCTTTTGCAGAGCATGTGAGGTTCAGTGTCCAACTCAAGCCATAAAGATAACAGAACCATAACTCACCGTCTTCAATTGCACTAAAAAACTGGGCAACAAAGTTTGTTATGTATTCTTTTGTCTGTTTGCTGATGTTTTTGCATCAACTTTCTAAAAACTTCCTCTTAGGTGATTACTCTTTATTTTAATGTTGCTTCTTGGGAATAATTAGCAAACATTCATAAGCGTTATAATAACCCTACCATAACTAAGAAAAAATCACATGTAACGTAAGGGAAGGAACAGTAAGTGAAGCAGACTCAACAACCTCCAATGTTCACTATTAATCTGGCGAAAATTGAGGGTAAAGGAGACTTTCCGTGTCCAAACTGTGGAGTAATCATATCACCCGAAGATGAGACCGACAACGTTTACACCATTATAGACACTAAACTTAACGGCCACACTCTAGAAGAACTAACACTTCAATGCAACAAGTGTGGAAGCAAAATTCGTCTGGTTGGATTCCTTCCCGCAGAATAAGCCTTATTTTCAACTTAAGAAGAAACGTTCCTTTTTACAAGTCTAGACACACTGTTTTCATCAACACTATAAATCACGACAATTGATAATATCTGCGAATTTTTCTATCGAATATTTTATAACAAATTTGTGTATAACATAACTTGAGGAGAAAATCATTGGCGAGAGCCTTCGTGCTCATAAACACAGAGGCTGGCTTAGAGCAAGAAGTGGTAAATCGCATTAAAACACTGAAAAACGTGAAAGAAGCTTACACTGTCTATGGAGTATATGATGCCATCGCCTTCGTTGAAGCGGAAAAAGCAGAGGACCTCAAAAACCTTGTAGCCTATGAATTGAGGAAGATAAACGGCGTTCGGTCTACCGTAACAATGATGGTTGCTGAAGGAAAAGGAAGCGGGACAACGCCTATCTGAAGTCGTTCATAAACCTGTCTCAGAACCCGCCTAGGCGCTCTGCTCTGCGCTTTGATAGTTTACGCCTTGCCACTATTGAACTCTAAATGCGTAAGATTAATGGCAGGCTAGAACCCAACATAACTTGTGCAACAGGGTATGTTGCTCCTCAAAGACGAATGCGCACTTTGCAAGAGAATAATGTCCAGTTCTTTTCTTAGACATTGTTACAGATGCGGCAAAACGTATTGTATCGACTGTATTACATTCACTAAAGAAGGAGAGATCGTCTGCCTCAATTGTGCCAGAAGAATAGTTTCGCCACGTAGGCTGGGAACAAAATACAGCTCCTTGAGCAGATACCTATTGCGACGTGCAATGTTTACTGAGAAGGTCACGTTACCCTTCACCGAGATTGAAGCAATAATCGGCGATAACTTACCTATGAGTGCTCTTAGAGACAACGGGTGGTGGGGCAACACCCGTGGCAGTGCTCAGGGGCGTGCGTGGCTAGACGTTGGCTGGGGAATGCAAAACGTAGACTTAGCCAACAGAACCGTAACTTTCCAGAGAGTAGCAAACAACAAAGCAAAGCTAAAAGAAAAAGGCAAAAAAATCAGTCGAACGTCATTTCTTAAGAAAACTTTCCGTTCGGTTAGAGCAAGGAAACCTAAGCCACCGTCTAAAACAAGAATAGCAAGGGTTCAAGCTAGATTGAGAAACATTGAACGCAAGAGATTAGCCATGCCACAGTATCGTGGCAAGCTCAAGCCCAGATCACCCCATGAGAAGCAATTGTACAAGCCTGAAGCCAAAACTTCTGATGTGGAAAGTTAGATGTGAGAGCACTTAGGGCATTCAGCCTGTATAAGGAGAACCTTCACTCATTTTCACGTTTTTTATCATGCTCAAACGCTACTCTTGCCATTTTAATGTGCCTTAAAACCTATTTAGTTGCCTAATTACCACGAGCAAACAAGAATTTTTTCAAAACAAAATATTGCGTAAGGAAGAGACAACAGAGCCTTACAAAAAATATAAAGGAATCCGTCTACCGTTTAAGCTTGGCGAGGGCCCGTGGTCCAGTTGGTTAACCCATAGTTGAGGCCAAGAGACGCTTCCCTCACGCGGAAGAAATCGCCGGTTCAAATCCGGCCGGGCCCACCAAAATTGCTTTTAGGGGTCCTTCAACTTGAGGAATTAGCCTCTGAATTTTGTGAATATGCAATTTAGAAGAGAGCCATGCGCAATCCTTTCAAACGTATGGAATGATGGTATCTGTCTTTGCCATAAGATTTTGTCTCCTGCAAAATTAGGTTCAATTGGAGCCGTTTCATATCTGTCGATTGCGCTCCATGGAGGACTCTTACCTCCATGTAAGAACGCCTCCTCTAACCTTACATGTTTTTGTTCACCGGTGATTGGCACAAATGCCTAACTTGAGACGAAGGCCCTCAAACTCAAAAAATACGTAGGGGGTAGGGGTTATTACAGATTAGGGTCGAGCAAAATCCTGTCCGTAATTGATCCTGCTCATTAGGTCATGCCGATACCGTCGATATTTACCTTCCCTCTTAGTTTTTAAGGCCCCATCAAACTAAAAATGTTATCTAATAAATTTCCTTTCACTAAGCACCGAGTTATTTGTTGTTTCTAAATGGAAAAAACTACTAGAACTTACTTCCAAAAAGAACAAATATGCTTTCATGTAAATAAGAACGGTGGAGAGAGGGAGGAGAAGATCTAACTTTTTCACCAAGGCGAGCTCGGAAACCCCTCACCTCCGAGCCACAAGCCTTGGACAAATGAGTTTTCTCAAAACTGACAGACTTAACCATTGTGTTTCAGCCTTAACAAGTTTTGAAAACCTCATCTCCAACAATTGTCTCTTTAACTTTCAGAAAACTTAAAAACAAACGTGTGAATTCATGTTGATACCGAATACGCCGAGGTAGCTCAGCCTGGGAGAGCACCCGACTCTTCATCATCTGATAAGAGGGTGAAGCTGAAGACCGGGTTGTCGCCGGTTCAAATCTGGCCCTCGGCACCAAGAAACATAAGTTTCTGAGCTCTGTTGCATTCGGATTAGGTCATGTACTCGCCTTTTTGCGAACGCCACAAAGACGAAGAGAACCTCAAAACTTCGCTCAGAAACGGTATAGCTCGAGCCTCATTGAAGTTTAGTCAATAAGAGGAAAAATCTTAACTACTCTTAATCCGTTCTTATCACAGGCTAGCTGGTTGTTAAACATTCCTCTAATGCGCGAAACCACTTGAGGATCGTGGGCGTTGCTACTTAGAAGAAACAAGGTAGTCACGTTCTTTGAGGAAAGCATCTCTAAAGCGTCGCGGAGGAAGATACAGGTTTTATCCAATCCCATTCTCATCAAAAGGTCCGAAAGGCCATCAAAAACCAGAAATAAATTTGCATTCGCATGGATTTTAAGAGCCTTCTCGATTGAATCCAAAATAAGGGATGTGTTCCCAACTGGAAGCAACATTTCTTTTTCGGAGGCTGGTTCAAGATAAGATGTTGACATCGACATCAGAAAGAATTTTATGATAGGTTGTCTCCTCAGGCGCATGTGCAGGGGACTCTTGCAGACTGTAAAAACAATTATTGGCTCAATGTTGGCAGCAGTCTCCTTTACCAATCTTTCTATCATTCCTTCATAGTCAGAAGTGGGATCGAATTCTAAGAGGATTTTTCTGCCTAAGAGCTGTTGGTGATCTAAACCAATCAATCTTGAAAAAAGATTAGCGTCGTGCAGAAGATCAATCAACCTTGTTGGAGCAATCGTTCCTCTTCCGAACGCCTTGAGAATCTCAATAATATCCGTCTCCTTGACGCCTTCTACATTGAAGGCCGTGATTTCCATAAGGAACGGGTTGTAAACTAACCCCAATGCGCCTGGGAGAGCCCATTTTGGATCTTCCCATCTCGGATCGTTCCAATATTCTAGGTATCTTTGCCATTCACCGTTAACAAAAGAGAAGTCACCAACATCATCAATGGCCCTCACGTGTTTGTATCCCTTCCTTTCTGCTTCACCCCAGAAGTCTAATGCAAAGCATACAGCCTTGTCCCTGTCAAATTGGCCAGCTACTACATTGAGATGCTTGGTCTGAGTGTTCATGTAAAGGGTGCCATTTCTCTCAGATTTGTCAACATCTATCCCGTGCTCGATAAGAACTGGTCTAATTAACTCCTCATCTTCATCGGGATAAACATAGAGCATTCTGTCTCCATTCTCTATACCCTCCCGAATGAAAGTTGAAAACACCTTTATCTTGTCGGCAGACGAAGTGTAAGTTAGAAGAATCGCCTCCCCATCCTTGATATTTAGAACTGACCCAGGCTTGATAAAACGGGACGCAACAGACTTTTTCTTCCTAGAAAACATTAGTGCACCTCATCGAAGATAAGTGTTCAACATAGGTAATCAAATAGCTTCATCAAAAATTCTGATAAGTAGTTTATGAAGAAAAAATTAGTATCCAAACTATAATTGTACACGATATGACTTGATGGAAGTTAATTAGACCAGCTGACCTCCGATCTTCATCCCAATGCACGCGGCGTTCTCTTCATCCAGTATTGCTAGAAAGATTTTTAGACATCAACAATTAAACCTTGTAGATTGCAGACACAGTCACATTACAAGCGGCCGTAGTCTAGCCTGGTCTAGGACATCAGCCTGCCAAACCAAGCAGAACGCTGACGACCCGGGTCCAAATCCCGGCGGCCGCACCACCAATGCTGACCCACAACCGAGAAAAATGATGTTAAAAATCAAACCTACATTGCTTCTTTCAAAGCTTCTAGATTAGGCTCAATCTCAACAACCCTTTTGCAAGCTTTTATCGCTATTTCTGGATCCTTTAAACCGTGGCCGGTAGCTATGCACACAACGGATTCATCATAATCAATTTCACCATTTTCGGTGAGCTTTATTAATCCAGCTATGCTTGCTGCGCTTGCTGGTTCCACAAATATTCCCTCTTTTCTAGCTAACAATTTTTGGGCAGAAACAATTTCATTGTCTGTTACAGTTTCCGCTGTTCCATTTGATTCACGCATCGCTCTCAACGCTCTTTTCCAGTTTACAGGATTTCCGATTCTTATCGCAGTTGCTATTGTCTCAGGCTTCTCAACAGGCTTGATGGCTTCATTATTTGTCACGATGGCCTCAGCGATTGGGCTTGCTCCAGATGCCTGTATTCCCGTCATCTTCGGCACATTTTCAATTATCCCGAAGTTATAAAGCTCCATAAATCCCTTCATGTAGGCAGAAATGTTTCCTGCATTTCCCACGGGTATCACAACTCTACCGGGTGGCTGCCATCTCAATTGATCGCAAACTTCAAAGGCTGCGGTTTTCTGGCCTTCAATTCTGAACGGATTTATTGAGTTAAGGAGATACAAAGAATAGCGTGTGCTTGCCTTTATGACCATCTCGAGGGCTTTGTCGAAGTTGCCTTTAATGGCGATAACCTTGGCGCCGTATATCATGGCTTGCGCAAGTTTTCCCAACGCTATTTTTCCAGAAGGAATTATTACGACGCATCGCAAGCCAGCTTTAGCAGCATACGCAGCCAAAGAAGCGGATGTGTTGCCTGTGGAAGCACACACCACTGTTTTTGCGTTTAATTCCAAAGCTTTAGTTACACCAACGGTCATTCCACGGTCCTTGAAAGACCCTGTGGGATTTTCCCCTTCATTTTTTACGTACAAATTTTTCAACTTGAGTATCTTAGCCAATCTGTTGCATTTGTAAAGGTTTGTTCCACCTTCTTTCAAGGTTACGATTTTAGATTCATCAAAGATGGGGAGAAATTCTTTATATTTCCAAACGGATATGGGTCGTTGCGTCCAATCGTTTTTTTCGATCTTCTTTTTAAGTTCTTGGAAATCAGATTCTACTTCTAGTAAGTCATTGCATTTTCTGCACGTGTAGACAGCATCATGAATGGAATATTTTGACCCGCAATTTATGCATTTAAGATATGAGTTCATAATTCTTCCTTTCCAATTAATCCATGTGTCAAACTAAGACAGACTTTCCCTTTCAATTTGGCAACGATACATAGAATCCTTTTGTTCCGACCCATTTTTGTTTTTTGCCCTTCCTACAACTTAAAAAGAACCAAACAACAACGAAAAAAGGCAAACCGCAATCAACAAACTGGCTTAGCTGCCATCTGGCTTCTAGCCGCAGCTGTTCCAGTGGTTGTGGTGATTTCAGTAGTAAGCCATCTAATCTTCTTAATCCGTTTCCAGTCACGTACCACACAACTTTTTCATCTCTGGAAACTGCGCCATACTCCGCAAGCGCCTTTATGTATCCGATTTTCAAACCCTCTAATAGTGGTGGATTGCTTTTAACATGGCTATTCTTTTGTTAATATTTTCTTGAAATTTTTATTCCAAAAAGAATTTATTCAGCTTAGAACAGATTTTAAAAATATGTTGCCTTCTCTTGAAGAGATCGTTAAAAAAAGAAAAATGCTCGGTCTAACGCAAAAACAATTGTCCAAATTGGCTGGTGTGAGTCAGTCATTAATCGCCAAGTTAGAGTCAGGAAAAATTGAACCCTCTTATACGAGAGTTAAAGCTATTTTCGATGTGTTAAAGCAACTGGAGGTAAAGACCGAGGTTCAAGCACGACAAATTCTTCACCATGAGATTGTTGGCGTTGAAAAAAGCGACATGGTCTCCAAAGCCGTGCGGTTAATGAAAGAACACGGTTATTCTCAACTTCCCGTCTTTGACAAAGAACACGTAGTTGGCAGCATCACGGAAAAAACGATCCTTGGCGAAATCTTGGCTGGCAAAGACTTGAGCCGTGTATCCATGTTCTCTGTCGGAGAAATTATGGATGAGACATTTCCACAAGTTGGAGAAGATACCCCATTATCACTGATCTCAAGTCTCTTGCAGGTTTATCCCGCTGTCTTGGTGTCAAGGAAAGGAAAAGTTGTTGGCATAATTACAAAGGCAGATTTACTAAAAATCCTTCCATAACCGGATTAATTTATTCTTTGAAGTGTCATCATCTTTAACTTAGGAGCGTTGAGTCTTCTGTAAGTGACGACGTTCCAACTCTTTAAAGATTTCTTTAAGCTCCATATTCCTTTGTGCAAAAAGTGTTAACATATGAAAGATTAGGTCCGTGGCTTCATATGCAACTGCCTCTGAGGCTTGGCTTTTCACGGCTAAAATAAGTTCGGTGGCTTCTTCACCTATTTTTTGAAGAACAGCGTCTTCTCCCTTTGCTGTTATTTTTGAAATGTAAGAATCACTTCTCGGATTTTTTATTCGATCTTTGATCACTTCGAATATTCTTTCTAGGATTCTGGCGTCTAAATTTTTTTCTTTTTCAGGGATCATTGGCTTGTGAAAGCATGTCTGGTTGCCAGTATGGCAACAAACTCCGATTTGTTGAATCGTGAATAAGAGGGCGTCATTGTCGCAGTCAAGGATGACGTTCTGCACCAAGGAATGGTGTCCAGAGGTTTCGCCTTTCAACCAGATCTTTTTTCGCTTTCTACTCCAGTAGTGCATTTTCCCAGTGGTCAACGTTAACTTTAGGGCTTCTCTATTCATGAAGGCTTGAGTTAAAACCTTGTCGCTTGAGGCATCTTGGGCAATCATTGGCACTAGACCGTCAGATTTGATAAAGTCAACTTTTTCGATAAATTTTTCCGCTTCTTCTTCACTCAATTGCAAAATCACATATTTCACCTCAGATCAAACGCACACAAACACCCTTTTTGGCTAAATATTCTTTCACTTTTTGAGCTGAGTATTGTGATCGATGGAAGATTGAAGCTGCTAGGGCTGCATCAGCCTTGCCTTCGGTTAAAACTTTAAAAATTTGGTCAAGGTTCCCAGCTCCACCGCTGGCAATGATTGGCAAATTTGCATTTTCGCTTACTGTTCTGGTCAGAGCAATGTCGTAGCCAGATTGCATTCCGTCATAATCCATGCTTGTTAGTAAGATTTCCCCTGCACCAAGTTTTTCCGCGGTTCTCGCCCATAAAACAGTGTCAAGCTTGGTTGGAATTCTGCCCCCTTCCACATAAACTTCCCACCAGCACAGTCCTTCAGGGGTGTTTACAACTGTTTTATCTGGGAGAGCATTTCCTATCCAAGTTCTTTTTGCATCAATTGCAACAACAACGCATTGGCTTCCGAAAACCTCTGAAGCTTGCTTGATAATCACGGGTTTTCTCACTGCTGCAGTGTTTATCGAAACCTTATCTGCGCCAGAGCAAAGGATTTTTTGGATGTCGCTTAGGCTTCGAATTCCTCCGCCTACCGTAAATGGGATAGATAACATATCAGCTGTTCTTTCCACAACATCAAGGAGAATCTCCCTCTTTTCATATGAGGCTGTAATGTCAAGTAACACTATCTCGTCTGCTCCCTCATCCTCATAGATTGCGGCAAGTTTGGCTGGATCGCCCTCAACCCTGAGATTCTTGAACTGCACTCCCTTCACAACTTTTCCATCTTTGACATCGAGGCAAGGGATTATTCTCTTAGCCAACATTTTTCAAAACCTCTGAAGCTTCTTTCAAAGAAAATCTTCTTTCATATAAAGCAGTGCCAATAATAACGCCGTGTGCACCAGTTTGACACAGATCAACTAAATCCTTTAGGCTGGATATTCCGCCAGAGACAATCACAGGAACATTCACCGTCTTGACAAGGTTTTTGACATGCTCTATTGAGGGCCCTCGCAGCGTGCCATCCACATCTACGGAGGTAAAAATGATTACTCCAACATTCAAGTCTTCTGCGGAACGCGCCATTTCCAAGTAATCGATTCCCGATGAAATCTTCCATCCTTCGATCATTACTTTGCCGTTCTTTACGTCTAGAGCAACGGCGACTCTTTGAGGACCGAAGCGCCGAACAGCTTTGGATACCATCTTTGGGTTGGAAATAATTTTTGTTCCAAAAATTATTCTAAAAACGCCGAAGTTAAGCAGTTTCTCAGCCATTTCAAATGTTCTGATACCGCCTCCCAACTGCACTTTGGTGGAGACATTTTTAACGATCTTTCTAATAACTTCGGTATTTTGACCCATACCGAGGGCTGCGTCGAGATCCACCAAATGTATAAGTTCAGCGCCCTCGTCCGCCCATCGCTTGGTCATTTTCAATGGGTCATCAGAATAAACCTTCATTTTTAAAGGACTGCCCTTAACTAAACGAACGCACATTCCCTTCATTATGTCAACGGCAGGGATGATTAACATAGTGTTTACCTCTTAACGATTTGCACAAAGTTTTTTAAAATCCTCAAGCCTTTCTTGCCGCTTTTCTCCGGGTGAAACTGAGTACCAAACACGTTTTGTGCAGCTATCGCACATGGAAATTTGGTTCCATACTCTGTTTGGGCAACAATTACTGCTTTTTCAAGAGTATTTGGAGCATAAGTGTGGACAAAGTACATGTAAGAGTTATTTGGAACTCCATCCAAGAGTAAGTTGGGCTTCACGATTTCTATCGAATTCCATCCAATGTGGGGAAGCTTTACATTTTCTGGAAGCTTTACAATCTCTCCATCCAAGAAACCCAGTCCTTGAACTATCCCTCCCTCATAGCTTTTAGTGAAGAGAATTTGTAGTCCCAAGCATATTCCAAGCAATGGCTTGTAAGTTTTCAAAGAACTCTTCAATTCGCCAATTAAAGGGGACAAGTTTTTCATGGCTTCAGCAAATGCACCAACCCCAGGCAGAACGATAGCGTCAGATTCAGCTATGTCTTTTGAGTTATTCGTTATCACAACTTCAGCGCCGGATTTTTCAAGTCCTCTCTTTACGCTTCTAAGGTTTCCAACTCCGTAGTTTATCACTGAAAACCTTGGCATATTACAATACACCCTTGGCGCTAGGAACTTCACCTTCCCTTCTAGGCTCGCAGCTAACGGCTTCCTTAAGTGCGGTCGCTAGGGCTTTAATTGCAGCCTCAACCTTGTGGTGATCGTTCTCGCCGTAAAGAACCTCTAAGTGAATATTAGACTCTGATGTTTGAACGAAGGAGGCAAAGAAGTGTTCGATATCTTCGGTCTTTAAATCCTCAATTTGGGCTTGTTTGAGTCGAAGGTTTAGATTGATGTACGGTCTGCCACCAAGATCAACTACCGCCCTTGCCAGCGAGTCATCCATTGGTACGTATGCAAAGCCGAATCTCTTGATGCCCTTTCTTTTCTCCACCGCTTGATTAAGCGCCTTCCCAAGAGTTAACGCCACATCCTCACAGACATGGTGCTTTAAGTCACCTTCAGCCCTAACCGTCAAATCGAAAAGGGAGTGTTTCGCCAAGGTTACAAGTAAATGATTGAGGAAGTTGTTACCAGTTTCCACATTTGTTCGCCCTCTTCCATCCACGCTTAACCACACGGAAATGTTGACTTCCGATGTTTTTCTTTCCACTTTAGCTTCTCTCACATCAACACCTCACGAATTTTCGCAAAATTTGGGAAGAGCGTTTTGCTATTCCTCCAAAGCCTCTTTTAAAGCTGAAACGAAAGCCTCGTTCATATCATGACTTCCAACAGTGACACGCAAACAATTCCAAAGGAGAGGAAAAGTGCCTCGATCCTTAACTAGAACATTTCTCTTTTGAAATCTCTTCTCAACAATTGAGGAAGAGAGCCCCTCCCTAGTTATTTTAAATAGGATAAAGTTTGCCTCGGATGGATATGGAAACACACCGTCAATTTTTGTGAGCGCTTGAAATAGCCACTTACGTTCTTTCAAAACATAATTAACTCGCTTCTTGAAATAGTTCCAATTTTGCAAGGCTGAGGCAACGAGTCGCTGAGAAACGGCATCTATGCTAAAAGGCTGCGCAACACGTTTAATGTAGTTCATAACCGAGTGGTTCGAGGCTGCAAAGCCTGCGCGAATTCCAGCAAGGCCAAACGCCTTGGAAAAAGTTCTTAAAACAATGAGGTTATCAAATTCCCTTACACGGTTTAACATCGAATATTTAGCAAAATCTGCATAGGCTTCATCTGTCACAACTAGACCGTCAAATTCTTGCACCAAAGTTTCAACTTCATTTCTTTTGAATTGATTGCCTGTTGGATTGTTTGGGGAGCAAAGAATTAGCAACGAAGATTTCCCGTTCATTCTCAAGATTTTGTCAACATCTAACTCAAAATCTGGTTTCAACAATACGTCAACCTTACTTCCACCATAAAGCTTGACAAAGAACCCATAAAGAGAGAAAGTAGGCTCAACAACCAAAACTTTGGCTCCACTCTTCACGAACGTCTTCGAAACCAAATCAAGTATTTCGTCGGAACCTTTTCCAACGAAAACCTCTTCTTCATTTAATCCGAAGAAACTCGACACTGCTCTAACGGCTATTGCACCTTGTGGTGGCGGATATAAACGGACATCAACATCCTTGCAAACAGAAAGCAACAGATTTTTCATAATCTTGCGTTCCACGGCGAAGTTTTCATTAAGATCAAGCTTTACGATATCCGCAGCGCTGGATAAGGGGAGTTCCTTGGCCTTGTAATAGGGGAGTTCATGAACCTCTTTACGAACGAAATTCTCAATCTTCATTTTATTTTTCCCTCTCGCATACTTATGGATTTGACATGCCCATCCAAACCTTCAAGTTTGGCAAGTGTAACCGCTACTTCCTTTAGGTTTAGACAACCCTCTTCACTGCATTCAAGAAAGCTTACTGTCTTGACAAAGTCTCTCACAGACAGACCTGAGAACGTTCTTGCAAAGCCGCCAGTTGGGAGCACGTGATCTATTCCCGCTGCGTAATCCCCAAACGCCACAGGCGAATATCTTCCCAAGAAAATGGCTCCAGCATTCCTTATCTTACCAAATATCCTTCGAGGTTTTTTCGTTAGGATTTCCAAGTGTTCTGGAGCGAACTGGTTGGCGTAGTATACGGCTTCATCCAAGTCTTTAACAACAATGATAAAACTGTTTTTTTCAATGCAAGATTGAGCATTCTCTCTTCTCGCCGTGCTCTTTAAGAGACTTTTCACTTCTTTTTCAACCTTAAGCGCCAAATCCTTGGACGTAGTTAATAAAATCGCCAAAGCGTTTGCATCGTGCTCCGCTTGGGCAAGCAGGTCAGAAGCTATGATAAGAGGATCGGCGGTTTCGTCTGCAATTATGACGATCTCTGTTGGCCCGGCTGGAAGATCAATTGCAACATCCCATCGTACCAGTAGCTTTGTAGCAGTTACGTAAACGTTCCCTGGACCAATAATCTTATCAACTTTGGGGATAGTTTCCGTTCCATAGGCAAGCGCCGCTATTGCTTGAGCTCCTCCAACCCTATAGATTTCGGTTGCGCCGCCTATATCAGCGGCTACAAAAATGGCTGGATGAACATCTCCACTCAGGGAGGGTGGAGAGCAAACAGCGACTCTTTCTACCCCGGCAACTTTGGCTGGAATTGTGCACATCAAAACAGAAGAGGGATAGGTTGCTTTTCCTCCTGGAGCATACACGCCCACCGACGATAAAGAACGTGTTGTTTGCCCCACTATAACCCCGTCCGATGTCTCGAAGAACCATTCTTTCTCAATTTGTTTCCCATGAAAACGTGTGATGCTTTCAGCAGCCCTTTTCAACGCTTCAATTTCCCTTTTCCTTAGTTTGCTGTAAGCTTTTTGAACATCCTCGTTAGAAACCTTCAATTTTGAATGACCAAAGTTTGCATCATCGAATTCTCTTGTATAACGTATGAGAGCACTGTCACCCTCATTCCTAACGTCTGTTATTATTTTTTGGACTGCATTGAAAATTTTGGACTCTGTTTGTTTCCACCGATTAACGATTTTATGAAGAAATTCTTTCTCTAACTCTTGACTGGTTAAAACCTTCACCTTCACTAGCTCCTCTTATTTTTCAGCTTGACAACAAGCTCGTTGATTTCGTTCTCGAATACGCGATACGCTATCTTGTTGCATATCAACCTACAAGAAGACTCGAGAATTGTGTCAATCACTCTTAAGCCGTTTCTGCGTAGGGTCTCACCAGTTTCCGTGATGTCGACTATCATTTCAGCTAATCCTAGTCTTGGCGCAAGCTCAGCGGTTCCACGAATGGCCAAAATTTCTGCTTGCTTACCCAAGCTTCCAAAGTGCTTTCGGCTGAGGTTTGGATACTCTGTTGCAACTCTTGGCATGACGGAAATGCTTTCAATGGAGCGTATTTCGGATTCTTCCGGAACCGCAACAACTAGGCGGCACTTTCCAAAGCCCAAGTCTAGTAGTTCATAAACTTCCACTTGTCTTTCAAGGATAAGATCATAACCAGCCATGCCGAGGTCAACTGCGCCATAGTGCACACAAAGCGGCACATCAAAAGTTCTCGTATAAATCACTTCAAATCTAGGATCCGAAACCTCAGCAATGTAAGACCTGCTCTCGCCACGCAAATTTAATCCGATGTTTTCCAGTGCACGAATGCACGGATCTCGAAGGCGACCCTTGCTGGGCACAGCTATGCGAATCTTCCTACTCATATTCTTAAAGCAGCTCCTAAAGACTCTATGAAGTCTTCGATCTTGGTTCTTTTCTTGGAATCGGATTCTACATCGTAAACGATCAATGGGCTTTCAATAGAAGATTCTACAAAAATCACATAATTTATTCCACAAAGTTTCGCGTACCGAATCGGATCTTCATTTGAGTTTTCTGGGTTAAGGAGGCATGTTATCCTGCCGTTGCGGAGAAGGTTTACGGCCTCCATTGCCGCCTTTCTATTTTTGGATGCAATAAGAATCTTACATTCGCTGCTTTTTGGTAATACAAAACCTTGGGTGTTAAGGGCGAGGAGGCATTTTTCAACTCCTAGGGCGAAGCCTATTGCAGGAACTTTCAACCCGCCAAACTTCTCAATCAAATTGTCGTATCGCCCTCCACCGCCGAGAGAAAGACCCATATTTGGTACAGAAGCCTCAAACACAACTCCGGTATAGTACTCGATTCCTCTAGTCAGCGAAAAATCGAAAAACACTGAATCTCCAATTTTATATTCATTCAAAACATCTCTGATTTCTAACAAATTGTTTAGGAAATCGTGGAGTTTCTCAAACTTTGTTGAATTTTTAGCTATTGCTGCAAGGCTTTCAGGTTTCTTACAGTTCGAAAGTTGCAAGAATAGCTCTCTAATCTGAGAAGAAATACTAAACTTGTTCATGAGACTTTCAAGTTGCTCCATGTTTCGAGTCGCTAAAAGTCTCCGGAAGAGACTCATATTTTCCTCGCTCAAGTTCGTGTCTTTCAAGAGTTGCTTGAGCAAACCAGCATGTGCCAAGTCGACCCTCACGCTTTTCAACCCGAGCGTTTTGAGGCAAGAAATGAATAGGGATATCGCCTCTCCATCAGCTTCGGGAGTATTGGAACCGATTAGTTCAACGCCAGCTTGTCGAAACTCCCTCATCTTCTCGAAATGCGATTGGCCGTATCTAAAAACGTTGCAGATATAAAAGAGTCGTAGAGGCTTTGGCATAGAAAACATCTTCGTCGTTATGATTCTGGCGATCGGAGTTGTCATCTCCGGTCGCAAAGCCACGATTTTTCCATCAAAATCTTGAAACTTAAACATAGCGTCGATAAACTCTGAGCCTACACCGGTCGATAAAACTTCAATAAACTCAATTGTTGGAGAGTGAATCTCCCTATAGCCCCAAAGTTTGAAAAGCCTTCTAAAAATCTGTTCGATATATGTGTAGCATTCAATTTCGTCTGGCAGATAGTCCTTTGTTCCCTCTGGTGTCCGTAGTCTGGTGAACGTTAAGCCTCCTTTTCATCATTAAGGCCTCTGTGGGTAATTTGTGGGCAAAAGCTATATTACACGATTACTTATAAACATTACGGAATAGGGAACAAAATGCGAATTTCAGAAATAATCCGAATAGATTCGAGGGGAAGAATAACGATGCCCTCATCGGTACGTGAAGCCACAGGATTTTCAGAAGGAATGTATGTCATGTTAATAGCCGATCTGGACGCAAAGGAAGTTCGAATAACTCCCTTCGCAGATCCACAAGCCAAACTCGTAGAGTTTCACTTCACGATATCCGACATTTCAGGATCACTCGCACAGGTAGCCGCAATCTTGGCAGAAAACGAAGTTGATCTATTATCCACTACATCTCGAACCCTAAGGAGAGGAGAACTTGCAGAATGGATAGTAGTCGCAGATATGTCCAAATGCAAACGTCCATTAGACGAACTTCAAAAAGGAATTCTAAAAGGAAAGGCTGCGAAAAAAATAAGTTCCCGAGACCTCTCCAACCCTTGAATTCGAGAAGAGTAGAGAGACCTTTTGCAATAATTAGGGTTCATGCAAATTATAGCAGGCGAAGTAGGCGAAAAACCACCACGGCCATTAAGTATCTTTTTTAATGTTCAATCAATTTTTGTGCAACATCTCGGATTGTCGTAGTAGTCTCTGCACACTCTCATCAAGTTTTGATCTTGGGTCAGAATAGCGACTTCATTGGTCCAGCTGGAGACTGTTAACAGAGTTTTCATATCAGAGATGAGTATTGAACATGGGCACAGCAAAAGTTTGACTGCCCCGAGTTTGGAAGGGACCAAATCCTTCAGAACTTCTTCTGTTGCTCCAATGTTTATTTTGACGTGTCGTTCTTTGGCTTTCATTAAGGATGCTTGAATTTCTGTTAGCATCAATGGGTTAGATACGAATACTGTTATTTCTTTTCGGGCTGCTTCGATTAGGGCTTTCATTCGGTTAAGGATGTTTCTCTGCCCACGTATGATGTAGGCTAATTCGAGTTCTTCTGCCCTTTCTGCACTGTCATATAATGGTGACAGTTGTTCAGCTAAAACGTCAGCTTCTTTGATTTTCTCGTTGAAACCATCTGTCAACCTTTGTTTAAGATTGGCGATTGCTTCTTTTGGAGGCACAGTTCTGTAAATGTTTGGGTTACCTTGCTGAACAATTATCATGCCTTTTTTGGAGAGCCCGTCTAGTGCGTAGTAAATTTTTGAGTCTGGAATATTTGTTTCCTTGCACAGTGTGCTCGCTGTTATGTTGGGATGTGTAAGTAACGTGATGTAAGTGATAGCCTCATGTGTTGACAATTCGAGCTCCTTTAGGCGTGAAATGATTCTTTCTCGAACATTTGTCTCGGAAACGCCGATCAACTTTTTCTTCCTTCTGTTTTCTACGGAGTTATTTTCAGAAAAGCCTTAAATAGTTTACTACTACTTTTTGGTAGTAGAAATTTGCAAAAGTGGATGAACCATTATGAGTGACAATGAAAAATGCTGTACACCAAACCTAAATCAGAGTTGTTGTGAACCCGTTAATGCAAAAACAATGGAGGAAACTGTTAAAGAGACCTACGGAAAATTATGGGCAAACCAGAAAGCAAGCAAACCGACTCAGTCAAAGAAAACGGCGAGTCTGCTTTCAGCACACGATGCTCTGCTCAAAGAATTGGCGCCGCGACAAGGGATGAAAGTGCTTGACATTGGCTCTGGAAACGGCGAAACCGTGCTCACCATCGCTGAAAAGGTTGGACCAACAGGCAAAGCTGTGGGCCTGGACTTCTCACCAGAGGGCATAGCGTTGGCTAGGGAAAGGGCTAAACAACGAAAACTGGAGAAAATCGCAGAATTTCACTTGGCAAACGCTCTGGAACTACCATTTCCAGACAATTCTTTTGACGCCGTTATAAGCGAATGCGTTGTTTGCCTCATTCAAGACAAGCAAAAGGCAATAGACGAAAAGACCCGCGTTCTCAAGCCAGGTGGACGAGTAGTCATGCACGACGTTATCAGCTGGGCGCCCATGCCTAAAGCTGTGCGAGAAGATAAAAGACTCTACTGCGAGTGCGTTGGTGGAGCAGTTAGTCTAAGCGAATACAAGGAGATGATGAAGAAAGCGGGATTGGTCGAAATTAAAACAGTTGACTTCACGAGGGATGTTAAGAAAATGTTGAAAACGGATTTGCTGGCACATACTCTCGATCTAAAAGGCGACAAAGAATCCCAAGAAATTGTTAATTTCCTTAGAAAAGGCGGAGTAGGCTACGCATTATTGGTTGGGACAAAAAGGTAAACGTTAAAACTCAAGCCACGCATCTGCTTCCTTTTTTCTCTTTATGAACTAAGGAAATTTTAATTTAAGGCGCTATCTGTAAATAGTAGTTGCATCCTGCCGCGGCCGTAGTCTAGTCTGGTCTAGGACGTCGGCCTTCCATTTAAAAGAAGAGAGCCGTTGACCCGGGTCCGAATCCCGGCGGCCGCACTACTCTTAAAATTTGGACAACGGAAACTGTACTGATGTTTTCAAAAGCTTTCTTGTTTTTTTATACTCTAAAAGTGCGGCTGTCAGTGCGATCAAGCCAACAATGGCTGCGATGATAATTAATTGAGGTGAGGGCCCGCTGACTGGTAGTTTTGCCTTTGGATTGATGTATGCTATGTAAGTTGGGTCGTGTTGGATTTGGTAGCCATCCCAAGCTGGGTAACAGACTCGGTAGACAAAGGCTGAAACTGCGTAGTCTAGGTTAATGTCCGTGGGCAAATTGACGCTAATCTTCGGGAATAGGTCTTTCAGCACTTCTCTAAGTTGTGAGAAGAGCCAAGTCAGAGAAACGCGAGCGTTTTGCGAAACGCTCTTTGTCGCCGAGGCTACAGATGAAGATTGGTAACTTTGGGCTATGGAATCTCTGTATCGTGTATAGTTTTGGCCGAACACAAATTCAAATGTTTTCTGGTTTTCTATTTGGACCTCGCTGCCACTGGTTGAGGTAGTAGCTGGCATGGCAGTTGTTGAATTATAGATTTGACCATTGACCAACACGGCGTAGGGTTTTATTGTTACTGTTGCTGTTGTGTAAAGGAGGGAGAGGCTTAACCCCTCTAAAGTGATGTTTCTTGGAGATTCTATGCTGATTATTTTTCCAATTTCAAAGTTGGTTTTCAGATACGACTTGTTTTCTTGAACATAGAAGTCGTAGGAAAATGACATGTGTTCAATCATGACTTTGGCGCTTTCGACATAAACTCCTTGTCCTGAAGTTTCTTCTACGGGAGAGAGGAAGCCATCAATAGTTCCATACTTTACACCCCATCTGTAGTGGGGAATGTCCTGCAGCAAAATTTTTTCGATGGGATTTACAGTGAAACTGACTGAGCTGTTTACGAGGAAGAAGTATTTGATTTCGTTTCCAAGACTTGCCGAGTTGTCTGGAATTCCGTTTTTGTTTGTGTCGTTGAAAACTTCCATTAACGCTAGGGTGTTGCCTATGAAAACTTGTGTTCCATCCATTGTCTCGTAGTGCTGCCCCACGAAGGTAATAACGGGTGAATTGTAGACTTGTGTATAATAAGCGAAAAAGACAACTTGTGTGCCCTGCGTGTTAACCCAGTCATACCATAGATTTGCGATGACAGAGTGGTCGTATTGACTATATAATGGTATTGAACCATTCGAGTATTCTTTCTGAACGTCAATTGAGCCCTCGTTTTGGATGGCATCATCATTGTCTTGTGGTGGTGAATAAGAAGGCGGGGATGACACAACCGCTACATAGCTTCCGGCGACTTGGTCATCAACTCGTATTTTTCTTGACCATGGTGTATCTAGGGCTGGAAACCAAAAGCCGTAAACTTCAACAACATCGCCTATTTTGCAGTTGGGTGGGTTAGGATAATCGTAAGAAACCGAAACAAAGTCTGTCTGGTCAAAGATTTCAGGCTTTTGAAGAGTTTCATTAATTGAAACAGTGATAATCGCGGTAAACGTGTGAGTTGTGCTAAAACTTTGAATGGCCACATTGTATTGAATATTGTCGGCTACGCCTCTGATTCTAGTGTCTGGCTCATAAAGTTGTGCTTCTGCCGCGAAAGTTAAGAGTGAAAGAAGTGTTAACCAAACTAAAATTAGGGCACTTAACCATTTTCTCACGACATTTCACCATTTTGAGAATGCATTTCTTTTGACTTAAACCTATACTTTCGAACGTTTGTTCCACTGATTCGAACGATTATTCTAGTGAACGCCATTTCATCCATATTCTAACGGTTTCATACCAAAAAATCGCTGCTGCTAGCATCCCAGGTGACATGGCAATTGCGACAGTAGTTGAGAGCGAGTTAAAGAATAAGATTGTAAAGGCTATGATCATGAGAGTTGTTGCAGCGGCGTAGAAGAGATGTTTTGGCACGGCGAATCTGCCGAAGAAGACGTAGGCGCTCATTATTCCAGTTTTAACTATTCGGCGTATCTTGTAGTTGCCGAATCCGTCTTTTGACACCAACCCAAGTTCTTCCAATTTTTCAAGGTGGTAATTTGCTGTGCTTGGACTAGAGAAATTCATGGACCTCTGAACCTCTCTAACCCCGCAAGAATTGGCTCCTTTCCTCAAGAGGTATAAATAAACAGATAGAGTATTTCCAGAGAGCCCTGCAGATATTTTTTCATCGTTGGTGTTACGCGACAAGGCGTCAGTCTTCCGTTTAAAAATAAGCAATGTTTAGAACCATTTAAGACTGAGCATTCGAACAGGTTGTTCGACTTTATCGAACAATGGAGAGGTGGCTTGTGTCAAAATGACGAATCTGTCAGGCTTCGTCTACGAATTTGTCGTCTGTGGGAATTTCCGGTAGCAGTCCTCTTCTTTTCCTCATTTCTTGGATAGCCGGCAAAGCTTTGTTTTCGGGCACTTTTTCCCAGTGGCCGAAGGTTGATTGCCAGAAGGCGCGACCTGATGTTGCCGATCTCATTTCGGCGGCTAGGCCGAAGGTTTCGGCGACTGGAATGTAGCCGTAGATCATTGTTATTGGTCCTTTCTGTTCTGAAGATAGTATTCTACCTCGATTGCGGGTTATTATGCTGCTTACTTCGCCCACGTATTGGGATGGAACTGTGACACTGAGTTTGTATATGGGCTCTAAGAGAACGGGGTTGGCTGTTAGAAACGAGCCGAACATTGCTCTTCTGGTTACAGGCATGATTTGAGCTGGGCCGCGGTGTATTGGGTCTTCATGCAGTTGGGCGTTCATCAGTTTGACTTTGACTCCGCGCATGGGTTCTTCGGCGAGGGGTCCGTTTTCGCATCCCCATTTGAAGCCGGATACTATCAGGTCTTTGGCTTCTCCTAGGTATTGTATGCCCTTGGTCATGTCTATGAGCATGTTTTTGTGGTCTTCAATTGTCCAAACGTTTTTCGCTTCTTCGGCTGGCCAGCCGACTTCTTTGTTTAGTATAGTAGCTAATTGTTTTCGGTTCATTTCTTCGTAGATTTCGCCTTTTTCGATGAGTTGGATTGCTTTTTCTTCGAGTGGTTCAACTTGAACCCAGAGCTTGTTTTGTTTGTTGGGGCTTTTTCCCATTGCTGAAATGCCTTGGCTGGCAACGCTTTCTCTGTAGACCACGATGGGTTTGGATGCGATTATCTCTAGGTCGCCGCCTGCATAGTCTTGGAGGAATTTGACGGCTATTTCTAGGTGGAGTTCGCCCATGCCGCTTAGTAGGTATTCGCCTGTTTCCTTGTTTATGGTTGCCATGAGGTTTGGATCCTCGATGGCTAAGCGTTGCATAACATCGACGAGTCGTGGCAGATCCTTAGGGTGTTTGGGTTCAATGGCTATTGTTATGACTGGTTCTGAAATGTATTTGATGCGTTCGAATGGTACCATGATGTCTTTGTGGGCGTAATTCACCAGTGTTTCACCTGCTCTGGCTGAGTCTAACCCTAAGAGTGCGGCTATGTTTCCAGCGTCAATTCGGTCTACGACTTCTCTGAATGCGCCCATGTACATAGATACTTGCTGAATTCTGTAGTCTTTTTTGGCGCCTACTAGGTAGACTTGATCGCCCTCTTTTACCTCACCTGAGAATAATCGGCCTGTGGCTATTAGTCCGGCGTGTGGGTCCATTTGTGCCATAGTTATGCACATTATGGTTGGTCCTGTGTCGCTGCAGTTGAGCATGGCTTGGCCTATTTCTGAGTCTATGTCTCCTTTCCAGATTTTGGGAGTTCTGTACCTCTGCGCTTGTATTGGGTTTGGTAGGTGTTTTACAACCATGTTTAGTATGGCGTTGTGCAGCGGAACGATTTGTTGGAGTTGTTGCCACTGGTCTTTTTGGTAGGCTTCAATCACGTCGTGGAATTTGATGTCCTTCTGTTGGGCTATGTCTAGTGTGAAGCCCCATTTGTGGAGGGCTGAGCCGAAGGCTACTGTTCCTTTTGTGGGGTCGACTTTCCATTTGTCTTTGAATTCTGTTTCGCCGTATAGTTCGATGAGGTTGTTGAAGTCTTGGATTATGCGCACGAGTTTCTTTTGTACTTCGTCTGGTGTGAGTCTCAGTTCTTTGATGAGTCGGTCAACTTTGTTTATGAACAAGACTGGTCGAACTCTTTCGCCTAGGGCTTGTCTTGTTACGGTTTCGGTTTGGACCATGACCTCTTCTACGGCGTCGACGACCACAACTACGCTGTCTATGGCTCTCAGGGCTCTTGTAACCTTTCCTGTGAAGTCTACGTGTCCCGGGGTGTCGATTAGGTTGACGATGTAGGGTTTGTTCTCAATCTCGTGTAGGAGTGATATGTTGGCTGTTTTGATGGTGATGCCGCGCTTCTGTTCCTCTTCCAAGTAGTCGAGGGCTCTGGCTTCACCTGCGATTTGGGGTGAGAGTAGCCCAGCTTCGGCTAGTAGGGAGTCTGTCATGGTTGTTTTGCCGTGGTCTATGTGGGCTATTATGCCTATGTCTCGAATGTTATCTTTTCTCGTCATGAGTTTGAGGATTTCGCCTACTTGCCGAAACCTAGGCATAACTTTTCGCCTTCCACTTGAAATTTCGGGCAGGCATGTGACCTATTAACTTTGCTTCTGTATTATGTGCGCCCCTGTTTGGGTTTGCCAGTTTGTCCAGCTTTATTTGTTCTCTCACAGCCTACCCCTCTGGTCTACTATATGAACCAAATAAAACTCAAACGTTTTTTTGTCCAGATCGTATCCATTTAAAAGATTTCTTTCTTAACCATGAATAAAGGCAATCTCTCCTATCTCCATCAATCGATCTCCATATCTTTGATCCATTCTTCTGTCAATTCCGTGGTTTAACTAACTGAAAAAAGTCTGAGATTTAGCTTTCTTCTTCTGTTTTGAGTGCGACTGCTATGTCAATAATCTCTTCAATAAATTATCTTCCTAGCGCTTTTGCCATCCTACCCAAATTGGGATGTTTGATAACAAAAGCTTTTTACGTTTGATTTGATTTCCTCATGTAGCCTATTTGCGCAAAAGGGCGAAAAGCAACAATGATGCTTGAATATAAGCAAGAAAGCACTACAACTCCAAGCTTATTTAAGCGTTTAAGTAGCGGGGGCTAGGTCCATATGGGGCGGTATAAGCAGATTGAAGAAATTGTTAAACTCATGAATGATCCTGAGCGTATTCGAAACACTAGTATAATTGCTCATGTTGACCATGGAAAAACTACCCTATCAGACAGCCTCCTAGCCGCAGCTGGTATAATCAGTGAGCAAACGGCTGGCCAAAAACTCTACCTGGACTCTTGGGAGCTGGAACAGAAGCGCCAAATGACAGTGTTCGCATCAAACATCAGCCTCGCTCACAACTATAAGGGAAAAGATTACCTAATCAACCTCATAGACACCCCAGGCCACATTGATTTTAGTGGCGCCGTAACCCGTAGCCTCCGAGCCGTAGACGGAGCCCTAATCGTCGTTGACGCCGTTGAAGGACCTATGACTCAAACCGAAACCGTTCTGATGCAGGCTTTACGAGAAAGAGTCAAACCACTCCTATACATCAACAAGGTTGACAGACTCATCAAAGAAATTCGTCTAACTCCCCAAGCCATACAGACCAGATTCGCCAAAATATTGGCAAGGGTCAACAACTTAATCGAGAAGTATGCGCCACCCGAGCACAAGAAAGATTGGCAGGTCCAAGTTGAAGACGACCGCGTAGCCTTCGGCTCAGCCCTCCACAAATGGGGCTTCACCCTATCCCACATGAAAACCAGCGGCATATCCTTCAAAGACATAATCGACGCCTACAGCGGAGAACCAGAAGAAGTAGCCCAGAAAGTAGACGCACTCAGCAAGAAGGCCCCACTATACGAACCCATACTAGACATGTTCATTGAGCATTTACCCAACCCGCTTGAGGCACAGCCATACAGGCAGAGCCAAATCTGGCCAGGCGACACAAACAGCGAGGTAGGCAAAGCCATGGCCAAAGTAAACCCAAACGGACCCCTACTCATGTGTATCAGCACCATCGAAGTTGACCCCCACAGCGGAGTCATAGCCATAGGAAGAGTGTTCAGCGGAACCGTAGAAAAAGGCAAACAGATAAGAATGATCACCAGCCACCAAAACGGAACAATTCAACAGGTTTACATGAGCATGGCAGCCGACCGAGTAATAGTAGACAAAATTCCCGCAGGCAACATAGCCGCCATTGGAGGAACATCAGGAATCCACGTGGGCGAAACCATAACCGAACAAGAAACAGAAGTCAAACCCTTCGAAGGACTCAGATACGTATCCGACCCAGTTGTAACCGTAGCCGTCGCCCCCGAAGACATAAAGGATCTACCCCTCTTCGACAAAGTTATACGCAAGCTAACCCTAGAAGACCCAAACCTACGCTTCACAATAAACAAAGAAAGCGGCGAATACCTACTAAGCGGCATGGGCGAACTCCACCTAGAAGTCACAGCCTACCGAATGCAAGAAGCAAAGTTGAAAGTCAAAACCAGCAAACCCATCGTCATTTATCGCGAAACCATAAGCCACGACTATCAAGGGCCAGCCGTGATGGGTAAAAGCCCAAACAAACACAGCCGACTCTGGGTAACACTACAAAAACTACCAGAGGAACTAATCGAAGCCATAAAAATGCAAAAAATCTCCGAAATGCAAACCCGCGACGAAAGAACAAAAACCCTCAGAACCCAATTCGGATGGGACACAGACGACGCACGCAACGCAATCGTCATAGAAGACACAAACATACTCGTCAACAGAATAAAAGGAAGACAATACGTAGAAGAAGTCCTAGACCACGTCAAATCAGGATTCAGAGAAGCAGTCCACACCAGCATACTAGCAAAAGAACCAGCCTACGGCATAAAAGTAAACCTCGAAGACATCCAAGTCCACGAAGACCCAGTGCACCGTGGACCAGCCCAAATTCTGCCCATGACCTGGCGCCCAATATGGGCATGCTTCCTCTTAAGCGAACCCAAACTACTCGAACCAATCCTAAGCTTCGAATGCAAAGTCCCAACAGACTTCGTAAGCTCAGTGCTCTCAATAGTGCAAAAACGCCGCGGTCGAGTGCTCGACATGACCACCGAAGAAGACATGATGATCGTTAAAGCGGAAATGCCAGTCGCCGAATCCTTCGGCCTCGCCGAAGAACTGCGATCATCCACTCAAGGCCGAGCCTTCTGGGCAACCCAGTTCAGCCGCTGGACTCCCGTGCCAGAACAAATGCAGCTAGATGTCATAAAGCAAATCCGTACACGAAGAGGATTAGATCCGAATCCGCCAGAACCTGAAGAATTCTTAGAAAGAGAATAGCAACAGCAGAGTGAACATCTAACAATAAACTCAATGCTGCCCTGATTACGCCCATGTGAAAGGCCAATGATTGACCACAAACGCCAGAAATTGTGTCGTTACAAATGATAAAGCGCTGTTACTTTCGCTAAAAATATGCGGCCGTCAGAGTAACTCTGATTCAATCACCCATCATGCAGTTTTGCATCGTCATTCGGCCAATCAATATTCAATAGACAGCATAAAATAAATGTTTCCGGAACAAAAATATAGACACTGGTGGAATAACTCTTGAAAATAATCGCCGCAGATTCAGCCTCTGCGGTATTAAACCAACGCTTCGAACCCTTACAGGTTGTGGCTGCCAGCGCAGTTTTGATTGAGCCACCCTACACAAGCGCCAGTTTCACCTTAGCCGAACCCATCTTTGCCAAAGTAGAGAAGGGCTATCTCTTGGTTGTTCACGAATTGGAACTCTGCGCCAACCTTTTAAAAACAGTCAAAGCAGACGTTGTCCACCTGGACATGTCGCTGGGCAGCCTGAGCCTAGAAGAATTATCAGCTGTAAGCCTCGCCCAAATGCACGTCTCCAGCAAGGCTCGGAAAAACGTCTTAGAGATTCTGCCAAAAATCAGAAAGATAGCATTAGACATAAAGCGAACTCACGACATTGACGTGTTAGCCATAGGAAAAGAGAGCGCTCCAGTCAGAATCGCCGAGCTAACCTCTGGCGCACACGCCGTGCTCTATGTGGCGAAAAAAGCCGCAAACGAAGCAACCACACAGCTCCTAGGGTTGCCCGCCAGCTGCAGCGCGAAAATAAGTACAGAAGGAGTGGACCTCAAATCCCTCATACCAGTCGAATTCGACATGTCAGGCCACGCAAAAGACGACAAACAAATCCTAGAAAAGGTGCAAATCTCAGAAAAACCCAACCCCTGTGCAAGGGGATTCAGAGTTTTGGAGATCACCCCTAAAAAAGCAGCGACATCTGCTTAAACTGCTTAACTCCTTTTTTTCCGCTTATTTTTCATTCCTAGATACAACCCATAAATAATGGCTAAACTAACAAGCGACCAAAACGTAAAGAAAACCACATAGTAAACCACGCTGCGATCACGATAACGCCAATACAATCTCGCCATTCTAAAAACAAATTCTACGAGCAAAAAGGCAAAGAAAACTGTGGGAAAATACCACGGCAACAAAAACAGCGACGCTAGTGCCAAAATCAGGAGAACACCTCGAATGGGCAGATTAAACCGAACAAACGACGAATCAAAACCATGCTTGGCAAAGAGTTGACCAACACCCATAAAGTGACGAATACACTTCCGTGAAGCCACAGACAATTTTGGCGAACCCTGGAACCAAACAACCATGTCTGGCTCATACAAAATTTTGTAACGTTGACTAACCTTATATGAAAAATCGGTGTCCTCACAACGAATCAGAGTTTCATCAAAACCGCCAACCTCGTCTATGACTGAGCGCCTAACCGCCAAGTTCATGGTAGGCGCTATCTTAACGAACCTCCTCTGAGTCGGCATGTTGACTCTGCCGCCCACACATGCAAGAAAACGCGCGACACCGCTTTGAGTGTTCCAAAGACAGGTTTGCCCCGTAACCCCAGCGATTTCAGGGTTTGAATCAAAATTCGGCAGGGCCTTTTCTATCCAATCTGGCTCAGCGTAACAGTCAGAATCGAGAAAGAAGATGATATCTCCCGTTGCATTTTTGACCCCCACGTTGCGGGCGTAACCAAAACCCAAACCTAGTTCAGCGACCAATTTAACCGGATACTTCTCAACAACCTCTCGCGTGCCATCGCTTGAGTTTCCGTCAACCACAACAACCTCATCTGGCTTGTGCGTCTGCTGAAAAACAGATTCAATACTCTTCTGGACAGTTGCGACCGAATTTTTCGTCAGAATAATCACCGAAACCCGATTTTTGTTAGTTTGCACGATACTTTTCGCCTTTCTCAAACCTTGAATGCTGAGGGTGTGTGAAATAAATTTTTGGAAATCCTGTCAATTGAAAAATTGGGCACACTTGACCAAGATTTAGCGCACGAGAGAAAAAAGTCTACTCTTTCTTTTTTCTCACTTTTGTAATTTCTAGGCTCATATCCAACGCTTTGGCGCTGTGGGTTATCTCTCCCAAACTTATGATGTTAACTCCGGCAGCCGCGTATTCAAGAATGTTTTGTTCACTTATGCCTCCGCTGGCCTCAACCAAAACCTTGTTTCGCAGCCCTTGCCGCTTCAGCAAAGCCATGGCTTTCCTCACCTGTTTTGGAGTGAAATTGTCGAACATGATTATGTCGGCTCCCGCCTTGGCTGCTTCCAACGCCTCATCAACCGTGGAAGCTTCCACCTCAATCTTTTTCGAAAAAGAGATCACATCCTTGGTCATTTTAACCGCTTTGCCAACGTCACCCGTTATAACTATGTGATTGTCTTTGATGAGTACCATGTCGTCTAAGCCAAGCCTATGCGTGTCTCCTCCACCAACCATGACAGCCCGCTTGTCAAAATAGGATAGCCCAGGCGCAACCTTTCTTGTGCAAGCCACCCTAGCCTTGTAGCCAGCCAACTTAACCTTTTCAACCAGCCGCTGAGTCGTCGTGGCGATTCCACTCATCCTAGAAACAAGATTGAGCAGAGTACGCTCGATAGAGAGCAGGGTTCGAGCGTCGCCAACAATCTCCAACACTCTGGTTTTTTCCTCAACTTTACGCCCATCTGAAACGAGGACGCGGGGTTTGAGTCCAAAACTTTCCAAAAATATGGCGGCTTCCTCGACTCCAGCGGTCACCCCAGCTTCTTTTGCCACCATTTCTGCTTCAACAATGGTTCCCTGCGGTATTGTGCACAGCGCTGTGATGTCGCCGTGTCCAATGTCGTCCTCAACAAACCTGCGAAATTTTTCCTCAAGAACCCTTCTAGGAATCGACATTGCCAGAGACGCCTAGTCCTTGCTGATTTGTTTGCGAACAACTTGGCCGTTTGGAGACTCTTCCTCAAAAATTATGGCCTGAAACTTGTAAATCTTCGTGTCTTTCAAAAGCCACGAGTCAGGAGGCACCCCAGCCTTAATGCAGCATTGACACAGAAAAGCCTCTTCATCCCATTTCCATTCCACTGGCACCTGAGGCAGAAGCAAACCCTTACAGAAACTGCGCTCCACAATCAAGCCGTCTTGCCCAACCTTAATTTTCCTGCAGTATTCTTGAGGATTAGCCACCTCAACCAGTTCAGGCGGCGTCAACACGCTGATTTCAAAAACAATGTGGTCAAGCTCATCGGCGGTCAATGGATAAAAACGAGGATCCTGAGTTGCAGAACTTATACTAGACTCAATCACAGCTTGAACCAGAGAATGCGTGGGATAAGGAAGACCAATACAACCCCTCAACTCGTGTTTTCCACCCTTAACACTGTTGATTGTGACAAACACTCCGCAACGTTCCTTGAGTTTGGCTGGAGCATCCGCTGGCACATGAATTATCTTACCCGTTTTAAGATAAGTTTTAACAGCCCTTCTGGCCAGCTTGACCAGCAACTCTCCCTCTTCTTCCGTCAAATCAAACATGCATGGACCTGCCTCATGATTGACTAACACTACTGACCTCTGGCTTATTATCCTTACCCGAAAACAGATAAATCGTTTAATATTTCAACCTCGCCTTAAGGTGCAAGAACAAAGAAAACAGCTATGGCTAATGCTAGGACCAATCTAAACGATAATTGCATACGGTTGTGAGGCAATCTTGAAGAGACTCATTAAAAAGTAGGTAATTGGGCTAGAATTTTGTGGATTCTTCTTCTATTCCCTCTTTAGTCACGGTGAGAAAGTCGACGCCGTCGCCGCTCATTACGTCTCGACTCACAGCAGACTTAATGGCTCTTGTAACCAACTCTCTTGCTTCTTTAACCGTCAAACCATCCTTGTAGCCCTGCTCCAAAACGCCCAAGGCAATCTCGGCTCCGGAACCCACAGCCGCGTATCTGTCGGGTATAACCGATCCCAAAACGTCCAAAACGTAAAGTGAGGCGCCTTCCTCATCCATGCCGCCAACTATGGTCTGCGTTATCAATGGGAAAAGCCGTCGACCGAAGAGCAGATTGGACATGACCTTAGCAGCCGACCTAACCGTTATGGGTCTGTTCGCGTCCAATTTGAACAAATTGGCGTAGGCTTCAACCTCACGGATAAGAATCTGCATGTCTGAGACCAAACCTGCGCAAGCTGCGCCTACGCGATCTGTGACTCTGAAAACTTTCTTCCCAACCCGGCTCATAACGAGGTAGCCATAAGAAACCCGCTTTTCCGAAGCGAGAACAACACCGTCAGAGCAGACAACGCCTATGGTTGTGGCTCCGGGAATAAACATATACTGCGGTTGTTCCTGTCCATTCAAATTCAAACGCCTCCCAGCTTTGATGCATTATGCACAAGGCAGATTATTAAACTTTTAAGCTTTGATCTTTTATGAAAAGGAGAGATTTAAAAGCCTTGAGTTAGAATTGTGGGCTTAGGGATTTGCAATGATTTACATTTGCCATCAAACTGTGGGCGACGTCTGGTACGCCGCGGCCATAGAAGACGAGAAAATCTGGGCTACGGCGTTCGCCTCAAATAAACGTAGGGTTCTGCAATCTATATTGGGGAGTTTACCCTTTAACATGGAATTTCAAATGGCAGAAAAATTGAGCCCGTATTCTGAAAGAATACTCAAAACCTTGCACTCTATTTACATGGGTGAAAATGTTTCGTGGAATTTCCAGCTTGAAATGCGACACTTGTCTAATTATGCTAAAAAGGTTCTCAGTTTTCTCTCTAAGGTGCCAGTTGGTTATGTTACAACATACCGAGCTTTGGCTAGAGCGGCTGGCGGAAGTCCTAGGGCTGTGGGGCGAATTATGGCGATGAATCCTTTTGCACCACTTATTCCCTGTCACAGAGTGGTTTGTGCAGATTTCACTTTGGGAGGCTATGGATTCCGCGTCGAAGTCAAACAGGAACTGCTCCAAAGAGAAGACAGAGGATTCAAAGAACCTACCCATATAAAATTGGATGGTGGAACCTTAGCTCTCTTTCCTGTTAGATATCTTTGGAAAAACTGAAATTGAACTGACATACAAACATTAGCAGGTTGACTCACGGATGGAGGAGAATAAAGTCGTGTTTAAGCGTGGACTTTTCGTTGGGAGGTTTCAGCCCTTCCATAGGGGACATTTAGAAGCCATAAAAGATGCTTTGAAAGAGGTTGATGAACTCGTCATAGTGGTCGGCAGTGCGCAATACAGCCACAGAATTGACAATCCATTTACGGTTGGCGAACGCATCACAATGATTCGTGCTGCATTAGACGAAGTCAAGATTCCAATAGCCCGTTGCTGGATTGTCCCCATCCCAGACGTGCACACACACATGCTCTGGGTTTCAGAGGTTGTAGGCTACACGCCGAAATTTGAGGTGGTTTACGCCAACGAACCCTTAACAAAGCGCCTGTTCATTGAAGCTGGCTTCAAGGTTAAACCTGTTCCATTTCACAAACGAGAGGTTTACTCAGCCACAGAAATAAGGAAACAAATGCTCAATGGAAAAAACTGGGAGACACTGGTTCCAAGAAGCGTGGCAAAATTCATAAAAGAAATTGATGGTGTGCAGAGGCTGCGAGATCTAAACAAAACCGACAAAATTTAGCATTGGGCTATTCTAGCGAAATAGTAACTGAGTTTCCAGCTTTTGTTTTAAACTTCTTGGACGCGTTGCCTTGATTTACGACTATTTCCAAAAAGTCGTGACTGCCAATTAGTGCCAGAAGTGTTTTGACAGGCGCTTCACCGTACGTGGAACAGAACTTCATTTTTATGGTTTTTCCCTTAAGTTTGATGCTCAGCTTGGAGCCTTCAGTTATTCCTGCCTTTTTCAAGTCTTTTTGGGATATGTTGGTTATGATGTTTCCGAAGTCATCTATGTGAAGCACTTCTCCAGGCAATTCGTCCTTTCTCCAACGAGGCTTTGCAAATTCTGGAATGGTATAATCATGGATTTCTGGACCGAAATCGGATGGTTCACAGCTCTTAGCTAAGTGCGCAGCGGCTGAAGCGAAAACGTCTCTTCCGTGAAATGTTTGTGACACATGTGACAGCATGTAGCGTTTATTGACTATGTGGTATGTGTGGCGTATTTCGTCCCTTTGAGCTGCCAGTATGAGCAAGCCGTTGTCGGGTCCAATGTAAAACGCATGCGACGTTTCCACAAGTATGGGGCGTCGCTTTGTTCCAACGCTTGGATCCACAACTGCAACGTGAATGACGTCATGCGGAAAGTAAGGCGCTGCAGAAGCCAAAACAAAAGCTCCCATTCGTATATTAAACTTCTCAATTTCATGACTTATGTCTACAATGCGCGCCTCGGGGCAAATGCTCAAAACCGCTGCTTTCATCTCCGCTACGTAGGGGTCTTTTAATCCAAAGTCGGAGAGCAACGTTATAAGAGGCATAGTCAAATCTTGCTTTCTCCTATGAATTTTTCTTTGGTGTGCCCATAAATCTTAATAACTCATTGATTTTATGCTTTTAATCACGATTCTAAAATGAGGATGTTAGGCTTGTCTGAAGAAAAGCGCTTGATCATGGTGCCCGGTCCGACAAACGTTCCAGATAGAGTCATGCTGGCGATGATTAAACCCATAATTAACCACAGGGGACCTGAGTTTGCCGCACTGCACGAGAGAATCACAGACAACTTAAAGCAAGTTTTCGAAACAAAGCACGACGTTTTCGTTTTGACCTCATCTTCAACGGGTGCCGTTGAATGTGCGATAGGTAATATGGTGAATCCTGGCGACAAGGTGATTATTCCAGTCTTTGGAGTTTTTAGCGAGAGAGTTAAGGAAAAGGTTGTTCGCCACGGTGGAAAACCTGTTGAAATTCCGATTAATTGGGGCGATGCTCCAACAGCGGCACAAATTGAAGAGGTCGTTAAAAAGGAGAAAGATGCAAAGGCTCTGGCTGTTGTCTACAACGAAACCTCCACTGGCGTAACCGTGCGGGATTTACCAGAAATCAGCCAAATAGCCGTGGAAAACGACTTACTTCTAATGGTTGACGCTGTTTCCATTCTCGGAGGCGACAATCTGCCAGTTGACAAGTGGAACGTAGACATCTGCGTTGGTGGAAGCCAAAAATGTCTGGCTTGTCCGCCTGGTTTAGGAATGATTTCCGTGAGCCAAAAAGCTTGGGAAGCCGTAGAAAAGACGACGTTTAGACCCTTTTATTTTGATTTGGTTTCGATGCGAGACTTCGCTTCTAGGAAGGAGACGCCTTTTACCCCAGCCCTGTCTCTTTACTATGCCCTAGACGAAGCTCTAAAGATGATGTTGGAGGAGGGACTTGAAAAACGCTACAAACGGCACGCCACATGCGCCAAAGCGTTTTATGCAGCCCTAGAAGCGCTCGGGCTGAAGCCATATCCACCTGAGAAGGTGCGGTCTAACACGGTTATTGCCGCCAACGTTCCAGATAAGCTGGACGGTGCAAAGCTTCGCGAGATTATGAGGGAACGCTACAAGGTTGTCATAGCAGGCGGCATGGGCAAGATTAGGCAACTGATCCTCAGAATCGGCTGCATGGGAATTATCTCTGAGACTGAAACGCACACAACCATAAACGCTTTGGAAAACGCCTTAGCAGACTTGAACTATCCAGTGAAAATAGGTACAGGTGTTGAGGCGATAAGACAAGTCTTTCATTCATAATATTGCAAGTTTATTTCGATGCTTTGCAAAACTAAACTGAAACCACATTTCTTTCGGCAGGACTAAAAAAGTTTATTGACTGCGGGAGAACTGTTTTACGAGCAAATAAAATGTCACCGCATACATTAGCATTGAGTCCCAGGTGTTCCAAGTGTTCCAATTGGAATTTCCAAAAGGCATAAGTTTTCGGTTGTATCATATGTTTAACCGCGTGAAGTCTCTTTTAAGACGATGAAACATATCCAATTAAGAAAGGAGGATACAATTGGAAAGGAAAGCGATCACTGGAATAATGCTGACGCTGTTTCTGATCTTCATCTTAAGCGTAAGTGTCAATTCGTCTCAAAGTTACTTTGTTGAAACATGGATTCCTTATGTGCCGTCTTCCAAAATGGTTGATTTGAAATTCCGAATGTTAAATGGAATTTCTTACATTGATATTTCTATAACGTTTTCTGATTGTGGTTTCATGGTCTCAAATTGGGGAACGGTTGTAAGTGAGGGGAACGATTTTTGGGTTAATTCTGAGATTTGGGATTGGACTGGACCTGCCTGTTTAATGATAATAACAGAGTCTTACACCTACACTCTGGGTTACCTAGAAGGTGGAAACTATACATTCACATTCAAAACTTGGGAATTCGATGTTAAGAGCATCTCTTTCACTGTACCATCTAAACCTCAGTTGCTATTAGAAACTGATAAGGATGTCTACATTTTGGGCGAAAACGTTAAGATCACACTCAAAAACATTGGCACTGAAACCGTAATGATTGGGGGATATCCAGCTTGGCAAATATACAGTTATCCAGAAGAAGAATTTGTATATCCTTCTATTTTCGCATTCCTATTGTGGTCATTAAACCCAGGAGAGAACGACACCTTCACATGGAACCAATACAATGCATTCACCAAAAGCCCCGCCGATCCTGGAATCTACGTTGTGAGAGATACTCATGCATGGGGTTTGTCTGCATTTTTTGAAATCACAACTTCTCGAGTTGTCACTGCAACTGTAGACATGGATCCCCCAGCATTGAATTTGAAGAGTGAAGGTGAATGGGTTACAGCACACATAGAACTCCCTGAAGGCTACAGTGTGAACGACATTGATGCTTCTTCACTTAAACTCAACAAAACTTTCTCAGTGGACCTGAATACTTCTGCTTTGCTAGGCGATTATGATAATGATGGTGTTCCTGATTTGACTGTGAAGTTCAACAGAACAGAGTTGACGTCATACATCTATTATGTTCTAGGAATAAAATATGGCAACATAACCTTAACGATAACAGGAAAACTCACTGATGGAACGTTGCTTGAAGGCTCTGATATCATTGAAGTATTCTTTGGAGGCGACATAGATGGCGATGGTTATGTTGGTCCCATCGACCTGAGCATGTTTGCAGCATCCTATGGAAAAAAAGCCGGACAAATAGGCTACAATCCCTACGCAGACCTAGACTACGACAAGTATGTTGGGCCACTAGACCTAAGCATCTTCGCAGTCAACTATGGGAAACATGTATAATAAACTTCAGATGTGGTCTTTTTCGTTAAACAAAGTTTGTGCCTCACCAGCTCAAACTTGTTTCGCGGGTAGAATCGACATATTTTATCTTGTCGCAGGTAGTAGTTAATGGTTGGGTGAACGTTGCCGCTCAATGAAATTGTTTCTTTGAAAAATCTGCGGGAGGAAAAATACGCTGGAGTTTTGTGTTATCCTAGATACGACAAGAAAGAGGCAACGAAACGGATTCAAGAACTAAAACAGCTTTGTGTGAAAGCTTTAGAGTTTATGGGAGACAAGACAGCTTTCAACGTGCCAGTTTTGGGAAAAGGTTGCGTCGGCATAGTGGTTGCGGCTCACATTAATCGGCAAAGGATAGCCTTAAAGATTCGCAGAGTAGACGCCGACCGAAAAGGAATGGAGCACGAGGCAGAAATGCTGCGGAAAGCAAACAGCATGGATGTTGGACCTTGCCTAATTGGTAGTAGCGACAATTTTCTAGTAATGGAATTTCTTGAAGGCACACTCCTGCCGAAGTGGCTAGAGACGTTAAAGGACAGAGGAACAAGAAACAGAATACGCCAAGTGTTACGAGACATTTTAGAACAGTGTTGGAAACTGGACGAGACCGGTTTGGACCACGGCGAACTAAGTCGAGCTCCCAAACACATAATCGTTGGTCCAGACGATAAGGCACACATAGTGGACTTCGAAACCGCCAGCGTTCAGCGCAGAGTCTCAAACGTAACATCCATCTGCCAATATCTTTTCATAGGTAGCCAAACAGCAAAGAAAATCCAACGGAAACTAGGTAAAATAAACGAGAGAGCGCTGATAGCCAATCTCAGAAGCTATAAAGAAAAGCTCACAAAAGAAAATTTCGAAAAAATCATGAGGACATGCAAGCTGGCATAAAAATAGCCGCTGTAATTACGACCATTTGTATATCATTCTTTATCATGGAAAGTTGATGGTTACTTTGTGGGCTAACCTACGTATCTTTCTATTTTTTCAATCATTTGTATGCCGCGTTTTGATAGTTCCTTGAAAAATTTCGCTGGATCGAGGCAAGCTTCCGGTGTGAAGACACCTTTTTCCTTAACTTTACCCTTAGCGATCATCTGCGCCCCTATGGAGAGGGGTATACCCACATTCTTGGTGTAGGCAGATCTTCCTCCCCACTTGCCCATGGGTGGATGGCTGTTTTTGATAACTACCTTTGCGGGTTTTCCACCTTTCTGTCCCATAACTTCTACGACGAGGCCGTATGCCCATACAGGGCATGTTTTTGCCACTGGATTTTGAAGGAGAAAGTTGAAAATGAAATCTATTGGTTTAACCTTCACTCCATTTACTTCAATCGATCGGTCCTGGTAAAAGTTGTATTTAACCAGCATTTTGACCAGTTCCATGGTTTCTGGTGGAAAACAGCCTCTAACCTCCACTTTCTTTAGCTTTGGAAATGCCATGGGCAGGGTTAGGGTTTCTTCATGAGGCACATAGCCGACTTCTTGTTTGCCGATCTGCTCATGAAATTCCACCGTTTTTATCCCTTCAAGAGGACCAACCTTCACAAACTTGCCGTTTTTGTAGTAGACCCTTGCCTTTTCTTTTGGATTGAATTCCCACAGAGTAGTGTACAAGAGACCTGGCGAAATGGCCGTGCATCTAAAGGCTGCAAAGGCTATTTGAACCTCTTCTGCCTCATCTAGTTTTTGTATTCCGTATTTAGCCATAAGATTGGTTGTGCCAGGTGTGGCCCCGCAGCCAGCTATGTATGTAATTCCAGCTTTTTTGGCTCCTGGACTGAGCGCAAACTGATCCCTAGAAGCCGCGACATCGATGCCGTTTACCCTAGCCTTTATGGCAGCCTTTGTCACGTTCATGTCATATCTGAAGGGCAGAGCGCAAGCGACTACATCGAAACCTTTCATCGCCCTCGCGAGATCCTCAATACTGTCGGCGTTAACCTTCACAACTGAAAGCCTCTTATCGCCGAGAGAAGCGATGAATTCCTTCACCTTATCAACATCTATGTCGCCTAACACAATTTCTGAAAAAGTGCTAGTGTTTACCATGTCCTTCGTAGTTTCTGAACCAATAGCACCTGCTCCACCGAGAATTAATACTCTCATTTCATTCTCCCCGTCTAAGTTACTGAGACTTTCGACAATATACGATATAAAATCATCGCTCGCGGCTACCTTACCTATACCTGAGGATGTCTCTTAGTTTATTGCATAGTGAAAAATCTTGAGAAAGGTCGTGCAAGAACGATAAAACTTGACTATGGGCTCTTCTGAGAAATTTTTATGATTTTTAATCCATCTTTTCCAAAAGTTAATTGATTAGTAAAAAGCCCCTTTAGGTTGGATAAAACCCGAAACTCATGGGCGCCACTGTTAAGAAGGAACATAGCAATTGTCTTTCTTGCGAAGAGCATATCCAGGATTTGACATATGAAGATGCGGGTTTTATCGAGGCCTCGTGATTGCAGAAGTTCCGAGAAGCCGTCAAACACTAGGCAAATGGGTATGCCAACGTGTTTTTCTAATATTTGATTAAGATGGTCCAGTGCAAGGGCGAAATTGTTAAGGGGTAAAAGCACCTCGTTTTTTGAGGCTGACCTCGAGGTGGAAGCTGAGCTTGAAGTTAACAAGAACTTGACTCCGGGATGCTTAGACAGGCTTTCATGAAGGATACTCTTACAATGGGTAAAGATGAAGACTTGCTCCATGTTGGCTAAGGCTTCTTTGACAAAGCTTTCTACAATAGTCTCATAATCGGATGCGGGGTCAAATTCCAGCAGAATCTTTCGATTGAGCAGGCGTTGATGATCCAGGCCTATTAGCCTCGAAAATACGTCTACATGCTTAAGGAAATCGATGAACCTTATTGGTGTAGGAGTGGTCCCCTTGCCGAAGGTCTTGAAGAGCTCAGCAATCTCTTCCTCCTCCATGCCTCCTACGTTAAGAGCGGTGATTTCCATGAGGAAAGATGTATAGACCACCCCTATTGGGTCTCTAGTCTTTACCCACTCAGGGTATTGAGCTGGGTCGCTCCATCTGGGGTCGTACCAATAGTCTTTAATGTATTGTTGCCATCGACCCTTGAGAAAGGAGAAGTTGCCAACGTCTTCAATGTGTCTTACATGCTTGTATCCCTTCATCTTTGCCTCATTCCAAAAATACAAGACAGATTGCACCGCTTTTTCCTTGCCGAATTCACCGTTTGACATGAAAAATTCGGTTAGGCTCCTCATAAATAAGGTGCCATCCCTAATATATCGGTCGACATCGATTCCAGACTCGATAAGAGCATTCCTCACAATCTCATGCTCTCCATCAGGATATAAATAGAAGATTCGGTCACCGTTCTCTATACCATCTCGGATGAAAGTTGAAAAAACCTTCATTTTATTTGTATTCGCATCTGGGGTATAGGTCAAAATAACTATCTCTCCTTCCCTTACGTTCAGGACCAACTGAGCCTCGATTAAACGGAACAAAACAGATTTTCTCTTCCTCTGGAAGAGCGAGGCAAACAAAGACATTGATGCCACCTGAACCGAGCATACGCCTAAAATCTTTTGTCATGGTCATGAATTTGATGTTTCTGAATTCAGAATCGTAATTTAGAAAATTGAAAATGAAATGAAACTCTGTTTTTCAAAATGATACTAACTCACTCGTTTATCTCCCATTTTACTTCAATAGTCAAAAGATGGAGGAAAATGTCTACCTAAACGCATCAAAATCTAGCGTGCATGAATGGCTGTGGAAAATGTACACCTTTGATCATGTGCCCTTGAGGCCTTGCTGCAGTTAGTCTAATGTCTCTTGGCAGTGGGGGCAGGTGTATGCCTCTTTGGGAACCACTTTTCCACAGTAGCGGCAGAAGGGCGCTCCTGGTTTCCATGCCAATCTTCTTCCACACCGAGAACAAAAAGTTTGAGATGTGCCGGCTAGAGGTGTTCCACAATACGCGCAATATTTTCCGTAGTAGGGGAAGCCAGACACTGAAACTTCGAGGGCTGCAGCTTCGAGGGGAGGACCCCTAAAGAAGGAAAGCCTGATGTAGATTAGGGCTCCGAAGAGAACCGAGATTATCCCGATGATTAACATTAAGACACCCAGATACACAGACAAGTTGAGGTAGAGATACTGACTTACAATGGCGATCGCTGAAATCACTATAAGCATTGTTAGGTTGAGAGCCCCACAAGCACCCATATGAGCGCTGCGCAAGCCCAAGAAAGGGGTCACGAAAAACATGAGGAACGAAATGATCGCCATAATCAAAAACATGGAGGGATAAAGAGCGCCGAACCCCCAAGCTCCCATTAAATAGGTTGAGAGAAATTTAGAGACAAGCCACATTAACAAAAAAAGCGTAGCGGAGGAAGCAACAAGCAAAAAGCCAATCTCTGCAAGGAAGGTTGCTTCCTTTCCTGATAGGGCCTTAAACGTAGGTCTAGTGTAAGCGAGAATTGTACCAATCAGAACTAGCAAGCCTCCGGAGAAAGAAATGAAGTTAAAGACTGAAAGTGCAGACAACGCCATACAGGTAAGGCTTAGAATAGAAAGGAATGACACACGCCAGGTACTATCACTATCTAAGCTTAACGTTGTGGCAAAGATATAGCCTAAAGCAGCTACTATTACAACGCTTGGCAAATTTACACTTAGGAAAAAGCCCATTGCCTCATATCGGCTGATGTACACAAATCTGGAGAAAAACCATAGGTTAACCACTGCATACACTCCAACACCGACACCAACAATTATCCCTATGAGGACTAGGTATCCTCCTAGTCTAACTATGTCTAGGAGTCCATCCTCCGCTTTTTCTTTCATAGAACCACTAAAGTTTTTACTGGAGTCTAGAGTAATTAATATTTCGTGGTCAGGCATGGATCGGGCGTATCGGGAAGACGAGTTGCTTGAGGCAACCGTCATAGATTCTGAAGGATACATATATGGGAAGGTAGAGAAGATTAATGTTGATGAAGAAAAGATAACTCTTGTAGTATACGAAAGTAAACCCGACACGAAAACAATGGTTGACACAAACGCGCTCAAATCGGAGCTTCTGAAAAGCGTCAGGATTCCTTTTGGTGCGAAAATTCAAGGTCTTCGACCCGCAAAGATTTTGGCGGGAAATATAAGGAAGGAACTTGGACTAAAGTCAGAAGAAAACCTAACCAGCGAACACTATGAGGAATACGCTAAGAGGTGGGGGATTCCAATACCCCAAAAGAAGGTTGAAACTGAAAGAAAAGAACCCAAGGGAGAAATAAACATAGAGGAAATAAAGGCGATAAAAGTTTCGATGATTAAAACAGAACAAGGGGAAAAAGTAGTCAAAGTTATTCTTTTAAATGATCCCAGGGAAGCCATGTTTAGAAACATTCCAATCCAACAAAAGGTTCCATACCGAAGCACTGAGGCGATAAAGGATAAGCTGGTTCTAGACTCCAACGGAATTGCTTTGGGTTACGTCGATTCGGTAGTCTTGTTCCACAATGGACCTGGGATAAGAGTGTACTCATCCAAGGCAACTGGCCGCGTGGATTTGAATGTTTTAAATAGACACCTCGAAATCTCGGGTAAGCCCCATGTTGCAAACTTGATACGGAGATACTTTGTGCAGGATATAGTTAGGATGGAAGAGTTGGAAGATTTCATGCAGAAGGCTGGGCTTACGTTATCTTTGCCACCAGACTCTGTTCTTTCTAGGCGCGTGAAGGAATTTCTCATGGATGTGCCGTGGGATGCTGTTCACAAGATAGGGGACATTGTCATTCTTGAGCTGACGTTACCTGACCTTCAATCAAAGGGCTTTCTCTTAAAGTGATGGATATGAAAAACCTCAACGATCTCCATACTTTCTGTGGAGAGTTAATGGACGAATTCGGTAAAACAGTGATAGGATACGATGAGACTATAAGACTCGTCTTGACGGGTTTCTTGGCCAAGGGCCACATTCTCTTGGAAGGGGTTCCTGGCATAGCTAAGACAACCATAGCCAAGGCTTTGGCTAAAGCTTTCAATTTACATGAGGAGAAGGGGTATCAAAGGATCCAGTGTACTCCAGACCTCATGCCCGCCGACGTTATAGGCACTCTGATTTACGACCCGAAGACAGGAGAGTTTCACCCTCATTTCGGACCTGTATTCGCGCATTTTCTCTTGGTTGATGAAATAAATCGAGCTGTACCGCGAACTCAATCCGCTCTTCTGCAGGCCATGCAGGAACGAGAGGTGACCATCGGAGGAGTAACACACACGCTTGACGAACCCTTTTTCGTAATAGCAACTCAAAATCCTATAGAGCAAGAGGGAACTTATCCCTTGCCTGAAGCCCAACTTGACCGTTTCATAATGAAGGTTAAAATGGGCTACCCAGGAACTTTGGAAGACGAGATCAGTATCCTAGACTTACACGAGACTAGAATGACAGAGCCCGTGGATGATTTCAAGGTTATGATAAAAAATCCTAAACTCATTTGCGACATGCAGAGGCTCATAGCCAAGGCTGTGGCTGTTCCTCCGCTTATTAAACAATACGTAGCCGAAATCGTGAGGTATACAAGGGTGCGGGAGGAGGTAAGCTGGGGTGGAAGTCCCAGAGCAGGAATCTTCCTTATGAAATCGGCTAAGAGCTACGCAGCCCTGTTTGGCAGGGATATCATTCAAGTGGAAGACGTAGACAGCGTGGCTTGCGCCGTGCTCAACCACAGAATAATTTTGAAAGCTGAAAAAGTAATTGAGGGCGTCAAACCCGAGGAAGTTATAGGAGAAGTCCTCAAAACAACAAAGAAAACGGTGACAAAGGCTGTTTGAAAAGACTCCGGAGCAAGTCATACTGAGCATATGCAAGGATAGAAAGAAGGTTCTTCTCGACGTAAAGAGCAAGGTAAAGAGTATGCTGGCTGGCGAGCACCCAAGCAGATATACGGGTTTAGGCATAGAGTACGAAAACGTAAGGGAATACATATTCGGAGATGACTATCGAAGAATAGACTGGAACATTGCCGCGAGAACTCCGCCCAAAACCACCGGAGAAAGATCCCTCTTCATAAAGCAATTCAGAGAGGAAAGAAACCTAGACGTCATCTTAACCGTGGATCAGAGTGGAAGCATGGAATATAGGAAGAAAGTTCCCACCGCTGTGAGAGCCGCCCTTGTAATAGCAGACTTGGCTCAAAGAAGAAACGACTACGTGGGTCTAGTCTGTTTCAGAGATGGAGTTGAGCTTTTTCTCCCACCAGCTAGAAGCGGCGAACAAGCCTACAGAGTTTTGAGGATGCTATGTCTTTCCTATCGCACCGGCGAGACCTCTAATCTGAGGAGAACAGCGGTAGAAGTTGTACGAGCTTTGAGGAGAAGATCTGTCGTCAACCTCATAACCGATGTCAACCACGAAATAGATGACTATGCCTATTTTGCCCATCTCATGTGGGCACGCGAACACGTAACAAACATACTGCTCATCGCTGATGAAAGCGAGATCACCTTGCCTGATGTCGGGTGGTTAACCCTCATGGAAAGTGAAAAACTTCAAAGGATAACAATTGACACCGCTGACTTCAAAAAAGACTACGACGCCGAAGTTCATCGCTCACTTGTGGGTATTATGAGCGGCTGCAAAATGTTCGGAGCTAGAATCCTTCTGTTTAAAGGCTCGAGCGAGGTCGACGCCAAGATATTAGAAATTGCAAATCTTTATAGAAGAGCCAGAGAGGAGGCTTACCGCTGAAGAGAACAATTTTTTTGCCCATTTCTCTAATTACTATACTTTTACTTCCGTTTTCTTCTGCGAGCCTTTTTGGACATGCGACTGAAGAGCGTGGCTCAAGAGTTTTGAATGAAATTTCTGTCGGCCAAGGCGGTGTTCGTAGACTTCAACCCCTGTATGTAAGGCTTCAAGCCTTGGAAAACGGCAGTGTTATCTTTTGGGAGAGTGTACCCCAAAGCTTTCAAGATCACGTCGGAACCATAGACGTGAGCGTTTTGGCCATTTTTGTTTCTTCCTACGCCGAAACCATCAACCTCTCTAGGGATGGAGTGGGCAACTTGTGGATGGCCATAAACTATACTCTCGACGAGGGAGATTACATAAGCAGCTTGATATGGGCGTCCTCGGAAACCGTTAGGCAAAATCTTACCATTCCCGATTTTGTTCCCTTCCCTGAAAGCTATCCAGAGGATGTCTTGCCTTTCCTAAACTCTGGGATGAAAATGCCAGTTTACAACGAAACAATTCAGGAAATAGCGAGGAGTATTAATACATCAAACATGGTTGAGACGGTTCTAAACGTATTAGATTTCGTTAATAGAACCCAAGAATACGATGGTGAAAAAACCAAATTACTCATGTCTGGAAATCTCAACACAACAAGTCTCCTAGATTCTATCAAAGACCCTCTCGAAACTTTAGAAACTGGCAGATCATTTTGTTTTGAGAGGTCTCTTCTCGCAGCGGCCATCCTAAGGGCTGCTGGAGTCCCGACTAGAACCTTCACGGATACTGGCCCCAAAACTTGGATTCAAGTTTGGCTGACGGGAATTGGCTGGGTAGACGCCGAAGCTCTTTGCGTTCAGCCGACCCATAGGTTTCCGCTTCCCCTTACCGCTACCATACCTTGGATGGTTGAGAACTCCTCAGATGCCATGTTTCCCTTTTTTTGGATTCCAGAAATCCCAATGAGAGTTGCCAACCTAACCTTTAGTTACGTAGAGGCCTTTAATATTAACGAGTATCCGACAGTTCTTGTCGAGCCAATAGATTCAGAGGTTTTTGAACAAAATCCGGATGGGTTTAGTTTTCCGATAGCCTTTAAACCTGATGTGGTCTATGCGGCAATCACTCAGAGCGGAGCAAATCTAACTGTAACTCTGATGAAGGATAAGGAGAGTGCATCTAAGCTTTTAGTCTTGGAAGATTCCAACAGCATCACCTTGGGCGATATCACCTTATCTTTTAAGCCTATACGCCAAGGGGATTTCGTGTTTTTGCAAAACTTTTTTGTTCAAAAGATCTGGGAGTTTGACTTTAGGGTTTTGATCCCAATAATAGGAGTTCCCGTTGTTCTTCTTATCGTATGGTTATATTGGAAGAGAAAAGAGCATTAATCATTGTCTTTTTCAGCAGATTTATATGTGATTGCACAATAGTTTAATATGGATTGTTATGAGCAAGATTGGAAACTTGAGGGCTAACTTAAAATTATTGATACCTCTTATTGTAGCAGGTCTATTGATAGCCGCCATTTTATTAAGCACTCCTATGGGCAGCAGCCCGAATCCATTAAGCCTAGCTCTGGAGGGAGGACAATATACACTGACGTCCATCGGTAGAAACAACGAATCAATGACACATTTTGTAGAGAACAGGGAAGAAGAAGCAAGAGACCTGCTCACGGCGGCTCTTGCCTCTTTGGAGAGCGCGAGAGCCAGACTGACTGCAGCCGGAAACACTGAGGATGAATACGTACTCCACATGGTGGAGAACTACCAGATACTAGCTCAAGCTTCGGGGGTTATGTCAAAGGGTGTGGAGAACCTTCTATCTGTTAGTGACGATTTGGAAAGTGCCCTAGACCATTATTGGCGGGGAGAATATGAGGAGGCGTCTCAAAATGCTTCTGTTTGCCTTCAGATTTTGACCCCTCTGGTGACTGAATTTGAAAGGTGGAATCAGAGTTTAAACGATTTGAATTATCACTATATTGCCTCTGGGCACAGAGAACAGACTGAACAAGCGGTCAAACAGTATAGAAGCGCTATGGAAACTTACCTCCAGTACATTCTCCTCCTACAAAGCCTCTTGGAAGGAGTTGACTACCTAGAGATGAGACAGTTGATAGATGAATATTTGAGACAGTTACAGAGCGCCGTATCCCGTGGAGACTACAATGCTGCTCGAGAACTTTTACAAGAAATCTCTAGGATGCTGCAATCCTTAAAAGGTCAGAATTACCAGAACGCTGCGGCAACAGCTTCTCAACTAGACCCTAACGCATTGAGTGGCGAAGCCTCTGAGGCAGCTCAAGATTTGAAAACAAGGCTGAAGCCCACAGAGGGAATAGAGGGACTTGAGAAGTACCTAGAGAGTCTTGAGAAATATCTGGAGGCATTGAGTTACCTAGAACAAGGAGATCTGCAAAGTGCTGAGCAAGCTGCAAGTGAGGGACTGGCAGGCTTAGGGCAAGGCGCTGGACAAGGTCCTGGAATGGGTCCTGGTCAGGGAGACCTTGAGCTCCAAAACCTCTATTTGGGACTTACGGAAGCCTTCAACTCGCTCCTAATGCGCATAAGGGGTCAGCCAGAACAGGGCTGAAAACCCATGGTCAATTGGGACTTTCCACTGAGGTTCGAGAGCCCAGCCTACGGTTTGCTTGGAATGGTCCTTGGAGGGGTCTTTATCCTTTTTTTCTCTCTTTCATATCGAAATTTGAGAATAGCCGAAAAGCGCCTAGAGTTGGCTAAGTGGCGGATCACGAGAAAAGTGATTAGAATCATTAACGTTGGGATGAAGATGGGAGTAATCCTCTCTCTTACTTTTCTCTTGGCCACACCCTATTTCCCAGCAACCATGAAAGTGCCCATCGAAGAAGCCACTGAAGAGCAGATGGAGCAATACTCCGTGACTATGATGATGTTAATGGATGTGTCCAACAGCATGAAGGCTTCTGATCTCAAACCTAGTAGACTCGAAGTCTCTAAGTCTATGGCCGAATTATTGGTGGATAAGATGGGCAAAAAGGATCTTATAGGATTCATATCCTTTGCTGGCGAGGTCTTTGACACGATGCTTCCTACAACAAACACTACAGCTCTTAAGAACCTAATCAACAACCAAACCTATCATCCTTCAACTGCTATAGGAACAGCCTTAGAGGCAGCTATTGGAACTATCGACACCTACGAGGGCGGAAAGACGCTGGTGCTCTTCAGCGATGGAAAAAACAATTGGGGAGAAAAAAACCTAACTTCAGTCAGCGAAGACGCCGCCTACAGAAAAATACCTATTTTCACAGTGTTTGTTGGAACATACGGCATTGGAGAAGCTGATCCCCTATCCCTAAGGGAAATGTCCAACAAAACTGGGGGAAAGTTCTATGAGGTTAGAAACGAGGAAATAGAAAGCCTCGCAACTGAGGTTTCAAAGATTTCCAAAGAAGTTAAGGCTGGCGCCCTAAAGACCATTTACAATGAACTCACAGTGGAGACGAAAAACTATGAAACTCCAACCATTGTCTTTTCAGCGGTATTGGTTGCTGCCCTGTTCCTCACATGGTTCACGGGGGTTTAAGCTGTGATAGAGCTTGGAAAACCGGAGTTGATCCTTCTAGCGCCTCTGTTCATAGCTTTGACTCTCTTGGGGCACTATTCAGCTCAAAAACTCAAGAGAAGCCTAGATGTCTTTCACTATCCTCCCGTGCCGAAACTCGTTAGAATAGCGGCAAAGAAGGGAGTGCGAAGAAGTGTATGGCGTGGAATCGGTTTGGCATTGAAAATAGCCGTGATAATGCTGTTAACTCTTAGCTTAGCCAGTCCTGTTCTCCTAACTTTCAGTGAAACAACAGAAACTGTGGAGATTCCCATGTCTACAGAAGAGGATTTGGCTGGGGGAATAGTTATAGCCATAGATGTCTCAGCATCAATGGGCCTCAGGGATGTGACCCCATCGAGACTTGAAGCCGCTAAGGAAGTCTTGATAGAATTCGTCAAGAACTCCAGCGATAAGGTGAGATTCAGCGTCGTTGCGTTTGACAGAGATATAAAACGTTCGTTTTCTCTGACAACGGACAAGACAAGGGTCACATCAGCCATTGAGGAGTTGGTTGCTTCAGAGGCTTTGCCGTGCTTAGAGGAGTTTACTGACATAGGCTATGGGTTGCAGACATCTGTGGATTTTCTGATTCCCTTTGCCCAGTCTAATAAGTCCTATGCGATCCTGCTGGTGTCAGATGGATTTGCCAACTATGGCTATCCAGATCCCCTTACGTCGGTTCTTCAAGCTTCTCGAAGAGCAAGTGACAACAGTATCCCAATGTACACGTTTCACATAGCCAAAATGGGACAAGACTCCAACCCTCAGCTCCTACAGAGGGTTGCTGAAGAAACTGGAGGAGAATTCCTTGAGCCTACGAGTTTAGAGGAACTTAAAGCCATGCTCGACTTCGTAGGAAAATACTATGTGCCAACACAGACGTGGAACGCCAAAGTAGAAATCAAAACGACTATTCCCGAAAGAAGAGAGCTGAGTTCCATACTAATGGTGGGGGCCGCAGTCATCATCTTGGCGCTTTGGATTGGAAACTACAGACACTATAGAACGTCCTTCTAGCTTTTTAATGTTAAACAGTAGATTGGCGCATGGCTGATTCTAACAGCTTCAATCTGCGCTCATACTCTTCCCGAAGCTCATTGTAGGAAGAGGGGCTGATCCTGTTTTGCTTTCGCAACTCTTCTAGGTCTGTTAAGAGGCTTTTAAAAATATTGTATTCTCTAACTAACCCTTCTGAAGATTGGACCGCTGAGGGTTCAGGAGTGGGAGTTAATGAACGTGTCAAACTCACGTGAAGCTTGTTGGAGGCATTGTCCAAATAACCTACAATATATCCTTCCCGGATGAGGCGCATAACTCCATCCTTAACGCTTAACAGGTCATCCTCTAGACTTACGGCCAGCTTTAGAAGGTCAACAACGCCTTCACTTTTGGAAACTGTGAAAAGAATCTTCCTCTTGAGACGTTCTGCATAGCTCACTGGAACCAGAGCCCCAATGAGCGCCCCAACACAGAAAACTACAGAGTGCAGCAAAGAAAAATACACTCCCATTGTGAAAAACATGTAGAAGTTATAATAAGGCGTCATATCATAGGACGGTCTTGGATAAAAAAGCCCTAGCATCCATGTCCAAATTAGTGTCGCTGGAAACCACCCAATTATGCTTGTCGCTAAAATGACACCTCGAGCCTTAAACTCTACCACGTGTTTCAATGTAAACCATGAAAGAACCAAAACCACACAAAACTCTATAAACAAAACGCTGGGAAAAACTAGGGCTGCGTATGGATTCCAGAAGTTTGTAGAGATTATATAGGAAAAGGCAAGGGCGAAAACTGAATACATGAGGGCACTATAAACCCAAAAACCTACCCTCCTCAAATTGACTCACCTCCCTAGCCTACAACTTTCAATAGTGGTTAGGATGTCCACAGTCAAAAGCGTTCCTCTTCACTCAGTTTCGAAAGGCTTGATTTTTCTTTCAATTTCACCCAGTTTACACGCTTCTGTTTAACTGTCTAAGTAGATTTCGGCTAAGGTACTTGTTTCTGCCATTTTGCCAAGGCACACCAACCCTGCATTATGGAAAGTGTTATGAAGAAAATTGGACTTTATAGAAAAGAAAGCTGTGAGGTTGGAAAATGGTGGGTTTTGAAAAGCCATCGTCGATGCCGTCTTTTCGTGTCTTGACCAAAGATTCGCTTGACGCCATCCATTGGGCTACACTGGACGTTCTGGCGAGAACGGGTATGAAAATCTCTTACGGCAAGAAAATTTTGAAAATGCTTGCAGATAATGGTTGCACCGTTGATTTCAAAAAAGAAAGGGTTTTCTTCCCGTCTCATGTTGTGGAAGAATCCTTAAGGAGGTTTTCTAAAGTTAACACAATGTTTGGGAGAAATCCCAAGTACGACTGTAAACTGGATGGGAGACACATCTTCTTCATAACAGACACCGAAACAACGAGTACGATTGATTTGGAGACTGGAGAGTGGAGGCCCTCAACCAGGGGAGACCTTGAAAACTTGAACAGGGTTGTTGATGCCTTGGATTCCTATGCCTTGGGTAGCCACCTTACCACTTCTCTTGACAAACCGCCCAATGTCCGCTGCTTGCACGACTACGCTGCTGCCTTGAGCAACACTGAGAAGCCCTGTGATTTCTCCATTTATCCACAGGAATTGGCGCCATACCTCGTTGACTACATGCTGGAGATAGCGAAAACAGTTGCTGGAGGCGAAGAGAATCTTAGAAAAAGGCCTCTAGGGGGTGGTGAATTCTGTGTTACGTCGCCCCTCGAGCTTGATGGACGAGTAGTTGAAGCCGCACTGAAGCTTGCTGGACTTGGTTTTCCGTGTTCGGTGGCAAGTATGTCCTTGACTGGAGCCACCGCGCCAGTGACTCTTGCAGGGTCACTTGTTCTAACCAACGCTGAGATTCTAGGCGGTCTCTCCATGATTCAACTTGCATGTCCTGGCATACCAGTGACCCCATTGTACATTCCAGGCGTCTTAGACATGAGAGTTGGCAGATATGGCGCAGGCTCACCCGAGGAGGGACTGTTAGCTGCTGGGGCTGTTGAGATCGCGAGAAACTATGGTCTTCATGCCATCGTTTTCGGGATAAGTACTTCAGCTAAAGTGCCTGGGCCTCAAGCGTGCTACGAAAACGTTGCGAGCGGTGTCCTACCAGTTTTGGCGGGAGCAGATATTGTATACGGGGGTGGAAGCCTAGACGGCGGTATTGCAGCCTCATTTGAGGAGCTCGTGATAGATGACGAAATTTGTAAGGCGCTGCTAATCCTTGCTCGGGGCGTTGAGGTAAATGATGAAACGTTAGCTTTAGACATCATTGAGAAGGTTGGTCCAGGAGGTCACTATCTCACGGAGAAGCACACTCTCAAACATTTCAAAAAGGAGCACTTCTTTCCAGAACTGGCTAACAGAGACAGCTATGAAGTCTGGAAAAAGAAGGGCGAAAAGGAATTAGTCGATGTTGCCAAGGAGAAGGTGAAAAAAATCCTTAAGGAACACTGGCCCACCCCCTTAGACAAAGATGTTCAAAAAAAGATAGACAGCATCCTCAAAAGAGCGGAGATTGAGTTGGCTAAGCACTCAGGCTAGCACGATGAGTTTCCGGCCGGAATTGCTAGAGTTGATCGCAAAGGTTATTTTCTGATTATTTATAAGTCTCGTAAGAGGCTTACTCTTGAAGGAACAATCTAGAAATACAGGTTTTCTGAGCAAAGACGACTTGAAAAGCATTCATTCCTCAACGTTAAACATCCTTGAGAAAACGGGAGTTAAGGTTGATGAGGAAAACGCGTTAAAGCTGCTAAAGAATGCGGGAGCAACTGTAGATTTCAAAGGAAAGATCGCGCGGATTCCTCACGGTTTGATTGAAGAGATTATCAAAAAGGCGAGGAAACGTGTCACGTTGTGTGGCAGAAATTCCAAACAAGACGTGACCTTAGGAGAGGGCAAGATTCACGTTATGACCTCAAGCACGGGCATAAACGTTTTAGACATAGAAACCAGGAAGGTTAGAATATCCACTAAAAGGGACATTGAAGAAAGCGCCAGACTTGCTGACGCCTTAGACAACGTCCACGTTTATTCTGTTATGGTCAGCGCCCTAGACTGTCCGCCGGAAATTATGGGTCTTGAGGAGGTGGATGCCATGCTCAACAACACGGAGAAGCACATTGACACTGGTGGCTTGGGCACAGACGCTACTAGGGATATAATTCGCATGGCGGCAACAGTGGTTGGAGGCTTAGAAGAACTTAGAAAGAGGCCCATATTAGACCTTATGCAAACTCCTGTTTCTCCGCTTACCCACGAAAGGAAAAACACTGAGGGCATTTTAGAATGCGCCAAATATGAGGTCCCTCTCATAATTTTGAACATGGCGCAGGCAGGCGGCACAGCGCCCATCACGCTTGCAGGCACCCTCTCCATAAACAATGCTGAAGTGCTCAGCGGAATGTTAATCGGCTACTTGGCGAATCACAATGTGCCTCTCATTTATGGCACAGCCTCAATTGTTTTGAATCAGAAGTTGTCATCTGGCCCATCAATATTTGGTCTCATAGAAAGTGGGTTGATAAGCGGAACCAGCGCTCAATTAGCCCATTATTACGGTTTCCCATGTGTGGTGGGAGCAGGTTTTGGCTACATGGCAGATGTTAATAGCAGACAGATAGGCTTTCTCGGAGCCTTGAACGCTGTTTTTCCAGCCTTAGCCGGGGCTGATGTTCTCTACGGAGTGGGATTAATCGATGAAGCCAGAACCCTATCCTACGAGGACATGATTATAGAAAGCGAAGTTGCGAGAATGATGCTTCGAGGCGCGAAAGGCGTTGAAGTTAACGCGGAGACATTAGCCGAAGAAATTATTAACAAAGTTGGGCCAAGCGGAAACTTCCTCTCTGAAAAACACACGCTGAAAAATCTGAGAAAAGAAATCTTCATTCCAGAAATATTTGAAAAGGCAAAACTGCAGGACATTCTCCTAGCTGCGAGGGAAAGGGCAAAGCAGATTCTTGCCACTCATAAGCCGGAACCCTTAGATAAAAAGATCCAAGAACAGCTTAGAAAAATCATTAAAGATGCCTGGCAAAGAGAGAAGAAGATTTGAGCCAAGACACGCGTACTTACTCGTATTGATGCAGGAATAGCCTGTTTTCATTTCTATATCTTTCTATCAAACAATCTTGACCAGTTTCCTCTTTTTCGAACAATCAGTGATAGATGGTTGAAATCTTATACGCATTCTGAAGTGTCGCACTGATTGTGTATCGTTCAAGCGCGCCAATTGCTGCTTTACGTGCGAAATTCGCATACGTGCGCATCAAGATGAAAAAAAGGGGAAATCTGTTTGGTGGGTTTTATAGCGTGGTTTAGGACGTGACTAGTTGTCGGCGCATCATTTCATTGTCTTCGTGCTCTAAGATGTGACAGTGCCATACGTAGCCAGGCCCTAATGGGTCTGCAGGGTCAAAGGAAAACAGGTTGACTCCAGGAACGGGGGCACCAAGACCACTGGTTGGAGCATCTTGTGGCGCGTAGCGGACTCTGATTACGGTGACTTCGCCGGGGTGCATTTGAATTGTGTCCTTCCATCCCAGTTCGTTGGGAAGAAGAGGAAGTAATGGACCCTTCAGGTACATTGCAAGGTTGGCAACATTTACTGTTGGTTTGGTGAGTGGTAGGTCTGGATGCATTAGCATAGTTACGCCGTTTTTCGTCATCCATTCGGCCATATAGCCTTTGACATCAAACTTTTGGCGACTTACGAGTTGGAACTGTACCAGATGTAAGTGTATAGGATGCGTGTCAGCCGTTGGATTAATGATAACCCAGTCAACTGTTGAACCGACCTGCGTCACTTCAGATGTTGGAGCGCCCCACGCCTGTCCATCTAGGAGAACCATTTCCGGAACATTGTTTGGACTCATAACCTCGATGAGAGTTAGTTGCTTTGGTGTGGTATCGGAAATCAACGTTGGTATTGTAATTGGCCATGGGCTTAGCGTTGTTGGAGCTGGAGTCGAAGGTGTAGGCGCTACGACTGTGAACTGCATGATCTGACCTAAAGTCGACCCTTCTGGTGCAGCTCCCTTCGGGAATGGAGCTTTAGCGTTGTTTCGAAGAAGAATCTTAGTTCCTACAGGTAGTCCTGAGAAGTCGACGAGTATGTCGGCTCTTTCACCGGGTGCAATAGTCAATGAAGTCAAGGGTACAGGTGCAGCGAGGTAGCCGCCATCGGTTCCGATCTGAGTGAACGGAAGCACGGCTTTTGTCACTCTGTCCACGAAGAAGAGGGTGTAGAAGCGGGCGTTTGAGCCGTCTAATAGTCTGAAGCGGTACGTTGTGGGTTCCACGTTCAGGTTGGGCCACATCTTGCCGTTCACCATGATGGTGTTGCCGAAGAACTCGGGCACCCAGTACGGGTGGACGGTTGGGTCGATGCCTATAGCGTCGTACCAGAACTCGTTGTTGCCAGTGACGGGGTCCTTGGCCAGGAATGCTCGGTCTTGGATTGCTAGTGGTATTTCGTAAGCACCGCTTGGCAAGGACGAAGCGACTGGGTCATTTGGGTCTCTAAGTAAGTAAAAGCCTGCGAGACCCGACATCACGTTGATGCGTGTGATGCCTAAGGCGTGGTCGTGGTACCATAGCGTAGTAGGCAACTGCTCGTTAGGGTAATAATAAACGGCTGCATTAGGCTCAGTCGGTATAGTCGGTATAGTTATAGTTCTGTAGTCACTGCCGTGTGTTCCGTTTTGGGTCCACCATTGTTCTGGACCACCGTCGGAACCTGAAGGAACTTCACCACCGTGCAAATGTGTAACTATAGGAATGGGCGTCTGCGCAATTCCATCTTGGAAACCTGGTGGGAACGGCGATGGAGTCGTTGGGAAAGGACCCATAAACATGCCTAAGTTCTTTGGGTCAGCCCAGTGTATGGTTGGGTCGACTGGAAACAGGTGAGATAGCATCTGTCCGCTTGCGTTTAGGTTGTTGACCCACTTGACCAGGATTGGGGTTCCTCTTGTGACTTCGAAAGTGGCACCAGGTGAGTTGGCGAAATAACCAAGCTGCCCAGTTATCGGATTCTTGTAGACTTCGCCTCCGTAACTCCAAACCGTTGTTGGACCAAATCCAGTGGGTTTGAGCTTTGCATCAAGAGTCGGCAGTATCTGCTGGGTATATTCTTTCACATCCACAACGTAGTAGGGAATTGTTCGACTGCTGTTGAATGGATCTGTCACATAGGCTATGGGCTTGTACACTGGAGGAATGACCAATTGGTCTACGAATTTCGGTATTGATTTGGGGTCCAAAGTTGGAGCGAGTGGCATAGGCACAGTCGTTTGGGCATGAGCTGGTGCTGTTAATGTTGAAACAACAACTCCTGCTAACACCAACAAAATTGTTAATAGGATAGTTGAAATCTTGCTTTTCATTTCTTTTCCTCTCTTTTAGTTCAGCAATATTTCAGCACCGCAAATACATTTAAAGATGTGTGACTGTGGCGACACAGTAACACTAATCTTCCTCAGCACCCTAAGTTATTTTTCTCTTTTTTGACAAAGTGTAGCTAATATGATTCTTGCTGAGTGCCCCAGTAATGCTAACTAGGTAAATGGCGTAAACTTAATTGCCGCAGAATCATAAGACGCTTTTCAACAAAGTTGATAGTTTGGGGCTGGAAGGAGCTTACAATGAGGAGAGAGAAAGGAGATAAAACCTACGAATTCGTCGATAAAAGATAGCTCCTCCCAGCCTTTCCAATTTTGTGCACTTATCCATTAATTGTGTACACTACAAGTTTTAGAGGCAACGCTTTTAAGGGTATGTGACTGTTATACCACAGTAACACTGCACTCCTATAGAATTAGGAATTAGGAAGAGGCCTTAACTTGCTGTCCCTGGACAAAGACGTTGAGATGTTAGCGGATTTTGGACTTACAACAAATCAAGCAAAGGTGTACCTCGCCATTGTTCAACTAGGAATAGCTCCAATCGGCAGAGTGTCAAAAGCGTCAAAGGTGCGTCGAGAAGACGTCTACCGAATTTTGCCCAAGCTTGAAAAAATCGGTCTGATAGAAAAGATAATCGGTACGCCAAACAAAGTTAGGGCGATACCTGTAGAAGAGGCGCTCTCTATTCTGATCAAGCATGAACAAGAAACAGCTGACCAAAAATTGTCTGCGTTAATGGCAAAAAAAGATGAACTCTTGAAGCACCTGAGAACAAGAAAAAAAGAACCCGAATTCGAAGAAGAAGCCCAATTCGCCATGTTTTCAGAGAGGGAAGCAATAATCAACAAGCTAATAACGATGATGAAAAAAGCTGAAAAAGAGATTGACATCATTACGTCTGCAGATGAATTCCTTAGACTTCTACCCAAGTTCAAAGAGGGACTTGATAAAGCAGTCAAGAAAAAGCTAAAGGTCCGCATAATATTAGAAGTGCGCGATCACGAAAGCTCCATACTGAGAAATATAGAAGGCCACATGCTGACTAAAGTTCCTCTTGACCTGAGGTACGCGTATCAGTCATTAAGTCATTACACCATTGTAGACTACACGCAAGTGCTGATGGCGACTTCGCCAGAGCCACCATTAGGGGAATATCCCTATCTTTGGACAAGTAACAAAGGTCTCGTTGGACTCATGCAAGAAGGTTTCGAAGAAACATGGCACACTTGCATGAATGCGAAAACTATGGAAACTGAAGCAGTCTCTGAAAAGGTGGCGAGTCTTGTTGGGGACTTGAGACCCACAAACCACGTGATCTTTTTGTACCAATCTTCCGAAGCCAAGCATAATGTTCTCTTCAACTATCTTAAGTTTGGACTGGAAAATGGAGAGGCAGGAGTATATGTAGCCTCAGAGGAAGACCCGAACAAAATAAGAGATGCCATGAAAGCATTCGGTCTCCAGACAGAAAAATATGAAAAAACAGGAGCATTACGTATCCTTGGATGCAGCGATGTCTACATTATAGATGGAGAATTTGACATGTCCACTACCATGAGCATATGGAATAAACTCTACAGCGAAGCCTTAGCAAAAGGTTTTAAGGGATTGAGGGTCACTGGAGAAATGGCCTGCTTCTTTGAGTACAATTTACTCCAAGAGATGGTTGAATACGAGACAGCATTGCACAAGGTTCTAGATGTCCCAATGATTGCTATCTGCGCTTACAACTCTAAAGATTTGACAAAAGCCTTCAACCCCATAAATCTATACAATGAACTGGTTAGAGCCCACGGTACAGTCGTATTTGCAGGGTTAGACAACACACTGGGAAAAATTGAGATTAGAAAGGCTTAGCAAGTAACACTCATTGATGCTCGGTTCCACCTAGAGACAAAGGATGAAAACCCTGCTTTTTATCAGGCAAAATCTTATTTTCTGTCTTTTTGGCTGTCAGCTTCTGTTGCTGTGATTCCACAGTCACATGCATTTAAAAGTCGGCCTTCAAGACTAGTTTTAGCAGTAAATTACTAGGGCCACAATCAGCTCATGGAGGTGATTAAATGCCAGATATTGTGGACACCGCTATTGCGGCAGGTTCATTCAAAACTCTTGTCAAGGCTGTTCAAGCAGCAGGTTTGGTCGACACCCTAAAAGGGAAGGGCCCCTTCACTGTGTTTGCGCCAACAGACGATGCTTTTGCGAAGCTGCCCAAGGGAACTGTGGAAGGTCTTCTAAAAGACATCCCGAAACTGAAAACAGTGCTGACCTATCACGTTGTTCCCGGCAAAGTTATGTCATCAGATGTCGTTAAGATGACTTCCGCAAAAACCGTTCAAGGTCAAAACATAAAAATCGATGCTTCCAAATGGCATCTTCACAAAAATGTCAAAGTTAATGATGCTAACATAATCAAAGCCGACATAACAACAGACAACGGTGTCATTCATGTGATAGACAAAGTCATATTGCCCAAGTGATGACTAAGCGCTACCATTCAATTCTATTATTTTCCTCTTTTTTATAGTTATACGCGGTTTGAAAGACGTGTGAAGTGGATTACGCCTACGGGAGGTGTGAAGATGAATCTCGTAAAGGTCTCCGACAAGAACAATAAGCATAGAGTCTTGATTGAGGACAGGAGACTCTACGACTAGTGCGCTTGCTGACAAAATGTTCCGGAGAACAGAGCTGTTTATACGAACCATAAAAGAACGCAATAAGAGGAGCCTCAATGATCAATCCAGAAACGGAATTGAAGAAGCCAAACATAACAAAGTATGTGTGGATCTTTGGTGTTATATTCACATCTGGCTTTACCTTTTTGATTTGGGCACTAGGAGCCAATTTAAAGCATTTCACCGACACCTTTGTCCTCCGTAACGACTTGGGATGGTACTATTGGAAGCTGCCCGTTCGGGATTTCTGGGGGATGCTCGCTGCTTGGGGTATGTATCTGGGGCATCAATTTTTGATTTGGACAACCATTTACTATGCACAAAAGAATCGTGATGGCTTCAGGTTAGCCTCTATTCGAGGCATACCCAAATACACTCTTTATGTTTTGTTGATAAATTCTGTGTTTGTGTTCCTACACCTGGTTCAAACTCACTTATGGTTCGATGGACTGGCACAGGATACACCTATTCTTTCAAGCAAGGGATCTGTGATCGTCATGCTCGCAATAGTGCTCATCCTCGAGAACCCCCGGCGAGGCTTCATAACAGGACGTAAAGCGGGTAAACCATTCTCCGCACATGTAGTCGGGTTCTTTAGACGAGCACACATGTACATTTTCGCTTGGGCACTGGTCTACACCTTCTGGTTTCATCCGATGGCAACAGACCCACAGTTGATCTCAGGTTTCTTCTACATGTTCCTCTTGTTCACGCAGGTCGCACTAGCATGGACCCCAATACACTTGGACAAAAGGTGGATAATCCTGCTCGAAAGCTACGTGGCAATCCACGCGGTGGTTGTTGCCTTTTGGAATACAGAATTCTTCGGAGGAACAGTGATGTGGCCCATGTTCTTCACAGGCTTCGCCTTCATGTTTGTGTTCACATACATGTATGCCTTTAAAATCAACAAGAAAATCTATGGATTCGTAACTGCGATCTATATAGCATTCCTTGCATGGCTCTACTTACCAACGCCAATCGGTTTTGGCAGAAACATAATGAACCTCACCAGGCTCGAATTCTTATGGATACCATTAATTCTATACGGTCTAGCATCTTTGTTTGCTGTGTTAGCGTACCTCAAAATTAGAAAATGACTATGGCATGTCAAGAGCAAAACAATACGCGCTCTTAAAACAGTGAGTAAGGCAAGATGAGTCGCCTTCAACCGAGAAGTTGCACGTTCAGGTAAGCTCGAAAATTCGCCCATCTTCGTGCATTTTCAAGCCTCCAACCAAAGAACAACAAGGTTGAACAATGGGGGAACTCTCGAGGATTACTGGATAACCTGAAAACAAGAGCAAATAGCATGTCGATGAGGCGCATGATGTGTGAAGAAATAAGTTCCGCCCCACCTATTGTTGAGGTCTCTACCCAGACTATTACTGTATGTTTTCGGAGGGAAATCATTTGAAAGAGTGTAATAAAAAATGTTTCAAAATGGTTTTTAAGTCGCTTGAGGCAGATTTAAGCTTCTAAAGGAAGTTGAAAGCAATGCAATTTAAAGGAAGTAGAACTGAGAAGAATCTCCTAGCAGCATTCGCAGGTGAGTCTCAAGCAAGAACAAGATACAGTTTCTTTGCAAGCGTGGCAAAGAAGGAAGGATATGAACAAATTTCCGCCATCTTCCAAGAGACATCAGACAACGAAAAAGAACATGCTCAATTGTTCTTCAAGCATCTAAAGGGCGGCATGACAGAAATAACTGCAACTTACCCTGCAGGCATAATTGCTTCAACAAGAGAAAACCTGAAAGCAGCCGCAGAAGGCGAAAAACTCGAGTGGGGAACACTCTATCCCAACTTCGCTAAAGTCGCAGAACAAGAGGGTTTCAAAGAAGTTGCTAGAACTTTTCACATGGTTGCCAAAGTAGAGAATTATCATGAGAAAAGGTATCGGAAGCTATTGGCAAATGTAGAGCAAGCTAAAGTCTTCAAGAAAGACACTCCTGTTAAATGGAAATGTAGGAACTGTGGCTACGTTTTCGAAGGCACTGAAGTGCCGGAGAAATGTCCAACCTGCGACCACCCAAGAAGCTACTTTGAAGTTTGGTGCGAAAACTACTAGCTGCATTCGCACTGACTAGATTTCTCATCTCTTTGCTTTCTTTCTATTTGGGTCCGTATTAGCTAAAGAGATGGGATGTATTCCTTGCACTCCCGGCGAATGTGTGCACGGTGAGATTCGCTTTCCGAAGAGCATGGCAATGTTGCTGCAACCCCAACTTTTTCTCTCCTTGTTATGAAGCGCGCTAAGGCACATGCTTGTTTAGGTTGGCGTCCCAAACGAAAGTTCTCGCGTGGTCAGGATCTCTTCTTCATTCTCGATGCAACGGTCATTACAGCCAAGGCTATGAGAATCACCACGATACTCACGCCCGTCGCCCAGAACACCGTTTGGTTGCTGGATTGTTTGGTCATGATGCCGAATAAGGCCCATACTATAACAAGGCTGTATGCAGCATCCTTTCGCGTTCCAATTGTGATTAAGGTGATTAGCAAAGCCACAGCAATAACAAGCGCAGCCCACATCGTCGGGTCAATTCCACCAGCATCCCAGCCGGTGAACGTCAACGCAACCGACACGTTTGCTATCGAGGCAACGGTAATCCATCCCATGTAGACACTGAACGGCAGATGTACGCAGATTCTTTCCTTGAAGGAGACTTCTGTCTTGCCAATCTGGAGGCGCAGGTAAATTGCGATCAAAGATGCCAAGAGCGCGAACATTAAAATCACGCTGTATGTGATAAAGCCATAGTGCCAAAGAAACAGCCAAGACACGTTTAAAAGACCTGCCAAGATGAACAGAAAGCTGATTTTGTCAAGAAAAGGCTTGTTTCGGTTTCCTGGCAGTGCTTGGTAGATAACGAAGACTCCGAGGAGAATGTATATGATGCTCCATATTGAGAATGTAAAACCTGCAGGCGTAATCAGCGTGGGATATGTGTCTGAAACTTGACCGCTAGTCCGGCCGTTAAGCAAAGTCGTAGCGCCTGCCAACGAATTAACTGCAACAGTCACCGCAAAAACAACTATGTTCAGAGCGTTCAGCAACAACCTATTGCCGGATGGCATAACTCTTCATTATCGACGAGCAGATACTTAAGAATTCGCATGCAAAGATGATCCAAAGAAAACGCTCAAAGTTGCATTATAAGTCAGACTTTCTTACTCTCCAGGCCCTTTCTACAATTTCTTCTCGCCACATTTTGTTGTTACCTTCACCAAAGGCTTAGGCTGGGTATGTTGCGACTGTGTCGCGAAGGTAGGGAGGAGCTTCAGGTCCGTTAATTGAGTATATGTCGACGTAAATTTGGGGAACACAAGCAATGTCCTTTTCTGAAGTGCGAGCTAGGTGTTCATCGTCAACGTGTAGAGCGAACACGTTTGGGTTTGTCTTGCGGGTCTTCTTTTCCTTAGTGTTTAGCCAGAGATTGAAACTGTCCTTATTTGAGGTGTAGAAATAGACTCGATTGTATTCTGCAGGCTTTCGACGTGAGGACTGCTCCAGAGAGTGATGATGTTCTTCATACTGCTGTGGATAGAAGTCATGGCGCTAAGGCTCTTTCGATTGGCGAAAGCGTAGAACAGAAAACCGCTTGTCTCAAGGGGCAAATTGGGTTAAGTCTCAACAACGTTCTTCAGATTTTCCGCAATTTTGTCGAGCCATCCCTCTACCATCTTTTTACCCCCTAACGCTTGAAGCAATTTTCCACCAATAGATGGCACTTCATATTCCATAGAAATTGTGAATTTGGTTCCTTTACTCGTGGGTTCAAATGTGTGATAGTTTGTCTGGTCGTGTGAATGCTCGTTTGCTCCTTTAAGAAGCATTGTCAGACTCTTGTTTTTTACAAATTCGGTTACTTCAGCGTTCCACTCTTCTCTTTTGTTGTATTTGTGCACCCCGACATAATTCGCAGTTGAACCAAGTCCAATCGGTCCCTCAGAGGTCCATTTGCCCACATAATATTCTTTACATGCATCATTCATCTTTTTCATATCGATTACAAAATCAAAGACCTTTTCAGGAGATGCTTCAATTTCAATACTACTAGTTACCTTTCCCAAACAATCACCCCTGACAAACTAAACCATAAAAACAGCAGTTTCATCTTCTTTGCTTAAATCACTTGTCATTCGTCTCAGTCCAGCCTTTCCACCATGACTTCTCCGCAAAACCAAAAAACTGGCTTTCTTCAAGCGGGTCAATGTCAATATTTTCGGTTCTTTCCAAGCTTAATTCTAGAATAAATCCTCAAAAATTGCTTATTTTTGGAAAATAAGCGTTTGATGGGGTCGCTGGGATTTGAACTCAGCCCCAAGTGGAGATATCTCCCGCACTTTCCCATTTTTTGCACACATATGAGTGAGATAAAAGTTTTCTCCATAGTTGTTAATGCCACGCGCGCGCAAATGTAAGCAACTTAAGCAAAAACACTAAAATCCACAGAAGAAGAGAGAAACCTAAGCTTTCTCTGAAGTGAAGACGTAGGCTACAAAGTCACCTGTGTGAACAGCTTGGACGCCAGTGGCTGTACCAAGAGCTTCACCGAAAGGATATGCCCATACGTATCCGTCAACAGGCATCTTGACTTCTTCGACCATATCCCCATGCAGATTATATATGCATGCAATGACCTCGCCCTTCTTTATTTTTTCACCTGGTTCTTTCTCTGGGTGTAACAAGCCCCCTCGGTTGGAATAGACTATACCATAAAACTTGTTTCGACCCGGCAAAACTCGTATTCCCTTCTGTTTCTCTATTTCCCCTTCTATCATTCCCAGAGCCTTCATAACATTTAAAACGCCTCGGACACCAGTCTCGACAGACAGCTTCGAAATCCTCTTGCCATCAAAAAGTTCCACAAGCAGAACAGGTATCCCCTTCATCATAGCCAAGTTTCCAAGCGTTGGAGGACCTTTGTCCGGCAGAGGCTCTTCTTCGGTCTCGATAGCTGTCACTCCGAACGCTGCAATCATCTTTTCAAGCTTTTCCTTCGTCTTCGCAAACCGCAGGTCCCCTGATTGAAATGCCAGCGCGTTTTCATTGACATTACAGTGAATGTTAAGGATGTAATCTGCCTTTGAAAACGCTTGTTCCCAAATCGCGTCTGCAAGCCTCTCTGTTGTAGTGCCCTCTGGTCTGTCGGCTCTTACCCCACCTACGTCTGCGTTGTCTACCCACGAGGTATACAAGCCATGCTGGAACGCCAGCGGGTTGCCAACAGGGATACCTATTATACTTCCGTTTAGCTTCTTCGGATCCACCCTTACTCTCGTAACTTGCCTGATCACCTCAATTCCTTGTATCTCATCACCGTGCTGAGTCGACATCAAAAGAAGAACTGGCCCATCCTTCACGCCATTCACAACAATGACAGGTATGTCAACCTTTGTCCCGTCCCATAGCTCTATTCCCTTGATGAAGCCAAGCTTCATTTCTCCTCTATTCACCGAAACATTACCCACTTCCAAAGATTCGACCAAGCTACATCCCCTAACAATATTTTGTTTTGAATCGCCAAAGGAACATAAGAAGCTTGTGGTGTCAAGTTTTCACCATGTGTGTCTTCTAGCCTCACAAAGCGAGACGTGAGATTTAGGGTTAGAGGCACCTCTATCACGAAAACACACAAGTCCAAATAGTCACGCAAATCGTGTAAGTCGACCTATATCAAGCAGTCTGCGCGCGCTATATTCTAAATTAATAAAATGGGTAAAAAATAAAAAAGCAAACGGCTCTTGCCGTCGAACGGTTTAGAGCGCGCCATTATCATTGATAGGCATTATTTATCGGAAATACATAAATCTGAATGATTTCAAAATATCAAAGGGTGTTTTTGCTTTGACTTATGATAAAGAGAAGCTTCTTAAAATTGTCAAGAAGAATGAGCAAGCCGAAATCGCCTGTCTAGAGAAACTGATTGCTGTTCCAACTTGCTACAGTAAAGGCCATGACATGAAGCCCGTGATAAGTCAATTGATCGAAGAGTTTGAGAAAAGAAAATACAAAGTGCAGAGTTTTCTAACTTCAGGCGCACCAGTAGTCGTGGCCGAATTGGATCTTGGCATGGACAAGACGCTGCTCTTTTATAATCATTATGATATTCAGCCTGAAGAGCCTTTGGACGAATGGAGATTTCCTCCATTCAAGCTGACGTCTCGAAATGGTAGGTTGTACGGTAGAGGCGTGTGCGATGATAAAGGTCCAATTGTTGCTAATATTTTTGGAATTCAAACTGCGCTTGAGAGCGGCTACGAACCAAAATGCAATGTTCGATTCATCATCGAAGGAGAGGAAGAAACTGGTGGCCTTGGGCTGGAGGAATTTTGTAATGCTAATCCTAAATCATTAAAGTCTGATGGTTGCGTTTGGGAACGGGCTTCGGCTATTCCAAACCAACGAAGCCAATTGTTTACAGGTGTGAAGGGCTGCGTTACCTTTGAACTTAGAGCAAAGGGTTTGTCAGTCGACGCCCATTCGGGTGATGCGCCGATTTTAACTAATCCAGCTTGGAGGCTAGTTTGGGCTCTTTCAACCCTGAAAAATCAGAACGAGGAAATTTTGATAGACGGATACTATGATGATGTGGTTCCCCCAAGAAAGGAAGAACTACAACTGTTTAAAAAGTATCCACCTGACGCAATTGATTCATACAAGAAGCAATATAACACTGAAAAATTCTTGCTTGGAAGAGACAAAGTTGAGTTCTGGAAGGAACTAACCCTAAGACCAACATGCACGATCTGTGGGCTGTTGTCAGGCTGGACAGGACAAGGATCTAAAACCATTGTGCCAAAAGAAGCCATGGCAAAAGTGGACCTCAGAATTGTCCCTAATCAGAAGGTCGAGAGAGTTCAGAGATTACTCAGAGAACACTTGGATAAAAAGGGGTTCCAAGACATAGAAATTGATGATTGGGGAGGCTACGAAGCAAACAAAACGCCATTTGACCATCCATTCGTTAAATTATTGGCAAACTTGGTGAAGGATTTCAGCGGCAAGAACCCCTTGATCATTCCCTCTTCAGGAAGCTCAGGTCCAGCCTACCTATTTGGAGACCATACTGCATGGGCACACTGTGGTCCTGTTGACCCAAAAGCGAATGCACATGCCCCAAACGAGAGCATTTCAATAACTGAATTGAAGTATATGACTGCCCTCATCGCCGCAACAGCAATGGAACTGGGATAGAATATGTTTTCATCGAATACGAATACCTAGAATAAACAAAGAATACAAAAAGAGAGGATTTAGGGTTTATTCGTCCTCTTCCTCATCTTCTAGGTCTGTTTCACTTCCCAGCCAAGACAAGAGTCTACCCTTACACAGCGCACATCAGGAAGCCGAAGTGTTTAAAAAGTGCTGCACTTGAGAAAATTCCTCACCGAGCGTGAACATTTTGAAGGAAAGTGGGTTTCGGAAACGTATGAAAGAACGCGGACTGAGCGAAAAGAATGTCGACTTCGCTGTGAATGCAGTCAGAGAGTTTGAAGACTATCTTGAGAAGAGGAAGACACCGTTTGAGTCTGCCAGTCTTAATGTGCTCAAAGATTATGTCACGTTGCTGATTAAGGAAGGCAAGAACTCGATGGACAGACTGATCGCACTGGCTCGTTATTGCAGCTTTGCGAATAAAAACGACTATTTCGTCTACCTCGTGTCGCTCTTTGGCGCTAGAAATGTGTTGCCAGACATCGGTGAAAGGTTAGCAACTGTCGCTGGGGAGGAGACTCGGCGCAAGGTCTTTGAAGAGTTTGAGTTGCCACCGTTGGGTTCGCCTCAGAATGACTACCCCAAGCTTACCAAGAAAATCGTGGATAGACTAGAGGCTGAGTTGCCCAGAGAAACCTGTAGGGAAGTCCTCACGTGGAACTATCACAAGGTGCCAGTTGAGACTTTCAAGGAGAAGAAGGAAAGGTTCGAGAAGGCTAGAAGTATTGACGAGTTCTTAGAGGATGAGCACCGTATGTTTGTGGAAGAACTAACGAGTTACATGAAAAGGGGGCAGATATGGTATGAGCAGGAGATCACTCCAGAAGTCTTGGAGCTAGTAAAGGGCAACCAAGAGATACAGAATGGTGTCAGGCATGGCGACAAGATATACGTGAGCAAAATACCGTTTGCGCCGAAACAATACTTAGCTGAAAAGGACCCGGTCATGAAAAGATACTATGCCTGCCATTGCCAACTCGTGAGGACAGCCATACATGACGGCAAACCCAAGATCCCGCCCGTGTTCTGTTACTGCAGTGGTGGCTACGAAAAACTCCCTTACGACGTGATATTCGGCGAACCAGTCGACATTGAGTTGCTTGAGAGCGTGCTCAAAGGCGATATGCGTTGTCGCTTCGCTATCACAATTCCGAAAAGCAAAATGAAATAGCGGTAGAACGCCGCTCGCATCTTGCCTAGTCCTTTCTCATTTGTGTTGTTTGGCAACAGAGTTCTTGCACGCGCAATTGAGTTCATATCTAACTTGGACTAAGACCCCAGTGGAGATGTCTCCCGCGCAACCCGTTTTTCTGTTTCGAACAGAGTGATACCTTTTTCATCACAGTGGGTGGGAGGAGGAGTATTAGACTTATAACCTAGTTTCAAACTATCGGGATCTTCTTGAAAGCAGAGACATCAGCCGACCTTCTTTTTCTTGTTTGAGCCTCAAAGGAATCACAGCTTTTTATGTATGTTTTTTGCCTATAGCATAGATTCTTTCAACAGGTATCTTGAAGTCGTAAGGTTGCCTAGTTTCCAGGAATATCAGCTCAAATCCGCAGGTTTGCAAGTAGCTTTTCAATTCTTCCTCGGTGAAATTAGTGAAATAGAGGCGCGTCTTGAACCCTTCCAACTCGTCTAAATATCCTTCCATATTACCTTTCTTCACCACAACAAGCATCTTGCCACTTTTCTTGAGCACTCTGTTGAATTCGTGGAACAATATATGTATAAGTCGTTTTGGAGTGTGTATGATTGAATAGAAAGAGATTATTCCATCAATCGACTCATCTGCAATGTCCAATCTCGCCATGTCCATTACTTGAAATCGCATTTTCGGGTTCTCTGTTTGGGCTATTTGAATGCACCTCTCCGATATGTCTATTCCGAAAACATTTAGCCCTTTATCAAAAAGATACCTAGTGATGTGCCCCGGCCCGCATCCCATATCACATATTATCGATTTAGAATCAAAAATGCTCGCAATTTGTCTAGAAGCACTCGATCATATTCTTTCTGTCTCATTTCATCTTTGAAGAGTTTATAGTATTTCTCAGCAGCTAAGTTGAACGATTTTCTGGTTTCTTCGTTTATCCGCCTTAATTCTTCGATCTGAATCTCCACCTGCTTCTTATTTAGGTGCTTGCTACAGGATTTTGATAATTCACTGTTTTATTTGTTTATTGTGCCCTTAGGTAACAGATATGAGCAACTACAAACTGTTAAGGAAGAGAAAGTAAGGTACCTATCTATTCCTGTGGGGTCGTCGTCTAGCAAGCGATTGTCAGGTATCCTAGTCTGGATTCGCCTAGATTGGTCAAGGATACCAGCCTGGGGCGCTGGCGGTCCTGGGTTCAAATCCCAGCGACCCCACCACGATAATACAGGCCCCATCTGAATGTTACTTGCGTTTTCTGAACAGTTTGACTTCATTGAAATCGCACACATACTCGAAACCTGCCTCTACAAGCTTCTGTGCGGTCTAGCTTCTTGTTCATGCGTCGTATGCGCTGAGTAACATTCCATGGCTTTAGCTTATGCTCTTTCAATCTTGACGCTACGTCTCTTGGCAATGTTCCACTCGAGTCTAGACCAAGCAATTCATCGCGCCAAATGGGACCTGTTGAAGTTGACAAAACAAACGAGGTCGACCACGGATACGCCCTTTTCTTCGTCAGAGAATGGATTCGAGTTCAAACCAGTAGTTTCCGTCCCGCCTCAGAACTCTAGTCAAAAAGATGGAGTCCTTGTTATTTTCGGAACTGGTCGACCCTTTCCTTTAGGGGAGTTGTCCAGAACCAGAGTGACACAAGCCTGGTCTTTTCCCCATCTAATGAGGTCGCTCAGCTTCTTAGATCGCTCGGCGTAGGACTGGCCCAGTGCCACCGAGATTCCTAAAAGCATAGATGACTTGCCTGAGCCGTTTGGACCGCAGATGACGTTGACGCCGGGTTGAAAGGGTATCCTAGCGTATTCGTAGGACATGAAGTTTTCCAGTATGACTTCTCTGATCAGCATTTGGGGCTGTCCTCTCGGCGTAATATAGATAGGAATTTCTCCCCCATATTAAAGTGATTAGGTAGTGTTTTCAGTTAATAGGTAGTGTTTTCGATGTTAACTTGCGCTTGCGAAAGATTTGCACTCTGTCCATTTTGCAGAGGTATTCAAAGCCAGCTTCAACTAATGCGCGCGGTGGAAATTAGGAGTTCAAAAATATGGGGGGAGGCCGATTATTTTTTCAGCCTTACTATGACCTGCTAGCAAGAGATGACCGGTTAGACGACGGGTTGCCAACGGGAGATGCAGTGGATACCGCCGCCACACATGAACACCAATACGGTTGCCTCGAGGATCACTATCGCCTTATCGGGATAGAGTTTTTGCAGTTCCATTTTGGCTTTTTGGATCCTCGACGCGGTGGTCTCGCCTGGCATTCGCGGGAATCCTCGCCCGTAGCAAGCGATTACTTTGTTGCCAAAGACAACGTGGTTCATAAACGTCCAGTCCGCGCTGAAATCAGTAATGGTCCATCCTGCCGCTTCAAGCT